>Ga0302314_10003306_pt1 | contig 29831 bp, 22 predicted proteins | sample III_Palsa_N2_3_FD_200533 | JGI IMG/M metagenome (GOLD analysis project Ga0302314, IMG submission 200533) | Peat permafrost microbial communities from Stordalen Mire near Abisko, Sweden - III_Palsa_N2_3 | ecosystem: Environmental > Terrestrial > Soil > Palsa > Peat permafrost | place: Sweden... | reverse complement strand
AGCAACGGCGTGGCTGCGTGCAACAGCGCGGCGGGTCAGCAGTATCTGAATACCGGCGGCGGCGGTGGTGGTGCCAGCAACAACTGGTTCCAGCCGCTTTGGCAGGTCGGTATTTACGGTTCGAACAACTACGGTACACGCCTGATGCCAGACGTCTCGCTGTTCGCGGCCAATGGCCTGTACGGACATGCGCTGGTGTTTTGCATGTCCGATGCGAACGAGGGTGGCACCACTTGCGATTACACCAATCCGGACGACGTGTTGTTCAACAGCGCTGGCGGTACATCGTTCGCAGCACCGGCGATGGCCGGTGTGCAGGCGCTGATCAACCAGGCTTCAGGCCAGAGCAGTGGCAATATCCTGCCAGCCCTGTACAACATCGGCGTCAAGGAATACGGCACGAACAACTCGCCCAATACCGCGATGCTGACTACCTGTAATTCCACCAATGGCACCAAGGTCGGCGCCGGCTGCGTCTTCAACGATGTCACCGTCGGTACCATCGATGAGCCTTGCTATGAGGGCACCAACGACTGTTATATCGGCAAGACCCCGCAGGTGTATGGCGTGCTTAGCGCCGGTGGCATCGACCAGCTCGACCCGGCATGGAGCACCGGCGCCGGCTACAGCATGGCCACCGGTCTGGGCAGCATCAACGCCACCAACCTGGTGAATGCACTGACGACGTTCTACGCACCGTTCAAGAACGGCTACGTCGCGCCGTCGGATTACCTGTCGTCAGCGAACTACGGCGAAGGCGACGGATTCAGCGACATCGCCGTGCTGGAACCGGGCAAAGGCAGCTTTCTGCAGCTGGGCATGAAAGGCTCGATCGCGATGAATGAGGTCACGCAGCCGATGCCAGCGGGATATTCGATCAGTGCCATCGGCAATTTCTTCTCGCCAGCCGCGAGCAACTTCTCTCGCGACATCGACAGCCTGGCGCTGACCGGTCCGTTTAACCAGCTCTATATCATGCTCTCCGATGGTCTGGGCGGCACGGCCAACTATTACGAGGCCCAAGTGGGTACCCCGTATCCCGCGGGATGGAGCATTGCCGGTGCCGCCAGCTTCGACAGCGCCGGTACCGACGAACTGTTCCTGGTGAATAGCCAGACCGGCCAGGTCCAGTGGCAGCAGCTGGGTTACCTGCTTTTCTACATCCTGGGGCGCCCGCACTACATCTTCCATTCCACGTTCTCTCCGGTGTTCAACGGTCCGGCGGGTTTTGTGCCTCGCCTCGCTGACGTCAACGGCGACGGCTACGCCGACATCGTGTGGACTAGCCCGAACGTCAACAACAACACCGTGTACCTGTCTATCAACAACCAGCAAGGTGGCTTCGTCACGACGCAGATCGCCAACCGTCCAGCCGGCTTCACCCTGTTCGGTGCAGGCGACGTCACCGGCAACGGAGTCACCTCCTTGTTCTGGACCAACCCGGGTGCCAACGAACTGATGCTGTGGAACATGAATGGTGCCGACATATCATCCCAGCAGACGCTGCCCGTGCCCGCGGGTTACACGATGGTCAGCATCGCAGACTACGACGGCGATGGCCTGGCCGATATCCTCTGGTCCGCCAAGGGGCCGACTGGAATCAACATCCCGTTACCCGGTGTCCTGCAGGAATGGCTCAGCAACGGCAGTGGCGGCTTCACCGCGCAGGCCGTGGCTGATCAGGACGGCAAGCCAGTGATCGTCACTCCAAATGCCGTGATCCAGGCCAACCGTCTGCAGGGTGGCAGAGTCACTTCGGGCGTCGATACATCCCTGGGCATCAGCCATTAGTCCGGCAGCGCGCAAGAAAATCTGAGAGAGGGAGGGAGTCGGGCGAGCAATTGCCCGGCTCCTTCTCTTTAGATGAAAGATGGTTCTGGAAAATGGTTTGCGGCGAGTTTGTTGCGTGACTTCATCTGGACTGCTGACATGGCGCAGTTTTTTCCGATAAACCCGATATGCGTGATCTTCTGAAAACTGTTTTCAACAGATCTTGCGGCGAGGCGGGCAATAGACGTGATGATTATCTCTTGGCTATATATCAGCTGACACCATGATTTTACGATATGTAAAATAATTCGCATCAAACGCAATATGTTTTGCGTGTTTGTGCTTATTTTTTCTGCCGGACGCGGTGACGGTTATATAAATCAAATGTCCTCACTCGACGATAACAATTGTCGTCATACCCTTCGGCGGCCAATCGGCGCACGGGGGAGCATGCTGTGGGGAGCATGCAGTCAGTTTCCCCCTTCTTTCACTATCACTATCTATATGGGGAGTAATTTCCAATGAATAGAACAGATTTGGATGGAGCAGCTTTGGGAAATGGCCTTTCCGGCCTGGTACGCAAAACGTGTTGGCTTTCGGTTGCTGTTGCTCTGGCATTCGGCACAACCACAGCGGCGCAGGCCGCGGGAGTGATGACACACCATGTGCGCGATGTGGTGAGCGCACATGCGGCGTCACAGGTCGGCAGCCTTCCCGCCCAGCAGGTGATGAGCCTCGATGTCGTTTTGCCGCTGCGGGACAAGGCAGGCCTGGATGCGTTTGTGGCGGATGTTGCCAACCCGGCGAGTCCGTCCTTTCGCCAATACCTGACCCCGGCGCAGTTCACCGCCAGATTCGGTCCGGCCCAGCAGGACTATGACGCGGTCGTCCAGTACCTGCGTCGCAATGGGTTGACGGTGACCGGGGGAAGCCGCGATGGCATGGATGTGCAGGTGAAGGGGCCTGTCTCGGCCGTCGAAACTGCCTTCAATGTCCACATGCTCACCTATCAACATCCCACCGAGAATCGTGTGTTCTTCAGCCCGGATCGCGAGCCGACGACTTCGCTGGCGATGCCGCTCTGGCACGTTTCCGGTCTGGACAACTACTCGATCCCGCATCCGCTGTACGTCAAGAAGGGCGACTACGCCAAGGCCCATGGCATCAGTCCCGACGCGGTTGTCACGCATGCGACAACCGGTTCGGGTCCCTCGTCCTCGTTCCTCGGTAGCGATATGCGCGCTGCCTACTACGGTGGCACGGCGCTGACCGGTGCAGGTCAGAACCTGGGACTGTTCGAATATTACGGCACCGATCTGGCTGACCTGACCACGTACTTCAAGAACGTCAAACAGACCAACAACGTTCCCGTCACTCTTCTCTCGACCGACGGAACCAGCACCTCCTGCGTCTATACGAAGAAAGGCGGTGACTGCGACGATGGCGAGCAGAATCTCGACATGACGCAGGCCATCGGCATGGCTCCTGGCCTCAGCAGTCTGGTGATGTATGTCGGCTCCACCGATACCGCCATCATCAGCGCCATGACGACGCACAGCCCGCTTCCCACCACGATCGGCTGCTCATGGGGCTGGACGCCGGCCGATTCGACCACGCTCGATCCGTACTTCGAGAAGATGGCCGCTCAGGGCCAGACCTTCTTCGCCGCATCCGGCGACGATTCGACCTGGACGAAATCCGGAGACGCTGCGGCATGGCCTGCTGACGATGCCTATGTCATCTCCGTGGGTGGTACCGACCTGACGACCAGCAGTGCAGCAGGCCCCTGGAAGTCGGAGACGGCCTGGGTCGACAGCGGTGGCGGCATTTCTCCTGACAAGATCGCCATTCCGTCCTGGCAGAAGCTCTCGGGTGTGATCACCTCGACCAACAAGGGATCGACGACTTACCGCAATGGTCCAGATGTCTCGGCAAATGCGAATTTCACCTTCTACACCTGCGGAGACCAGGAAGCCTGTCAGGCCAACGAGTACGGCGGCACCAGCTTTGCTGCGCCGATGTGGGCGGCCTACATTGCACTGGTCAACCAGCAGTTGGTCGCCAACGGTGGGGCACGGGTTGGGAATTTCAACGCGACCATCTATCCGCAGAACCTGACCAGCGCGTATGCCACCGACTTCCATGACATCACCAGTGGCAAGTCCGGCAGCTATTCGGCCGTGACCGGCTATGACCTGGTGACTGGCTGGGGTAGCCCGAAGGCAGGATTGATCACGACACTGGCTCAGTAAGCTGCCGAAGATCCATTTACTCGAAAATATTTGAAACGCTTGAAGGCCCGGGGATTCAACCCGGGCCTTTTTTCATAAAAGAGTTTGAAGTGGAGCGCCGCCGGGTACGCTCTTGCTCACTGTTACACCGAACCCACATCTGCCTGCGCCAACGCATCTTGAATTGCTTTCAACAACTGCTCACCGCCAAACGGCTTGCGCAGGAAGACTCCTCGTTCAGGGATGTCGGCGCAATGCACTTCGGGGTCGGCGGTGATCACGACCACAGCGATGGCCGGGTACTGCACGATGGCCTTCTGGCTGATGTCGATGCCAGTCATGCTGCCGGCCAGGACGACGTCGGCAACAATGACGTCGATCTTCTGGGCATTCAGCAAATGACTGGAGGCACCCGCTGATCCTTGGGCGCGGATGGTCTGGAAGTCACCGGTCGCGGATAGATGCAGATCGATCGATTCCAGCACCAGGGCATCATCATCGACGATGAGCACAGTTTTCTTCATATCCACGCACAGCCCCCAAGACTATCTCAGCATGGTCCAGCATATTCCGAGTTCGCCGACAAAAGAATGCGGACCAGTGATGGCCCTTCAATCCCCCCAGGTAGCGAACATCACCACCGCTGCTGCCGCCATCGCGGCCGTGGCGAGCCAGCCGAATAGCTTCAACGGCCATGGCATGGTGAACTTGCCCATCACCTTGCGGCTGGAGCCCATCAGCATCATCACGATCATCAGCGGTACCGCGGCCACGCCATTGATGACGGCGCTCCAGTACAGCGCCTTGATCGGGTCGAGCGGGGTCAGGTTCAGTACGATGCCGGCAACGCTGGCAACGATCAGCACGCCATAGAAGAACCTGGCTTCGTGTGGCTTGTTTTCCAGCCCGCTGCGCTGGCCGAACGCGCCAGATGCGGCATAGGCGGTAGCGCCAGCCAGTACCGGTACAGCCAGCAGGCCGGTGCCGATGATGCCGGCGGCGAACAGCGCGAAGGCCAGCCTGCCGGCCAGTGGCCTCAGCGCCTCGGCGGCTTCAGATGAGGACTGGATGTCGGTCTTGCCGTGAGCGTGCAGTACTACGGCGGCGGTGAGGATGATGAAGAAGGCGATCAGGTTGGAGAAAACCATGCCGATCGTGGTATCGATGCCGATCCGGCGCAGGGCGCTCGGCGCCTGATGGGGCGCCCTTCGCAACGATCTGCGCCGCTTGTTCGATCCGATCTCTTCCACTTCCTGTGCTGCTTGCCAGCAGAACAGATAGGGGCTGATGGTGGTGCCGAGCAGGGCGACCAGGCCGACGGCGTATTTGGCATTCCAGGTGATCGGTGGCACCACGATGCTCTTGAGCACGGCCGGCCATGGCACATGGATCACCAGCACGGTTGCCACATAGGCAAACAGGCTCAGCGTGAGCAGCTTGAGGATCGGCGAATACCGCGTGAACGGAATGAAGATCTGCAGCAGCAGCGACAGCACGGCAAAAAGTGCTGCGTAGACCAGCGCGGGACCACCGATCAGCAGCTTCAGCGCGGCGCCCATGGCGCCGATGTCCGCGGCCAGGTTGATCACGTTCGCCACGACAATGGAGACGACCAGGCCATACACCAGCGTTCTGGGGTAATGCGTGCGGACGCCTTCCATCAGGCCGTGGCCGGTGACCCGCCCGATGCCGGCGCTGATCGCCTGGATCGCGATCATCAGCGGCATGGTCAGCAGGATGCACGACAGCATGCCGTAGCCGAACGCCGCGCCCACCTGGGAGTAGGTGGCAATGCCGCTGGGGTCGTCGTCGGCTGCGCCAGTGATCAGGCCGGCACCCAGGTTTGCCCAAGGCGGTGTTTCCAAGCCTCCATCTTCGGTGTTCTTGCGAGTGACCATGGCGGTGTTCCCGATGCGTAAGGTGCCGAGCCGAAGGTGGCGCACGGGGTGATTAACTTCTCCGAGACTGCAGCATCGGCGGGTCGATGCGGTGAAGGCGTGAATGTCGGAGTACTACGGCGAGCCGCGGACCTACTGACGCAACCTGTCAGGTTGCGCGTGGCTGATCGATGGTTTCGTCATTGCCACCACGCTTCAGCAGCCACGCCAGCAGCGGTGGCGTCACCATCGCGGTGAGCAGCGACATCGCCACGATGATCGCGTAGATACGGTTGTTGAAGACGCCGGCCGCCAGGCCGAGGCTGGCGATCACCACGCCGACTTCACCGCGCGGCACCATGCCGAAACCGATGATGGTGGCACTGTGTTTGCCCAGCGACAGCGAACCGAGCCAGCCGCCGGCAAGTTTGGAAACGATCGCGATCGCAGTGACTGCGGCGAGCATCAGCAGGGCATCCGTGTTGGCCAGCTCATGCAGGTCGATTTTGCTGCCGGTGACCACGAAGAAGAACGGCGTGAGCAACGCGAGCAGTGGCATGGTCTGCTTTTCCAGTGTGTGCTGCTGGCGCGTTTCCGAAGCGATCATGCCGGCGAGGAAGGCGCCGATGATCGCTGCCAGTCCGAACAGCGTGGATAGATAGGCCAGTCCGAGGCATAGCGCCAACACGATCATCAACGGCGAATGCGGGGCCAGCGGTTTTTCCAGCCAGCTGGAGTTCCAGCGCATCACCCGCGCGCCGCCCAGGCCGACCACAGCGATAAAACCGATCGCCCCGGCCAGCACCATCAGCAGGTGCGAGAGATTGAAACCGCCGCCACCCTGCATTGATACCACCACGCCAAGCAGCAGCATCGCAAGGATGTCGTCGATCACTGCGGCGCCGAGGATCACCTTGCTCTCGACGCGCTGCAGTGCGTTCAATTCCTGCAGTACGCGTGCCGTGATGCCCGCCGAGGTGGCGACGAACGCGGCGGCCACGAACAGCGACTTGTCCCAGTCGAAGCCGCTGCCATGTGCCCACACGCTACCCATGCCGAACGGCACCAGCACGCCGAGCACACCGACCAGGAAGGCCACCTTGCCGACTTTCTTCAGATCCTCCAGCCGCGTTTCCAGGCCTACCGAGAACAGCAGCAGCACCACGCCGATTTCGGCGAGCACATCCAGCGGGGTACCGGCGGCGGTCTGTTCGGGCGTGATCCAGCCGAGCAGCGATGGGCCGATCACGCAACCGGCGGCGATCTCGCCGACCACGCCGGGCAGCTTCAACCGCTGCGCGATCTCACCGCCGACCTGTGCCGCGACGAACACGATGAACAGGGTGAACAGGATATCGCTGGCGTGTTCCATTCGGCGTGCGTCCAGGCTGTCGGCAGAGCCTGCATCCTACATGCGAGCTGAGGTGCCGTGACAGCACATTCAACGTGACTGCTTACTCGGTCGCGGCGGCGCCAGGCAGTGGGCGATCGTGCCGCAACCGGCTGAACACCCGGCTGGCTATGGCAGTGATTGCCGCCAGCAACAGCACGGTCCAGCGGAACGCGACGACGTAGTCTTCGTGGGCGTGGCCCTGCAGTAGCGCTTCCATCAGCAGGGTGGACAGCGCGATACCGAAACTCATCGCCAGGTATTGCACCGTCGAAGCCATCGATGAGGCCATCGAGGCGTGCTTGATGTCCAGGTCGTTGTAGATCAGCGTATTCATCGCGGTGTATTGCAGCCCCGAGAAACTGCCATAGAGGAAGGTCAGCAGGGCGATGACCCAGACTGGCGAGGTCGGGCCGAGCAGGGCGAATGCGGCCAGCAGCACCGACACCATCAGCGTATTGCCGAGCAGCAGACGGCGGTAGCCGAAGTGGATCAGCGCCCGATTGATCGCCCATTTTGCGCTGATCGAACCGAGTGCCTGCGGCACCATCATCAGGCCGGCCATCATCGGTGACCAGCCGCAACCCACCTGCAGGAACAGCACCAGCAACAGGAACATGCCGGAGATGCCGAGCCGGGTGAACAGGCCGCCAGCCAGCGCCACCCACACACTGCGCACACGCAACAGGCTGAGATCCGCTACCGGATGCGCAGTGCGTCGGCTGTGCCATACATATACGATGCCCAGCAACAGAGCGAGCGCGCTGTACAGTCCGAGCCGGTCCCACGGTACCGGCTTGCTGCCAGCGAGTTCGGATGCGGTGAGCAGCAACGCCGAAGCGGAGGCAAACAGCAGAAAGCCGAACAGGTCGAAACGGTTCGCGTGTTCCAGCCGGTAGTCGGGCATGTCGCGCCGGTTCATCCATACACCGGCAATCGCCACCGGCACATTGATCAGGAAGATCAGCCGCCATGAGGTGAACTCGACCAGCGCGCCGCCGAGCAGTGGCCCGAGCACCGAGCCGAGCAGACCGAACGTGGCCACCGTACTCATCGCGCGCACGAATTCGCGCTTGGCGATGCTGCGCACCAGGACGTAGCGGCCTACCGGCATCAGCGAGGCACCGCCGACGCCTTGCAGCACACGAGCCGCGACCAGTTGCGGCAGCGTCTGCGCCAGGCCGCACAGCAACGAACCCGCGCCGAACACCACGATCGCGATGCCGAACACCCGGCGCGTGCCGAGCCGATCGCACAACCAGGGGCTGGCTGGTATCAGGATCGCCAAGGTCAGCACGTAACTGGTCAGCGCGGTGCGCATGCCCAGCGGCGTGACGCGCAAGGCCTCGGCCATCGCCGGCACCGCAGTATTGACCACGGTGGAATCCAGCGACTGCATGAAAAACGCGGCGGCGACCAGCCACAACAGGCCGCGGAAACGTTCACGGGTTGATATCTCAGACAGGGCGTCTGAAACCGTCGCTGGCATGGACGCAGCGGAGGCGGCAGCGTGGGGATCCGCGGCGGCTTGTGGAGGCATGTTGCGCGATGATACCTGTTATGACAGCTTGATTTTCATCGTTGGCTTGTACTGAGTCAGACTAGTTTCATCTGCGGGCTGTGGCTACCAGCGTGTTTCCGTGTCCTCATCGAAAGTATTAAAGCGTTGCTGGGGTGTCTACACATTACCGCGACCGTAAGTTTCAAAGCGCTCTGTGTAGCACCTACCGGAAGTCGCTGGCCATTTTCATTGTCGGCTGTGTCAGGGCGGCTATCGCGCACGGGTGTCGTTAAACTGCGGGAAGATCCAAGGAGACCCGCATGACCGAACGTCCGGCCCCTGCCGAAATTGTCGCCCGCGCCAAGGCACTGCGTGCGCAGATCGAGCAGGCCAATTACCGCTATCACGTAATCGATGATCCTGAGATTACCGACGCCGACTACGATCGCCTGATGCGCGAGCTGGAAGCGCTCGAGGCGGAATATCCGACACTCGCCTCCGGCGATTCACCAACGCGCAAGGTGGGTGCACGAGCGCAGGGTGGTTTTGCCGAAGTGCGTCATCAGCTGCCCATGCTGTCGCTGGGCAATGCGTTTGAGCAGGAGGGTGAAGGCGAGCGCGAACGCTTCCGCGAGGTGGCCGAGTTCGAACGACGCATCGAGCAGACGCTGGATCGACGCGAGCCCGTATTCTCGGTAGAGCCGAAACTGGATGGACTGGCGATCAGCCTGCGTTACGAGCAGGGCGTATTCGTGCAGGGCGCCACGCGTGGCGACGGCGAGACCGGTGAGGATGTGACCGCCAACCTTCGCACGGTGCGCGCCATTCCATTAAAGCTGCGCGGCGAAGGTTGGCCTGAGGTGCTCGAAGTGCGCGGCGAAGTGATCATGCTGCGCAGGGATTTCGAAGCGTTCAATGCCTACGCCCGTGCGCATGATGAGAAGCCGTTGGCCAATCCGCGCAACGGTGCGGCTGGTTCATTGCGCCAGCTCGACCCGGCGATTACCGCGAAGCGCCGGCTGAGTTTCTTCGCCTACGCGATCGGCGTAGTCGAAGGCGGAACGTTGCCGCAGACGCATTCACAGACATTGCAGAAGCTGCGCGAGTGGGGCTTTCCGGTGTCACTGGAAGTCGATGTTGCACGCGGCTTCGACGGCCTTATCGCGTATTTCCGGCGCATCGGCGCGAAGCGCGACAGCCTGCCGTACGATATCGATGGCGTCGTCTACAAGCTGGACGATTATACCGGCCAGCGCGAGATGGGTTTCGTCTCGCGTGCTCCGCGCTGGGCGATCGCGCACAAGTTTCCGGCGCAGGAGCAGACCACGCGCCTGCTCGACATCGAAATCCAGATTGGCCGCACTGGCGCGGCGACACCGCGCGCGCGAATGGAGCCGGTGCAGGTGGCTGGCGTGACGGTGACCTACGCCACCTTGCACAACGCCGACCAGATCGCGCGGCTGGATGTGCGCGTGGGCGACACCGTTATCGTGCGCCGCGCCGGTGACGTGATTCCGGAAGTGGTACGGGTAATCGAGGACCAGCGTCCGGCCGGCACGGTGCCGTGGGCGATGCCCACGAACTGTCCCATCTGCAACTCAGCACTGATCCGTGAAGAGGGCGCAGCGGCCTGGCGCTGTTCCGGTGGGCTGATCTGTGCCGCGCAACGCAAGGAGGCGCTGATCCATTTCGCCTCGCGTCGGGCAATGGATATCGAAGGTCTGGGCGAGCGCTTCGCTGAGGCGCTGGTGGAAATCGATATCGTGCACACGCCAGCTGACCTTTATGGGTTGAGTGTGGATGACTTCGTCGACATGAAACGCCGTATCGACGAGCGGGATGGAACTACGCCGGAGACGGTAAAAGCTGGCAAGGTGGCGACCAAGTGGGCCGAGAACCTCGTCGCTGGCATCGAGGCCAGCCGGAACACCACGCTGGCCCGCTTCCTGTTCGCGCTAGGCATCATGCATATCGGCGAGAGCACGGCGAAAACTCTGGCCGCATGGCTGGGTCGACTTGAATTCGTACGCAGCATGCCGGCACGGGTATTGCGCGTGCTGCCGGATATCGGTGGCGAAGTGGCATCGTCGATTGCCGGCTTCTTCGCGCAGGAAGGCAACCAGCAGGTAGTCGATGCGTTACTCGCCGCTGGTATTGTGTTCAGTGACGAGGCCGAGCCGTCGCCGCTGCTGCGCGAACGGCTGAACTTGGGCGTATTGCTGGATCAGGCTGGAATCAGCAAGCTCGGCCCGAAGAGTACCCGGCTGCTCGCCGAGCATTTTCCGACACTCGAACGCCTGCTTGGCGGCGGCGCGGCCCACTGGATTACGGCTGGTCTGCCGCAGGCGGCTGCGACGAGCCTGGAGGGGTTCCTCGCCGACCCGTCTGCGTTGGCTGCGTTGCGCGACAGTGAGGCTGCGATGCAGTGGCTGCTTGCGGCCATTCCGGTTGCCGCGGCAGTGAGCCGGGCTCCGCTCGATGGGCAGACCTTCGTGCTTACAGGTACGCTTGCCTCGCTCAGTCGCGACGAAGCGAAAGAACGGCTGGAAGCACTGGGGGCGAAGGTATCCGGTTCGGTATCAAAGAAGACCAGCTTCGTGGTCGCCGGCGAGGCGGCTGGCTCCAAGCTCGACAAGGCGCAGGAGCTGGGTGTGGCGGTTTGGGACGAAGCGCAGCTGCTGGCATTGCTGGCCAGGCATGAGAGCACGACATGATGCGTGACATGGCATGGGTTACCTCGTTGCGATTGCGTGCGCAGCTGTACACGCTGATCCGCACGTTCTTCGCCGAGCGCCATGTGCTTGAAGTCGAAACCCCGATTCTTTCCGCGGCTGGCAACACCGACCCCAACATCCAGAGTTTCAGTACGACCTTCAGCGGCCATGTCGATGCCGGTGCGTGCGAACGCTGGCTGCGCACTTCGCCGGAGTTTCCGCTCAAGCGCCTGCTGGCCGCCGGGATCGGCGACTGCTACGAGCTGGGTCGGGTGTTCCGCAACGGCGAGGCTGGTGGTCGACACAATCCCGAATTCAGCATGCTGGAGTGGTATCGAGTCGGTTGGTGTCACCGCCGGCTGATGGAGGAAACCATCGCATTGATCGAGGCAGCATTGGCGATGGTCGGGAGACGGGCCGAGGTGTTGATCGAGAGTTACCGGCAACTGTTCCTGGATGAGCTGGGTATCGATCCGCTGCATGCGCCGATCGACGAGCTGCGCGAGCCGTTGGCGGAGTACAACATCGGCCCGGATGGCCTGGGGCGTGATGACTGGCTCGACCTGCTGATCACGCACAAGCTGCAGCCGGCGTTTCCGCGCGACCGCATCACGTTGATCCACGACTATCCGGCGACGCAGTGCGCACTGGCCCGTGTCCGATCGGGCGAAACGCCGCTGGCAGAGCGCTTCGAGCTGTACTTGGGGCGCTACGAGGTGGCCAACGGTTATCACGAATTGAATGATGCAGCGGAGCAGCGCAGGCGCTTCGAACGCGACAATGCGGTGCGGCGCCACCGTGGCTTGCGTGAAATTCCGATCGATGAGCGCCTGCTTTGCGTGCTGGATACGATGCCTGATTGTGCCGGCGTGGCCCTGGGGATTGAGCGCCTGCTGATGTGTTTGATGAATGCCGATTCCGTAGCCGACGTATTGGCACTGCCGTTCAATCTGGCTTGAGCATGGGCATGCTGGCAGCCAGCAACTTCTTTTGGCTTGAAAGCGGTTTCTTGCTTGGTGAGCACGTGCAATAACTGCTATATGGTTTATTTGGGGCTTTGAAAGCGGATTTATTGATTTAGCCGCCTCGCGGTAATGATCGATTACACAACTGGTATCGACCCAACTGGAGATTGACGATGCATTTGTTACGGACTGGCCTTGGGGCCCTGTTCTCGATTGCCGTAATCCTGCCTACGACAGCACTGGCGGAGAACAGCGGTTGGTATGTAGCCGTCGATGGCGGCCAGTCCCAATTCAACGATGCCAGCAGTCAGGTTCCGTCATGGCTTGCAAGCTTACCCAATCCTCCTGGCTACGTGGTTGGGATAAATGGCACTTCGGGCACGAGCAATGATGATCACCATGCGGCCTACCGCTTCATGCTCGGATATCAGATCAACCCTTATTGGGGTGTCGAGGCGAGCTATGTAGACCTCGGCACAGCGAGCGTTGCAGGTACAGCAAGCGGCTACTATCAACCCAGTTGCCAGAAAAATCAGCTTTGCCTTCCAATTGTTGGGATCACATCCTTCGGCTACAAAGGCAGCTACCGTGATCGTGGGCCAGGTCTCGCTTTTAATGGTACCTACCCGATTAGCGACCAGTGGTCGGTGTTTGCACGTCTCGGCATGGTCGATGCCCGCGTCCATCTGGATCTTGAGACGTCACCCTCATTGCCACCGGCCAGTCTCGGTCCTGCTCCGTTAGGCGCAACCCATTCCAGCACGAACTGGAGCAGCACATTCGGGCTCGGTGTGAACTACACGTTGAACGATCGGTGGGCAGTCCGTCTGGGTTGGGATCGGTATGCCGACCTTGGTAGCCGCAACAACACCGGCAGCAATAGCGTCAATCTTGCCTCGATCGGTGTGGTCTACCGTATCTGAATGCCTGCCTGCGCAGCCCGGTTGATCCCGTGATGAACCGGGCTGCGCTGGTCAGCTCCGATCGCCCTTGATGTCCCGCTGCGTGGGTTGATCGCTCCACAGGAAGCGGTAGATCAGGCCACCGAGGATGCCTCCGATAATCGGCATCACCCAGAAGAACCACAGCTGCTCGACCGCCCAGCCACCCTGGAACAGTGCTACCGCGGTAGAGCGTGCCGGGTTCACTGAGGTGTTGGTGACGGGGATGCTGATGAGGTGGACCAGGGTCAGTGCGAGGCCGATCGCGATGCCGGCGAAACCCACCGGCGCACTCTTGTGCGTCGCGCCCATGATGATGAAGATGAAGAAGCAGGTCATTACCAGCTCGCACAGCGCCGCCGCACCCATCGAGTAACCGCCCGGCGAATGCGCGCCATAGCCGTTCGAGGCGAAGCCGCTGGCGACGGCGTCGAAGCCGGGTTTGCCCGAGGCGATCGTGTACAGCACCAGGCCGGCGACGAGGCCGCCGACTACCTGCGCGATGATGTACGGGATCACTTCCTTCAACGGAAACCGGCCGCCGGCCGCCAGGCCGCAGGTGACAGCCGGGTTGATGTGGCAGCCGGAAATGTGGCCGATGGCGTAGCACATGGTCAAAAGGGTCAGGCCAAACGCCAACGCCACGCCGGCGAAGCCGATGCCAAGTCCGGGAAAGGCCGCCGCCAGCACTGCGCTGCCGCAACCACCCATTACCAGCCAGAACGTGCCGAAGAATTCGGCGGCCAAGCGTTTGCTCATGCTCATCAGGAAACTCCTTGCCGGTTGAATGCAGGCGCGCGCGGCGTTACCACGAGCGCTACTCGTCACTAAATGCGAAAACGTTTTCCCCAAACCCCATTCCCAGAACCCCAAGCCCAGAGCCGCACGGATCGCAGCAACGCATATTGGTGGACGTGCGTTGTCACATCCCGACTTCACCCGGTATCCCTGCCGGTCGCACGCAGCATATAGCGATGTCGGGGTCGAGTACGAGCGGCGCTCCCGGATCCATCCAAATGGCATGATGATGCGCTATGTTGCGCGGGTCCTTGTCCGAGCGACCCGTGGAACCACTGATGACTGATACCGCCATTTCGCCCCTGTCGAATGTCTCCGCACCTTCGCGTGCACTCGACCGACGCGATCTGCGCACCTTGAGCCTTTCGGCCCTTGGTGGTGCGCTGGAGTTCTACGATTTCGTGGTGTTCGTGTTCTTTGCGATTCCGCTGAGCCATTTGTTCTTTCCGAAGGACACGGCCTCGTGGCTGGCCCAGTTGCAGGTGTACGGCATCTTCGCCGCGGGGTATCTGGCACGGCCGTTGGGCGGCATCGTGATGGCGCATTACGGTGACAAGCTGGGGCGCAAGAAGATGTTCACGCTCAGCGTGTTCCTGATGGCCGTGCCAACGCTTTGCATTGGTCTGCTCCCGGTGTATGCACAGGTCGGCATGTTGGCGCCCCTGCTGCTCTTGCTGCTGCGTGTGGTGCAGGGTATTGCAGTGGGTGGCGAGGTGCCGGGCGCGTGGGTATTCGTGGCTGAGCATGTGCCCTCACAGCGGATCGGCTTCGCCTGCGCCAGCCTTACTTCAGGGCTCACCGTGGGCATCTTGATCGGCTCGCTGGTGGCGGCAACGATCAACCACCGGATGACACCGATCGAGGTGCTCGACTGGGGCTGGCGGCTGCCGTTCCTGGTCGGTGGCGTGTTCGGTTTCTTCGCGGTGTGGCTGCGCCAGTGGCTCAGCGAGACGCCGGTGTTCGAGGCGATGCATGCGCGCCGCGAACTGGCGGCGGGACTGCCGTTGCGGCAGGTGTTCGAGCGGTATCTACCGAGCGTGCTGATGTCGATGCTGGTGACCTGGATGCTCACCGCAGCGATCGTGGTGATGATCCTGATGACACCGTCGCTGGTGCAGTCGGTTTTCCATATCGAGCCGGCACGCGCCTTCCTCGGCAACAACGTGGCCTCATTCGCGTTGGCGCTGGGCTGCCTGTGCTACGGCTGGCTGGCCGACCGCATCGGTTATCCGCGAGCACTGCTGTTCGGGGCGGTCGGTTTGCTGGTTTGCAGCTATGCGCTGTACCTGGATTTACAGGCTGGCGCTGCGCATTTCGTCGCCTTGTATGCGCTGGCCGGTTTCAGCGTCGGGGTAGTCGGCGTGGTACCGGCACTGATGGTGGTGGCGTTTCCACCGGCGGTGCGTTTCTCCGGCCTGTCGTTCTCGTACAACATCGCCTACGCGGTATTCGGCGGACTCACGCCACCGCTGATCGGGTTGCTGGTGAAACGATTCGGCGTGCTGGCACCGGCGCATTACGTGGCGTTTACCGCGCTGGTTGGCATCGCTGTCGCGGTCTGGTCGATGGCCACCAGCAATGGACGTCGCGACACACAGCGGTAGGAGCGCACCCTGTGCGCGAATGCTTTTTTGCCCAGGGGTGAACAAGAGCATTCGCGCACAGGGTGCGCTCCTACGGAGAGCCTAGAACTCCAGCTCCTGCGCTGCGCATAGATAGTCGATCATCGGCGCGACGCGCTTGAACGTTGCCACGATCCACGGCAGCAGTTCGTCCGAGCAGACGAGCGCATCGTCGAAGTTCTCGCCGACCGCAAAATCCTTGCGTTTCAGGTCCTCGATCAGTTCATGCGTCGGATCGAAGCCGCGTGGCGGGCGGCTCAGCGACTCGCCCCAGAACGTGAGGTGTTCGCGGAATGGCTTGCTCTGCGTGGCACGTTTCCACGCGGCCGGGTTGTCGGCGATGAACGCGCGGATGTGTTTCAGCGCATCCGGCTCCGGGTGCCACATGCCGCCGCCGGCGAAGCAGTCACCAGGCTGGATGTGTATATAGAACGACGGTGCAGGGATTTCGTGCCGGCGTTCGTGGAAGAAGCGCGAACCCTGCCACGGCTTGTACGGCAGCTTGTTGTTGGAAAAACGCGTGTCGCGATAGATACGGAATAGCGAGCCGCCGTTCTTGCGCGGATCGGCGCGGTAATGCGGGCTGACCTTCGCCAGTGGCGCCTGCAGGTCGGTGATCAGCTGCAGGAACGGCTCGCGTACGTGGCGCTCGTAATCGCCCTTGTGTTCGGTGAACCACTCGCGACTGTTGTTCTTGTCGAGGGCGCGCAGGAAACGGAAGGTAGCGGAAGTGAAATAGATCTGGGACATGGCGGGTCGATGGATGGGAGTGAGGGGGTCAGACGTTGTCGATACCGGCCACAAGCTGTTCGCCCCAGACCTGCAGCTGGTCGAGCAGGGCCAGTTTGCCCTGAACCTGTGGATCGTTGCGCAGCTCAGCCAGGCGCGCGAAGTAATCATCCAGGGTGAGGCCGGTCAGCGCGGTGTGCCGGGTCAGTCGTGTCTTACGGAAAGCTTCCCAACGTGCATGTTCGTCAGAATCCAGTGTTTCGGGCCAGTTGCGTGCGCGGTAACGGAACAAGAGCTCCGGATAACGCGGATCGCGGAACGGGAAGGCACGTTTACCCAGCTCTGCGGCTGGCGTGGCACGCACTTGAGCAAGTAATTTCTTGTCGGCATCGGGCAGGAAACCACCGCCATATAGCGCCAGCTCGGGATCCTCCGGTGGTGGCAGTTCGGCGGCACGCTGGAATACCCGGCGCAATTTTTCCGCCAGCCCGTCCACGGCACGCAGGGTATCGCGGTGCGCCTTGCAACGGTCGAGATCCAGTTGCAGGCGCGATAGGTCCACGCCCTGCAGCACCGACAACGGCGCCAGCGCCGGTGCGTGATTTGCGCGCACCGTGCGCAGCGGAATGCGTTCAACACCCTCGGGCAGATCGGCGCGCGCGGTGAAGATACGGTCGGCAATCTCGTCCTCGTCCAGCGCCAGCCATTCAGTCGGATCGGTAGCGAGGTCGTACACGATCACTTCGCCGGCACGGCTCGGATGCGCTGCCAGCGGTGCGATCACGGCCAGGCAATGCCGGCTGGCCGGATAACGCGAGGACACATGCACCACCGGCGTCATGTTCACCACGTCGAGCAGCTCGAACACCTTCTGCTTGCGGCGCAGGCCGTAATACCAGTCCCACAGGCGCGGCTGGCGCACGCGGATCAGCCGGGCCAGGTCGATCAGCGCATACACGTCCGACAGCGCGTCGTGGGCGCGCTCCTGCTTGAGCTGGTTGGCACTGGCCAGGTGTTCCAGCTTGAAGCTGGGCGTGCCGTCCTCGCGCGTCGGCCAGATGATGCCTTCCGGTCGCAACGCCTGGCACAGGCGCACCAGGTCGATCAGGTCCCAGCGTGAATTGCCGTTCTCCCATTCACGACCGTATGGCTCGTAGAAGTTGCGGTACAGCATCTGCCGGGTGAACTCGTCGTCAAAGCGCAGCGAGTTGTAGCCCACGCCGCAGGTGCCGGGCTGGGACAGTTGTTCGTGTACGCGGGCGGCGAAATCGGCCTCGTTGACGCCGTCGCGCTCAGCCTGCTGCGGGGTGATGCCGGTGATCAGGCAGGCATCCGGATGCGGCGGCATCTCCAGCGGCGGCTTGCCGTAGAACATCACCGGCTCACCGATGATTTCCAACTCCAGCGTGGTGCGGATGCCGGCGAACTGCAGCGGCCGGTCGCGTCGCGGGTCGGCACCGGAAGTCTCGTAGTCGTGCCAGAAGAAGGTCTGCATGCCGCCGATGATCGCATGGTCCAAAGTCGAAGCGGCAAGACTGATAAACTGCTGCCCACAAGGAGATTCCATGAGCCAACCCCACGAAGACAACCTGATCTGGATCGATCTGGAGATGACCGGCCTCGATACCGACAACGACTCGATCCTGGAGATCGCCACGGTGGTCACCGACAAGGACCTGAACGTGCTGGCCGAAGGCCCGGTATTCGCGATGCGTCACGAGATCGACCGGCTGGAATCGATGGACAGCTGGAATACCAATCAGCATCACAAGTCAGGTCTCTGGCGGCAGGTGCTGATCTCGGAAACCGATCATGCGATGGCTGAACAGGCTACGGTCGATTTCCTGCGCGCGTGGGTACCGCCGGGCAAGTCGCCGATGTGCGGCAACTCGATCTGCCAGGACCGGCGCTTCATGCACCGCCAGATGCCGCGACTGGAGCGTTACTTCCATTACCGCAACCTGGATGTTTCGACGATCAAGGAGCTGGCCCGGCGCTGGTCGCCGAATATCGCCAAGAGTTTCGGCAAGGAATCGGCGCATACGGCGTTGTCGGATATCCGTGATTCCATCGAGGAACTGCGCCATTACCGCCGCTACATGGGTGAGCTGGGTGGCTCGGCTGGGACCTGAGTCTGCCGTGCCGGTGTGGAAAGCTGGATCAGTGAGGAATTGAACATGTCGATCGATCTGTTTGCGCCGGTACTGGATTGCGCCGGACGCCCACTGCGGCTCGATCGTCCGCGCGTGGTCGGCATTCTCAATCTCACGCCAGACTCGTTCTCGGACGGTGGTGCGCACGACAGCGTGGAAGCGGCTGTGGCACACGGCCTGCGTATGGTGGAAGAGGGCGCCGACATGCTGGACGTCGGTGGTGAGTCCACCCGCCCTGGCGCGGCCGATGTCTCCGTCGAGGAAGAACTGCGTCGGGTGCTTCCGGTCATCGAACAACTGATCGCGCGCACCACGCTGCCGATCGCGATCGATACCTCCAAGCCGGAAGTGATGCGCGCGGCAGTAGCTGCTGGCGCTGGCATGATCAATGACGTGTATGCCTTGCGCCGTGACGGCGCGATGGATGCCGTCGCCGAACTCGGCGTCCCGGTATGCCTGATGCACATGCAGGGCGAGCCGCGCAGCATGCAGGCCGACCCGCATTACGACGACGTGGTCGGTGAGGTGCACCGGTTCCTCACGGACCGACTTTTCGCCTGCGAATTGGCAGGGATTGACCGACGCAAGGTGATGGTCGACGTCGGTTTTGGTTTCGGCAAGACGCTGGAACACAACGTGGCGCTGCTGTGCGCGCTGGAGCGTTTCGCCAAACTGGGCAGCGGTGTGTATGCCGGGCTGTCGCGCAAGTCGATGATCGGCACGCTGACCGGCAGGACCGAGCCGGCCGCGCGCGCGGCCGGCTCGGCGGCTGCCGCACTGATCGCGGTTCAGCGTGGTGCGCGCATGGTTCGGGTGCACGATGTGGCTGCCACGGTGGATGCGCTGGCGGTCTGGCATGCGGTGCATGCAGTCGATGTTGTGCCACAGCGGAATGAAAAGTCCGCTGCACCGCGCTGGCCGGACGACGATTGACGCTTTACTGGAGGCGACGCAGCACTATGCTTCGCCGCAGGGACAGGGAAACCCATCGGGAATGCAGCACACGATGAATCAACGCAAATATTTCGGCACGGACGGCATTCGCGGCATGGTCGGGCAATGGCCGATCAGCGCGGATTTCATGCTGCGCCTGGGGCGGGCTGTAGGCAGCGTGCTGGCGCATGAAGGCAAGGATCGTCTGCTGGTGTTGATCGGCAAGGACACCCGCATCTCCGGCTACATGTTCGAATCGGCACTGGAAGCGGGTCTGGTCGCTGCAGGCGCCGATGTGGGTTTGCTCGGCCCGATGCCGACGCCGGCGGTGGCCTTTCTGACCCGTTCGATGCGTGCCAGTGCCGGCATCGTCATCAGTGCCTCGCACAATCCGCACCACGACAACGGCATCAAGTTCTTCTCAGCCAGTGGCGAGAAGCTGTCTGACGAAGTCGAGCTGGCGATCGAACGGGAAGTCGATGCCGACTTCGCCACGGTGGCCTCCGAACGGCTGGGCAAAGCGACCCGGATCAGCGATGCCGTGGCGCGTTATGCCGAGTTCTGCAAGGCGACGGTGGCAGAGGATTTCAGCCTGCGCGGGCTCAAGCTCGTGCTGGACTGTGCGCACGGTGCGACCTACCAGGTGGCGCCGAAGGTATTTGCCGAACTCGGTGCTGAGGTCATCACTATCGGCGACAAGCCGGACGGCTTCAACATCAACCGCGAGGTTGGCTCCACCCACCCGCAGGCGTTGCAGCAGGCGGTGCTGGCGCACGGCGCCGATCTCGGTATTGCGTTCGATGGCGATGGTGACCGGCTGGTGCTGGTTGATCGGCATGGTGTATTGGCCGACGGCGACGACATCCTCTACGTGCTGGCGCATAGCTGGCACGCGCGCGGCCTGCTTGAGGGGCCCGTCGTCGGCACTCTCATGAGCAACTACGGCCTGCAGCTAGCCCTGGCGGAACTCGGTGTGTCGCTGATTCGCGCCAACGTGGGCGATCGCTACGTGATGCAGGAGCTGAAGCAGCATGGCGGTGTGCTGGGTGGTGAAACTTCGGGCCATATCCTGTGCCTGGATCGCGCTACCACGGGTGATGGCATCGTCGCTGCGCTGGCGGTGCTGGAAGCGCTGGCGCTGTCCGGCCAGGATCTGGCCACGGCCCGTCGGGGCCTGAAGAAATTGCCACAGGTCATGCTCAACGTGCGTGCCATCGGTGCGCGCGAGGCGCTGGTCAGCAGCGAGGTGCAGCAGTCGCTGGCCGAGGTGGAGCAGACCCTGCGCGGTCGCGGCCGGGTGGTGCTGCGTGCTTCCGGCACGGAGCCGCTGGTGCGCGTCACCATCGAGGCGGCGGATGCAGTGGAAGTGCAACAGTTGGCGGAAAAGCTGGCCGGGATTGTAAAATCCGTAGCCGAACGCTCGTGAACCTGTAGTTGTACTGGGTCGCCATGGATAGGCCCGACGCGCACTGCCCCTGCGGTGGCGGATGAATTGACCGCACGCCAACCTAGTGGACTACAGCCATGAAAAATGTTCCTACCCTCGATATCCGTCGTTACGACACCGACCGCGACGCCTTCGTCGCCGAACTGGGCGCGGCCTACCGTGAATTCGGCTTTTGCTGCATCAGCGGGCACGGCATTCCGCGCGAGCTGATTGACGGTTCGTACGATGTCTTCCAGCGCTTCTTCGCGCTGCCGACCGACACCAAGATGAAGTACCACATCGCCGGTAGTGGCGGTGCGCGTGGCTATACGCCGTTCAAGGTGGAGACCGCCAAGGACAGCCGCTACGCGGATCTGAAGGAGTTCTGGCATATCGGTCGCGAGATTCCGCGCGATTCGATGTTCGCCGACGTGATGCCGCCGAACATCTGGCCTGTCGAAGTGCCCGACTTCAAGCAACAGGGCTATGGTCTGTACGAGGCGCTGGATCAGCTAGGTACGCGCGTGTTGCGCGCACTGGCGCTGCATATCGATCAGCCGGAAAACTTCTTCGAGGACAAGACCGACGTCGGCAATTCGATCTTGCGCCCGATCCACTACCCGCCCATCATTGATGAGAGCGGCACCCTGGACAACATCCCGAACGTGCGCGCCGGCGCGCATGAGGACATCAACTTCATCACCCTGCTGGTCGGCGCTAGCGCCGAAGGGCTGGAAGTGCTGAGCGATGGCGAGTGGCTGCCGATCACCACCGAAGGTGATGCGATCGTGGTCAACATCGGCGACATGCTGCAGCGCTTGAGCAACCACGTGTATCCGTCCACCTCGCATCGGGTGGTCAATCCGCAAAATGAGAACGCGCGCAAACCGCGTTATTCGGTGCCGTTCTTCCTGCATCCAAATCCCGACGTGGTGCTGGATCCGCTCGATTCGTGCATCACGCCGGACAACCCGCGCCGCTACGACACCTCGATCAGCTCGCATGAGTATTTGATGCAGCGGTTGCGCGAGATCAAGCTGATCTGATGGGTGACGCCGGCGGGCGCGGTACCCGCTCGCACCGCCGGCGCGTGCCTTGGGGATTCCTCGAACTTGGCCGAAATTTGTCTCTCGGGCATGGCAATATCCTGATTACCCCGGCGAGTGCGCAGCATCGGAAGGAATGCCATGAAATCGCTAGTTCAGTGGATGACCGCGGCGGCACTGCTGTTCGCGTTGGCCCTGTCTTGTCGAGCCCAGGAAGCACAAGGGATTCGCATTTACCTTGGCCCGCCGCCACCGCAACCCATGACGCTTGTCCTGGGGCTGTATGTCAGCGCCGGCGAAGGGGCCATGGCGGGACAGCAGGAACCGAGAGCCTTCGCAGTAAAGATCACTCGCGTGGACGGCAACCAACTCAGCGGTGAGCTAGAGGTCATCCGTCTCGACGGGAATGGGGCATTGGTCCGTCTGGAATCAAAACTGACCGGGACGATCGGGAGTGCCGGTATCACCACGACGCCGGGCAAGATCGTCATCAATGGCACCGCTCCGCTGGCCATCCAGCTGCAAGACGAGCCGTTGCGCTCCTCGATGGTCGAAGTGACTGGAAACATGCAGGCCGATGGATTCCGACTGTCATGGCAAACGCCTGACAGGCAATTGGGCGCCGACAAGATCGGCACAAACGCGGCCTTCATCGTTACGACCGAAGACGAGTATGGGCAGATGGTCGATCGCTACAAGGAAATGGCGACTGACAAGGCGCAATTGATGGCGTTCCAGGTCTCCTCGGCCGATTTTATCGAGAATCAGCTCAATACGTACATGCAGGAGACCGACAAACTTCTCAACGCGCCTGCGGAGGGTGGTCAGGCCGAAGCCGTCGTCGAAGCCGCTGCGTTGTACAAAAAGGAAAAGGCGCTGCTCGCTGGCTATCCGCCGAGCGATGAAGATACCGCGCCCAAGGAAGCCCGGCTGATTGCGATGCAGATCGATGCCTATTGGTCACAGGTGGCCTATATCAACGAGCGGCAAAAGGACGTGTCGCGCTATTGGCTGGGTAGGGGAGCGTCGATCTCTCAACTAGTTTGGAACTCCCCTTGCGTGTCACAGACGTCGCCGACTTCCTTGAATTACGGAGCCTCACCAGCGTGTAACGGCCTTGCTACCGCTTACGCCACCGTGCAAAAGCGCATCCGCGATGTGTCGAGGGCACTGGGTAATACGTTGTCATCGGAGACCTCGATGGAGTGTATTTGGCACGCAGCGCACCAAGCCCTCCGGCCTGCGGTCCTGAAGATTCCGGATTATTGCAAGCAGAGTCTTGCCACCCTCTAAAGTCCGGGGAGGCGGAACGAGCTGACCATACCGAGGCGCTAGCGTCCGCTCTCGACTGCGATTGGATGGTTGCACTCAGGCCGTATCCTGCGCCCTGTATCGCTTGGATTGCTTGGCGGATATTTTCATGGCTAGGCGATCCGGCATCAGCTTGAACATCGTCTTGATTGCACGATTGACGTGGCCGGTGACGTATACCGCCTCGCCGCGCTCGACGGCGGCGATGCCCTGCTGAACCACCTTTTCCGCGCTCTGCCACATATACGCGGGCAGCTTGTTCATCATCGCGCGGGTGCCGGTGATGTCGTGGAACTCTGAGCGCGTAAAGCCCGGGCACAGTGCGCACACATGTACCCCACACACTTGGTTTTCCAGCGCCAGCGATTGCGAAAACTTGATCAGGTAGGCCTTGCTTGCCGCATACAGCGTATGTGCGGCAGTACCCGGCACGTGGCCGGCCAGCGAGGCCATATTGACGATGCGGCCATAGCCGCGTTCACGCATTCCGGGCAGCAGCAGCCATGCCAGTTCGGTGGGTGCGGTCAGCAGTACTTGCAGGAAGTCCGCATGGGTTTTCCAGTCGTTCGCCAGGAACGAGCCGGGCACACCATAGCCGGCGTTGTTGATGAGCCAGTCCACGTGCAGGTCGCGCTGCTGCAGTGCATCGCACAAGGCCTGCGGGGCGCCCCGGTCAGCGAGGTCGTTCGGCAGCACAGTCACGGAGATGCCGTGCTTTGCACGCAGTTCGCCAGCGAGGGCTTCCAGTCGGTCGACCCGTCGCGCGGTGAGCACCAGATCGTGGCCGAGTGTTGCCAGTTGCCGGGCAAACGCGGCGCCGATGCCGGCAGAGGCTCCGGTGATCAGGCTGAGTGGGCGGGTACGCGACATGGTCATTCCTGCTCGTGAATGAGCATTCTTGACCGGGCGGCCACGTCGGCGCCAGTTGTTCCGCATGTTTGCCGATGCCCCAGCCCATCAGTAAGCTTGCGGCCTGATCGCAACGGAAGCAGAACATGCGCAAGAAACTTGTCGCCGGCAACTGGAAAATGCATGGCAGTCGTTCAATGGCCACGGCCCTGGTGAACGAGATTGCCGCTGCCAAGCCGGCGTCGATCGATGTGGCCGTGTTTCCGCCGTTTCCCTACCTCGCCGAACTGGCCTGGCAGTACGCCAAATCCGGATTGGGTATTGGCGCGCAGGACGTCAGCGAGCATGAGGGGCAGGGCGCCTACACCGGCGAGGTTTCTGCCGCGATGCTCGCGGATATCGGCGCGCAATGGGCGTTGGTCGGCCATTCCGAACGCCGCCATTATCACGGCGAGAGCGATGAACTGGTCGCGCGCAAGTTCGCCGCCGCGCGTGCCGGAGGCCTCACGCCGATCCTTTGCGTCGGCGAAACGTTGGAGCAGCGCGAGGCTGGTCAGACCGAGGCGGTCATCGCACGCCAGTTGCACGCCGTGCTGGCGCTCAATGGGATCGCCAGCTTCGATACGGCGGTGATTGCCTACGAGCCGATCTGGGCGATCGGTACCGGCCGCACCGCCAGTCCGGAGCAGGCGCAGCAGGTGCACGCCTTCATTCGTAGCCAACTGGAAACGGAAGATGTTATGATTGCCCGGCTGACCCGACTGCTTTACGGCGGTAGCGTCAAGGCGGCCAATGCCGCGGTATTGTTCGCGCAAGCGGACGTGGACGGTGGACTGATCGGTGGGGCCTCGCTGGCCGCATCAGACTTCCTTGGAATCTGCGCCGCGGCGCATCAGGCGCTACAGGCTCAATAAATAATCATGTTCGTCATCTTCAGCGTGTTTTACATCCTGATCGCTGCGGCGATGATCGTGCTGATCCTGCTGCAGAACGGCGCGGGCGCCGATGCGGGCTCCGGCTTCGGCAGCGGTGCGTCGGCCACGGTATTCGGTGCGCGTGGCTCGGCCACGTTCCTGACCAAGGCCACCGGCGTCCTGGCCTCGCTGTTTTTTCTGCTCAGCCTCGGCATGGGCATCTATCTGCACACCAATGGCGCGCCGCATAGCAGCAAGGCCGATGATCTGGGCGTGATGGCCGGGCTTGCCAGCAAACCGGCAGCCCAACAGGCAACACCTGCCGCACCGGTAGGTTCGGAAGTGCCGACGGCTGTTCCTGCCGCTACCGGCAATGCCGTGCCAGCCGCACAACCTGCGACAACCCCCGCCCCGGCCAAGGGCGAGGTGCCGGCAGCCACAGAGCCGGCCAAGAAGCACTAAGCAATACACCTGCCCAGGTGGCGGAACTGGTAGACGCACTACCTTGAGGTGGTAGCGACGTAAGTCGTAGGGGTTCGAGTCCCCTCTTGGGCACCATTAAGGTTTTCAGTGAATTTCACTGGAATCATGAAGAAACAAAAAACCGCCAACTGGCGGTTTTTTGTTTCTTCATGAAGCACGGCTTTGCTGCTAGCAGGTCCCAATGTGAAGTGTGGTCGGTGCCCAAGAAGGGACTCGAACTGATATGGCGCAGGGTGGCTTGCATGAACGGCGTACCGTGATTCCCGCACACGGCTTGTAGGCGCCGGCTGACATATCGACTGTATTCACCATGGCACATTGCGACCCTATGATGATGATACCGACGGGCACTTGCCTGACGTATCACGGTTGATTTCCTCATCGCACAGGGTGACGCCTTGGTAATCATTTCACTCAAACCTTCCGTTGCCGGTGGCTGGAGGGTCTGCCGCTCCCATATCGCGCTGTTCGGCGATCTGCAGCTGGGGGCTGCCATCAAACTGGCCAGGGAACTGGCACGTGACGAACATCAACGCTCGAACCGACCGGTCAGTGTGGAAATGCCTGGCCCGACCTCGGCGATTGTGCTGGCCCGTTATGCGGGCGTCGACGACATACTTGCGGCCTAGGCCCAGGCCCGGCGCGACTCGGAAAAGCTCCGGGCATCGCAGTACCATGATGGAAGAGATCGCCTGACGGCGGAATTGCTGCGTGCTGGTCAGTTTGCCGTGGTGCGGACTGATTTCATGCGGCCCAATCAAGGAGGGTGTGATGTGATCAATGTCGTCTTGGTGGATGATCACGAGTTGGTACGTACAGGTTTCCGGATGATCCTGCAGCAGCAGGCGGATATCTGCGTCAGTGGTGAGGCAGGGAGTGCCGAGGAAGGCCTGCGGCTGATTCGCACGTTGGCTCCGGATATTGCCCTGGTCGATGTGCACATGCCTGGCATGAGCGGAATAGAACTCACCGAGCGCGTTTGCCGGTCGAAGATGTCCACCCACATTGTCATCGTGACGGTGGTGGATGACGCGCGTTTTCCCAAACGTCTGCTTGACGCTGGCGCGCTCGGCTACCTGACCAAGGGTTGCAGTGCCGGGGAACTGGTATCTGCCGTGCGTCAGGTGGCCAGTGGCCGACGTTATCTCGCACCAGCCGTGGCGCAGCAGTTGGCGCTGGCCACACTGGATGGCAGCACCTCACCGTTCGACGTGCTGTCCAGCCGCGAGCTGGAAGTGGCGATGATGCTGGTGCGTGGCAAGCCGCTGACCATCATCGGCGAACAGCTCAACCTGAGCCCGAAAACCGTGTCGACCTACAAGCAGCGATTGATGGAAAAGCTGCATGTGGATCATGTGCTAAGTCTGGCGCACCTGATGACCGTACACGGCCTGATCGATACACCGAACCATCAGGTCGGCAGCTGATTGCTGAGCGACAGTCAGAAAGGTGCCTCGATATTGAGTGACAAAAAAACCGGACATGTAGTCCGGTTTTTTTGTCACTCAAGCTGGACGCTGACGATTCAGTCGTGCAGGTCGCTCTTGTGCTCCTCATCCCGCGGAGCAATCGATACTGCCGGGTGGATGGGGTGAGCCAGCAAGTCGCCCTGCTTGGGCAGCGGTGCTGATGGAGCGGGCACGACTACAGCTGGTGTTGCGCTGGTCGGTTGACTGATTGGCGCTACCGGTTCTGGCGAAATTGCCGGTCGAACCTGTGGCTCCGGCGTAACAGCAGGCGCTGGTGGGTTGGCTACGACCGCCGGCCGCGGTGCGGGTGCGGTGTCGGTTACGGGCGCAGCTACGTTTTCGCTGACCTTGTCGGTGGCGTTGTCAGTGCTGGCTACAGTGGCTTGCTGCGGTGGGCGGCTGATCGGTTGCGCGGGCATCGGCGCCGCCGGTGGCACCGTAACCTTGACTGCTTCGGTTGCTTCGGTTGCCTCGGAATTGCTGATTGCCGGTTTCGACTGATCAGGAATAGGTGGCAGGGTGGGCAGGTTGAAGGTTGCTACAGCCGGTGCTACGGCGCTCGGCGTGAGTTCCGGTTTGGACGGCTGACTGTCGTCCATCGCCGGATCGGCCACGCGGGTCACAGCCTTTTCAACCGGAACCGCAGACGCCGGTATCGGAGCAGACGGTTGGGCCGTTTCCTGTGCGACTTCAGGCGCTGCGTTGCTGACGGGAGCGTTGTTGGTGAGATCTGCTCCGGTCGCGGCGACCACGGAACTGACTGTCACCGGAGCGCTCCGAGAGGGCTGTTCGCTGCGGCTGATCTCAGTGGCGCTGACGGCTTCGTCACGATCTTCGTCGTCGAGCGCCTGTACTTGCCCTGCATCGAGATTCGTACCGTTGGCAGCTACTTCGTCGTGGCGACGCCGGCGACGGCCACCGCGACGGCCACGACGACGACGCGACTGGCTGCCGTCGGCATCAAGTGTGTCGTCAGAGGATTCCGGTGCAGTGGATTCGTCCAGTGGCGCGATCAGCAGTTCGGCGTCCTTGGCAGCATCGCTCGGTGACGCGGCGGCGGGATGCTCGCTTGCGCTGGGACGTGCCGGACGCTCGGCCTTGGGCCCTTGTTGCGGGTTAGGCTTGCGCTCGGTTCGTGCCGGATTGTTCCCGGTTACGGCGGCCTTGGGCTGGCGTTCTGTCTTGGCGTTCGGAACCTGTGCCTGTTGCGGCTGGCGCGGCTGCTGCTCGTTATTGCGCTGGCGCGGATTCCTGGGCTGTTGCGTGTTCGATTTCGGTCCGTTCTGCTGCGCCTGTTCGCGGCGCGGCTGTCGCTGTGCGGACGTGCTCTGGGCATTGTTACGGCCCGCGCGTTCGTCACGACGATCGCGTGCGCTGTCATTGCTATCCGTGCGTTTGGAAGCAGGCGTCGGTGTGGCCGGTTCGGCACTGCGGAACCAGCCAAGCAGTCGCGAGATGACGCCACCGGACGGAGCCGGGCGTGATGCCGTCGGCGTAGTCACCGGCTGGCGACGCACAATCGGTTGTGCGCTGGCGGCAGGAACTTCGATTTCCTCACGCAGGGGCGCCGGGCTGGACGGCACGATGCCGCTGACCGCCGGCTGTTCGCTGCTGCCCAGGGCCTGGCCCATCTTGGGCAGCTCGGCCGTTTCCACGGTGGTCAGCCGCTCATAGCTCGGCTTGCTGTGCTCGCCCATGTCCGCTTCGCGGATGCGCTGGATTTCAATATGCGGCGTTTCCAGTTTTTCGTCGGCAACGATCATCACGTGCACCTTGTGGCGCAGTTCGATCTCCACCACGCTGGCGCGCTTTTCGTTGAGCAGGAAGTTGACAACGCTCGTTGGCGCCTGCACCAGCACCTGGCCGGTGTTGTCCTTCATTGCGTGCTCTTCGATCAGGCGCAGGGTCGACAGCGACAGCGATTCCACGCCGCGGATATGGCCATGGCCCTCGCAGCGCGGGCAGACGATCTGGGTCGCTTCGCCGAGGCTCGGACGCAGGCGCTGGCGCGACATTTCGAGCAGCCCAAAGCGCGAGATGCGGCCAATCTGTACGCGGGCACGATCCTGCTTGAGGGCTTCCTTCAGGCGATCTTCCACTTCGCGTTGATGCTTGGGGCTGTCCATGTCGATGAAATCGATCACGATCAGGCCACCGGCATCACGGATACGTGCCTGCCGGGCGATTTCCACCGCGGCCTCGCAATTGGTGTTGAACGCGGTCTCCTCGATGTCGCTGCCCTTGGTGGCCTTGGAGGAGTTGATGTCGATCGCGGTCAGCGCTTCGGTCTGGTCGATCACGATCGAGCCACCCGACGGCAGGCGCACCTGGCGGTCGAACGCGCTCTCGATCTGCGTCTCGATCTGGTAGCGCGTGAACAGCGGGGTATCGTCCTTGTACAGCTTGAGCTTGCGCAGTGCGTTCGGCATCACCTGCTGCATGAAATCACGGGCGTCGTTGTACAGCGACTCCTCGTCGATCAGGATCTCGCCGATGTCGCTGCGCAGATAATCGCGCAGAGCGCGGATGAACAGCTTCGATTCCTGGTAGATCAGGAACGGCGCCTTCTGCGACGTGGCCGCAGCGGAGATCGATTTCCACAGCTGCAGCAGGTAATCGAGATCCCACTGCAGTTCTTCGGCGTCGCGGCCAAGGCCGGCGGTGCGCACGATCAGGCCGACATCGTCGGGCACGGTGACATGGTCGAGT
>Ga0302314_10003305_pt1 | contig 29837 bp, 33 predicted proteins | sample III_Palsa_N2_3_FD_200533 | JGI IMG/M metagenome (GOLD analysis project Ga0302314, IMG submission 200533) | Peat permafrost microbial communities from Stordalen Mire near Abisko, Sweden - III_Palsa_N2_3 | ecosystem: Environmental > Terrestrial > Soil > Palsa > Peat permafrost | place: Sweden... | reverse complement strand
GGGCGATCAAGCAGGTTCACCTACCCGACACCGACGGCAAGGCAAACTGAGACGCGTCCGTCGTCGTGCGGTAGCGCCCAAACCCAGATTCCAGCGGGCGGCGGGAGGGTGATGCTCGAAACCGGGCGCATTCATCCTTTCCAGGCGAACGCGAGTTGAAAAAGATGCGGGCGAGACGCCCACAGGCGCCAGGTCAATGGTTGCGTTTTATCTATCCGCCGGATCGCCGGCCTCTGGCCGCCATCTTTTCTATCTCCACAACGGTGGTGTCGGGACAAAGATGCCGGCCAGAGGCCGGCGGTCCGGCGGTGAGGTTTGCGGGCGGTCGATACTGGCCGCGGTCGCCGCCATGTCTCACCGCTTCCACGGGTCGAGCAGCGCCACGCCGCTGGCGGTGAAATCGTCGGTGTTGCGGGTCACCACCGTCATTCCGGTGGCAAAGCGCGGTGGCCGCGATCACGGCGTCGCGTTCGACCGGGGGTCCGGGACGTGCAGCCTCGCGCAGACGAGGGCGACGGTCGTGTCGATGGCCAGGATATGTCCGTCGAACCGTGGCAGGATCCGCCCATTGAGCCACGCTCGCAGGATCTCGCCCTGGCGCGTGTCCCGACGCTCCGTGCGCAGGACGCCCAGTTCCAGTTCGAACAGGGTGATCGCCGACAGGTAGACCTGGCTGACCGCAACGGTGTCGGTAGAGAGGAGGTGGGTCAGTATTAATGCAGGCTGGGATAATTTGCGGCTATGTGCCCGCAAGCTTCAGGCGCCTTGGCGCGGGGACGCCAACGTTGGGTGAGGGGGGCGCGCCGCCGCTGAATTCCTTTGGATAAATGCGTTGCGCGGACGGACCCTCAGCCCACCCTCTCCCCGCGAAGAGCGGGGAGAGGGCTTTCTACGACGACTTTTCACCTGCTTATCCGCTTATCCCAGCGCGTATGGGCCGGAGGCCGGCGCTCCGGCGGATGGATATCGGAAAATCGGGGGAGACGGGCGCGTTTGCCAAACCGGCTGGCGCGCTAGCACGCCGACCCCGGGGCGTTGGCGCCATATTTGGCTTCCCACTCCTCATCGGTCAACACGCGCGGCGGCTCCCACGCCTTTTCCTCGCGGCCCCTCGCCAGCAGGCCGTTCAGCCGGTGGGCCTCCAGCCGGGCGCCGCGCGCCTCCTTGATCCCGGCGCCGCTCTTCAGGTCGGCGCCCTCGGCCATGGCCACCAAAGCCACGATGGTCTCCTCGATCCGCGCCTTGCATAGCGCCTCGCGCTGGATCAGCAGTTCGGCGAGCCGCTTCACCACCTCGGGCTCCTTCGCAGCGCGGCTGCCCGCGCCCCGGTTGCGCTTGTGGCCGGCGGCCACGTAGGCGTCCGTGACGTTCAGGCCGTCGGCGCGCTGCTGCACAAAGGCTTCCCAGCGGGGGTTTTCCAAGTCCGACATGTCGATGCGCCTCCCGCGCGGGTTCATGTTGTCTTCCAGTTCAGTTCCCGCCAGCTCACGCCGCGCATCCAAGCGTCGCCCGCGCGGCGCCGTGCGCGTCTGGCTTGCAGGCCGTCGTGGACCAGCACGGGAGGATAATAGCCGAAATAATTGCATTATGTCAATATCAAAATGCAAAGAATTAGGCGGGCGCGTTTGAAGGCGACGCCGCACCCCCTGCAATTCACTAGCAGGGCGACGCCGATCGCCGGGGCGGTGTTCGCGCTGGAGGAACTGTCGGGCGTGATGCAGGCGCCGCTGACCAGCGCGGTGATCCTGATGGAAACGACCCGCGGCCCCAGCCTGGTCGGCCCGCTGATGCTCGCCACCCTGGCGGCGCGCTGGAGTTCGGGCTTTTTGATGAGAGACTCGATCCACCACGTGCTGGCGCGCAACTGGCTGCGGCCAAGGCGGTCGTAAGCGCAAAGGGAGCGCGGGTTCTCTTCCCTCCCCTTTATGGGGAGGGACAGACGGCGAAGCCGTCAGGGTGGGGAAGTGTCGATGAAATCCCACACGCCTGTTGATTGCGTCACACTTCCCCACCCTGGACGCTTCGCGTCCTGTCCCTCCCCAGAAGGGGAGGGAGGAAGGGAGGAACCCGTGGGTTTTCAACCATCAACGCAATATCTGGAGCCTCGACACGACGCCGGCGCCTGCCCTCACGACGCGTTCTCACCCAAATCACGGCCACCTTCGTCAGGCCTTGCCTGTCCCCGCCTTCGCGCGCGTGGTCGGCTTGGGCTTCTGGCCGGCGACATAGGCGCGGGAGATTTCCAACCAGGGGGCCAAGCGGGCTGTGTCATCGAGCAACGCCGTCGGGACAGCGACGAACTCGGCCATCGGCTTGCCGTGGGGACCGATGAACAGCGCCGACGCGTGATCGTCCAGAAACCGCTCCCGCGCGTCGGCCGGCAGCCGCAGCGCCAGAATCCCGCTCGCCGACAGGAAGCTGAACATGTGGCCGTTCAGCGAGGTGTAGGGCATGGCGGCGCCCTTGCGTTCGAGCGGCGGATCGGCGGCGGCGAGCGCGCGATCGTAGGCGGCGACGCGATCCGGCGGCGCGGCGGGAGGCTTGGACGTGGCCATGGCTTTGGGCCCCAAATGGCGAGATAGCGACCTTGAATGTGGCACGGCGCGCGGGCGTGCCATAGTGAGTGAGACGAACATCGAGGAGGATCGCCATGGCCGGTTCGAGCAGTTGGGAAGAGCGGCACGAAAGCGCCAGTGAAACCTTCAGGGCGTTCGTGCCCGGCGTCGACCCTGAGCGGGTCGCGGCGAGCTTCGCGCGGCGCCAGGGCGCGCTCGGCTCCATGGCCTTCGACGTGGTGGGCGCGATGTGGTCGCGCCCGCAGCTGAACCGCCGCGACCGCTCGCTATTGGTGATCTCGGCGCTGGCGGCGCAGGCGCGGGACGAAGAACTGGAACTGCACACCGGCAACGGGCTGCGCAACGGGCTGAAGCCTGAGGAGATCGAGGAGATCCTTCTGCACGTGGCGGCTTACGCCGGCTTTCCCGCGGCGATGGCCTCCAGCCGGCGCGTCGACAAGGCGCTGGCCGCCGCCGCCGGCGTGGAGAAGCTGCCGGCGCGCGAGCCGGCGGCGCGCAAATCAGACGTCGAGCGCGATCGCGACGGCGCCGATGTGCTGCGCACCATCACCGGCTGGGATGCCTCCGACCCGGCCGCCGCGCTCGAGCGGATGGAGTCGATGCTCGGCGAGGTCGGCGTCGTGGCCTATCGATGGGCGTTCGGCGAGATCTGGAGCCGCGAGCAGCTCTCGCGGCGCGATCGCTCCATCGTCGTCATCGCCATCCTGGTGTCGCTGGGCGCCCTCGACGAACTCGCGGTGCATGCGGGCGCCGGCCTCAGGCACGGGCTGACCCGTGTCGAAGTCGAGGAGATCGTCAACCACATGTCGCTTTATGCGGGCATCCCTCGGGCGGTGGAGGCGATGCGTGAAGTGCGCAAGGTGATCGCGAAGGTGGATGAGGGCGGATGAAGGCTCACATCTTCCTCCCTCCCCTTTATGGGGAGGGAGGGAAGCGCTACGCCCCGGCCAGGCCCACGATCGCCACCGAGCTGACGTTCTGGTTGGGGGCGCCGCCGAGGTTGTGTGACAGGCCGAACACCGGCTGGCTCGTGCGCTGGCGCTCGCCGGCGCGGCCGAGGAGCTGCAGGTAGTTCTCGTAGATCATCCGCAGGCCCGAGGCGCCGATCGGGTGGCCGAAGCATTTGAGGCCGCCGTCGATCTGGCAGGGAATGGCGCCGTCGGCGTCGAACACGCCGTCCATGACGTCGCGCACCGCCTGGCCCTCGGCGCTGACGCCGAGATCCTCCATAGTCACCAGTTCGGTGATCGAGAAGCAGTCGTGCACCTCCATCAGCGAGATCTGCTTGCGCGGGTCGGTGATGCCGGCCTCAGCGTAGGCGCGGCGCGATGCGATGCGGGTGGTGTGGAAGTAGCTGCCGTCCCAGCCGGTCCCCTGCGCCTCCCAGCCGTTGGAGACAGCCAGTTGCAGCGCCTTGACCATGACGAGGTCGGTCTTGCCCAATGATTTGGCGATCTCGGGCGTGGTGACTATGGCGCAGGCCGCGCCGTCGGAGACGCCGCAGCAATCGAAGAGGCCCAGGGGATCGGCGATCATCGGCGCGTTGAGGGCTTGGTCTTCGGTGATCTGCTTGCGCAGATGGGCCTTGGGGTTCTTGGCGCCGTTGGCGTGGCTCTTGACCGAGACGTGGGCGATGGCGCGCTTGAGGTCCTCACGCGAGACGCCGTGCTTGGCGCGATAGGCCGCGGCCAGTTGGGCGAACGAGCCGGGGGCCGAGCCGTTGACGCTGAAGAGATCGTTGGTGGTGCCGGAGGTGCGCACCGGCAGGCCGCCGTAGCCAGTGTCCTTGAGCTTCTCGACACCCATGGCGAGCGCGATGTCGGCGGCGCCGCTGGCGACCGCGTAGACCGCGCCGCGGAAGCTCTCGGTGCCCGAGGCGCACATGTTCTCGACCTTGGTCACAGCGATGTTGGGCAGGCGCAGGGCGCGCGACAGCGGGATGGCCGAGGAGCCGATGTTCTGGGCGTCGAAGCCGACGCCGAGCCAGGCGGCGTCGATCTGCGAGACGTCGATGCCGGCGTCGGCGATCGCCTCCTCGAACGCCTCGACCATCAGGCCGTCGGCGTCCATGTCCCAGCGCTCGCCAAAGCGCGCGCAACCCATGCCGAGGATCGCGACCCTGTCCTTGATGCCACTGGGCATTGCCTTGCTCCTTGCGTTCAGGCCCGGAAGTCCGGGACGGCCTTCCAGAAGTATTTGGTGAAACCACGCGTTTCGTCGACGGCTTTTATGCGGAACATCGGCCGCATCACCGCGCCGACCTCCACATCGGAGGCCTCGACGTCGGCGAATTCCATGGCGATGCGCCCGCCTTCCTCGAACTCGACCGTACCGTAATAGTTGGGCGGATCGGGTGAGAAGGCCAGGCTGTCGGCGGTGTGGGTGATGATCCGCGCGCGGCGCTCGGCGAACGGATAGTCCTCCTGCGTGCCGATCGTGCGGGCGTTCTGGGCGACGCTGATGTCGGACTTGGGAAACTGCACGACGCCGGTCACCGTGCAGCGCCCACCGACCAGGGCCATGGCCGCCTTGCGCGAGCGATAGAGAGCGGTCAGCACCGGCTTCTGGTCGGCCTCGGCGCGCATGCCCCCGTCGAGATGGAGGTGGCCGTTCCAGGCCAGGAACTTCAGGTAGTTGGTTTCCGGCGCGCGGCGGGCCAGCCACCCCGAAACGCCGAGACCGGCCTTGGCGGTCGCGACCGTGTCGGTGGCGCGGAACAGCAGAACGTCGCAGCCCTGGCCGAAGCCGACCACGGCAAGGATCTCACCGGGCCTGGCAGTTTCCAGGGCATGGGCCAGCAGGATCAGCGGCTGAGCGGACCCGGCTTCGCCGAGCACCTGGGCCAGCGGCTCGACCACCGCCTCGGCGGCGATCCCCGACGCCTTGGCCATGGCTTCGTTGATGCCGCGCATCGGCGCGCCCATGATGAACTTGCCGACGTCGCCGGCGGCGACGCCGAGCCTGGCCAGGGCCGCTCGGATGGCGGTGGGGACGATCTTGGCGAAGCCCTCGTCGCGGATCCAGCGCGATTCCCAGTTGTAGTCGAACTCCCGGCCCTCGCCACGGAAATGATCGACGAAGTCGACGGTGACGCTGTGGCCGCCAATGAACTCGGCGGCGACCGCACCCTGGCCGACCAGCAGGGCGGCGGCGGCGTCACCGGCCATCATCTCCAGCTCCGAGGCCGGCTGGGCGCGGCGCTTCTCGGAGGCCAAAACCAGGACATCCCCGGCGCCGCCACGCGAGGCCTGCAGGGCGTCGAGCAGCGCCGAGGTGCCGGCGCGCTGGCTGCCGCCGACGTCGAGGGCGGCGACCGTATCGGCCAGATCGAGGGCTTCCTTGACGACGCCGGCGTTCTGGCGGTCCAGGAAAGGATGGGTGGTGGAGGCGAGCACGACCCTGGCGATGCGCGCGCGGTCCAGATCTGTGAGAGCATCACGAGCGGCCTCGACGCCCATGGTGATGGCGTCCTCGTCCCAGCAGGCCATGGCGCGCTCGCCCCGGCCCAGACCCTTGAGGCCCGGCGCGAACCACGCATGCGCGGCCGCCACCGCCTGACGCTGCAGCCGACGGCGAGGCACGTAGGCCCCGACGGAAACAATCCCGACCATCCGTCCGTTCACTCCACCCGACGCGATTTTCAACGGCTATAGCACACGGCGTCGGCTCGGCCGCAAGCTCGAACCAAGCCGACCTTGCGCGTCAGCGCCCGGCGCGCGGCTCCTCGAGGGTGAGTTGAGCGATATAGCCGGAGCGGCTCTCGCCCGCGGCCCGCGCCAGTGCGTCGAGACGCTTTAGAACGCGTCGCGGCAGCGTGATGTTCACGCGTTCGATTGTGTCGTCGAGCAAGGCGGGGTCGAGCGAGATGACACCGAACGTCCAGCCGGCGTACTCGCGGTTTTGGCGCAGATGTTCCAAGGGGGTCGGGGCCGGGATCGGCTCGCCGGCATCGAGCGTCGCGTCGATCCAGGCGGCGGCGGCTTCCTCGACCCCCGCCATCGCTTCGTCCAGGGTATCGCCCGCTGAAAAGCAACCGGGCAGGTCCGGGACAATCACCCCGAAGGCCGTGGTGTCACCGCCGGGTTCAATCACGACAGGGTAACGCATGGTGTTCTCCTAAAGGCCGGCCTGTTTGCGGATCGCGGCGACCAGGCCGACGCCCAGATCCTTCTTCGGGTGCGGTACGACCACGTGGCCTGGTCGTTGCGGATGTTTGAACACGTGGTGAGACCCGCGAACCCGATCGAGCACCCACCCGGCCGCTTTTAACTGCCGGACCAGGTCGGAGCTTTTCATGGTGCGCATCATACACACGGAGCGAATGGAAACAATGGTCCAATCTATGGGCCCAGGCGTTCGCCGTGGGAGCGCGACGGCGCCACCTCATCGACGAGATTTCAGAACCGATGCGAGAGACTGACGCCGAAGGTGCGGGGGTTGTTGAACATGCGGTAGCCTTCGCTGTCGCCGTCGTCGGTGACCTGGATCGGGTGTTGTTCGTTGAACATGTTCTTGATCCAGAACGCCGCCTCCCAGTCCTTCTGGACGCTGGCCAGCGACACCCGCCCGTCGAACACCCAGCTGGACGGCGACATCAGGTAGGGGGTGTTCAGGGCCTCCTTGAAGTTCTTGTCCTCGTAGGTCCCGCCGAACTGCACGGCGCCGACCAGGCCGGCGGACACCGGATGTTCATAGCGGATGACGGCGTTGAACGAGACGTCGGGCGCATCAGGCATCTGGTTGCCGGCCGGCTCCAGATTGCCGCCACTGGCGGTGATATAGGGGAACGAACCCAGATGGCTGTGCAAGAGGCCGAGCCCGCCGCGCACGCTCAAGCCCTCGATGGGCGTCAGGGTGAAGCCCAGGTCCGCGCCATAGATGTCGGCCTTGTGGATGTTGCTCAGCTTGATCAGCGAGACGGCGCCGACGCTGGTGAAGGTCTGGGCCTGATAGTCGGTGTAGTCGTAGTAGAAGACGCTGCCGTCGAATGCGAGCCGATGCTCGAACAGGCTGGTCTTCAGGCCGGCCTCATAGTCGATCAGGTGCTCGGGCTTGTAGGGGGCGAGCGCCGCCGATGAGAAGGTGATGCCGTTGAAGAAACCGCCGCTCTTGGTGGATTCGGCGGCGCTGACATAGACCAGGGTCTTGTCGCCCGGCTTCCAGTTCAGCCCGACGTGCCAGGAAAGGTTGTCGTCGGAAATCCCGTTGATCGGCGCGGAGGTCGACAGCACGATCGGCGCGGTCGTGCCGGCGATCGTGAAGTCCGAGCCGCCGTCATAGTGGCGCTGTTCGTGCGTGCCGCGCAGGCCGGTAACCAGTGTCAGCTGGCTGGTCAGCGGCCACTTGGCCTGGGCGAACACGGCTTCGGAGTCCGTGGTCTGGTGGGAGTGGATGTAGACATCGAGCCCGGCCACCCCGGCCAGCGAGCCAGGGGTATAGCTCTGCAATTCGTCGTGTGAGTAGTAGGCGCCGGTCAGCCACTCGACGCCATGGGTGACGCCCGCCAGGTGCAGTTCCTGGCTGACCTGGTTGACATGGTCATGCTGATTGAACTCCGAGTCGACGGTCGGGGCGGCGTCGGCGTCGATGTAGAACCAACGCTGGAAATGGATGAAGCCGGTGATCGAGCTGAGCTTCGCCCAGCCGAGGTCGCCGTCCAGATGCAAGGTCGTGTTGAACTGGTCGACGTGATACGGCGCGAGATGGTTCCAGTCGCCCTGGAAGGGATCGGGGGTGGTGTCGGTGTAGCCGTGGAGGTTCACGCAGTTCCGCGGCGCGCTGAAGTTGGGGCATGTACCGCTATAGCCTGGGACGGGAATCGTGCTGAACGACTTGCCGACGCCGATCTCCGAATTGCTCTGCTCGCCCTCAATCTTCAGCAGCGCCGTGAACCGGTCGTTGGGCTGGTAGAGCAGTTGAGCGCGTTCGTGGAACACGTCCTGGCGGCCGAGATCGCGGTCGAGGACGCGGCTGAACCAATAGCCCGTGCCTTGCTGGTCGGTGCGCGCCGATAGCCGCAGGGCAAGGTCCTGGCCGAGCGGCAGGTTGATCCATCCGTCGGCCTCGAAGGCGTCGTAATTCCCGTAGCCGAGGGTCGCCTCGCCCTCGAACCGGTCCAGGCGCGGTCGGGCCGATATCAGGTTGATCGCGCCGGCGGTGGAGTTGCGCCCATAGAGCGTGCCCTGCGGCCCCTTGAGCACCTCGACGCTGGCCAGGTCGTAGAGAGCGAAATCCATCTCGGCGAACGAGGCCAGGAAGACGTCGTCCACATAGACGCCGACACTCGAATTGTTCGACGACGAGAAGTCGTCGAGCCCGACGCCGCGCACCGTGATGATCTGCTGCGCGCCGGGGATGTTGGTCTTGACCTCGAGGTTGGAGACGACGGTGGCGAGGTCGGTGGCCGTGGTCAGGCGCGACTGCCGCAGGGTCTCGGCCGACAGCGCCGTCACATTGACCCCGACATCAAGGATGTTTTCCCTGGTCCGCTCGGCGGTGACGATGACTTCGCCGACTTCGGTCGGAGGGGGGGCCGTCGCGGCGTGCGTGACGCCGGACAGGATCGTCAGCGCGGCGCCAGCCAACAGGGCATAGCGAAAACCGGACGCGGTTTTGCGGGCTATGGATGTCATTTCATTGGCCTCCCCGATGTTCTCCAGCGTCGAACGCCGGAATAATTTGACGTTATGGTATGCCTAATGAACGATACGTCTTATCTCTTGTCAATCCGTCTGACGTTCAGGTATGTCAAGAATCTCGATGAACGAGAGATCGCGGGAGCGGGCGTTTCGTGCTTCAAATCGGCGTCATGGCGCGTGAACGGACCGAACCAGGCGCACCGCTTCGCGCGGACCGCGAAGCGCGGCGTGAGGCCTTGCTGGAAGCCGCCGCGATCGAGTTCAACGCACGGGGGGTCTCCCGCGCCTCGCTGTCGCGGATCGCCAAGGCCAAGGGACTGACCCGAGCGGCCATCTACTATTACGTGCAGGACCGCGACGACCTGGTATTCCACGCCTATCGCAAAAGCTGCGAGGTCATGGCCGCCGACCTCGTCCGGGCGCGGGAGGCGCCGGGCGACGCTCTCGCCCAATTGGCCGCCTTCGTGCGTCTTTCGCTCGATCCGGGGCGCGCACCGACGGCTGTCCTCAGCGACCTGGACTATCTGGCCGGCGAGGCGCGGGAGACGATCGCGGCGGCGCATGACCGCAACGTCGCAACCCTGCGCGGCATCGTCCGGGCAGGGGTCGAGGCGGGCGTGATCCGGGAGTGCGACGACGAAATCGTCGCGCAATCGATCATCGGCATGATCGCCTGGACGCCGCAGTCGCAGGCCTGGGTCGACGGTGCGGACATCAGCTATCGCACGCGGACGGTGGAAGCCCTCGTGGACCTGTTGCTGAACGGCCAGGCCGCGGACCGCGGCTTCGTGTTCACGCCGCCGGTCTCGATCCGCGCGTTTTTTCCATCGGCCCCCAATCCCTTCGATCGCGCGGCCGTATCAGACGCGAAGCTCGAACATCTGTTGATGACGGCTTCGCAGGTGTTCAACCGGCGCGGCGTCGACGGCGCGTCGCTGGGCGACATCGTCGGCGCCATGGGAGCGACCAAGGGGGCGCTCTACCATTATCTGGACAACAAGGCCGAGCTGGTCGTGCGCTGCCACGACCGGGCGGCGACGCTCTATGAGCGGTTCGTCGAGGCGGCGGACACCCATGGCCGCACCGGCCTGGAGAAGGGCTCCATCGGTCTCTACCTGCTGATCCAGGCCCACGCATCCGGCCTGTCGCCGCTAACCCAGATGGTCGGCCATGAGGCTCTCCCCGCCGGTTTCCGCCAGACCCTGCGACGGCGTAACCGCGCGCTGCAGAGGCGGTACGAGGGCTTTGGCGACCTCGGGATCGAGGACGGCAGTTTCCGCCCCATGGACTTCAACGCAGTCTCGCAACTTGGGGCCGGGACGTTTGAATGGCTGCCCAAATGGTTCGACGCCCGCGATCCCCGGGCGGAGTCCATCATAGCCGACGAAATCGTGCGGCTGATTACGAACGGCCTCCGCCGCTGAACGCGGCGGGGGCCTGGACAAGAAGGAGAAAACGCCATGTCGGACTCCCCGCATATCGGGGGTTTCACCGCCCCAGGCTTCGGGGCCGTGCGTGAAGCCTTCGCCGAGAACTTCAACCGTCCTGGGCCGTATCAGGAGGTCGGCGCCGCCCTGGCTGCGTATCGGCACGGCCGCCTCGTGGTCGATCTGTGGGGCGGCTGGGCGGACGCCGCGCGCACCCGATCGTGGGAGCGTAACACCCTGGTCAATGTCTGGTCGGCGACCAAGGGGGCGACGGCGACGGCGCTGGCCGCGCTCGTCGACCGCGGTCTGATCGACTACAACGATCCGGTCGCCAGCGTCTGGCCCGCGTTCGCGCAGGCCGGCAAGGCGGAGACGACGGTCGGCCAGGTTCTGGCCCACCAGGCCGGCCTCCCCGGATTCATCGAACCGACCACGGTCGAGGAGCAGTGCGACTTCGCCGGCTGTGTCGCCAAACTGGAGCGCCAGGCGCCGGCCTGGACGCCGGGGAGCCAGACGTCCTATCACGCCATGACCCATGGCTGGCTGGCCGGCGAGATCATCCGCCGGGTGAGCGGCCGCTCGCCCGGGGCCTTCCTCGCCGAGGCGGTGACCGGCCCGTTGGGCGCGGACATCTTCGTCGGCCTGCCGGCGGCGCTTGAAGACCGGGTCGCCGAGATCCTCCCGCCGAAACAGGCGCCAGACATTGACGCGATGGCTCTGCCTGAGGTGGCGTTGATGGCCTTAACCAACCCAAGCCAGGATCCCGCCGCTCCGAACCGCCGAGCGTGGCGCGCCGCCGAGATCCCCGCCGCCAACGGCCAGGCCAGCGCCCAGGGGCTGGCCCGGCTCTACGCGGCGCTGGTCGGGGGCGGCGTGCTCGACGGCGTCCGCATCCTGTCGCCGACCACGATCACCCGGATGACGGCGCTGGCCGCGCCACCCGGCCGGCGCGACCACTTCCTGGGATTCACCGACTCCTGGGGCATGGGCATGGCGCTCAACAGCCCGGGCATTTACGGACGCAATCCGCGCGCTTTCGGACACAGCGGATGGGGCGGCAGCTTCGGCTGCGCCGACCCGGACGCCGGCGTCGCGATCGGCTACGTCTGCAACCAGATGGGCCCCGAACTGGTCGGGGACCCCCGCACCGGGGGCCTGTGCGCGGCGATCATCGGCCGCGCTGGAGCGTAGGGAAGCGGCCAATTTTTCCTTCTCCCCGTTGCGGGAGAAACTCACTCTGCGAAGCAGACGGATGAGGGGTCTTGGAGACAGAGCCGATACGTCTCGAGATCGCGCGGATAGACCGGGGGGCCCCCTCATCCGGCCCTACGGGCCACCTTGTCCCGCGAGGGGAGAAGGATTCCGTCATGGTTGGCCAACCCGCGAATCCTCATTTACGCTGACGTCCATGACCTATCCGTTCACCGCCACGTTCCGGGAAGAGATCGCGGAGCGGTGCGCCACGTTTCCGCGCCTGGCGCACGAGAACCCGGCCCTGAAGGTCTCGGCGGTGGCGATCACGCTGGTCGACGCCGCAGACGGGCCCGGCGAGACGGCGTTCCTTCTGACCAAGCGCGCGCCGAAGCTGCGCGCCCACGCCGGGCAGTGGGCGCTGCCGGGTGGGCGGCAGGAGGAGGGTGAGACGATAGAGCGGACAGCGCTGCGCGAACTGCACGAGGAACTCGGGCTCGACCTCCCGGCCGGCGATGTCCTGGGCGTGCTGGACGACTATGTCTCACGGTCCGGCTACGCGATCGCGCCGGTGGTGGCGTGGCTCGACGACGCCGGGGCCCTGACGCCCAATCCAGGCGAGGTGGCGTCGGTGCATCGCATCCGGCTGGTCGACGTGGGCCGCGACGACGCGGTGGAGTTCATCACCATTCCCGAGAGCGACCGCCCGGTGATCCGCGTCAAGATCGGCGAGCGCCATGTCCACGCCCCGACGGCGGCGATGATCTATCAGTTCCGCGAACTCGCCGCCGGCCGGATCACCCGCGTCGCCGACCTCGAGCAGCCGGTGTTCGCCTGGAAATAGCAGCAAGGAGGGAGATCATCGATGGATTGGCGGTTGGGGGCGGCGATCGTCGCCGGATTGGTTGTCGCGAGCCTGATGGACTGGCTGTTCGCGGGCGTTCTGTTCCATGAGCGCTACCAGGCGCACCCCGAAGTGTGGCGGGTCAACGGGGCCAATCCGCGGGCGCTGATCGCGGCGCAGGCGCTGACGATCCCGACCGTGGTCGGTCTGGTGGCGCTGATGCGGATTACCGGCCAGACCGGCCTAGGGCCCGCGCTGGAGCTCGCGACCTTGGTCTGGCTGGTCGCGGCGGCCCCGGCGATCCTGGCCAACGGCATCTATATCAAGATCCATCCGCTCGTGGTGGCCAGCCATACGGTCGGCTGGCTGGCGAAGCTGGCGGCGATCGCGGTGGTGGCGTCGTTCATCCTGCCGCGCTGAAACGCCCTAGTCTCCGCGGTGGATCGGATCGATCCAGGCGACCGGCGTCGGGGCCTCGACCGGCGCGATATCGAGATTGACGACGACGGCCTCGCCGTCGCTGCGCACCAGCACACACTCGAGCGCCTCGTTGGCCGACGCATTGATCTCCTGGTGCGGGACGTACGGCGGCACGAAAATGAAGTCCCCGGGGCCGGCCTCGGCGACGAACTCCAGGCTTTCGCCCCAGCGCATGCGGGCGCGGCCCCTGACAACGTAGATCACGCTCTCCAGAGCGCCGTGGTGATGGGCGCCAGTCTTGGCGTTGGCCTCGATACGCACGGTTCCCGCCCATAGCTTCCGGGCTCCGGCGCGGGCGAAGTCGATGGCGGCGGCGCGGCTCATGCCGGGCGTCTGGGCGGTGTTGGAATCGAGGCTGTCACCGGGGATGACCTTGACGCCGCTGTGTTTCCATCCATCGTCGGGCGCATCGTGCATGGAGCTACTCCTTCGAAGCTTCGTACCGCGCCTTGCCTAGGACACCAACCGCCCCCACGTCCGGGACTATGCCGCCTTTTTGGAGAACTCCGTGACCCACATCGTCTATAAGATCGTCGAGCATGACGGCGGCTGGGCCTATCAGGTCGACGGCGCCTATTCCGAGACCTTCCCCAGCCATGACGCCGCACTGGCGGCGGCCAAGCGGGCGGCGGGCGAGCAGCGGGTTTCGGGCGAGGAGCGAGGCATCGTCTACGAGGACGCTCAGGGCCGGTGGCACGCCGAGGTCTCGGCGGCCGACGATCGCCCGGAAACGGATGTCGAAGGCTGACCTCCACCGGCGCCTGGATTCCAGGCGGCCGGCTCCGGCGCCTGCGCGGTCGCGACCGGAATCTGCATCAAGGGAGTAGGTGCTGCGTTGCGAACCTTGACAATGACAAGACTTGGACGTTTCACGTCCGTCCAATGGAGGCAGCGGAATGAACCTGGATTTTCTGATCGGCGCGATCCTTGGATCGGGCTTGGCTCTCACCGTCGGGCGCGCTCCGGCCTATCGCCTCGTCGCGGCCATGCAACGCCGTATCGCGCGCCGGCCGCGCTGAGTTGAGGTCAAGCGGTCGGGTGGAACCACACGCCCCCGATTGAAATCCCCTCGGGCCTGACGTCGAGACCGGCGTCGCGAGCCCGGCGGAGAGTCGCGTCGAGGTCCGCGACTTTCAGCTCGATCGCCGCGATCGAGGTCCCCTGTCCTGCTGGCCCGCCGGCGAAGCGGATTTCTCCACGTGTCAGTGGCAAGCGGCGCGGATCGGCCGGGTCGAGCGGCAGATCGAGGAGTTCCGCCCAGCGGCGCGCCAAGGCGTCGGGATCGGGCGCGGTCAGGGTGATCCCGGTCAGGTCCAGGACATCGTCGGTGCGCGTCGCGCGCCAGTCGGGGCCGGCGGGCATCCAGTCGCCGTAGGGTTCGAGGTAGTCCGGCGCGCTGCGCTGCTCATCGATGGACGCCAGCACGCCCGCGAAATCGGCCGGGTGAAAGTGGGACGCGCGATAATCCGGCCGGTCGATATCGTCGACCACCCGCACCCCCATGTCCAGGAGTCTCTGGCGATGCGCCGCGGCGTCCGCATCCTGCAGGATCACCATGTAGCCGGCATCGCCGCGGCGCTTGATGAAACGCCCGGCCGACGCATCGCCGCGCACCGGCTCGACCACCTCCAGGAAGGCCGTACCCGCCGACAGCACAGCGTTGCGCAGGCCGTAGTGGCCGACGCCCGGATCGTTGTAGGCGACCTTCAGACCGAACACCTCGGCGAACGCCTTGATGACGTCGTCGAGGTGGCTCGACGCTAGCGCGACTTGCCTCAGGCGCATGGGCTTTCTCCTCTAGCGGCCGTGGAAGACCGGCTGGCGTTTTTCGACGAAGGCCTTAAAGGCCTCGGTGGTGTCTTCGCTCTGGAACATCCGCAGGTGCTTCTCGGATTCCAGGCGGATGTAGTCGGCGAAGCCCATGGCCTCGGCGGCGAGGAAGTTGGCCTTCATGGTGGTGAGGGCCAGTGGCGCCGCGCGCGCCAGGCGGTCGGTGAGCGCCGCGAGGTCCGCCTCGAACATGTCGGCCGCGCTGACACGTGAAACGAGCCCGATACGCAGCGCCTCCGACGCGTCAAACTTTCCTGGGAGGAAGTAGAGTTCGCGCGCCTTTGCCGCTCCCAGAATGCGCGGGAGGGTCCAGGGACCGCCCATGTCGCCGGCGACCCCGACGTCTAGGAACGCCGAGTTGAAGCGGGCGGTCTGGCTGGCCACGCGCAGGTCACAGGCGCAGGCCCATCCGAAGCCGGCCCCCGCGCAGGCGCCGGAGATGGCGGCGATCGTCACGGCCGGCATCTCGTGCAGCAGAACCGCGACGTCGAACGTCCGCACGCCGGACCAGGCCGAAGACGCCGGCTTGGCGTCCGCGCCGCCATAGTGTTTCACGTCCGCCCCCGGACAGAAGTCGGCGCCTTCACCGCGCAGGACCAGCACCCGCGTGCTCTCATCGGTGGCTATGTCGCTGAGCGCGGCATGCAGTTCCACCATCATCGGGCCGCCGATGCTATTGCGTTTGTCCGGACGGTTCAGCTTCACGGTTGCGACCGGCCCGGCGCGCTCGACGATCAGGGTCTCGTAAATCGTGGCCATCAGGTCTCTCCAGTCCAGGGGGCAAAGCGCGGCGCTCGACGCTCGACGAACGAGCCAGCGCCTTCGGCGGCATCCGGATGCGCCAGCGCCTCGACCATCAGATCGGCCGACTCCACCGCTGCGACGTCGAGCGAGGTTTCAAGGTGGCGATGCAGCTGCGCCTTGATCACAGCAAGCGCCCGCGGCGACACGGAGGCGGCCATGGCGGCGACATAGGCTTCCACCTCATCAAGCAGGCTCTCTGCGGGGAAGATGCGATCGGCGAAACCCATCCGATAAGCCTCTTCGGCGTCGATTTTACGAGAACTCCACAATAGGTCGAGGGCGCGGTTAAGGCCGATCATCCGCGGCAATAGCCAGCTCGTGCCGTGTTCGGCGATCAGGCCGCGGCGGGAGAAGATGGTGATCAGGCTGGCGTCCTCGGCCATGAATCTGAGGTCGCACATCATCGCCAGTACGAACCCGCCTCCAGCCCCGACGCCGTTGATGGCGGCGATCACCGGTTTGGAGATATCGAGCAGGAAACTGAACAGCGCAGGCCGCGCAGGCTTTCCCTCCTCGGAGGCGCGAGCCGGCGGCGGGCCGGAGCGCGTGTGTTCGGTCAGGGCGGCCATGTCGATGCCTGCGCAGAAGCCACGTCCCGCGCCGGTGATGCAGATGGCGATGACCTCGGGGTCGCGCTCGGCGGCGCGGGCGAGCCGCTCGACCCCGGATATCATCCCGGGCGTCAAGGCGTTGAGGGCGTCAGGACGCTCGAGCCTGATAACCCCCAGCGGTCCGCGGCGAGCATAACTCACCTCCTGGTTGTCCATCGGATCCTCCACGCGCAGGTTTCGCTCAAGCCGGCTTCTTCTTGTCGCCCGACACCTTAGAAGCTAGTCTCGGGCGTCCGCAAGCCATCGCGATCGGAAGAGGTCAGGCGAGGAGACCACGATGGGCGACGAGGCGAGTATCCGGACGCTGGCGAAACGATTCTTCGACGCCATAGAATTCGGCGACATCGAGGGCGTACGGGCCTGCTACGCGCCGCATGCCGAGATATGGCACAACATCGACGGCCAGGTGACCACGCCTGAACAGAATGTCGACACGCTGCGCGCCTTCGTCGCTCGGGTCCCCAAGCGCCGCTACGAGCGCCGCCGCCTGCATGTCTTCGACCATGGGTTCGTGCAACAGCACGACCTGCATTGCATGGTGACCGAGAATCGGGAGGTGGTCGTTTCAGCCTGCCTGGTCTGCCGCGTCGAGAACGACCTCATCGTGCGGCTCGATGAATACTTCGATTCCAAGCGGCTGGCCGATTTCCGCGTCTAGAAGCAAGCGCCGCACGATGACATTGTATGTCTCGGCTGCTCGAGACGTCTTCGAAATACCAACACCCGACGCTCCCTTCTGGGACTTATCACACCTGAAGCTGCAGGCCTGGAGCAGGCGGGCCTTTACTTCGTCAGTCCGAAAACGGTCACCGTCTTGTACGCAGGCACGTAGACGCGGCCATTGGCTTCCAGGGCCGTCAGGAAAGAATTTGAACCGCTCCATGCCCCGGCGCTGGCGGAGAACAGCGGGGCGCCGAGTTTGACGGCGTCATAGGCCTCCAGGGAAACGGTCGTGCCGCGATGGATCAGCCAGACCACGGCCGTGCCGGCGGCGGCGGCGTTGGAAGAGACGATCGGCAGCGATCCGCCATAGCCGGCGGCGCTCGTGCCCGTGGCGACCTGGGTCAACGCCGGTTTCGCACCGGTGGCGACGCTGAACGCCCGCAGGACGTCGTCGTTGATCTGGGCGTAGACGAGCCCCCCGGACGGCGAGCCGTAGTATGCCGGACCACCCCAGATCCCGCCGCCGGAGTTGCCCAGGCGCAGGGCCTGCAATACGCCCTTGTCGCCGCTCTTCAGTCCGCCGAGCTTGTCCTGGTTCATGAGGTAGAGGATGGCGGACTTGCCCATGGCGACCGCCAGGGGCGGCGCGGTTTGTCCTTCCACCGTAGGGATCAACATCACGCCACCCGAGCCGAAGTCGGTATCTCCGCCGTTGAGCTGCTGCCAGTCGGCGGGCGTGAACGTCGACTTGACGCTCGTCAGGTCGCCGGTGAGCTTCAAAACACTCTCGCCGAAGTCGCGCGGGGCCGGTTTCTGGCTGAAGGCTCCATTGCCCGTGACCACAAAAACATCGCCTTTGCGATCGATCGCAGGCGCGAAACCGGTCATCCATATGCTGGAAAGTTCGTATCCCTGACTGACCTCGATCGTATTGAAGGCGTTCTGCAGCGCGAGGCTGGTGTCATAGCGGAGCAGCCAACCCGAAATCGCACCAGCGTTGTTATCGCAATGCGACCCGATGCCCATGTAGATCGAACCGTTGGCATAGCCGAGGCTGGCGCGGTTCCATTGATTTTGCGGGTCGAATTCGACCATGCCGCCACCGGAAATGGGCGCGCTGGGGGCGATCTCGACCGGCGGCGTCACATCGGCGCCGGTGCCCAGGTCCAGCGCATGAAGTTGAGTGTGAAACGATAACTTTGCCGGCTCGGTCGCCGCCACAACGTAAATGATCGCCGCGTTTGGGCCGGAGCGGACGATCACCGGTGTACTTGAGATACCATATTCTGGACGGACATCGCTGCAGCCTACATCGCTTGTCGACTGTGACGCCCCTAGATTCACCTGCCAGAGCAGTGAATAGGTTTTTGCATCGTAGGCGTAGACCGAGTTGTGGCCGGTGGCGATCAACAGCACATCGCGCTTCGTCCCGTCCGGCATCTGGAATTTCGACACCAGCAGCGGCTGGGCGAAGACGTTGCCATCGACGTCCAAGGTTTTGAGCTGACCAAAGCTGGACGAAGCGACCGCGGCGGGCGTCAGATCGGTTTCGCTCTGATTCCAGCCAGTGCGGAGGGGATCATAATGGTAGGTCAGGACATCGACAGGCTTGCCCGAATAAGCACGCCAAACGCCGGCATCGGCATCCTTATGCACGGCGGCGCCCGCAGCCCCTTCAGACACTGCGTGGCTGACCGGATGGTGAGCATCCAGCGTCTGCGGCGTGCCGTTTTGTTCCAGACTATCGACCGGCAACGGCCGGTGCAAAGTCGCCGCCGAACTCGGCTCGCTCAGCGCGACGAGCAGCGACCCCAGGACGAAAAGACGTGCTCGCAACGATAAGCTGATCATCAAACTTTACACCCGTCGCATTCGAAGAGGAACAGCCCAGGAATGCGCGGCGGATCATAGCCGTGCGCCGCGTTATGGCGCAACATTACGGATCGGTATTTTGCATCACGCGTTCCGCGCGCTACATTGTAGCGACGAGGCGTACCGAGATGAAAACAGCGATGATCATGGCCCTGGCGATCGCCAGCGTGGCGGCGCCCTTCGCCAGCAGCGAAGCGGCGGCGTCACGGGCCGCCACTGGTCCCTGGCGGCTGAGCGAAATCGGCGGAAAGATCGGATGCACGGTCGCGTTGATCGACCGCGAAAGTCTTGGCGGCGGACATGATCTTTTGGCGCCGGGCGCCTGTCAGCGCGCCTTTCCACCGCTGAGGGACCTCTCCGTCTGGCGTTTCGATGAACGTGGCGGCCTGGTTTTTTCCGACCCCGAGCGACGCCATGTCGTCGCCTTCGCCGGTCCGCTCGGCGGCCCATACGCGGCGACGGCGCCGGACGGCCGGATCTGGCGGCTTTCAGCCGCGGTCCCGAAGCCGGCCACCGATCGGAAGTCGTGACAACGACCGCTGTCGGCCGTTGAGGATTGCTCTCCTCGGCAAGGTCGCCAGCGTCACCCACTGGCTGGAGGACTGCGCCGCGGCCTGGCGGGCCGACGGCCACGAGGTGCGTGTCGAGGTGACGCGGGATCCGGCCGTCAATGCGGCGATAGAGCGCCTGTTGCTGTCGGACGCCCTGGGCGCCCCCATGGCGGCCAGGATGGCGCGCGGGGTGCGGACCTTCTCCCCCGACCTCATCGTCGTGATCGGAGCCTACCACCAGCCCCCGGTGATCCTCGAACGGATCGCCGCCCTGCCGCACCGGCCGCCGATCATCGGATGGGTCGGCGACGTGTTCTCCGCGCAAGCCGCGCGGGCCGCGAAAGCGCTCGACGCGGTGGCCTACACCGACAGCGGACTGCAGTCGCTGCATGAGGATCTCGGTTTTTCGACGCCATGTATTTTTCTTCCGCATGCGGTCGATCCCCGCGCCGGCGCCGCCGTGTCGCCAGGCGAGCGGCGGGGGATGGTGTTCATCGGCAATCCGACCGATTATCGGCGCCAAATCGTCTCCAGCCTGCGATCACCGATATCGCTCTATGGCGCGGGGTGGGCCGCGACGCCCACCCTAGGGCACGGGCCGGCGCACAAGATCGTCGCCCGGCGGGTGGCGAAAGACGCCATCTGGCAGATCTACGGCTCACACTTGGCCGCCTTGAATATTCGCAACGAAATCAATGTCATTTCGGGATTGAATCAACGCAACTTCGAACCCTGCATTGTCGGCGCGGCGGTGGTGGCGGAACATCAGCCCGACCTCGAGCGCTGCTTCGAACCAGGGCGGGAGGTGCTCGTCTACCGCGATGCCGACGAGCTCAACGCCCTCCACGACCGCGTGATGGCGGACAAGGGCGAGATCCGGGCGATCTGCGACGCCGGCCGCGCCCGCGTATTGGCCGACCATACGTTCCGGCGACGGCTGCAGACCATGAGGGCCTTCCTCGGCGCCTGAAGGCGGGTGTTTCCGCTTCTATGGCGGGAACACCCGCGCTAAGACCTCACAGGTCATGACCCAGAAAGAAAGTCCCGGCGAAGTCTTCAAGCGCGCGCTCGCCCACGCCGCTCGCTCGCTCGCCGAGCAACCGGACCTCGAGGTCGTGTTTTCCGGCGACGGTCCAAGCCTGATCGGGCACCGCGCGATCCTGCCGCATCCGCCGCGCGAGCTGAACGGGGTCGAGGCGACGCGCCTGCGGGGCCTGGCCGACCAGATGGCGTTGCGCGTCGCCCATCACGATGGATCGCTGCACGCTCGGAGCAAGCCCAAATCTCCGGACGGCGCCCGGGTCTATGACGCCCTTGAGCAGGTGCGCGTGGAAGCCATCGGCGCCAACGCGCTCCTTGGCGTGCGCGAGAATCTCGCGGCGGTGTGGGACCACGCGGTGCAGAAGAAGGGCTTCGGCGGCCAGGGCGATCCGGCGAACGCTCCGATGGCCGAGATCGTCGCCCTGATGGTGCGCGAACGGTTGACGGACCAGCCGCCGCCGGCTGCGGCGCGCGCGCTCGTCGACGCCCATCGCGCGGAAATCGAAGCCAAGGCCGGCGCCGATCTCGACCGCCTGACCGGCGCGATCGAGGATCAGAAGGCGTTCGCGCGGATCGCCCGGGCGGTCGTTCGCGATCTCCAGATGAGCGACGAGGCGGCCGAGGGCTCGGAGGACGACGCCGACGATCAGAGCGAGGAAGGGGAGTCCGAATCGCCGAGCGAGGGTGAGGGCGAGGGCGAAGAACAGTCTCCGCAGAGCGCGTCGCTGGACGAAAGCGACGCCAGCCAGACGGAATCGGACTCCACGGAAACCGAATTCAGCGAATCCGAAGACGAAACGGCCGATCCTTCGGCCGACGAGGCCGACGTCAACGAGGGCGATCGCCCGGCCCGGCCGGAAGCGAAAGACACCGGCCGCCCGGAACCGGCTTACAAGGTCTTCACCACCGAACACGACGAGATCGTGGCGGCGGAAGACCTTTGCGAACCCGACGAACTGACCCGCCTGCGCGCCTACCTCGACCAGCAGCTGGCGAACCTTTCGAACGTGGTGTCGCGACTGGCCAACCGCCTTCAGCGCAAGCTGCTCGCCCAGCAGAACCGGTCGTGGAGCTTCGACCTGGAGGAAGGCATGCTGGACGTCGCCCGCCTGACCCGGGTGATCGTCGATCCGACCGCACCCTTGTCGTTCAAACAGGAAGATGACACCGAATTCCGCGACACGGTGGTGAGCCTATTGATCGACAATTCCGGATCGATGCGAGGCCGACCGATCATGGTCGCGGCGGTGTGCGCCGACATCCTGGCCCGGACGCTCGAGCGCTGCGGCGTCAAGGCCGAGATACTCGGCTTCACGACGCGAGCCTGGAAAGGCGGCGCCGCGCGCGACGAATGGCTGAAGGCGGGCAAGCCGGCGTCTCCCGGACGCCTCAACGACCTTCGGCACATCATCTACAAGTCGGCCGACGCGCCCTGGCGGCGGGCGCGCAAGAACCTCGGCCTGATGATGCGCGAGGGTCTTCTGAAGGAGAACATCGATGGCGAGGCCCTGCTGTGGGCCCACCAGCGCCTGCTGGGACGCAGCGAGGCGCGGCGCATCCTGATGGTGATCTCCGACGGCGCGCCGGTGGACGATTCGACGTTGTCGGTAAATTCCGGCCACTATCTGGAGCGGCACCTGCGCCGGGTGATCGCCGAAATCGAAGCCAAGTCGCCGGTGGAGCTGATCGCCATCGGCATCGGCCACGACGTCACCCGCTACTATCGCCGCGCCGTGACCATCGTCGATGTCGAACAGCTGGGCGGCGTAATCACCGAGCAGCTGGCGGCTCTCTTCGAGGAAGAACCGCGCGCGGTGACCCGGGCCAGCGCCAGCCTGTTGACCCCCCTCCCGACCATGCAAGGCGGTCCGCCGGTCCGCGCCACCAGCCTGCGGCGGGTGCGCGAGGCGGCGACGTGAAGCTCGCCTGCGTCGCAGACTATCGCGACGCGGCGAAGCGGCGACTGCCCGGGGTGCTCTTCAACTATATCGACGGCGGGGCCTACGCCGAGGCGACGCTCGCCGCCAACGGCGTCGACCTCGCCGACCTCAGACTGCGGCAGAGAGTGCTGTGCGACGTGTCGCGGATATCGATGTCCACGGAGATGTTCGGGCAGGCGATGTCATTGCCGATCGTGTTGTCGCCGATCGGCCTGGCCGGCCTGTACGCACGGCGCGGAGAGGTTCAGGCCGCCAGCGCCGCGAAGGCGGCCGGCGTGCCGTTCTGCCTGTCCACCATGGGTCTGTGCGCGGTGGAGGAGGTCGCGCCGGTGACGCCGCCGTGGTTCCAGCTGTACATGACCCGCGACCGCGGCTTCATGGCGGATCTGTTGTCGCGCGTGCGGGCGGCGGGGTGTCCGGTGCTCGTGCTGACGGTCGACCTGCCGATCGCCGGCGCGCGCTATCGCGACATACGCACGGGTCTGATGGCCAGTACGACGGGCGATCGGCTCCGCCGCGTGCTCGACGGCCTCGCCCATCCGGACTGGATGTGGGACGTTCAGCTGAACGGTGGACCGCACACCCTGGGCAATATCGCCGCGGTCGGGGACGGCGTGCGCTCGCTCAGCGATTTCTGGACCTGGATCGCCGCCAACTTCGATCCGTCGGTGACCTGGCGCGATATCGACTGGGTGCGTGAGCGCTGGAATGGTCCGATCGTATTGAAGGGCGTACTCGACGCCGACGATGCGCGCACCGCGCGCAGCACGGGGGTCGAGGGGATCGTGGTGTCCAACCATGGCGGGCGCCAGCTCGACAGCGCGCCGTCCGGCATCGCCGCCCTGCCCGCTGTCGCCGAAGCGGTCGGTTCGGATCTCACGGTGCTGATGGACGGCGGTGTTCGGTCGGGTCTGGACGTCCTCAAGGCCCTGGCCCTCGGCGCGCGCGGCTGTCTGGTCGGCCGCGCCTGGGCCTATGCGCTCGGCGCGCGCGGTGGGGCCGGCGTGTCGGAGGTGATCGAGATCATGCGGCGGGAGCTGCTGGTCGCGATGTCGCTGACCGGCTGCGTCGATGTGCGGGCGGCGAGCCGCGAGCTGTTGGCCTAGGCTTCGGGCTGAGCGGCCTGCTTGGCCTTCACCTGGCGCTTGATCTTGAGCGCGCGCGGAGACAGGGCTTCGTCCTTGGACTTGAGCAGAAACACGTCCAGGCCGCCGCGGAAGTCGAGGGTGCGCAAGGCGGCGTTGGAAATCCGCAGCCGGAAGGCCTGACCCAGGCTGTCCGAATGCAGCGTGGCCGGGCTGAGCGCGGGCAGGAACCGGCGCTTGGTCTTGATGTTCGAGTGGCTCACATTGTGGCCCACCATCGGACCAACGCCTGTGAGTTCGCAACGGCGTGACATGGCGCCAGACTTTCAATCAGACAAAAACGAAGACGCGGCCTGACGAGGGCCGCGCGGAGGCGGGCAGATACGCCAAGGAGCGCCGATCCGTCAAGTCCGATCGTAACGCAACCGAGCGGAAGACGCCAAGGTCAGGGCAATGTAGAATTCGCCATGGCTTGCCCGTGACGATTACGGAAATCCGACGTTGCCACAGAGCGTACCAACCCGCCGCGGTGATGAAACCACTCGAATGCGGCTTCAACCGGAGAACACCTTGCCCCAAATCCCAGATCAGCATGTTCGAACTTTCTCACCCCGGCAGATCACAGCGGCCGCCTCGATCGCCACCTTTATGGCGACGCTCCTCGCCACCCCGCTGACGGCCGCGCCGGCCGCCGCGCCGCTCCTGAGCGGACCGGCCATTGCCGGTGTATGTCTGTTGAGCCAGGAAGCGGTCTTGTCGGCCTCGAAGGTCGGCCAGGCGGCGACAGCGCGCCTGCGTGAACTCGCTCAGGCGGCTCAGGCTCCGCTCGATACCGAGCGGGCGGCGATACAGGCGGACGCCAGTTCGCTCGAAGCCGACAAGACCAAGCTGTCCGCCGCGCAACTGAGCGCGCGCCAGCAGACCCTGTCCCAGAGGGCGCAGGCGTATCAGGCCCGCGTGCAAGACCTGTCGCGGCGGATCGAGGCCACCCGGCTCAAGGCGGTGCAGCGGATTTCGGACACCGCCCAACCGGCCATCGTCCAAGCCTACCAGGCCAAGGGTTGCGGATTGCTGTTATCCCGCGGCATCGTTCTTGGCGGCAACATGTCGGGCGACCTGACGGCGGCGGTGGTGCAGGGATTGGACTCCCGCATGGCGACGATCACCTTCGATCTGGAACCGTCTTCAGCGCCGGCGGCGCCGTCGCGATAAGCGGCGAACCCATCCACGGCCCCCCGCTCCCGCCAGGGGTGCTCTTGTGTCCAAATTGCGATGAGATACAATTCCTTGTAGGGAACAAAGGCTGAATCGGACGCAGTCACCGATTCGGTCCTGATTCGTTGCGTGCCTGTTCCCGGGCCGGCACAGGCGCTGTTAACCAGTTGCCAGAAGCCGATTCTTCACCCACATCCGGGCCATGAGCCATCGCCCTTCGGGACAGGCGCCGTCCCGACTCGTCGCGGTCCTGGGACCGACCAACACCGGCAAGACCCACCTGGCGGTCGAGCGGATGCTGGGCCACGCGTCCGGCATGATCGGCCTGCCGCTTCGGCTGTTGGCGCGCGAGATCTACGACAGGATCGTCAAGGCGCGGGGGCCACGGGCCGTCGCACTGATCACGGGGGAAGAAAAGATCGTCCCGGCCCGGGCGCATTACTTCGTCTGCACCGTGGAGGCCATGCCGTTGGCGCGGCAGGTCGAGTTCCTCGCCATAGACGAAATCCAGCTAGCCGCCGATCCCGAGCGCGGCCACGTATTCACTCATCGCCTGCTGCACGCACGCGGCCAGTTCGAGACCATGCTGCTGGGCGCGGCGACCATGGCGCCGCTGATCCGCCGCCTGCTGCCAGACGCGGAGATCGTGACTCGGGAACGGTTTTCCAGCCTCGCATACGCCGGCCCGAGGAAGATCACCCGTCTTCCCAAGCGCAGCGCCGTCGTCGCATTCTCGGCCGACAGCGTCTACGCGATCGGCGAGCTGATCCGCCGTCAGCGCGGCGGGGCCGCGGTAGTGATGGGCAGCCTGTCGCCGCGCACGCGCAATGCCCAGGTCGAACTCTATCAGTCCGGTGAGGTCGACTTCCTGGTGGCGACCGACGCCATCGGCATGGGCTTGAACATGGACGTCGACCATGTTGCGTTCGCCGGCCTGCACAAGTTCGACGGCCGGCGCGGGCGTGATCTGCGCCCACAGGAAGTGGCCCAGATCGCCGGGCGCGCCGGACGATATCGGCGGGACGGGACGTTCGGGGTCACCGGCGGCTGCGAGGCGATGGACGACACCCTGGTCGAAGCGGTCGAGAACCACGTGTTCGAGGCCGTGAGAGCCGTGCAGTGGCGGAACAGCGACCTGGATTTCGATTCCTTGCCCGACTTGATGCGGTCGCTGAGCGCGCCTCCGCCGCGGCCCGGCCTCGCCGCGTCGCAGGAGGCGCTGGACGAGATCACCCTGCGCCACATGGCCGCCGACCCGGCGGTGGCGGACCGGTGCCGGGATCGCTCGGCGCTGTTCCGGTTATGGGACATCTGCCAGACCCCGGACTTTCGCAAAACCACGCGGGAAGAACACTTTCGCCTCGCCTACACGCTTTTCGAGCCACTCGGCGCCGGACGCCGCCTGGCGGCTGATTGGATGGCGGGGCAGTTCCGCGGCCTCGACAGAACCGATGGCGAGATCGACGCCCTGGCTGTCCGGCTGGCCGGGGTGCGGACCCTAGCCTACGTCGCCAATCGGCCCGACTGGCTGGCGGATCCGGAATATTGGCGCGAGACCACCCGGCGGCTGGAGGATCGGCTGTCCGACGCCCTGCATGAGAAGCTGATGGCCCGGTTCATCGACCGCCGCACCAGCGCCCTGCTGCGGGGCCTGGGGCGACGGGACGACCTGCTGGCAGGGGTGGCGCGGGACGGATCGGTCACCGTGGAAGGTCATGTCGTCGGGCGCCTGCGCGGTCTCGCCTTCGAGCCCGCCAAATCGGTCGGCGTCCTCGAGGGCAAGGCTCTGCGGGCGGCGGCGGAGCGCGCCGTGGCTCCGGAACTGGCCCGACGCCTGGGCGCGCTGGCGGCCGACGGCGACGAGGCGTTCGCGGTAGACCCGCACGGCGTGGTCTCATGGCGCGGCGACGCGGTCGGGGTTCTGGCCGGCGATCAGCCGTTCTCTCCGATCGTGCGTCTCTACGGCGCGCTCGGGCCGGCGCCGACGCGGGCGCGGGCGGCGCGTCGTCTGGAAGCGTTCGTCGCCGCCGAGGCCGGTCGGCGACTGGCGTCGCTCAAGCGTCTGGTCGACGCGGTCGCCAATGGGGAGATCAAGGGATTGGCGCGGGGGTTGGCCTATAGGATCATCGAGGCCGGAGGGGCGATCGCCCGCGCCGAGGTCGAGGCCGATGTCCAGGCGCTGAGCCAAGGCGAGCGGCGCCGTCTGCGCAGCCTTGGGGTGCGGATCGGAACCTTCAGCCTGTTCCTGCCGCAGCAACTCGCCCCTGAACCGCGCACCTTCGCGGCGGCGTTCGCCCGGTCGGCCGCCCCCCCTCGCGCTCTGGGCCTGAACGGCCTGATCGCGGTGGGAGCGGCTGCCGAGAGCGTCGAAACGCTGGAGCAGCTGGGTGAGCGGCTGCGACAGTCGGCCGGGCCCGGTGGGACCGTTGCGCTGACCGACGCGGCCTGCGGCGCACTGGGCTGGACTCCAGGCCATGGGGCGACGGTCATGCGGGCGCTGGGCTACATCCCCGCCGGCAAAGCGGCGCCCGACGCCCCGCGCGCCTGGCGGCGGCGGCGCAGCGCCAAGCCGACCGCGCCGGACACTCCAGCGCCCGTCGCCTCGCCGTTCGCCGCCCTGGCCAGTCTGCAACCGGTCACAGGGGCCGTGCGGCGGCGCCCGCGAAGACGCAAGGTAAGATCGGCTATTGGCTGACGAGGCCTGCCGCATCGACGTCTGGCTATGGCGCGCCCGGTTCTTCAAGACCCGGACCCTGGCGGCGCAGATCGTCGAATCAGGCCGTGTCCACGTCACCCGCGGCCAAGTCCGGACGCGCGCCGACAAGCCGGCCCGCACGGTGAAGATCGGGGACGAACTGGTGTTCGCAGTCGCCGGGCGGTTGACCGCGGTGCGTGTCGAGGCGCTGGGAACCCGTCGCGGGCCGCCGGCCGAAGCGCGCACGCTCTACGCGCCGATGGAGGAAAGCTGACAGCGCCGTTAAGAGTCCCGCCATTGACAATCCCCGCGCGCGGCTGAAAAACGCGTCGGTCACCCGCCCCGATGAGAGATTGATGACCTACATCGTCACCGACGCCTGTATCAAATGCAAATACATGGACTGCGTGGAGGTGTGCCCGGTCGATTGTTTCTATGAAGGCGAGAATTTCCTGGCGATCAGTCCCGACGAATGCATCGACTGCGGCGTCTGCGAACCGGAGTGTCCGGTGGACGCGATCAAGCCGGACACCGAGGACGAGCCCGACGGCAAGTGGCTGCGCGTGAACACCGACTTCGCCAAGATCTGGCCGAACATCACGGTGAAGGGAACGCCGCCGGCCGATGCGGCGCAGTGGGAACGCGAAACCGGCAAGCTGGAAAAATACTTCAGCGAGAAACCGGGCAAGGGCTCCTGACGATTTTACAATCGTCCACCTAAGCCTTCAAAACCCTTGGATTTTGTGTTATCGTCGCTCGACGGTCGCGGTCGAGCGGGCCGCCGTCTTGTGGATTCAACAGCCTTGCAACGTCGATTCGCGGGTTCTCGCGGGTTGCGTTCTCGTCTCTCCCGAGGCGATGGGTCGAGGCGGTGAACAGATGAAGGAAACACTGAAAAAATGCATGCCAAGAGCGAACACGATTTCAAGATCGGCGACCACGTCGTCTATCCCGCGCACGGTGTCGGGGTGGTTCAGGGCGTCGAGATGCAAGAGGTCGCCGGTTCGTCCCTCGAACTTTACGTCATTACCTTCGACCACGAGAAAATGACCCTGCGGGTGCCGACCAGGAAGGCCAAGACGGCCGGGCTGCGCTCGCTGGCCGAAGGCAACGTGGTTTCCCAGGCCCTGACCACCTTGAAGGGGCGCGCCCGGGTGAAACGAACCATGTGGAGCCGTCGGGCCCAGGAATATGAAGCGAAGATCAACTCCGGCGATCTGATTTCGATCGCCGAAGTGGTGCGGGACCTGCACCGCTCCGACAGCCAGCCGGAACAGTCCTACTCCGAACGCCAGCTCTATGAATCGGCGCTCGACCGTATGGCCCGCGAGGTTGCCGCCATCGAATGCATCGACCGCGAGGCAGCCATCACCCTGCTGCACAAGTCCCTGCAGAAAGCCGCCTGAGGCAGCGACGACGCCGGTGGCGAGCACGGACGGCGCGTCAAGACTCGAGGCCGGCGAGATCGTTGCGACCGGCGACGCCGGCTTCGCCCTGACCGGAGCCGAGGCCGAACGCATCGCCCGGGGCGTTGGCGCGGGGCGAGCCAAGAATGTCAGCCTCGACCCCGACACCGGGGCCGTACGCGGAGCATCGGGGGACGCCGCCGACGATGGGATGATTGCCGCCCTCATGCGCCGGTACGCGCAATGGGCGCGTGCAAGGATAGTCGAATCCGCGCCCGACTACGGCCCACACCTGCGAGCGGGACGGGCGAGCCTGCGCACGAGGGACGCCGGCGCGCCGGCGCTCAGCCCGCGCAAAGACGATCGGCGGCTCCACGCCGACGCCTTCCCCTCCCGCCCGACCGGTGGAGAACGCATCCTTCGGGTGTTCAGCAACGTCAATCCTGACGGCCAGGCGCGCATCTGGCGGGTCGGCGAACCCTTCGAGGCCTATGCCGGCCGCTGGCTCAGCCAGTTGGGGCGGCCATGGCCCGGCGAGGCATGGCTGCTCGAGCGCCTTGGCGTCACGCGCGGCCGGCGCACGGCCTACGACGCCCTGATGCTGGGTCTGCACGACAAGGCCAAGCTGGATGAAGCCTACCAGCGGCAGGCTCCCAGCCGCGAGGTCGCGTTCGCCGCCGGGACGAGTTGGATCGTGTTCACCGACGGCGTGATCCACGCGGCGATGTCTGGGTGTTTCGCCTTGGAGCAGACGTTCTACCTGCCGGTCGAGGGCATGCGGACCCCGGACGCTTCGCCACTTCGCGTCCTGGAGCGGCTGACGGGGCAGAGATTGGTGTAGCTGTCGCATCGACCATTTCGATGGCCTCCCCCCACAGATTGCGTCATCCCGGACGGAGGCTTGCCCTTGCAATCCGCAGATCCGGGACCCATATGTGGACGACCCCTCTCTCGCAAGGTTTGCTGGT
>Ga0302314_10003304_pt1 | contig 29843 bp, 22 predicted proteins | sample III_Palsa_N2_3_FD_200533 | JGI IMG/M metagenome (GOLD analysis project Ga0302314, IMG submission 200533) | Peat permafrost microbial communities from Stordalen Mire near Abisko, Sweden - III_Palsa_N2_3 | ecosystem: Environmental > Terrestrial > Soil > Palsa > Peat permafrost | place: Sweden... | reverse complement strand
GTTGTCGCGGGACAGGGAGTTGGAGCGGTTGCCGCGGGGTAGCGACGCGAAGCCATTGCCCCCGCGTGGGGCGGCGGAGCCGCTGCCGTCAGGAGGGGATGCGGAGCCGTCGCCGCGCGGCGTGGCAGCGCGGCGGCCGGCGGCACCTGCGGCCGCGGCCGCGGTGGTGGGGCTGCTGGCGGTGGTCGCCTCCGGCTGGCCGGGATTCGGCGCGAAGGCGGGCGGGACGATCGCGCTTGTCCCGTGCGTCGTGCTGCTCGTCGCCTGGCTCAGCGGCGCGCGGACCGGCCGCCGGTGGGCGGTGCCGGTCGCGGTCAGCGGCCTGGTCCTGTTCCTGGCCTTCGCCATCATCAGCTATCTGCTGCCCGCGGCGGGCGTCTCCGACATCGGCTCGTTCGCCGGCGACCTGCTGCACGGCCGGGCGGGTGACCTGCTCAGCCGGAAGGCCAGCGCCGATGTGGGATCGCTCACGCTGAGCGTCTTCGGCTGGCTGATCCCGGTGGCGGCCGTGCTGGCCGCCGCCGCGCTGCGGCGGCCCGCCGCGCTGCGGCTGCGCACCCTGGCGGGCGGGTTCGCGGCCGACCCGCTGGTGCGGGTGCTCGCCCGGCTCGCCTGGCTGGCGCTAGTGATCGGCTGGTTCGCCGATGACCAGGGGGTGATCGTGCCCGCGGCGGCACTGCCGTTCGCGGTGCCGTTGGTGATCGCCATGGCGGCCGCGGTGTACCTCGGTGACCGCCGCGCCGCGGACGGCTGACCAGCGGCCGCACCGCCCAGGCGGGGCATTCCGTTTCCGGCGCGGACGGTGGGGCACGCTATCTTGGTACGGCCTGCGCCGGTTAGTCCGTCGCGGGCAGGCCCCCAGGTTCGAGCAGTTTCCGAGGTAGAGGACGCACGAGTGCAGTATCAGTTTTCGCGTGTCGTCATTGGTCCGATCCTGCACCTGCTTGGCCGCCCCCGGGTGAACGGGCTGGAAAACGTGCCCGCGAGCGGTCCCGCGATCCTCGCGTCCAATCACCTGTCGGTCATCGACTCGATGTACCTGCCACTGGTGATCCCCCGGCCGGTGGTTTTCCCGGCCAAAGCCGAGTACTTCACCGCCAAGGGCCCGCTCGGCCGGATCTGGGCCAGCTACCTCAGGTCAACCAACCAGCTGGAGATGCAGCGCGGTGAGGCGCGGGCGGCCCAGGCCACCCTGGAGGCGGCCGCCGGGATCCTGCGTGGGGGTGACCTGTTCGGGTTCTACCCGGAGGGCACCAGGTCGCCCGACGGGCGGCTGTACCGGGGCCGGGCCGGCCTCGGCTGGCTGACACTGAACACCGGCGTCCCGGTCATTCCGGTCGCCATGGTCGGGACGAGGAAGATGCTGGCGCCCGGCAAATCGGTGCCCCGTCCGACCCGGATCGAGATCAGGATCGGCAAGCCGATGGAGTTCGGCCAGCTGGCCGGCGAGCCGCCGGCCAGGGCCCGCCGCACGATCGCGGACGAGGTGATGCGCGCGATCGGTGAACTCTCCGGCCAGGCGTACGTGCACGAGTACGCGTCCGACGTGAAGGCCCGGCTGGGCGACTAGTCCGCCGCCTCATCTTCGTCGGCGCCGGCCTCGGCGTCGGCGGCGATGCCGAGCGGGCCGGTCGTGGCCGTCGGGTTCCACACGTACATCGGGCCGGTGGTGGACACCGGCCACGGTGCCCGGTCGTCCGGTGCAGGCGGGGTCGCGAAGTCTGCGGGTGACCTCTCCCACGGGGCGAGCGGCAGTCCGGCCTGTCCGTCCGGCTCGGCCGGGAGAAAAGACTCGGGCGTGATCCGGGTTCCCGGCGGGGCGGCCGGCGGCCACGGCGCCTGCTCGTCCGGCGCCCGCTTTTCCTGCTGGCTGGCCGGCCAGGAGACGTCCTGCTCCTCGTCCGGCCGCTGCCGTCGCGCCGGGCCGGTTAGCCAGATGAAGTCCGGCGGCTCGTCCGCCGCCACCGCTGGAAGCGTCGCCTGCGGCTGCCGTCGCGCCGGGCGGGCGGGCCCGCTGACGGCCCGCTGCCCGCTCTGCGGCGTCGGCTGCGGCTGCGGGTTTGGCGGCACCAGGCTCGAGGGCCGGCTGACGGTCCACGGTGCGGCGGCGGGCCGGGCCACCGGCGACTGTCCGCGGGCATGGCGGGCCGTGGCCGCGCCGCCGGCCGGGCGGGCCCGGCCGGCCTGGCCAGCCCGCTTGCGGCGCCGCCACCTGGTCAGGGTGATCGCCCCGATCAGGCAGGCGATCAGCACGCCCGCGCCGACGGCAAGGCCGGTGACGAGCGACTGGAGCAGGTGACCGGGGTCCGCTGGGGGCGGCGCGGCCTGCGGAGCGGGACCGGTGACGGGGGCCGTGGCGGGCGCGCTGACCGCGGCCGTCCCGCTGGGGGTGACCGGCGAGCTGGACGGCGCTGGCGCGGGGTGAGCGGCCGCGATGGCAGCCGCGGCGGTGAGTGCCGCCGTGGCGTTGAGCCCGCCGTGCCCGCGCCCGGACAGGGGTGCCGGGGTGCCAGTGCCGTTGCGCTCAGTCGCGCCGCGTTCGAGCGCCTGGGTGACCTCGGCCACGGTCAGCCGCGGGTAGCGGGAGCGGATGAGCGCGGCTACGCCCGCAGCCAGCGCGGCCGACATGTCGGTCGAAGCCAGCGACTGGTACCCGCCGCCCGGGGCGGCCACCGTCAGGCCCGCCGCCGGGTCGGCGTCGGTGCCGCCGGAGACCGGGACAGCGGGGGTGTCACCGGAGCCGGGGGCGGTCAGCGCGACGTACGAGTGGGCGCCGGTGAACGGCGCGAGCTGGCCGTCCAGGGTGGTCGCGCCGACGGCGATGACGCCCCGGTAGGCAGCCGGGTAGTTCACCGCGTTGGTCCCGGCGCCGTTGTCGCCGGCCGGCGCGACCAGCAGCACGCCCCGCGCGACGGCGAAGCTGACCGCCGCCTGTTCGGCGGCGCTGCCGCCGGCCGCGGCGGGATCCCCGCCGGGGCCGAGCGTGCCCGGGTCAAGCGGCAGCGCGATGACGGTGGCGCCGTGGCTGACCGCGTACCTGATGCCCGCCGCGATGGCGGCGGGCAGCCGCCGGGTGAGCGCGGAGTCCGAGTTCAGCGGGTCGTCGTACTCCAGCGTCACCGGAACCGACAGGATCCGGGCGCCCGGTGCGACTCCGGTGGTTCCCCCGTCGCCGCCCGGACCGTGCCCGTGCCCGGCGATGAGGCTGGCGACCGCCGTGCCCTCCTGGCCCCAGTACGGCCCGCCGGGCTGGCGGCCGCCCGGGCTGAAGTCGGGTCCGGTGGTCACCGCATGGTCCAGGTCGGGGTGGCTGGCGTCCACCCCGGTTGACAGCACCGCCACGGTCACCCCGCGGCCCGCGGCGGAAGACCCCGGCCGCGCCGCCGGGACGTGCAGCGCGCTGAGCCACCACTCGGCTGGCTGGCTGGACTGCGCGGCCGGTTCCGCCGCCGCGGCGGGCAGCCCGGCAGCGGTCACGGCGGCGGCCGCTGCCACGACGGGCAGCAGGCCGCGCAGCAGACGAGCCACGCTGGTCAACGGGTACTCCAGGTAAGACCAAGGATGACGGCGGCCTTGGGAAGCTGCGGTAAGCCGGAAAATCGTCCCACATGCAACTATGTCCCCTGTCGCCAGGGAACATGCGCCGCGTTAACGATTTAGTGACGTTAGGGACACTGGCTGCTTAATGCGGCTTTAGCGGCGCGAGTGTTACCCGCGTCCCCGGCCGCAAACGGAGTTCCCCGGCCGCGTCGCCGCCGGCCACCGCGACCGCGACCCAGTCACCGCTGTCCCGGTAGCAGAGCAGTTCCCCCGGGCCGACGTCGCCGAAGGTGGTGACGAAGGGTGCGGTCGCCTCCCCGCCCGCCCAGGAAAGGGCGACGGTCACGCCCGGGACCAGTCCGGCCTGCGCCGCCTGGCGGCCAGGCAGGGACAGCTGCGCGTTGCCGAACCGGTCCACGGTGACCACCTCGACGTAGGCCCCGTTCGTGGTCAGCCTGCACTCGGCTGGCGGCAGGGCCACCAGGCTGGTCACCTCGACCGGATCGCCCGCCTCGGCCAGCGGCAGGCCGGCCGCGAGCCGGGCCGCGACCGGCATGAAGATGTCACGGCCGTGGAAGGTGGCCGCCGCGGCGTCCAGCCACAGCGCGGTGTTGGTCAGCGAAACCGCCTGCACCGCGCCGCCCGCCACCGCCACCGCGGCGGACAGCAGGCCGTTATCGGGGCCGACGAAGAGGGAATCGCCTGCCTGCACCGCGACCCCGCGCCGCGCGGTGCCCACCCCCGGGTCGACGACCGCGACATGGACGGCGGGCGGAAAGTACGGCACGGCCTGCGCCAGGACCACGGCGCCGCGCCTGATGTCGCCGGGCGGGATCAGGTGGGTAATGTCGGTAATGCGCAGTCCCGGGGCAATCTGGGCGGCCACCCCGTGGCAAATGGCGGCGAAAGCGTCTTGCAGGCCGTAGTCGGTCAGGAACGTGAGACAGTGAAACCGGGCCACAGCACGGGAGCCTACTGCGCTGCTGACGGGCGAAGGGAGGGGCGGTGCCGGCGTTGTCCGAGCGCGACATGCGCGTTCTTGCCTTCGAGCGGGAGACCTGGCGCACCCCGGGAGCCAAGGAGCAGGCGATCGCCGAGGTACTCGGCTTCACCGCGACCAGGTACTACCAGCTGCTCAACGAGCTCATCGACCGGCCCGAGGCGCTCAAGTTCGACCCGGTACTGGTCAAGCGGCTGCGCGCCCAGCGCGCCCGCCGCCAGCGCATACGTTCCCCGCGGCCGGGTACCAAGTAGCGGTGCCGCTGCCTCGCGCCAGGACCCAAGCCGGTCAGTCCGGCCTCGCTGCGATGGCGGCCGACCCGGCCCACGCGCTCATCGCCACCGACTTCGACGGCACCCTCGCCCCGATCGTGGACGACCCGGCCGCCGCGGCGCCCGCCCCTGGAGCCGTCGCGGCGCTGGCCAGACTGGCAGCGCGGGCCGGCACGGTGGCGGTCATCACCGGCCGGGCCGCCGCCGACGCGGTGACGCTCGGCGGGCTGGCCGACGTGCCCGGCCTGATCGTGCTCGGCCACTACGGCGCGCAGCGCTGGCAGGCGGGCGTGCTCAGCGAGCTGCCGGTGCCGCCCGGGGTCCAGACGGCGCGGGCGGCCCTGCCCGGGCTGCTCGCCGGGCTGCCCGCCGCCGCGGGAACCACGGTGGAGGACAAGGACACCGCCCTGGCGGTGCACACCAGGCGCACGGCCGACCCGGCGGCGGCACTCGACCTGCTGCGGGAACCACTGCGGCGGCTGGCCGGCGCGGCCGGCCTCGCCCTGGAACCAGGCCGGTTCGTGCTCGAGCTGCGGCCGCCCGGGATGGACAAGGGAGCGGCCCTGCGCAAGCTGGCCGCGGAGCGCACGGCCCGCTCGGTGCTGTTCTGCGGCGATGACCTCGGCGACCTCGCGGCCTTCGGCGCGATCCGGGAGCTGCGCGCGGAGGGCATTCCCGGCTGCGCCGTCGCCAGCCGCAGCACCGAGTCACCGCAGGTGGCGGCGGCCGCCGACGTGGTCGTGGACGGGCCGGCCGGCATCGTCGAGTTCCTGACCGCACTGTCCGCGGCGCTGTAAGCGCCGGCTCGCCGCTGACCACGAGCGGACGGCTCACGATTGGACGGGCTGCGGCCCGCCCTGCCCGGGGTCTGGTTAGCTCAGGCTGTCAGCCCGGTTACAGCTCGGCGTCGGGTCGGCCGGGGACAAGCACGGTCCAGCCAGCGGCCCGCCAGACGGCGGCGTCCAGGGTGCACCGGCCGTCGATGAGCACCGGGCTGGCGACGATCGCGCCGAGCGTGGCCGGGTCGATCGCCCGGTAGTCCGTCCACTCGGTCAGGTGCAGCACAAGGTCAGCCCCCTGCGCCGCCTGGTGCACCGAGTCGGCGTAGTGCAGGTCGGGCCGGACGCGGGCGGCGTTGCCCATGGCGACCGGGTCGTGCACGGTCACGACCGCGCCCTCGTCGGCCAGGGCGCCGGAGATGGCAAGGCTCGGCGAGTCGCGGATGTCGTCGCTGTTGGGCTTGAACGCGGCGCCGAGCACGGCGAGGTGCTTGCCGGTCAGGTCGCCGCCGACGGCTTGGCGGGCCAGGCTGATGACCCGGTCGCGGCGGCCCAGGTTGATGGTGTCCACCGTGGTGAGCAGGTTCACCAGGGAGTCGACGCCCTTGTCCTGGGCGGTGGCGCGGAAGGCGCGGATGTCCTTGGGCAGGCAGCCGCCGCCGAAGCCGAGGCCGGGGGAGAGGAACTTGCGGCCGATCCGCTCGTCGATCCCGATCGCGTCGGCGAGCTTGATCACGTCAGCGCCGGACGCCTCGCACATTTCGGCCATCACGTTGATAAAGGAGATCTTGGTCGCGAGGAAAGAGTTAGCCGCGACCTTCACCAGCTCGGCGGTCTCCAGGTCCATGGTCAGCCCGGGGATGCCGGAGGCGAGCGGGATGGCGTACACCTGTCGCATCAGCTCGTCGGCGGCGGGGGAGGTGACGCCGAATACGATCCGGTCGGGGGTGAGGCTGTCCTGGACCGCGTACCCCTCACGGAGGAACTCCGGGTTGAACGCGAACTCGACCTGGTCCCCGGCCGGGGCCGCGGCCCGCACCCGGGCGATGAACTGCCGGGCGGTGCCGACCGGCACGGTCGACTTGCCAACGATCAAGGTGGGCCGGTTCAGGTGCGGCGCCAGCGCGTCGGCGGCGCCGTACACGTAGCGCAGGTCAGCGCCGCCGCCGCCGTCCTTGACCTGCGGGGTGCCAACACAGATGAAGTGCACGTCGGCGAACTCGCCGATCTCGGCAAAGGAGTCGGTGAACCGGAGCCGGCCGGCGTCCAGGTTCTTCCGCAGCAACGGTTCAAGCCCCGGCTCGAAGAACGGCGCCTCGCCCCGCGCGGCCTTGGCGATCTTCTCGGCGTCAACGTCGATGGCCAGAACCTGGTGCCCGAGATCCGCCATGCAGACGGCGTGGGTAAGTCCCAGGTACCCGGTACCAATGACGCTGATACGCAGGATTTGTCCGTTGCGACCCATCGTGAGTCCTCAGCTTCTAGTTGTGGTGAGTGCGCCCTTTGTGGGGATCACCGATCTTAAGGCAACTAGCCCGGCGGAGCCTGGCGGCTGGTGTTAATGGCCACGTGACATTTATTTCGTTACTGTCCGCGCCGGACACCTTACCCGACTCGGCTGCACGGGATGGTCACCCACCACCATTCGTGTACGAAGGTATAGCCGGTGACCCCGGAGTGGGCGCAGGCGCTCGTCGCGCTGGCGACCACGCTGGTCCACGCGGGGCTGGTGGTGCGGCCATTGGTCACCCGGAAGTTAAGTGTCACCGCGACCAGCAGCAGCACCGCCAGTCCGGCGGCCGGCAGCCAGCGGACCGTCGCCTGCAGCCGGGCAGGCTCCAGCCGGGCAGGCTCCAAGCGGGCCGGCTGCGGACGCGCGTCGTCCGCCAGTGCCGCGTCCGGCCGGGGGCCGGCCGCGTCGGGGGGCGGGAGCGCCGCGGCGGCCGGCAGCCGCGGCCGCAGCAGGGCGGCCAGCGCGGTGTACAGCAGCAGGGCCGGCGCGACGGTGTACCGGGGCTGGACCACGCTGGTGTTGATGAACATCTCTTCGAGGAAGAAGCCGACGCTGAACACGGCCGCGACGCCGAACAACGTCCAGTTCGGATCGGTGAACCGGACGGCCGCGAGCGCGACGACGAGCAGCACGACGACCCACGCGCAGACGATCAGGGCGTTGTGGGCGTCAACGTTGGTGATGTGCAACGGTGCGTAATAGCCCCGGTAGTCCGCCCCGGCCCCGCCGAGCGAGCGCTCGCCGAACAGCGCCCGCGGCACGACCCGGTCTATGTAGTTCCCCAGTACGTAGAACAGGCCGTTGTGGCCGAATTCGTCATGATGGCTCTCGCCGAGCACGGTCTCGCTCATCTGCAGCCAGACACCGCTGGCCCACAGGATCGCCAGCGCCCAGGCGTTCTTTGACCGGTCGACGATCAGCCGGCCCACCACCAGCGGGAACAGTCCGATGCTGAGCACGGCGGTCCAGGACACGGTCGCCATGACCAGCGGGGACAGGATCTTCCCGGCGCGGGTCCCGGGAAGCCACAGGCAGGTCCAGAACGCACCGTAGAGACCGAAGAACTGGACCGTCACCAGGTCGTTGTTCACCTGGGTGTAGGCGAGCGGTATCGCGCACACCGGGGCGGCGATGAGCAGCCGGAGCCAGCGGCTGCGCAGGTACGGGCCACTCGCGATGTAAGCGACGAGCCCGTACATCGCGTACTCGGCGGCCGCGAAGACCGCCATCACGCCGGGCGCCCACGACAGCGGGAACAGGTGGATCGCGATCGCGGTGAAGACGCGGGCCGGCTCCTGGTAATAGGTGCTGATCGGTGAGGCCAGCGCCCGCCAGAACGGCATGTTGAGCCCCTGGTTGAGCAGGAACTTGGCGTCCTCGATCCAGACCGTGTTCAGCGACCCGGGGCCGATGGTCCGGCTGAGGCTGATTACTATCGCTACGACAACGGCGGCCACCGCGAGCAGGATCTTGCGCCAGCCCACGGGACCGCTCTCGGTGCGGCGGTACAGGTCGGTCCGCAGCCAGTGCAGGAACACGGCCGCAAACCGCTGACCGCCCCGCGGGGCAGCTTCGGTGTCAGTCTGGCCAGATGCCGGCTGCATCCCCGTTCCCTGACTCATGGTCCTTCGCATACCTCTCGCTGGCCGCCGCGAAACCGGACTCCAACCTCACGGCACGCAGACATCAGGACGCTTAGCCTACTGGCTCGCACAAGGGTACATATGAAGCGGATATGAATTAGTGGCAATTGTGAATGGCCACTCCCGCCCCAGGGGTCACCCCAGGGGGACCTCGCACCGAAGGATGGGCGCTGCGTGACTGGGCAGACAAAAGGTGACGAACTGCCGCCGCTGGCCGAGGCTGCGGCCGGCCGGCCGGGGCTGGCCAGCCTGTCCGGGTGGCTCGGGTCGACGTTGTTCAGGCAGTCGGCCGCCGGGCGGCCGAGCTGGCGGCAACTGCTCGCCGGGGTGCTGCTCGCCGCCGCCGGGACGGCTGTGAGCCTCGCCCGGACGGCCGGACCCGGGTCGCTGAACACGACCTGGATCGAGGACGCGGGCAACTTCCTGCAGGACGCGCTGCACCAGCCGGTGATGACGACCATCACCACGCAGATGAACGGCTACTACGACGTCGTGCCCCGGGTGGTCACCGCCATCGCGGTCGCTTTCCCGCTCGCGTGGGTACCCGGGATCATGTCCGCCTGCGCGGCGGCCGAATACGCCCTGTTCGGGCTGATCGTCTATATCGCGAGCGGTCCGCAGCTGCGCAGCCCGTGGCTCCGGCTGCTGGCCGCCGCGCCCGTCTGCGTCGTGCCGCTGGGCTACACCCAGGTCAACAATGACCTGGCCACGGTGCAGTTCATCGCGCTCTACGGGCTTTTCTGGCTGCTGCTGTGGCGGCCGGTGACGCGGGCCGGCCAGCTCGCCGCGCCGCTGGTGATGCTGGGTGCCACGCTGTCGAGCATCCTCCCGCTGCTGCTGGCGCCCCTGGTGGCGGCCAGGCTGGTCGCCGACCGCTCGAAAACCTCGATCGCGGTGGCGGTCTGCTGGGCGGCGGGCCTGCTGGCACAGGGGTCGGTCCAGTGGCGCGGGCTGAGCAACCGGTCGAGCAAGATGTACACCAGCCCGCTGTGGATCGGCGGCCAGTACCTGACCAGGGTGGTGCCGCGCGCGCTTTTCGGCGAGCGTGCCCTCGGCGGCTCTGGCACCAACGGCGAGGGCAGCCCGGTACCGTTGCGTATCCCGAATGTCGCCATACATGACGCCCTGATCTGCGGCGCGTGCGCTATCGTGGTCCTCGTTGTCGTCATCGCGCTTGCCGGGCGCACCGCACCGACCTGGCCGCTGGCAGTAACTGCCCTGGTGTTCAGCGTCGTGCTGTTCGTCGGTGAGATCGTCGACAACCTGACCATCGTGCAGCCGCGGTACGTTATCGCGCCTGCGCTGCTTCTATATACGGCGATCGTTGCCATGCTGCGTCCGCGCGGCCGGGCAGATGACGCGTCCACGCCGGGCGGGCCCAACGCTGAGCCCGTCGGTGACGCACCCGCGGCCGGCGCGTCGCGCGGGACCTGGCCCGCAGTCGCGTCGTGGCTCCCGGTCACGGTGTTCGCCCTGCTACTTGCCGTCGTCGCCGGATTCAACTACCGCGTCATCAACAACCGTTCGGAGAGCCCGCCATGGACCGCCGTCGTCGCAGCCGCCGCGCACGAGTGCCAGAAGCCCGGCATGGGTGACTACGTGTACCGCCACGCCTGGTGGCGAGTCCAGATCCCGTGCAGTAGGGTCTGAGCGTCGTGAATCCGATAACCGCACGCCCCACGTCAGACGTGTCGGCGCCCGAGCGGGCGCCCGCGCGCCGGCCCGTGAGTGCGTACCTGACCTGGGCCGTGCCCGTCGTGGTGACCGCCGCACTCGGACTGTTCGAGATCGGCGTGCCGCAGCTGTGGCGGGACGAGTTCGCCAGCTGGTCGGCCGCGAGCCGTACGCTGCCGCAGCTGTGGGCCATGCTGCACAACATCGACGCGGTGCTCGGTGTCTACTACTTCGGGCTGCACCTGTGGATGGCGGTCTTCGGCCAGTCCGCCACCGCCATGCGCCTTCCGTCGGTCTTCGCGATGGCCGCCACGGCGGCGGTGGTCGCGCTCATCGGGCGGCGGCTTGGCGGGGGCGCGGCCGGCCTGGCTGGCGGCCTTGTCTTCGCGCTGATCCCGAGCGTCTCCCGCTACGCGCAGGAGGCCAGGCCTTACGCGTTCGCGACCCTGTTCGCGGCGCTCGCCACCCTGCAGTTCCTGCGCGCCCTGGAGCGGCCGCACTGGTCCCGCTGGGCCCTTTACTCAGTGCTGCTCGCCTGCGCGGGCGCGGCCAACCTGATCGCGGTCTGCGTCGCCGCGGGGCACCTGCTCATCGTGCTGTGGGACTTCTGCCAGCGCACGGTCCGGGTCGGCGGTGACGGTACCGAGGAAAGCGGCCGGTCGCTGCCCGGTGGCCGGCTCGCGCCCGAAGGCTCGCCGCTGCTGCTGGTGACGCGGTTTGTGGTGTCCGTGGTGGTCGGCGGCATCCTGGTCTCGCCGTTCGTGATCGAGGGGCACAAGCAGCAGGGCTGGCAGATCGGCTCGCAGGCGTCACCGCACGTCGCCCAGCTGGTCGGCATCAGCGGCGGTCTGTGGCAGGAGCTGTTCAGCTCGGTGCCCGCCGCCGTGGTGATCATGCTGCTCGCGCTGGCGGCCGTGGTGGCGGCACCTGACCCGCGCCGCCGGGCAGCAGCCTGCTACGCGCTCGCGTTCGCGATCGGGCCCGTCATCGCCGTCTGGCTCATCTCACGCGGCCCGACCTCGTACTGGACCTTCCGCTACATGCTGTTCAGCATCACCGGCTGGGCGATCGGGGCGGGGCTCGGTATCTCCTTCATCGCCGAGCGCGCCCGGCGCAGCACCCGGCTGGCCCGGCTCACCAGTACCGTCTCGCCCCGGTTCGCCGTGGCCGGCGTTCTCGTCGCCGTTGTCGGGCTGGTCGGCCTGCACGACCAGCTGGCACTGCGCCAGAGCGAGGCGCACAACCTGTGGTCCTACCCGGAGATGCCGTCCAACGGGCAGCCGGTCGACTACCAGGCGGCCGCGGCGGTGATCGCGGCCAACGCCCGGCCCGGCGACCGGATCGCCTACCAGGTCAGCGACTCGAACCACTACCAGGTTGACACCAGCATCGCCTACTACCTGAGGGGCAAGCCCATCCCGCCGCCGGTCTTCCAGGCGGAGACCCAGGTCGAGTCGAACAGCCTGCAGCCAGTGGAGTGCGTTGACCCGTCCGTGTGCATCACCGGCACGCCGCGGATCTGGGTGGTGTTCGTCAACCACCTGGCCCCGGACCCGTTCTCGGCGCTGCCGTACACCGAGTCGGCCCTGCTGACCACCTACGGCTACCAGACCCAGACGCTGTACCAGGAAAACGGCATCACGGTCGCGCTGCTCAGCGTGGGACAGCAGAGCAGCTGACGGTCAGCTGGCGCCGCGCAGCGTGTCCAGGTAAGCGGCGCAGTCCGCATAGCGCGGCAGCTGCCCGGCCCGCAGGGCCTCCTCCAGCGTCGGCGCGCTGGCGTCCTTCTCCGACAGCACCGGCGCCGCGCCGCCGGCGCCATCCGGCCAGGCGATACCGATCGCCGGGTCGAGGGGGTTGACGCCGTGCTCGCGCCCCGGTGCGTACGGGGTCGAGCACAGGTAAAGCGCGGTCGCATCGTCGGTGAGCGCCATGAAGGCGTGGCCGAGGCCCTCGGCCAGGAACACCGCGCGGCGGGTGCCCGCGTCCAGCTGGACCGCTTCCCACTTGCCGAAGGTCGCGGAGTCGGCCCGCACGTCCACCACCACGTCCAGGATCGCGCCGGCCACGCAGGTCACGTACTTGGCCTGCCCCGGGGGCACGTCGGCGTAGTGGATGCCCCGGATCACCCCGCGCCGCGACACCGAGCAGTTGACCTGCGCGACGTCCAGCCGGTAGCCGAGGTCGGCGGCGAACTCGGCGCCGCGGAACGTCTCAGCGAAGCTGCCCCTGTCGTCGTCATGCACCTGTGGTGCGGAGACCCAGGCGCCTTCGATGCCTAGCGGATTCACCCGGAAAGCCTAGCAGGGGCGCGGTCACCCAGCCGGTTAACGACAGCAGGCCTGGCTCCCCGCGGGGAGCCAGGCCTGCTGCAGCGACGTAACCGGCTAATCCAGGTTTTCGATCGAGGTGAGAGATCTAGGAGACGATGATGACCTTCTCGGCCTGCTGTCCCCGGTCGCTCTGCGTGATCTCGAACTCGACCCGCTGGCCCTCTTCGAGGCTGCGGTACCCGTCCGCCTGGATCGCGGAGAAGTGGACGAAAACGTCCTTGCCACCGTCGACGGCGATAAAGCCGTAGCCCTTGTCCGGGTTGAACCACTTGACGGTGCCCTGAGCCATTCCAAACAACTCCCTAACTGCTGCTCGGGCTTCGAGCCCCGCCCTTGCAACCGCGGAACCCGTCGGTCGCGAACCCGACGAGACGTGCCACGCACGCTCTCACGCTCGTACCTTGCCTTGCCGACAGCGACCTGAATCGACTTTACCGTGTGCGCGGGCCTAATGACGCCAGATAGCCAGGAAGGTGTTTGCACCGGACAGACAACTGCGGCGCCGCCGCGCGGTGCCAGCGGTTAGTGCTGCGCTGTGCGCGCAGTTAGTGGCGCGCTGTGCCGGCGGTTAGCGGCGCGCGGCGGGAGATGGTTAGTACTTAGCCTGGAAAGCCGCAAGGGTGGGCTTGATGGCATCGGGGACGTTAACCGAGGAGGCCACCGCCGAAAGGGTCTTGAGGCCGTCGCCCGAGTTGATGATGACCGTTTCCGCATCCGGGTCGAGCAGCCCGGCGGCGAGCAGCTTGCGCAGCACGCCAACGGTGACGCCGCCCGCGGTCTCGCCGAACACCCCCTGGGTGCGGGCGAGCAGCCGCATCGAGTCCACCACCTCCTCGTCGGAGACGTCGGCCACCGCGCCGCCGGTCCTGCGCACCACGTCGAGCACGTACGGGCCGTCGGCCGGGTTGCCGATCGCCAGCGACTTCGCGATCGTGTCCGGCTTGACCGGGCGGACGACGTCCCAGCCGTTGGCGAAAGCCGCGGACACCGGCGAGCACCCGGTCGCCTGCGCGCCGAACACCTTCCACGGCTTGTCCTCGACCAGGCCGAGCTCGACCAGCTCGCTGAAGCCCTTGTCGATCTTGACGAGCTGGGCGCCGGAAGCGACCGGGACCACGATCTGGTCCGGCAGCCGCCAGCCCAGCTGCTCGGCGATCTCGAAGGCCAGCGTCTTCGAGCCCTCGGCGTAGTACGGCCGCACGTTCACGTTGACGAACGCCCAGTCCTCGTGCTCGCCCGCCAGCTCCGAGGCCAGCCGGTTCACGTCGTCGTAGGTGCCGTCCACGGTGACGAACGTGCCGCCGTAGACGGCGGTGGTGACGATCTTCTGCTCTTCGAGGTTGGCCGGGACCATTACCACGGACCTGATGCCGGCCCGGGCCGCCGCCGCGGCGACCGCGTTGGCCAGGTTGCCGGTCGACGGGCAGGCAAGCACCTTGAAGCCCATCTCGGTCGCCGCCGCCAGCGCCACCGCGACCACCCGGTCCTTGAACGAGTGGGTGGGGTTGCCGCTGTCGTCCTTGATCCACAGGCGGCGCAGGCCGAGCTCGGATGCGAGCCCGTCGGCCTGGATCAGCCGGGTGCAGCCGGGCTCGATGTTCGGCCGGCTGGCGATGTCCGCCGGAACCGGCAGCAGCGGAGCGTAGCGCCAGATGTTCTGCGGGCCCGACTCGATGTCGGCCCGGGTCAGCCGCGGGAAGTCATAGCCGACTTCCAGCGGCCCGAAACACTCGGCGCAGGCGTAGAACGGGCCGAGCGGCACCGTGGCGCCGCACTCACGGCAGGTCAGCCCGGTGGCGTGGCCGAGACGGAGGGAACCGGGCTCATTGGCGCGGGGCGCGTTAGTCTGCACAGTCATGGGGGCGAGGCCTCTCTCTCCCATCTTTCCCAACGGTCACCTTGACCGCAGGCCGGACTTGGCACCAGTCGCGCGCTAGCCTCGCCTTACTGAGGTGCGTTACCGCGATGGTTGCCGGGGCTTCACAGGGCCGATCCCTCCACCCCTCTGGATGAGGTATTCAGTTGTCGCGACTAGCCGGTAACTAGCGCTCAGTAACACTGTAACCGATCTAGCGCCTCCCCCGGCAACCGGCTGTTGAGCGATTCATCTAGGCTTATTCCATATGGCTAATGACCCGAGTCGGCTGCTGATTGTCGCCTCGAACCGGGGACCCGTCTCTTACAGTCACGCCCCCGACGGCGCGCTCACCGCGCGGCGCGGCGGCGGCGGTATGGTCTCCGGGCTGACGTCGGGACTTACCGCGGTGGCGGGGGACGGCGGGGTGCTCTGGGTCTGCGCGGCCCTCAGCGAAGCCGACCGGGCGGCCGCCCGGCAGCCCGGCCGGGCGGCCAGCGCGCCCGGTGAGGTTCCGGTGCGGATGCTCGACATCCCGGCCGCCGTGTTCGGCGCCGCGTACAACGGCATCGCCAACTCGGTCTTGTGGTTCGTCCACCACCTGCTGTTCGACACGCCGAACCAGCCGCGGTTCGGCGCGCAGTTCCGGGCCGACTGGGGCGCCTACGTCCGCTACAACGAGGCGTTCGCCGCCGCGCTCGCGCAGGAGTGCGCGCCCGGCACCAGGGTGCTGATCCAGGATTACCATCTGTCGCTGGCGCCGCGGCTGCTGCGCGACCGCTACCCGGCCGCGCGGATCGCCCACTTCGAGCACACCCCGTGGGCGCCGCCCGATTATTACCAGATCCTGCCGGACGACGTGGCGGTGGCGATCCTCGACGGCATCCTCGGGGCCGATCACGCCGGTTTCCTCGCCGAGCGCTGGGCGGCCGCGTTCCTCGACTGCTGCGAGACGGTGCTCGGCGCGCAGGTGAGCCGGGACGGCGCGGGGGCCGGGCAGGTCGCCTACCGCGGCCGGGTCACCCAGGTGGCGGTGCACCCGCTAGGGGTCGACGCCGCCGAGCTGCGCGCCCGGGGCAGCGCCGACGACGTCCGGCAGAACGCGCGCCTGCTGGCCGAGGCGACCAGCGGCAGGCAGCTGATCGTCCGGGTGGACCGCACCGAACTGTCCAAGAACATCGTCCGCGGGCTCGCCGCCTACCGTGAGCTGCTGGCCGACCGGCCGGAGTGGCGGGGCCGTGTGACGCATCTCGCGTTTGCCTATCCGTCGCGGTCTGATCTCGCCGAATACCGCGCTTACACCGCCAGCGTGCACGAGCTGGCCGGGGAGATCAACGCGGAGTTCGGGACGCCGGACTGGAAACCCCTTATCCTGGAAGTAAGGGACGACTACCCGCGCTCGCTGGCCGCCTGCGGACTTGCTGACGTGCTACTGGTCAACCCGGTCAGGGACGGCATGAACCTGGTGGCCGAAGAGGGACCGATCCTCAGCGAGCGCGGCTGCGCGCTGGTGCTCTCCAGGGAGGCAGGTGCTGCCGCGCTGATCGGTGAGGCCGCACTGCTCGTCAACCCGTATGATGTCAGCGCTACCGCTGGCGCCTTGCATGCTGGCCTGATCATGCCGGCCGCCGAGCGGCAACAGCGCAGTGCGATGATCGCCGGCGCAGCTGCCGCGCGGGCACCGCGGCGCTGGCTGGCAGAACAGGTAGACGCCCTCGGCTGACTCCTGGTCGCGACGGTGTTACTCTCCGTGTCTGTCTATCCAGATGCGGGTAGGACAGTCTCGTGGCGGTAGCGGCGAAGAAGAAATGGGACCTGACGGGATCAAGCACCTAAAGGTTCACTACTTCCTATAATTCAGAACGCCTACCGAGTACGCCGGCGTACCGAGCACCAGACTGGGACAAGCCCAGAGCAGATGGGTTCCTTCATTGACCGTAGACAGCAAGCTTGACGCCGCCCGGCAAAACGCCGGCCCGCCCGAGCGTGATGCCAGGGACACCACGGGACTGCTCCTCGGGCGGCTCACCATGCTGCCCGCGCTGGTTTTCCTGACTTTTCTGCTGACCAGCTTCCCGCTGCTGCTGATCGGATTCTTCAAGCCGGTCCCGGTGATCGTGCTCTGGCTCGCGCTGACCGCGCTGGCGGTCCCCTACGTCTGGCGCCGGATCCCCTCGGTGACCGGGGCGCCCGACTGGGGTACGCCGAGCGAGGGCCGGGCCGCCCGCACCCCGCGCTGGGTGCTGTGGACGCTGCTGGGGATCTCGGTCGCGTTTGGCCTCTTCCAGGCGGCTTACCACTCCCAGTTCATCATCGTGCAGCTCGACGCGGCCTCGTACGTGCAGTTCGGTGCGTGGATCTCCAAGCACGGGTCGCTGCCGATCCCGCAGAACGCCGCCGCCTTCGGCCATGCGACCGGGATCACCTTTGCGAGCGCCGCGTTCTACCAGGTCGGCAACTCCATCGTGCCGCAGTTCATGGCCGGCCTGCCGATGCTGCTCTCAACCGGCTTCTGGGCCGGCGGCACCCGGGCGGCGCTGTTCTGGGGACCGGTGCTCGGCGCGTGCGGCGTGTTCACCTTCGGCGGCCTGGTCGCCCGGCTGGTGGGCCCGCGGTGGGCGCCGTTCGGCGCGCTGGCCATCGGGGTCACCATCCCGATGGCGTACGTGAGCCGCAACACCTACAGCGAGCCGCTGGCGATGATCTTGCTGCTCGGCGGTCTGTCGCTGTGGATCGACGCGCAGCGCACCGACCGCGGCGCGGACGATGCCGGGCGGTGGCGTACCAGCTGGCGGTCGCACACCCGGTCCGCCTCGCACGTGCTCGCCGGGGTCACCGGGCTGCTGTTCGGCATCACGCTGCTGGTGCGCATTGACGGCCCGGCCGACATCTTGTTCGTCGTCCCTTACTGCGGCCTGCTTGTGCTGCGGCGCCAGCGGCAGGTCATCGCGCTCGTCGTCGGCTTGCTGGTGGGTCTGCTGTACGGCGCGGTGGACGCCCTGTTCCTCACCCGGCCCTACCTGCTGACCAACAAACAGTCGGTCGAGGCGATGGCTGGCGCGTTCTTCCTGGCCGCCGTCGCCACGCTCGCGGTCGTCTGGTGGCTGCGCCGCCGTGGGTCGGAGCTGCGCGCCGCGCCCAAGCAATGGCTGGTCACCGTGGTGACGGCGCTCCCGTTCGTGGTGATCGCCGTCTTCGTCGCCCGGCCCTACGTAGAGCGGAACTGGCACGCCCTGCAGTACGCACCGCTCAGCCTGCACTGGATTTACTGGTACACCGGCGCCGCCGCCATCATCGGCGCGGTGATCGCCTCCGCCATGATCGGCCGCCGCTGCGTCAAGGGCGAGGCGCCGGTCTGGGTGCTCCCGCTGCTGACGTTCGCCTGGGCGACCGCGTACTTCCTGCTGCGGCCGGCCATCACCCCGCACCAGCCCTATGCCAGCCGCCGGCTCGTCCCGGCCGTGCTGCCCGGGGTGATCCTGCTCTCGGTATGGCTGGCCGCCTGGCTCGCCCGCAAGTCGCGCGCCGTCCACTTGGTGAACGTGCCTGGCTACCTGCGCCGGTCGCCCCGGGTATTCGTGATCGTCTGCTGCGCGGGTGCCATTATCGCGCCGCCGTTCATCGGGAACTTCGGCCTCGGCCTCAAGTCAGGTGGCCCGCTCGGGGTGATGCCCTATTCCGACGGGCTCGCCTTCCAGCGGGCCTACGTCGGCGAGCTCGCCGCGGTCGACAAGATCTGCGACAGCCTTTCGCCGGACTCGTCGGTCCTCATCGCCGATTACACGCTGAACCAGCAGTTCGCCCAGGACATCAGGGGCATGTGCAACGTGCCGGTGGCCGGTATCGGCAGCACCGTCTATCCCGGCACGCAGTACGTGCCGGCGAACGCCGGCAGCGTCCCGGGAGCCGGTGTCTCCCCGGCCGTCGTGCTCGCCGACGTGCATGCCATCGAGCAGACCGGACGGCGCCCCGTCGTTCTCGCGCCCACCAGCGCCGAGCTGTCGTACCTGCACGGCGGCACGGTGAATTTGATGAGCGCGCAAGATACGAGCATCGACGAACACGTAATCTTCGGTACGCCGAGGAACACTCTTCCCCAGAGGTTCACGGTCTATAGTTGGGAGCCGGCTAAGTGATTGCCGAATATGAAACCACGCGGGAAGTGGAACAGACCGCGCCCTACGTCACGATTGTCCTGCCTTGTTTCAACGAGGAAGGGCACGTGATCGCCGAGGTTGAGCGGATCTCGGCGGCGATGGAGGCGAGCGGTTACTCCTACGAGCTGATGTGCGTGAACGACGCTTCCACCGACGACACGCTGGCAAAGCTGTACGAGGCCGCGCCGCGTTTCCCGAAGATGGAAGTCGTCAATTTCCACCGCAACAGCGGCTCGGGGACCGTGCGGCGGATTGGCACCCAGCGGGCCCGCGGTGAGATTGTCGTGTGGACCGACGCCGACATGACGTACCCCAACGAGCGGATTCCCGAGCTGGTCCAGATCCTGGAGAAGGACCCGACGATTGACCAGGTGGTCGGCGCCCGGACCAGCGAGCAGGGCACGTACAAGCTGCTGCGGGTGCCGGCCAAGTGGTTCATCAGGAAGTTTGCCGAGCGGCTGACCGGGGCGAAGATCCCCGACCTGAACTCCGGCCTGCGTGCCTTCCGGCGCGAGGTGTCGCTGCCCTACCTGCGGCTGCTGCCCGCCGGGTTCTCCTGCGTCACCACGATCACCGTCTCGTTCCTGGCGAACAACCACGAGATGTACTTCCTGCCGATCGACTACTACAAGCGCGCGGGCAAGTCGAAGTTCAAGTTCGGCAAGGACGCCTACCGGTACATCCTCCAGGTGCTCCGCATGACGATGTACTTCAACCCGCTCAAGGTGCTCATGCCGCTGGCGCTGACCCTGCTCGGCATTGGCTTCCTCAAGGCCATCTACGACGTGATCGACCACCCGGTGAAGATCGCCACGGACACCGTGCTCGTCTTCGTGACCGGCCTGCTCATCGCGTCCCTGGCGCTGCTCGCGGACCTGATAGTCCGGTCACGAGACAGCTAGGCGCGGGCGTGCGGCGCAAGCAGCCGGTCGGTCAGCGGTCCGACGACCTGCTCAGGCGTAAAGCTCATCGCGGCGAGCTGGCGGGCCGCGTGGCGCAGCTTCAGCACGGCGTCACGGTCGGCTGCCAGCCGGAGCAGCACGTCCCCGAGCGCGGCGGCATCGCCCGGCGGCACCAGCACAGCGGCATCGCCGAGCACCCGGCGCTGCGGCGCGGTGTCGGAGGTAATCACCGCGCACCCGGCGGCAGCGCCCTGGAACACCTTGTTGGGCACCACCCGCAGCGCCTTGTCGCTGGTACCGAAGATGCCGAGGCACACGTCATGCGCGGCCACCAGCGCGGGCAGCTCGGCTGCGGGCACCCAGTCGAGCCAGCGCACCGACTGGTTGGCGGCGGCGGCCTGCTTGGTCGCGGCCTCGTCCTGGCCCTGGCCGATCATGGTCACCGCAACCGGCGCGCCGGCGATGGCGCCGAGCGCCTCGCCGATGACCGGCGTGCCCTGCAGCGGCGTGTAAAGCCCGTAGAAAACCACCTTCAGCGGCTGGCTGGCATCGGCGAGGCGATCGACGGCAGCCTCGTGCCACGGCGCGGGCGCGCCAACGGGCACGACGACGGCCTTCGCGCGGTACTTCTCGGGCACGATCTCCAGGTGCTCGTCGGTGTCCACCACCACGATGTCGGCGGCGCGCAGCGCGGCCGCGTCGATCAGCCGCAGCAGCTTTGTCTTCAGGCCGCCGTCGAGGCGCCGGTCCTTGGCGGTGTTCGCCGCGCTGATGAGGTGGTCGAGCACGATCGGCACCCGCCCGCGGCGGTACAGCAGCCGCGCCAGGTGCACGTCGAAGTGGCCCAGGTAGCCAACGACCACGGCGTCCGGCCGGCCGAGCTTGCGTGCCCGCAGCGCCAGCCTGCCCCAGCGGCTGGCGAGCCGGGCGACAAGGCCGGCCGCCTTCCACGGCTTGGCCAGCATGTCGACCCGGTCCGCGGTGGACAGGCCGAGCGGGATGTTGCACTCGGTGACGTCGAACCCGCGAGCGGCCAGGCCCTCGGCGATGGTCGCGATGCGCGGGTGCATCGCGGTGTCGTAAGTTCCGAAGATGATGGTGCGCATGATGTCCGTACCCTATGGCATGACGGCCGACTTCTACCGCTAGGACTGTGATGAAGGGCTTCGTTAAGCGCCTGCTCGGCAGCCGCCTGCTCAAGTGGGCGGTGGTGGTGATCGCGGTGGGCATCGGTGCCTACGAGATCTCCAAGGAGTGGGGCGACGTCCACCAGGCGCTCGGCCAGATCGGCTTCCTCGCGTCATTCGAGGCGCTGCTCGCGCTGCTCGCCATGCAGTTCGCCACGCTGCGCACCTGGCAGGTGCTGCTGGCCGGCTTCGGGTCGCCACTGCACGTCAAGACCGCCGGCCGGATCCTGTTCGTCGGTCAGCTCGGCAAGTACATCCCGGGCTCGGTATGGCCGGTGCTGGCCCAGATGGAGCTTGGCGCCCGCGCCAAAGTGCCGCGCACCAGGTCGGCGACCGCCTCGGTCCTCACCATGCTGCTGTCGCTGCTCACCGGCCTGCTCGTCGCCGCCGCGACACTGCCGTTCGCGGAGGAGTCAGCCGGGTACCTGTGGGTCTTCTTCATCGTCCCGGTGGTCGTCGTCTGCCTGCACCCGAAGGTGTTCAACCGGCTGCTGACCAAGCTGCTGAAGCTGGCCAAGCGGCCCCCGCTGGAACAGCCGCTGACCGGGCGGGTGCTGGCGCACGCGCTGGCCTGGGCGTTCACCGCCTGGATCTTCAACGGCCTGCAGATCTGGATCCTGGCGGAGAAGTTCGGCGCGCCGGCCGGCAAGACCGCGCTGATCGCCCTGGGCGGGTACGCGTTCGCCTGGTGCGTCGGTTTCGTCGTCGTTATCGCCCCGGCTGGGGCGGGCATTCGCGATGTGCTGCTCATCGCCGCCCTCCATCCGGTGCTGCCGGCCGGCGCGCCGGCCGCCGGCGCGCTCGTCTCCCGCGCCGTCAACACTGTCAGCGACCTGGTGGTGGCCGGCCTGGCCGTAGCGGGCGCCCGCCGCGGGATGCGCGACGCCCCGGTCGGCGATACCCAGGGGAGCGGAGCCCCGGACGGCGATACCGAGGGAAAAGGCGAGACCGCGATCCCGGCTGAGACCGCCACCCCGGTACCCTCCGGGTCCGACAGCTAGCACGGGCCGGCCGACGGCCCGGCTTCACCGGGGCCGGCGAGTCCAGGCCGGGCGGCCGGTACAGGCGGCCACGGTCGCGACCGGGCCCGGTAGCAGCGAGCGCCGGGGGCCAGCGGCCTAAGACGCCCCGGCCAGGATCGCCGGGAAAGCCCGGTGCAGTGCGTCCCGCCAGTCGCCGATCGGCTCGATGCCCGCGGCCGGCCAGGCCTGGTGGCCGAGGACGCTGTAGGCGGGCCGCTGAGCGGGCGTGGGGAACTCGGCCGTGGTGATCGGTCGCGGAGTAAGCCGCGCCCGTCCGGCGTCCTGATTCAGCTCTTGCTGCTGGTAAAGGTCGAAGATCTCCGCGGCGAAGCCGAACCAGGTCGTCTGGCCCGAGCTGGTCGCGTGGTAGATGCCGGGCGGGGCGCCCTGGTCGATCAGCGCGCAGACCTGGGCGGCGACGTCCGCGGTCCAGGTGGGCTGGCCGTGCTGGTCGGCGACGACGCCGGGGGTGACGCCGCTGGCGGCCAGCCGGAGCATCGTCTTGACGAAGTTCTTGCCGTGCGCGCCGTACAGCCAGGCGGTGCGAACGATGTAGCCGCCGTCGGGCAGGGCAGTGCGCACCGCCCGCTCGCCGGCCAGCTTGGTGCGGCCGTAGGCCCCGGCCGGACGGGTGGGCGCGTCCTCGGCGTAAGGCACGGTGGCGTGGCCGTCGAAGACGTAGTCGGTTGACGGCTGGACCAGCAGCGCGCCCGCGGCCGCGCAGGCGGCGGCCAGGTTCGCCGCACCCTGGCCGTTGATGGCCAGCGCCGCTTCCTCGTGTTCCTCGGCGGCGTCGACCGCGGTCCAGGCGGCGCAGTTGACCACGACGTCCGGCTTGGCCGACGACAGTGCCGCCGCCGTCGCCCCGGCGTCGGTGATGTCCAGGTCCGCCCGGGCCAGGGCGGTGAACTCCTCGCCCCGGGCGGCCAGCAGCGCGGTCAGGTCACGGCCGAGCATCCCGGCCGCGCCAGTCACCAGCCAGCGGGTCATGAACCCTTCTCTTCCTCGTGCGGACGGCGGGTCGAGTGAGCGGTCTCCGGAAGAAAGAAACGGGTCACCGGGCGGCGGGCCGGGCGGGCGGGGCCGGCCGGTGCAGCGGCTCCCACCACTCGCGGCTGGCCGCGTACCACTCGACCGTGGCCTTGAGGCCGTCCGAGAACGGCGTCAGGGGGGCGTAACCCATCGAGCGGAGCAGCGAGTCGTCGAGGCAGTAACGCCGGTCGTGGCCCTTGCGGTCCTCGACCGGGACCACGTCGTCCCAGGACGCGCCGAGCTTGTCGAGGATGGCCCCGGTAAGCTCGCGGTTGGACAGCTCGACGTCGCCGTTGATGTTGTAGACCTTGCCCGCCTCGCCCCGTTCGAGCACGAGCTGGATGCCGCGGCAGTGGTCGTCGACGTGGATCCAGCCGCGGACGTTGAGCCCGTCGCCGTAGAGCGGCACCGGCTTGCCGTCGAGCAGGTTGGTGGCGAACAGCGGGATGAGCTTTTCCGGGTACTGGTAGGGCCCGTAGTTGTTGCAGCACCGGGTGACGGAGACGTTGACCCCGTGCGTACGGGCGTAGGCGAGGGCAATGAGGTCGCCGCCCGCTTTCGCGGCCGAGTACGGCGAGTTCGGGTCGAGCGGCGACTGCTCGGTCCAGGCGCCCTCGGCGATCGAGCCGTATACCTCGTCGGTGGACACGTGCACGACGCGCGGCACGGCCGCGGTCCGGCAGGCGTCGAGCAGGATCTGCACGCCCGCCACGTTCGAGGTGACGAATTCGGCCGCGCCCGCGATGGACCGGTCGACGTGCGACTCGGCGGCGAAGTTGATCACCGCGTCGTGGCCGGGCAGCACCTGCGCCAGCTGCGCCGGGTCGCAGATGTCGCCCTGGACAAACGTGTACCGGGGGCTGCCGGAGACCGGGGCGAGGTTCGCCCGGTTGCCCGCGTAGGTCAGCTTGTCGTACACGGTGACCTGGGCGTCCTCATAGCCCGGGTAGCCGCCGGAGAGCAGCGTGCGGACGTAGTGCGAGCCGATGAAGCCCGCCCCGCCGGTAACCAGGATCCTCATGAGCTGATCTGCACCTTACTGTGGTCGCCGAGCACCAGCCGGTGCGCCCGGGGTACCCGGGGCGCCGGGGTGACTTCCGCGTAATGGCCGATGAGCGAGGCCTCGATGCGGCCGACGCCGCTGATCGAGGCGTGCGACAGCACGATGGAGTACTCGATTTCACTGTCGGTGACCGAGCAGTTCTCGTCGATCGCGGTAAACGGGCCGATGTAAGCGCCGTCGATCGTGCTGCCGGCACCGATGATCGCCGGCCCGACGACCCGGGAGCCGCGGACGCTCGCGCCTGGCTCGACCACCACCCGGCCGATGATCTCGGACGCGTCGTCGACCGTGCCGTCCAGCCGCGGTTCCAGCGACTCGAGGACCAGCCGGTTCACCTCGAGCATGTCGGTGACGTTGCCGGTGTCTTTCCAGTACCCGGTGATCGTCGTCGAGCGCACCGCGCGGCCGTTGTCGAGCAGCCACTGGATGGCTTCGGTGATCTCGAGCTCGCCCCGCCAGGACGGCTTGAGGCTGGCCACCGCCTCGTGGATGGCGGGCGTGAACAGGTAGACGCCGACCAGCGCGAGGTCACTCTTGGGCTGCCGCGGCTTCTCTTCCAGGCCCCGGACCAGGCCCGTCACCGGGTCGAGCTCAGCCACGCCGAACGAGCGGGGGTCACTCACCCGGGTCAGCATGATCTGCGCGTCGGGCCGCGCCGCGGCGAACTCCTCCACCACCTCGGTGATCCCGCCGACGATGAAGTTGTCGCCCAGGTACATGACGAAGTCGTCGTCACCGAGGAACTCCCGGGCAACCAGGACCGCGTGCGCCAGCCCGAGCGGCGCCTGCTGCCTGATGAAGGTGGCCTTGATGCCGAACTGCGAGCCGTCGCCCACCGCCGCCTCGATCGCGGGCGCGGTATCGCCGGTGATGATGCCGACATCGGTCACCCCGGCGGCGGCGATCGCCTCGAGGCCGTAGAAGAGCACCGGCTTGTTCGCCACCGGGACCAGCTGCTTCGCTGAGGTATGCGTGATCGGCCGCAGCCGCGTGCCGGAGCCGCCGGACAGGACGAGAGCTTTCATGGCGGAAAAGTAGCAAACCCTCTCGAAGCGGACGGGTAGTTCCCGGAGCTGTTATGTGCCTGTTCACTGTACGCGTCTCACCGTCCCGGCCTCTGCGGTATCGATGAACGCCCAGCATCTGGCCTCGGCGTTTGCACTCTCCCTATGAGAGTGCTAAACATGGGCTTGGCACTCTCCTCGTGAGAGTGACAACCACAACGGCGGGATCGGACGATGAGGTACCGCTAGGCGGCGGGAAAGGACTGCCGCGTAGCCGTGCCGTCCGTCGCGGGCGTCGGCCGGTCCTAACGTACGCCACGGAGGACTGGTAAACCAATGGCAGCGAAGATGATCGCGTTCGACGAGGACGCCAGGCGCGGCCTCGAGCGCGGCATGAACCAGCTTGCCGACGCCGTGAAGGTAACCCTCGGCCCCAAGGGCCGGAACGTGGTTCTCGAGAAGAAGTGGGGAGCCCCCACGATCACCAACGATGGTGTATCCATCGCCAAGGAGATCGAGCTCGAGGACCCGTGGGAGAAGATCGGTGCCGAGCTGGTCAAGGAAGTAGCTAAGAAGACCGACGACGTAGCCGGCGACGGCACGACGACGGCCACCGTGCTCGCTCAGGCGCTGGTGCGCGAGGGCCTGCGCAACGTCGCCGCCGGCGCCAACCCGATGTCGCTCAAGCGCGGCATCGAAGCGGCTGTCGAGGCGATCAGCGAGCAGCTGTCGCAGCTCGCGAAGGACGTGGAGACCAAGGAGCAGATCGCTTCTACCGCCTCCATCTCGGCCGGGGACACGGCGATCGGCGATCTCATCGCCGAGGCCATGGACAAGGTCGGCAAGGAAGGCGTCATCACCGTCGAGGAGAGCAACACCTTCGGTCTCGAGCTTGAGCTCACCGAGGGCATGCGCTTCGACAAGGGCTACATCGCGCCGTACTTCGTCACCGACCCGGAGCGTCTTGAGGCCGTTCTCGAGGACCCGTACATCCTCGTGATCAACTCCAAGATCTCCGCCAACAAGGACCTGCTGCCGCTGCTGGACAAGGTTGTGCAGTCGGGCAAGCCGCTCGTCATCATCGCCGAGGATGTCGACGGCGAGGCGCTGGCGACCCTGGTGGTCAACAAGATGCGCGGCCTGTTCAAGTCCGTCGCGGTGAAGGCCCCTGGCTTCGGTGACCGCCGCAAGGCCATGCTCGGTGACATCGCCATCCTCACCGGTGGCCAGGTCATCAGCGAGGAAGTCGGCCTCAAGCTGGACAACGTCGACCTGAGTGTGCTCGGCCGGGCCCGTTCGGTCGTGGTCACCAAGGACGAGACCACGATCATCGACGGCGCCGGCGACGAGGAGCAGATCTCCGGTCGGGTGAACCAGATCCGCACCGAGATCGACAACACCGACTCCGACTACGACCGCGAGAAGCTGCAGGAGCGGCTGGCCAAGCTGGCCGGCGGCGTCGCCGTCATCAAGGCGGGCGCAGCGACCGAGGTTGAGCTCAAGGAGCGCAAGCACCGCATCGAGGACGCGGTGCGCAACGCGCGCGCCGCGGTCGAGGAAGGTGTCGTGCCCGGCGGCGGCGTCGCGCTGCTGCAGGCCGCCCGCAACGCGTTCGACAAGCTGGACCTGTCGGGTGACGAGGCGACCGGTGCGGCTATCGTGCGCATTGCCGTCGAGGCGCCGCTGAAGCAGATCGCGGTCAACGCCGGCCTTGAGGGCGGCGTCGTGGTCGAGAAGGTGAAGTCCCTGCCGGCTGGCGAGGGCCTCAACGCGGCGACCGGCGACTACGTCGACATGTTCGCGGCCGGGATCATCGACCCGGCCAAGGTGACCCGCTCGGCGCTGCAGAACGCCGCGTCCATCGCGGCGCTGTTCCTCACCACCGAGGCGGTCATCGTGGAGAAGCCGGAAAAGGCTGCTCCGCCGGCTGCTCCCGGCGGCGGCGGGGACATGGACTTCTAAGTCCGTCTGCTGCCTGTTCGGGCGACATCAAGTAGTGCGAAGCGGTCCGGGTCTCCATGACCCGGGCCGTTTCGTGTCCGCGGCTGTTTTCATGTCCGCTTCCGGCGCTGTGCCCGTGTCCGGGTCGGGGTCCGGGTCCGGGTCGGCACGATTGACGGTTCGCCGGGCGCGCGGGCACTTTCTTTATAACTGGTTTGTCCCAGAGCCGGGTGCTGCCTCGGCGCGGCAATCAGCAGGTGAAACGATGCTCCCGTGACACCGTCCGTGATCCAGGTCGACGACCAGCTTGAGCGCCGCATCCGCAAGCCGGTTGACGCGCTGCGCTGTGTTGTCTCCTGCGCCTGGATCTTCGTGCTCGCGGTCGCGGCCGTGGCCGCCAGTGCAACCACGAACGGGGTGGAGACCGACATCGTGGGCGCCAGCCGGCGGCTGCCGCACGCGCTGCTCGTCATCGCCCCCGCGGTCACGCTGTTCGCGCTGCTGGTCTTGCCGGCCGGCCTGGCCATCAGCCAGCTGTTCAGGCGCCAGGTTCGCCGCCTGGTCGAGGCGGTAGCGACGGGTCTGCTGGCCGGGGTCGTGGCCGAGATCGCGAACATCCTGCTGCGGGACCAGGCCGCATCCAGGCTCTACTACGCCATCATCATGTCGCGCCCAGACAACCCGCACATCGATGCTCTCGACCCCTACCTGGCCGGGCTGGTCGCCTACGCCACCATGATCGGGCTGACTGGCCGGACGGCCTGGCGGAACGCTCTCGGCCTGGCGGTCGGCGTGTACGCCGTGGTTCAGCTGGCGGCGCTGCACACCACCGTTTTGTCCATCCTTATTACCCTGCTGGCCGGCCGCGCCATCGGCCTTGCCGTCCGGTACGCGGCGGGCTCCGTATCGCAGCGTCCCCCGGGCCTCGCGATCGCCCGCGCCCTGTCCGGCGCTGACCTGTCGGTGACGGCGATCAGCCGGGTGCAGGCGCCAACCGCCGGGGCGGCCGGATCCCGCCAGTACACGGCCGCGACCAATGATGGCAGCCAGCTTGACGTGGTCGTGTTCGACCGGGATCAGCAGGCGGCAGGGACGTTCTACGGCCTGTACCGCTGGGTCCGGGTCCAGGGGCAGGTGGCACGGGGCACGCCGCTGTCGGTCGACCGCGCCCTCGAGCGCCGGGCCCTGTTGTCCTACGCGACCCAGGACGCCGGCGTGCCCACCCCCCGGCTGCGCTCCGTGGTGCGGGTCGGGCCCGACGCCGGGGTGCTGGCGTACCAGCACTGCGCGGGGACCACGCTGACGCAGCGCGATACCGAATGCACCGACGAGGAGCTCGACTGTGTCTGGGACACGGTGACCCGGCTGCACGAGCGGCACGTGGCGCACCGGGGGCTCACCGGTGAGCACATCCTGTTCACCCCCGACGGGCAGGTGATGCTGCTTGACCCGGGCGACGGCGACGTGGCCGCCAGCGACCTGCAGCGGCGCCTTGACCTCGCGCAGCTCATCGTCGAGCTCGCGCTGCATGTCGGACCGGAGAGATCCGCGCTCCTGGCGGTAAAAAAGGTCGGCGGCAAAGAGCTCGGGAACGTGCTCCCGCTGCTGCAGCCGGTCGCGCTGGTCCGCTCCACCCGGCACGCGCTGCGCCACCGGCGCGACGTGCTGCCGGCCGTCCGCAAGGAACTCCTCGCCGCGGTGCCGGGCGAGGAGGTCACCGCCGTGCGGCTGGAGCGGATCCGGGCGCGCACCCTGGTAACGCTGGTCGCCACCGTGGCCGCGGTCTACCTGCTGGCGGGTGAGCTCGCCCAGGCCAGCCTGGGGAAGGTGCTCGGCTCGGCCGACTGGCGGTGGGGAATCGCCGCGCTGGCGCTGTCCGCGGTGACGTACGCGGGGGCGGCGCTGTCGGTGTCGGGGTTCGTCGCCGAGCCTCTCGGCTTCGTCCGGACCGTGCTGGTCCAGGTAGCCAGTTCGTTCGTCACCCTGGTGACCCCGGCGGCCGTCGGCGGCGTCGCGCTGAACGTCCGCTACCTGCAGCGCCGGAAGATTCCGGCCCCGGTCGCGGCGGCCAGCATCGCCGTCTCCCAGGTGGCCGCGCTCGCGCTGCACATCCTGCTGCTCACCATCTGCGGCGCCATCGCGGGAAGCGGCAGCGGAAGTCCTATCAAGCCGCCGACCTGGGCATACTTCGTGGTAGCGGGGCTCCTCGTGCTGGCCGGCGCCGTCCTCGCCATCCCGGCCGGCCGGCACCTCGTCCGGGCGCGGCTGGCGCCGACGTTCGCCCAGGTGGTGCCCCGGCTGCTCGAAGTGGCACAGCATCCGCGCAAGCTGGCCGAGGGGTTCGGCGGGGCGCTGCTGCTGAGCGTTTCCTACATCGCCTGCCTGTCCACCTGCATCGCGGCATTCGGAGGTTCGGTGCCGATCGCCAAGGTCGGCTTTGTGTACCTGACCGGCAGCGCGCTCGGCTCGATCATCCCCACCCCGGGCGGACTTGGCGCGGTGGAGGCGGCGCTGACCGCCGGGCTCACCGCGGCCGGCGTGCCCGGCGCCGTCGCGGTCAGCGCGGTCCTGCTGTTCCGGCTGATCACCTTCTGGCTGCCGGTGCCGCTGGGCTATGTATCGCTGAACTACCTGGAGCGCCGGCACGCCCTGTTACCCGGGTTCCGTTGCCGGCTTGCGGGGCGGTGGACGTTGCCGAGCCAGTGCCGGGCAGCGCGCGGCGTGCGCAGCCGGATGACGTTGAGCGGCGCGAACTGCTGGCTGGCGCAGCGCGCAGCGATCTCGGCCTGCCGGGCGCGGTAGTGTGCCCAGGCCCACCAGGCGGGATGATCGGGCCGCAGCCACGCTTTCAGCGTCTCCACGTTGCCGCCGAAGATCCGCTTCCGCAGCAGCGTGCGAACCGCCGACCGGCGCAGCACCCGCCGCA
>Ga0302314_10003303_pt1 | contig 29846 bp, 22 predicted proteins | sample III_Palsa_N2_3_FD_200533 | JGI IMG/M metagenome (GOLD analysis project Ga0302314, IMG submission 200533) | Peat permafrost microbial communities from Stordalen Mire near Abisko, Sweden - III_Palsa_N2_3 | ecosystem: Environmental > Terrestrial > Soil > Palsa > Peat permafrost | place: Sweden... | reverse complement strand
GAAGAGCGCAGGCTGCCGCGGCCGCGCCGGCCGCCAGGGCTGTGGACAGGGGCTTTGTCATCTTCACCCGCTCGCGCACGCAACTCACCGTTCCTCGGGGTAGTCGTGTACTCACAGTAGCCTGGCGGCTACACATCCGCGCGTTTGTATATTGACGAATCAGATGTCTGCAGCCGTGGCCATCGCCGCTCCGACGATCCCGGCCGTGTTCGCCAGGGTGGCCGGGACGATCTTGGCGCGCAGGTCGAGCTTCGGCAGGAACTTGTCCGGGTTCTTCGAGACCCCGCCGCCGATGATCAGCAGGTCGGGGGAGAACAGCGCCTCCACGTGGGTGAGGTACTCCTCGACCCGGTCGGCCCAGTCGTCCCAGCTCAGGTCCTTGTCCTCCTTGACCTTCGCGGACGCCCGGTGCTCGGCGTCCTTGCCGCGGATCTGCAGGTGCCCGAGCTCGGTGTTGGGCACCAGCCGGCCGTCCAGGAACAGGGCGGAGCCGATCCCGGTGCCGAAGGTCAGCATCAGCACCACGCCGGCCTGTCCGCGCCCGGCGCCGTGCGCGATCTCGGCCAGGCCGGCCGCGTCCGCGTCGTTGAGTACATGGACCTGTTCGTGATCGTCGAGGTCCAGAGCCGGGGCGAACAGACCCGCCGCGTCGACCCCGATCCAGGCCGGGTCCAGGTTGGCCGCGGTGTGCACGACCCCGTGGGTGACCACTCCGGGGAAGGTCACGCCCACCGGCCCGGACCAGTCGAAGTGCGCAGCGACCTCGCCCACGGTCTTGGCGAGCGCCTTCGGGAGGGCCGGCTGCGGGGTCTCGATCCGGAAGCGTTCGGCGAGCAGCTCGCCGGTGGCCAGATCCACCGGTGCTCCCTTGATCCCGGAACCACCGATGTCGATACCAAGTGCGGTGCCTTGTCTGACTTCTGCCTGCATGTGCACCACCATCGCACGCTTCCGTCTGCTATGCCCGCCCGATCCGCGGGATGGGGGACAATAGAGCGTAGTCCGCGCTGGTGCGAAAGGTCCCCGAACTGTGAGTGTAGAAGCGAAGCCGCTGGTCATCGGCCCCTATCAGGTCTGGCCGCCGGTGGTTCTCGCCCCGATGGCCGGGATCACCAACCCGGCGTATCGGGCGCTGTGCCGCGAGCAGTCGGCGGCAGGCCTGCCGGACGGTCACGGCGCGACCGAGCAGCGTCCGGCCGGACTGTTCGTCTGCGAGATGATCACCACGGTCGGCCTGGTGGAGCGCAACCCGAAGACCCGCAAGATGATCCATTTCGAGCCGGCGGAGCAGCCCCGCTCGGTCCAGCTCTACGGCGTGGATCCGGCGATCGTCGGCGGCGCGGTGAAGATCATCGCGGCCGAGGGCCTGGCGGACCACATCGACATGAACTTCGGCTGCCCGGTGCGGAAAGTCACCGTGCGCGGCGGCGGCTGCGCCCTGCCGTTCCATCGGGTGCTGTTCCGGGACATCGTGCGGGCGGCAGTCGGCAACGCGGGCGACTTGCCAGTGACGATCAAGATGCGGGTCGGCATCGACGCCGACCACGAAACGTACCTGGAGGCCGGGCGGATCGCGCGGGACGAGGGCGTGGCGGCGGTGGCGCTGCACGCGCGGACCGGCGCGCAGGGGTACAGCGGCCAGGCGGACTGGTCGCACATCGCGAAGCTGAAGGCGGAGATCCCCGACATCCCGGTGCTGGGCAACGGGGACATCTGGGAGGGCACCGACGCGCTGCGGATGATGGCCGAGACCGGCGCGGACGGGGTCGTGGTCGGCCGCGGCTGCCTCGGCCGGCCGTGGCTCTTCGCGGACCTGTCGGCCGCGTTCACGCAGCCCGGACTTCTCTCCCGCCCCACGCTCGGGGAGGTGGCGGTGATGATGCGCCGCCACGCCGAGGGTCTGGTGGCGATGCACGAGTCGGACCACGGGGTCCGCGAGTTCCGCAAGCACGTGGCCTGGTACTTGAAAGGCTTCCCAGTCGGCTCGGCGATCCGCGGGAAGCTCGCCCAGGCGTCGAACCTGGCCGAGTTGGACGAACTGCTGGCCCAGCTCGATCCCTCATTGGAGTGGCCCGCGGTGAATGAGGGGTCGCCGCGCGGCCGTTCGCACGCGGCGGAGAAGCGGGTCGCCCTGCCGTACGGCTGGCTGGAGAACCCCGACGACCCGACCCCGCCGACCGGAGCCGAAACCGACGACTCCGGGGGCTGATCGACCGGCCCGGCGCCGGCTCAGCCGCGCTTCTGCCAGAGGTAGAGGTCGCGCAGCTGGGACAGGGCCGAGCCGTGGTGGATGACCTCGCGGTTGATGTGCAGGATGAGTTCCGAGAGCGGGGACTCGGCGAACGGTCCCTCGGTCGGGCCGCAGGGGCGGGAGAGACCTTCTTCGCCCAGGGCCTGCACCCCCGCTAGCCAGGCCGCGTAGGCAGCGTCGAGCTGGGCCAGCGCCTCGTCCGCGGTGCCGGCGTACGGGAAAGTCAGGTACGAGACCGGCGGGCCCCCGAAGTGGTTGGCGGTCCGCTCGCCGAAGACGCCGGTGATGATGTGGCCCAACTGCCAGCTGATCGTCGCCAACGGCGCCGGCACCGGATCGAACTCGGTGAGGTCGAAGGCGAAGTCGCCCGAACCCACCTGCCGTTCCACCGGGCTCTTGCCCCGGGGGCGCACGCTCCAGCAGCCGGGGACCGGCTCCCAGAAGTACTCGTCGTCGGTCAGGCCGTCCAGCCGGGGGCGCAGCTGGTTCTGCCAGTGCCAGTCGAGTTGTTCGGACAGTTGTCGGTTCCAGTCGGTGTTCATGGATTCACCGTAGATGGAAGATCGGACAGAACCGGGCAGCGCCGGCGCGCGAGCCAGAAATCAGCATACTGGCGCAAATGACTAAATCCTCCTCTATGCCCCCATTCCGGTCGGGCATGCGCTCGAAATCTCATGTCATCGATAACCGTGTGATCATGGCTTGCGGATGCATTTGCGGGCCACTTTCTCAGCTGTCTCATACGTTGGATCGGGCCTGATGATAAGGCTGATGGTGTGGCAATATGTCAGACCACTGTGAATTGGTGGCGATCGGGGTGGCGCGGGTGGCGGCGCGCAGCGGGTTTTCACAATACCTGCTGTTCAGAGCCATATCAGTGGTCAAATACCGTGTGACGGATGGTGCCTGTGTGGCTTGTGGTGTCGCTGATTTCGCCACAAAAATGGCCCGAAATTCATTTCACCCGATTGAGTGATTGTGAACAGTAACTTAGCGTTCGACGATTGAGGACGTGGCACAGTCGGCGGCGAACAGCGAAAGAGCGGGCGCTGCCGAATCCCGGGCGGCCTTGACGCCGCGGCGTTGTCCAGAGCACGAAAGGTGCGCGGGTGGACAAGCGATATGAAGCTTATTGCCTGGTGGATCCGGTTTTCTACGACTATCCGGCCCTGCACGGCGTGCGTAACCCGGATTTCGCCGCGGCGGACCGGGTGCCGCCGCCGGGCTGGGTGTCGCGGCCTTCGGGCGAATGGTGGCACGTCACTGCGCCCGAGCGCCGCCACCCGGATCAGGGCTGGAAGGTGCACGTCTCGGCGACCTCGGCGAACGCCGAGAAAGTGCTGGACGCGGTATGGGAGTACTGCACCGCGAACGCCGTCGCCTTCAAGTTCCTGTGCGGCCCAAGGCTGCTCTTCCTGCGCAATTCCAAGTACGCCGACCGCGGAGCGAGCGGAAAACTGGTCACCGTCTACCCGGCGGACGAGACCGAACTCGCGCGCACGCTCAAGGAACTCGGGGAGCGGCTGCGCGGGGAACCCGGCCCGTACATCCTGAGCGACCTGCGCTGGGAAGAGGGCCCGCTGTTCGTCCGCTACGGCGGCTTCGTACCCCGGTATTGCGTGGACGCCGCCGGGACCCTGGTCTCGGCGATCGAGGACCCGCACGGCACGCTGGTGCCCGACAACCGGGGCCCGGTGTTCGCGCCCCCGGCCTGGGCGACCCTGCCGGACTTCCTCGTCCCGCAGTTGGCCGCGCGCAACGCCATGGCTGTCGCGGACCTGCCGTACCGGATCGAGCAGGCGCTGCATTTCTCCAACGGTGGCGGGGTCTACCGCGCCACCGACACCCGCAACGGCGAGAAGGTCGTGCTCAAGGAGGCCCGGCCGTACGCCGGCCTGGTGGGCAACGGCGACGACGCCGTGGCCAGGCTGGAGCACGAGCGCGAGGCTCTGGAACTGCTCTCCGGCAGCGGCGTCGCACCCGAGGTCAGGGACCACTTCACGCTCGGCGGCCACCAATTCCTCGCCCTCGAATTCATCGAGGGGCGCCCGCTCAACAGCTACTTCGCCGAGCGCTATCCGCTCAATCGGGCGCAGCCCGATCCCGACGCCGTGGCGCAGTACACGGAGTGGGCGCTCAAGATCCAGGCGTCGACCGAGCACGCGGTAGCGGTCCTGCACGAACGTGGCCTGGTCTTCAACGACTTGCACCTGTTCAACATCATGGTGCGCCCCGACGACACGGTTGCGTTGATCGACTTTGAGGTGGCCGTCCCCGAGGCGCGCAGTACCCGGCAGTTCCTGGCCAGCCGAGCCTTCGCCGCCCCGGCCGACCGCACCGGATTCGCCGTCGACCGCTACGCGCTGGCCTGTCTGCGACTGGCCCTCTTCCTTCCGTTGACCACGCTGTTAGCGCTGGACCGGACCAGGGCCGTGGCGATGGCCGAGGCGATCCGGGCGGAGTTTCCCGCAGTGCCGACCGAATTCCTGGACGAGGCGGTGCGGGAGATATGTGGCGACATTGTCGCCAGCGGTCCCGTCGGCAGTATGACCGGGACGAAGCGCGCGGCTCTGCCGTCCTTCGACCACACCGCCGAGGATTGGCCGCGGGCGTGGCCGGGGCTGCGAGACGCGCTGGTCGCCGGGATCACCCGGTGCGCCACGCCGAGCCGTACGGACCGGCTCTTCCCCGGAGACATCCGCCAGTTCACCCATCCGGGCGGCGGCCTGGACCTGGCCCACGGCGCGGCCGGAGTGCTCTACGCCCTGCACTGCACCGGTGTGCCGATCGATCCCGCGCACGAGGACTGGCTGCTGTGGGCCGCGGCCGCGCCGCCGGCCGAAGCACACCTCGGCCTGTACGACGGAATGCACGGCGTGGCACACATCCTGGACCTGCTCGGCCACACCGAGGCCGCGCTGCGAGTGCTCTCGGCCGCCCTGGGCGAAAAATGGCAGCGGCTCGGCTCCGACTTGTCCGAAGGCCTGTCCGGGATCGGCCTGAATCTGCTGCATTTCGCTCAGCGCACCGGTGACAGCAGGCTGCGCAGCGAGGCGTTGACCGCGGGCAGTCTGGTTGCGGACCGGCTCGGCGGCCCGGAGGATCTGCCAACCGTCAGCGGCGGCGGCAATCCCCGGGCTGGCCTGATGCGCGGCTCGTCTGGTCCGGCGCTGCTGTTCCTGCACCTGTACGAGGACACCGGTGACAGTAACTGGCTCGATCTCGCTGACACCGCCCTACGCCAGGACTTGCGTCGCTGCGTGACCGTGACTGGGGACGGCAGGATGCACGTCAACGAAGGTCGGCGGACCATGCCCTATCTTGCTCACGGCAGTGCTGGGATCGGCCTTGTGCTGCGGCGGTTCCTCAAGCACCGCCGGGATGAGGGCTTCGCCACGGCTGCCGTCGCCATCCGGCGGGCGTCGACCTCCCGCTTCTTCGCCCAGCCGGGGCTCTTCGCCGGCCGGGCCGGGATGATCCTGGCTCTGGGCGCCGACGAGCATGGTATCGACAACGGGGGTATCAAAGGCCGCGATGCGGAAAACCGCAGCCCGGCGGCCCGAGGCCGGGACGGTCAGGACCCGGACGTGCTCGATCAGGTCCGCCGGCTGGCCTGGCACGCCGTGCGGTACCAGGACACACTCGCCTTCCCCGGCGAGCAACTGTCCCGGCTGTCCGCGGACCTGGCCACCGGTTCCGCCGGAGTGCTGCTCGCCCTCGGCTCGGTCTTGCAGGACTCGCCGGTACACCTACCCTTCCTCGGCCCCGTGACGGGCCCGGGGATTCCGCAGACGTCCAACGACGTCGCACTCACAGCCGCGTCGACCGGGGGCTGACGCGCTGTCACAGACGACCCCTCGCCCGAGGGGTTGACGCAACACCCACAGCGGTGCCCGCAAGGCACCCGCAACCTATGGAGGAAGTATGATCCTTCTCGACCTTCAGGCCATGGACGCCACCCCCATCGACGCCCCGCAGGACAACTGGGGCGGTGACCACGGCGGCCACGGCGGCGGCAGCGAGCTGAGCGTTCTGCTGTGCGACAGCGTCGCCAGCGTCCTGCTCTGCCTGTAGTCACACCCTGCTTCTGATCGGGCAGCCCGGCACACGGCGACGGCCGCGCCGGCGAACCCGAGGGGAAGCCACGAAGTAGTAGTAGGTGAAGAAGCCGTAGCCCCGGAACGCGAACCTCCGGGGCTGCGGCGCAACCGTTCACGGAGCGCGGAACAACCGCCGCTCGGTCACGATCGCGGTGATCAGCTCGGCCGGGGTCACATCGAAGGCCGGGTTGAAAACCCCGGCACCCTCAGGCGCGACCACGTTGCCGCCGAAGCTGGTGACCTCCTCAGGGGAGCGCTCCTCGATCGTGATCCCGGAACCGTCGGCCAGCGACAGGTCCAAGGTGGACTCCGGCGCCACCACGATCATCGGGATCCCATGCCGCGCCGCAGCGACCGCCACCCCGTAGGTGCCGATCTTGTTCGCGGTATCGCCGTTCGCCGCGATCCGGTCCGCGCCGACGATCACGCAGTCCACCATGCCGCGGGCCAGCGCGAACGCGGCCGCGCCGTCCACGCACAGCCGGTACGGGATGCCTGCCTCCTTCAGCTCCCAGGCGGTCAGCCGCGCGCCCTGCAGCAGAGGCCTGGTTTCATCCGCGATGACCTCGCCGAGGACTCCCCGGCCGTGCAGCTCCCGGACTGCGCCCAGAGCGGTGCCCCAGTCCACTGTGGCCAGCCGGCCCGCATTGCAGTGAGTCAGGACTCGAAGCGGCCGACCGGGGCACAGCTCCAGGATGATGTCCGCCGCGCGGTCGGCGGCGGCGTGGTTCGCCTGCTCGTTTTCGAGCAGTACGGACTGCGCCTCCGCCAGTACCGCGCTCGGCCCTTCGCCTAGTCGGCCCAGGGCCCTGGTGACTCCCCACCGCAGATTGACCGCGGTGGGACGGGCCTCGGCCAGCCGCCGCGCGTCGGCCTGGACCGCCTCCTCGTCAACCACTCCGTCGTCGCCGAGATGGGCGAAGGCCGACAGCGCGACCCCCAGGGCGCCGGCCACACCGATGGCCGGCGCGCCACGGACGGCGAGAGTCCTGATGGCCTCGATGAGCTCGTCCACGGTCGAGAGCGCCAGCATGTGGACGTCATGCGGCAGCACCCGCTGGTCGATGATGACCACACTGCCGTCGGACCACTCGATAGTCCTGCTCACAACCGCCTCCTTTGGGGACATGGTGCCAGACTACGGACTATGCCGATTCGACCACGTCTGCTACGACACAGCTGACATTGTCGGGACCGCCGGTCCGATTGGCCAGGGCGACGAGTTCCCGGACCGCGTCCGCCGGGTCGCCGACCATGGACACCACGCGGTGCAGCTCCGGCTCGGGAACCACGGCGGACAGGCCGTCGGAGCACAGCAGATAACGGTCGCCGAGTCGGGCGTCGTGCAGGCGCAGGTCCGGCGCGAAGGCGGCGCTCCCGTCCAGAGCCCGGAGCAGCAACGCGCGTTGCGGGTGCGTGACGGCCTCCTCGGCGCTGAGCCGGCCGTCATCGATCATTGACTGCACGAGGGAGTGATCGTGCGTGATCTGGAAGAGCTCGCCGTCGCGCAGCAGATAAGCGCGCGAGTCGCCGATGTGCACGAGGGCCAGCCGGGAGCCGGACCAGAGCATCGCGGTCAGGGTCGTGCCCGCCTCGCGGGCCTCGGAATCGGGGCCGGCGATCTCGTGCACGGCCCGGTTGGCCCGGTGCGCGGCGTCCTCCAGCGCGTTGAGCAGGTCGCCGGCCTGCACGGCCTCGGCTTCCAGGGACTTGAGCGCCTCGATCGCGGTCGCGCCGGCGGCGGCCCCGCGGGCGCCGAAGCCGTCGGCGACGGCCAGCAGGCGCGGCCCGGCGTAGGCGGAGTCCTGATTGCTCTCGCGGATCAGGCCGGTGTCGGACAGGGCGGCGTAGCGGATCGCCATCGGGTTGACGGCGGAATCGGTGACCTGGGGCATGGGGATGTCCTTCCTGGACAGATGGTCGACGAGGAAGTCGGCCAGGTCCCGGCGCGCCATGGTGTCGGCCTCGACCTGCGCCCAGAACGCGCGGACCGCTTCCGCGGCCTCGGCCGGGGCCAGCTCGCACACCTCCCGGATCCGGGCCAGCGGCATGTCGAGCCGCCGCAGCCAGGCGACCAGGCGGGCCCGCTCCAGCTGGACCGGATCGTAGAACCGGTAGCCGCTGGCCGGATCGACGTGGGCCGGCGGCAGCAGTCCGAGCTCGTCGTAGATGCGCAGCGCCTTCAGCGACAGGCGGGACGCCCGGGAGAACGCCCCGATCGGCAACAGCTCCATGTGCGCGGCGTTCCTTCCTCCTCGTACCGGGCGGGTACCCGGCCCTTTTGATGCTGCGGTCTGCCCCAGGGGCAGGGTCAACCGGTGCCCGGTGATCATAGTCATCGTGCCCGAAGTCATCGCCGTGAGGCGTGGGGTGTGGCAGTGTTATGCCGACGATAGGGCGCGAGAAAACGGGAGCTGACAAGAGTGGAGATACCCCCGGAGGACTACCGGGTGTCGGACCGTGACAGGGAGGCTTTCGCCACTCGGCTGGCGACTGCTTTCCAGGACGGCCGGCTCGACGCCGCCGAGTACGAGCAGCGGTTGGCGCTGGTGTACGCGGCCAAGACCTACCGTGAGCTGATCCCTCAGACCATCGACCTGCCGGAGAGTGACCACGTGGTCGGGACCGGTCCGAGCGGCCTGATCAGGCCGGTCCGCGGGGCCGGGGCCGTGGCCCAGTCGGGCTCCGCCGGGCAGCTGTCCGAGGTGTTCGGCCGGATGCCGACCGCACTGCGGGTGCTGTGGATGATCTGGGGCAGCATCGTCGCGGTCAACCTGGTGGTCTACGGCATCGTGCTGGTCAGTTCCGGTTTTCTCTACCCGTGGCCGGTGTGGGTGGCCGGACCGGCCGGCGCGGTGCTCGGCGTGGTCACCTGGGGGACTCGCCCGCATTGGCGCTCGCGCAGGAAACCCTTGATGTGACCGGGAGCGGGACCGGAACCGGGACCTGCATCCCATGGGCAGATCTGCATGCCGAGAGTACGGCGCGGCTAGTGCTGCTCGCGGGTGCCGCGGACTAGGCTTCGACCGGACGCGATGCCCACTTTGACGGGATTGATCCATGGATGCCGCAGCGAGACGAGTGACAGTCATCGGCACCGGCTATCTCGGCGCCACCCACGCGGCGTGCATGGCCGAGTTGGGCTACGAAGTGCTAGGCATGGACGTGGACGCCGAGAAGGTCGCCGCGCTCTCGGCCGGCCGGATCCCCTTCTACGAACCCGGGCTGCCCGAACTGCTGGCCAAACAGGTGGCCGCCGGGCGGCTGCGGTTCACCACCTCGTACGCCGAGGTGGCCGCCTTCGGCGCGGCCGGGCCCGGACCGGCCATGCACTTCCTGTGCGTGAACACCCCGCAGAAGAAGGGCGAATACGCCGCCGACCTGAGCTATCTCGAAGCGGTCGCGGAAGGGCTCGCCCCGCACTTGGCCGAGCCCGCGCTGGTCGTCGGCAAGTCCACCGTGCCGGCCGGGACCGCGGTGCGTTTGGGCGAGCGCTTCGCCGCGCTCGCGCCGGCCGGGCACGACATCGAGGTGGCGTGGAACCCGGAGTTCCTGCGGGAGGGCTTCGCCGTCGAGGACACCCTGCGCCCGGACCGGCTGGTGATCGGCGTCGGCTCGGCAACGGCCGAGGCCGAGCTGCGCTCCCTCTACGCGCCGCTGCTCGGGGCGGGCGTGCCGTTGGTGGTCACCGACCTGGCCACGGCCGAACTGGTGAAAGCGGCCGCGAACGCCTTCCTGTCCACCAAGATCTCCTTCATCAACGCCATGGCCGAAGTGTGCGAGGCGGCCGGCGGGGACGTGATGGCGCTGTCCGAGGCCCTGTCCCACGACACCCGGATCGGCGGCAGATTCCTGACTCCGGGGCTCGGCTTCGGCGGCGGCTGCCTGCCCAAGGACATCCGCGCCTTCATGGCCCGGGCCGGGGAACTCGGCGTCGACCAGGCCCTGGCCTTCCTGCGCGAGGTCGACGCGATCAACATGCGCCGCCGGATCCGGACCGTGGATCTGGCCCGTGAGCAGTGCGCCGGCTCGTTCCTGGGCAAGCGGGTCGCGGTGTGGGGCGCGGCCTTCAAGCCGAACACCGACGACGTACGCGACTCCCCAGCGCTGAATGTTGCAGCACAAATCCAGCTCCAGGGCGCGCAGGTCACCGTCTACGACCCGCAGGCCAACGCGACGGCCACGAGGATAGAGCCCACTCTCGTCTTCGCCGACTCCGCACTGGAGGCCGCCGACGGCGCGCACGTCCTGCTGCACCTGACCGAGTGGACCGAGTTCCGCGAGATCGACCCCGCCGTGGTCGGGGCGCGAGTGGCGGCCAAGCATGTCGTCGATGGGCGCAACGCGCTGGACCCGGACGCCTGGCACCGGGCCGGCTGGACCTACCGCGCCCTGGGCCGGCAAGTCCGCTAGCCCTCGTCGCGGAATTTTTTTGCAGCCCCGGCCTCAGCCCGACGGGGTCGGGAGCGGTCCAGTCAAGTGGAGGCCGAGCCAGTCCAGCACGGCCGGGAACTGCGCGATCCAGGACGTCAGGTTGTGCCCGCCCTCCGGCGCGAACAGCGTGCTCACCTGCATCCGCCCCTTGACCGTGGCCATGAACTGGAGCGTGGGCTGGTAGTTCGGGTCGCCCACCTTCGCCGCGGCCAGCAGGACCGCCACCGGCGGCGAGGGCAGGTTCTGGGCCCGCCACATCAGGTCGTTCTCATTGCGGAAGCTCGTGCTGTCGCCGTACAGGTCGCCGGTGGTGTGGTCCTCTAGCGCCGCGTAGTAACCGGACACGGTCGCGCCCGCGGAGAACTGGTTCGAGTCCATCATCGCGATCTTCAGCGCGCAATATCCGCCGGTCGAGGCGCCCATGATGCCCCAGCCGGACCGCTGCGTGCTCACCCGATAGGCGGACTCGATCGCGGACGGTATGTCCTGCGCCCAGAAGGTCTCGGCCTGCGGCCCGCCGGGCACATCGGTGCACTCGGTGTCCCGGCCGTTGACGATCATCGGCGAGACCATGATCAGCACCATCGGCTTGGTCCGCTTGGCCTGGAGGTCGGCGAGCAGGAGGTTGGGCAGGTGGAACTTGGTCGCCACCTCGCTGGCCGAGCCGGGATAGCCCGAGGCGGCGATCACCGCGGGGAACTGCGCCGTCTTGTAGGGGGCCTGGAAATACTGCGGCGGCAGATAGATCACGGCCTCCTCGGACAGTCCGGAGACGGCGCCCTCGATCTTCACCGTGCGCAACTGCCCGACCTTCGCCGGGTCGCTGCCGCCAAGGCCCTGAGTCCCCGGCTTGCCGATCGCGATCACCTCAGCACTCTGCGTCGTGTCGCCGGCCGGCTGCGCCGCGACCGTGCCGCCGCCCTGCACCGTGCCCATCAGATCGGACCACGAGGTATAGAACTCGAAGTTGTCGTTGACCATCACCGCGACCATCGACAGAACCACGAACTGGGTCACGCAGATCAGGGAAATCCGCGAGAACACTGTCAACACGCTCTGCCGACTCAGCCGCGGCCATCCCCAGACGGTGCCTCCGACCAGCAGCAGAGCCAGGATTATCAGCAGAATCAGCAGTGGTGTCCCGTTGAGGGCCAGCATGAAGCGCTCCTTCGCGTTCCCCCCGTGCCCCGGGCGGAGCAGGTGCCGTCAAGGCTGTCGTCGACGCCTCGGACTCTAGCAGCCGGAGGGTGGCCGACAGCTGGACGTGAGCTTGATATAGGCAGACGTGTACCATAATGATCTTTTGCTACAGCTTGGTAACGGAACCGCCTTTGGGGCGCTGAGCACCTGAAACTTGGAGTGCTTACCAGGAGTACCTGGCAACGGGGCCGGAGAGAGACGGGAGGCAGGGCTTTGAGTTCCGCACGGATGCCGTTCGTGTTCGCGCGGATGGCGGCCTACCGCTCCGTCCTCGGCGCGGTCCTGTTGATCACGCTCGTCGTGGGCACGGTCCTGGCCGCGCTGGCCGTATACGACGGCCGAGCCCTGCACCAGGCCACCTACCAGCGGCTGGCCGGTTCCGACACCTCGATCACGCTCACCGCCTCGACCACCGGCCCGAGCCAGTTCGCCACCCAGACCTCTGCTTTGCGCGCCACCGCGGGCCAGGTCCTCGGCTCGGTGCCCTACACCCTTGACGGGACGCTTTGGTCCGACTCGCTTGCCCTGCCCGTCGGAACGGCGCCCGGCCCGGCCGGACAGCAACTGGTCCTGCTCGCCGGCTTCCAGGACCTCCGCGCACACGCCACCCTGACCGCCGGCAACTGGCCGGGCCCAGTCACGGGCCCAGTCACGGGCGGTTCCGGCCCGGTCGTCCCGGCCGCCCTGCCCATCGCGGTGGCCGCCGACCTGAAGCTCACGGTCGGCTCCGAACTCACCCTGACCGACACCGGTGACCACGCGGTCACCCGGATCCGAATAACCGGCCTCTACCGGTACCGGCCCGGCGGCGCTGCCGACTCCTACTGGGACCAGAACCAGATCGGCCCCGCCGGCGAGAAGTCCTCGCCCCCGTTCACCACCTTCGGCCCGATCGCGGTCGACCCGGGCGCTTTCACCGCGGCCGGAATCGGCGCCTCGCAGGCCACCTGGGACGTGCAGCCCTCGATCACCGGTCTGGCGAGCCTGGACCCGGCAGTGATCGGCCAGATATTCAATACCCTGACGACCGCGTTCCAACAGGCCTCGTGGCAGAGCGCCAACCAGGTCTCCACCACTCTGCCCGCGCAGCTGGTGGCTGTGGAGGACGACCGCAGCGTGACCCAGGCGGAGCTTGAGGCGATCGCCCTCGGGTTGCTGATCCTCACCATCGCCGCCCTGGTGGTCTCGGCCCGGCCGTTGGCCGCCCAGCGTGAGCCCGAGACCTACCTGCTCACCCTGCGCGGCCGGGCCCGGCGCCAAGCCGTGCTGGCCAACCTCGGCGAGTCCTGCGCGCTCGGCGGCGCGGCCTTCCTCGCCGCCGCCCCGGCCGGCGCCGGCGTGGCCACCCTGCTGGGCCGGGACGGACCCCTGGCCGCCTCCACGGTTCCGGGTCCGGCGCTGGTCCCGCCCTCGGCCGCGTGGCTGGCCGCCGCCGCGGTCGCCGTGCTCTGTGCCATCGTCGTGATGGCGGCCACCACCCGGAAACAGGGCTCCGTCCTCCAGCGGCCGCGCGGCCGCAGGCCGGCCCGGCTGGCCGGCGCGGCCCGGGCCGGCGGCGATATCGCCGTCCTGGGACTGGCGGTTGTGGCCTACTGGCAGCTGCGCACCCTGCCCCTGGTCAGCTCGACCTCCGCCGCGCCCACGGTCAATCTGCTGGCCGCGGTCGCTCCCGCACTGGCACTGATAGCCGGGGCGCTGCTCAGCCTGCGCCTGCTTCCGCCGTTGGCCAATCTGGCCGACCGGATCGCCGGCCGCGGCCGCCGAGCCGGCGCCGCCTTGACCGCGTGGCAGATCAGCCGCCGCCCCTACCAGCACAGCGGCACAGCCCTGCTGCTTGTGCTCGCCGTGGCCGCAGGCGCGTTCAGCTTCTCCCAGCACGCCACTTGGCAGCGCTCGATCGCGGATCAGAGCACGTTCACGGCGGGCGCGCAGGTACGGGTCGACCTCGACGCGGCAGCCGCGGTCGCCGCCGCAGCCACCCCCGCCGGGATCGCCGACGGCCCGAGCGTGCTGACCGCCACCCCCGCGTTGCGGCTGACCGGATACGACGGAAGCACGGTGCTGGCCCTCGACTCCAGCACGGCGCCCGCCACGGTCCTGCTCCGGTCCGACCAGTACCAGGGCTCCTCGGCCGGGCTCTGGGCGGCGCTGTGGACCGGCGCCCCGGTCTCCCCAGCCCTGCCTGGACGCCCGGCCCGGATCCAGCTGACCGCGACGATCGGCTCCGCCGCCCGGACCTCTGCCGCGGGTGGTCTTGCGAGTGCCGCCAGCCCCGCTGCCGGCCTCGCCGACGTGACCCTCACCCTGACCGCCGAGGACGGCGACGGCGAGTTCTTCACCCTGCCCGCCCGACCCCTCGCCGCCGACGGACGCCCGCACACGCTGCTCTTCCCGATCGCCGCCGGCGCCGCCTACCCGCTCCGGCCGGTAGGTCTGGCCCTGAACTACCAGGTCCCCGCGACGCAGACCGGCGCGGACGTGCTGGCCGTCACCGGCCTGGCCGTCTCCGACCAGTCCACCGGAGCGTTCTCGCCGGCCGACCTGAACCTCGGCTCCTGGACCGGGCTGACCCAGTCCGTGGACCTGGAGAACGCGATCGAGGACGCGAAGGCGGCCACCGCGGCCGGAATCGCGACCTCGCCGGTCGGCGCGGCCCGACTCGCCGCCGCCGCCGCGGGCAGCACCTGGGCAGGCTGGTCGCAGCAATTCGACCCCGGATACGGCCAGGACCCCGACGTGGACGGAAACGGCAATCTGCTCGGCTACACCAGGGTCCAGGCCGGCGTCTCCTTCAGCGCGGCGCCGACCGGGGTGCTCCCGGTCCTGGCCACGGCCGCCTACCTGCAGAACACCGGCCTCGGCCTCGGCTCCACCACGCAGATCGGCGCGGACGGCCGGCAGATCGAGGTCAAGATCGTCGGCGCGGTCGCGAACTTCCCCACGGTCGGCACGCTGAACTTCGTCGGCGGCCTGATCGTCGACGAGGCCGCGCTCCAGCATGAACTGCTCTCCTTGGGCCTGCCGCTGGTGCCGACCACCGAATGGTGGCTGCGCACCGCCGGCGGGGCCGTACCGACGGGGCTGCCGGCCGACGCCGTCGTCACCACTGTGCGCTCGACTCAGGCCACGCTGCTGGGCGACCCGCTCTCCGCCGTCGCCCAACAAGGTCAGCTCGCGCTCGGCCTGGCCGCCGGGATCCTCGCCATCGCGGCCCTGTGGACCGCGATCGTCGCAGCCCGCCGGGAACGGCGTGGACAGGAGGCGGTGCTCGCGGCTCTGGGACTGTCCTCCCGGCGGCAGGCCCTGTTCCAGTGCGCCGAGCGGATCGGGGTCGGAATCCCGGCCGCCCTGGCCGGGCTCGCCATCGGCACCGGCCTGGCCCGGTTGCTGCTGCCCGACCTGATCCTGAGCCCCGCCGCGACGATCCCGGTGCCCTCCATCACCGTCGCGATCGCCTGGTGGCCGGCCGCCGCGCTGGCCGCCGCCGTGGTCCTCGGCCCGCTCCTGGCCGTGGCCGCCGGCACCGCCACCCGGCCCGACCCCGCAGCCCAGCTGCGTCTGATGGAGGACCTGTGAGCGCCATCGGCGGACGAATACGCACCCTCGCGTCCAGGGTCGCGGGCGCGGGCACCGGCGCGGCCTTGGTGCTCGCGCTGGTCGCCGGGACCGGCGCCTTCGCGGTGACCGCCGTCCCGCGCGTGGACGCGCGCATCCAGACCACGGCGCTGCGCCGAGAACTGGCCACTGCCGGTGACTCGGCCGAGGTGGTCACCGGAACGAGCGATCTCGCCGACCTGTCCGCCGCCCTCTTCCCCAAGGCCGCGGACAACGCCGCGACCGCGGCCGGCGCCGGCGCCCCGCTGACCGCGACGCAGGCGGCCCTGCCGGAGAGCGGCCTGCAGGCCCAGCTCTCCGGCCTGGGCATCCCGGTCTCGGCCCACTCCGCGGACTACTGGTCCGGACTGGTCACACCCGAGCACCTGACCGATATCGCGACCCTCGCCCCCAAGGCCGACCTGCCCGCGGTCTTCACGAACCTGACCTACCGCAGCGCCTTCGCCCAGCACGCGACGATGACCGCCGGCACGATGCCCGACCACGCGACCATCCCGGCTCAGGCCGGCCAACCCGTCACCCTCGACGTCGCGGTCAGCCAGGCGACCGCGGCCAAGTTCTCGCTGCACCTCGGCGAGGTCGTCTCCATCGCCGCCTACGCGCCCATGCAGACACCGAACGTCCGGATGACCATCGTCGGGATCTTCCAGCCCCGCGACCCGGCGAGCGTGTTCTGGACCTTCGACCCGCTCACCCTCAACCCGATCCCGCCGTCGGCCCCGCTCGTCGGCCCGGTACAGCCGGTCCTGCCGCTGGCGGAGGTCTGGCAGATGCAGATGGTCGTCGGCGCCGACGAAGTCCTCGCCGTCCAGGACATCTTCGACGCCCAGGGCATCGACCTGCAGTACTGCATCCCGCTGAACCTCGCGAACGTCACCGGCGCCGAGGCGCAGCCGCTGGCGAACCTGTTCAGCCTGGCCACCTCCGACGCGGTGAATCTGCCGCTGAACTACGCCACCGGCGGCCAGCCGGCCACGATCGACGTGTCGCTGGCCACCGGTCCCTCGACGATCCTCACCGCCTTCCTGCAGCAGAGCCACGCCGTGGGCGCCGTCCTGACCCTGGTGTTCGGCTCGCTCACCGCCCTCGGCGCCGCCGTCCTGCTGCTATGCGTCCTGCTACTCGCCGAACGGCGCACGGCCGAACTCGCGCTGCTGCGGGCCCGCGGCGCCTCGGCCCGACAGCTGGCCCTGCTCGGCGCGCGGGTCGGCGTGGCCGCGGCGGTTCCGGTGCTCCTTGGTGCTCTGCTCGCGGTTGCTGTCGTGGCCGGCCCGGTCGACCCCGGGTCGGTTTGGCGCCCAGGCGGCGCCATCCTCGCGATCGCCTTGCTCGGCCCCGCTTTCCTGGCCGTGCGCACCTCCCGCCGCGGCCCGGCCGGGGCCGGCGGGCGCGCGCCCGCGAGCGGCCGCAACCGGGCACGGAAGATCGTGGCCCACGCCGCCGTCAACATCCTGTGCATAGGCGCGGTACTACTGGAGCGCACCTACGGCACGGGCTCCAATGACCTGCTCACCAGCACCGCGCCGTTCCTGCTGGCCGTCCCGATCGCCCTGGTCCTGCACTACCTCAGCCCGCTCGTCATCCGGGCACTGACCCGGATCGCGGCCCGCCGGCGCGGCGTGGTCCCCTTCATCGGCCTGGCCCGAGCCTCCCGCAGCTCCGCCGCCGCCCTGCTGCCCTCGTTCGCCCTCGTCCTCACCCTGGCCGTGCTGACGATCGGCACGATGGTGCACGACACGGTGCTCTCCGGCGAACTACGCAGTTCCTGGACGGCAGTCGGCGCCGACGACCTGATCTCCAGCGTGGACGTCAACACGTCCGACGGTTTCAGCCCGAGCGCCGTGCGCGCCCTGGCCGCCACTCCCGGAGCCCAGCGCAGCGCCACCGCCGACGAGTACACCACCAACGACTTCGCCATCGCCGGCAGCGGCTCGGAATTCCCGCGGGACACCATGCTCGTGGTCGTCGACCCGGCGCAGTACAACCATTTTCTCGCCGGAACTCCCGTCCAGCAGCTGCCCTCCGCGCTGAACCCGCCCGCACCCGGCAGCCCGGTCATGTCGGCGGCGCCGCCGGTGCCGATCCTCGCCTCCCCGGCGGTCGCGGCCGTCCTGGGTACCGGCTCCGCCACCCTGGACCTGGACAGCGGCGTGTTCCAGGTCCGGGTGGCGGCGACCCAGTCTGTTGCGGCCGCGCTGCCAGGCGCCCCCGACTTCCTGATCGTGCCGCGCTGGGGGCTGGGCAGCTTCGCCGACTCTCTCCTGCCGAACCTGGTCCTGCTTGACGGCCCGGTCGACAGCCCGGCGCTGACCGCGACTGTGCAGCACGTCATGCCGGGCGCCGCGATCACCCGCCGGGCCGACGCGCTCTCCGCGCTGACAGGAGCGCCGTTCCAGACCGGCACGCTCGGCCTGATCGACCTGGCGATGCTGGCCGCTGTGCTGCTCGCCGTCGCAGTGCTGCTGGCGAGCCTGGCACTGGCAGCGGCTTCGCGGGAGTCGATGCTGGCCCGGCTGGCCACCATGGGACTGAGCCGTGGCCAGAGCAATCGGCTCACCCTGGTCGAGAACGTGCCCTCGATCGCGGGCGCCCTGCTTGGCGGCGCGGTCTGCGCGATCGCGATCGGCTCCCTGGTGGGCGCGGGCATCGACCTGTCGGTGTTCACCGGCACGTCCGACTCGGTGCCGCTGACCATCGACCCCTGGACCGTCATCGCCGCCGGCGGCGTCATTACTGCGACGGCCGCGCTGACCCTGACCGGGCACACCATGGCAGCGCACCGACGCGGTGTGACCGCCGCACTGCGAGTGGGCGAACAATGACCAGGCTGTGTATGACCGGAAAGGAGCACTCCCGATGACAACACCGGCTCGAACCGGCGCGGCTGCCCTGCGCGAGGAGACGGCTCCGGCCGAGGACCTCGCGCAGCTGGGCGCCGAAGCCCGCGCCGCCTACTCCGACTACGGCTCCGGCACCCTGGTCTCCTGCGACCAGATCGTACGGATCTACCAGACCGACGGCATCGAGGTCCAGGCGCTTCAGGGCCTCGACTTGCTGATCGCCGAGGGCGAGCTGACCGCGCTGGTGGGCGCGTCCGGCAGCGGCAAGTCCACCCTGCTCAACATCCTCGGCGGCCTGGACAAGCCCACCGCCGGCACGCTTAAGGTTGCCGGACGCAACGTGGCCACCATGACCGCAGGTGACTGGCTCGAATACCGGCGGCACACCGTCGGCTTCGTCTGGCAGCAGACCGCGCGCAACTTGGTGCCGTACCTCACCGCCTGGCAGAACGTCGCCCTGCCGATGCGCTTCGCCGGGGTCAAGCGCCGCGTGCGCGACGCCCGAGCACTGGAACTGCTCGAAACGGTCGGAGTCGGCTACTGCAAAAATCGGCGCCCCCAACAGATGTCCGGCGGAGAACAGCAGCGCGTGGCGATCGCCACCGCGTGCGCGAACTCGCCGAAGCTGCTCTTGGCCGACGAGCCGACCGGCGAGCTGGACACCGCCACCGCGGCCGACGTGTTCGGCGCGCTGCGCAACGTCAACCAGCAGCTGGGCGCCACGGTACTTATCGTCACGCACGACGCTGAGGTGTCCAGGCAGGTGGACCGCACAGTCGCCATCCGCAACGGCCGCACCAGCGTGGAGACTCTGCGCAGCTCGACCACCGACGACGAGGGCAGCCAGACCCGGCACGCCGTGGAGTACGCGGTGCTGGACCGCACCGGCAGGCTTCAACTGCCCGAGGAGATGACCGAGCGTCTGGGCATGCGCGACCGCGTCCGGCTCGACGAACACGCCGACCACATCGGCGTGTGGCCCGGCACGGCCGACCAGAACGAGGCGGAACAGGCATGACCGGCACCGACACCGCGCCGACCGCGGAGAGCACCACCGAGAACGCGATCGCGATCGAGGCCCGCGACATCGTACGCACCTTCGGCAGCGGCGACACCGCCGTCAGGGCACTGCGAGGAGTCAGTTTCGAGGTGCCGCAGGGCAGGCTGATCGCCGTGCGCGGCCGCTCCGGCTCCGGCAAGACGACCCTGCTCAACATCATCGGCGGGCTCGACCTGGCGACCAGCGGCACGGTGCGGATCGCCGGAAAGGACCTGTCCTCCCTCGGCGAACGCGAACGCCTGAAGATGCGCCGGTCGGACGTGGCCTTCATCTTCCAGTCCTTTGGCCTGCTGCCGATCCTCTCGGCCGCGGAGAACGTGAGCGTGCCGCTGCGGATCGCCGGCCTGCCCCGGAAACAGCGCGAGGAACGCATACAGCTGATGCTGGATATCACCGGACTCGGCGCGCACGCCGCGCAGCGCCCGGGCGAACTGTCCGGCGGTCAGCAGCAACGAGTCGCCATCGCCCGCGCGTTGGCCGGCCGCCCTCAAGTGCTGATCGCGGACGAGCCCACCGGACAGCTCGACGCGCAGACCGCGCGGCAGATCATGCGCCTGCTGCGGACCGTGGTGCGCTCCGAGGGAATCACGGCCCTGGTGGCGACCCACGACACGAGCCTGCTCGACCTGGCCGACGGTGTGCTGCAACTGAAGGACGGCCTAATCACCACGGAGATTTAAGCGGCAGAATCAGGCATTGTGGCGCAGATATCGGGGCTCAGGCATTGAGGTAGGCCAGCACTGCGCGCACGCGCCGGTTATCGTCCTCGGAGATCGGCAGGTCGAGCTTGGTGAAGATATTCGCGATGTGCTTACCGACAGCCTTCTCGGTGACCACCAGGCGGGATGCGATGGCGGCGTTGGACCGGCCCTCGGCCATCAGCCCGAGTACCTCCCGCTCCCGTGGGGTGATCTGCGAGAGCGGCTCGTCGCGCGCATTGCGGGCGAGCAGTTTGGCGATCACCTCCGGGTCCATCGCGGTGCCGCCCGCCGCGACCCGGCGCACCGCGTCGATGAACTGGCCGCTGTCGAACACCCGATCCTTGAGCAGATAGCCGATCGCGCCCGCGCCGTCGGCAAGCAACTCGCGAGCGTAGAGCTGCTCGACGTACTGCGAGAGCACCAGGACCGGCAGGCCGGGCACCTCTCGGCGGGCCTCGATCGCCGCGCGCAGCCCCTCGTCGGTGAACGACGGCGGCAGCCGCACGTCAACCACAGCCACGTCAGGGCGCTGTCGAGGGCCAGGGCGCGGACCGCGTCGCCCAGGCCCCGGTCGGCGAGCACCGGCGGGTGGATCCTGCGGACCAGCGCGCGCAGCTCGGTCAGCGCCCGCGCCGAGGCGTCCCGGGTCTCGACCACCAAGGCCCGCGCGGCCACCGGGTTCTTCTCCAGCAACTCCTCGATCGCGCCCAGGTTCATCCCCATGGCGACCAACCTGGCCTGCGCGCCGTCATGCAGGTCGCGCTCGATCCGGCGCAGCTCGGCCGCCTGGGTGTCCACGGCGTCGGTGCGAGTCTCGGTGAGGTGGCGCACCCGCTGGGCCAGGCGCGCCGCCTCTGTGGCAGGAGTGGGCGCCAGTAGAGCGCGGGTCCACGCGGCGTGCACCTGCAGGAACCAGGGGCCGACATAGGCGCCCAGCAGGCCGATGGCCAAGCCGAGCGGAATCAGGACCCATTGCCAGGCCGGGGCCTGGCCGTGGACATGCACGAATGTGTACCAGTCCTGATAGCCAATCCGGGTCAGCGGGGTCCAGAGAAAAGCCAGCAGCACGCCTTCTACCCCGTAGAACAGCAGCGCGGCCGGTATCAGCGCGAGGGGCGCGCCGATCACCGGGTCCAGAATCAGCCAGAGCAGGTCCCGCCAGGTCGCCTGGCTGCGCAGGATCCACATGCAGTTTTCGATTCGCCCAGTCACGTCGCGCCCGAAGACCGGCTCCGGCGGATACGGGTCGGCGATCTCCTTGCCGGTCCACCGGCCGACCAGTTGTCGTCGGTAGCTGATGGTCTTACGGACCAGGTTGTTCACCGGTGGCAAGAAGTACATGCCGACCCCGCAGACGAAAAGCGTGATCGCCACGATTTCCAGGACGGAAAGGACGATCTCCACCATCGCCAGGCCGTAGAGAGCCAGTCCGCGCATGGGAACGGTTCGGACCCGACCACGAAACCCCGTGCTGCCCGGATCGTCCTTCCGCGCCGGAACGCCCGGCTGTGCGGCGAAGTCGGTCATGATCGTGTCCCCTTTGCTTGTGCCCGGTCTTTCTGCTCAAGACCGCATGCCTCAAGTCTCGTGATCACCCGGTTATTGTGCCAGGGGCCTACCGCCCGAGCCGGGGGTAGGGCCAGCCCTACCCCCGATACACCGGCAAGGCCCATGTCGGCGGACCCCTGATTCACCATAGCTTTCCGGTAGTGGCCGCAACCCTTGCCGGCCGTGACTACCTGGGGGTTCGGCATGTCCCGCAAACGCAATCTCGCGGCCTCGCTCGGCGGCTGGAGCGCGCGCCACCGCAAGACCGCGATTATCAGTTGGCTGCTTCTGGTGGTGGCCTCGGCCTTCATCGGCGGCGCCCTGGGCCAGATCGGCCTGAGCGACTCGCAGGAGGGCACCGGCGACTCCGCCGTGGCCCTGCAGATCCTGTCGACCACCGGGATCAAGGCCCCGGCCGGCGAGATGGTGCTGGTACACAGCGACTCGATGACTGCCGATTCGCCCGGCTTCCGCGCCGTGGTGAACTCGGTCATCACCGGTGTCCAGAGCAGCGGCCAAACCGACGACCTGCGTAATCCCTACGCCGCAGGCCTGATCTCGGCCGACAAGCATGACGCACTGATCACCTTCGACATGACCGGGGACGCCAACACCGCCGATGACCGGGTACAACCGGTGCTGAACGCGGTGGCGAAGGTGGCGGCCGGGCAGCCGTCCTTCACCATCGGCGAGTTCGGCGACGCCAGCGGCGAGGCCTGGTTCAACAACGCCATCGGCAAGTCCTTCGCCAGAGCCGAGTGGACCGCCGTCCCGCTGGCGCTGGGCATCCTGCTGGTCGCCTTCGGCGCGCTGGTTGCCGCCTCCATCCCGGTCCTGCTCGCGCTGACCGCGATCGCCGCCGCGAGCGGGCTGCTCGCCGCCGTCAGCCATCTGATTCCGGTGGACAGCTCAGCGAACTCGGTGATGCTGCTGGTCGGTCTGGCGGTGGGGGTCGACTACTGCTTGTTCTACCTTCGCCGCGAACGCGAGGAGCGGGCACTGGGCCGGGACAAGGAGGCGGCGCTGCGGATCGCCGCGGCGACTTCCGGCCGCTCGGTGCTGGTCTCCGGGCTGACCGTGCTGGTGGCGATGTCCGGGATGTTCCTGTCCGGGCTGCTGCTGTTCAAGGGCTTCGCCCTGGCCACCATCATTGTGGTGCTGATCGCCATGGTCGGCTCGGTCACCGTGCTGCCGGCCGTCTTGTCCCTGCTCGGCGACCGGGTCGACCGCGGCCGGATCCCGTTCCTGGCCAGGCGCCGTGACCGGCGGCGCGCGCAGCGCCTGCACGCCGCCGGCCCGGCCGCCCAGCGCGGCCTGTGGAACGGCTGGGTACGGATGATCCTGGCCAAGCCGGCCGTATTCGCGATTCTCGCCGCCGGGTTCCTGCTGGCCCTGGCTGCTCCAGCGCTCGGCATGCACACCGAGAAGCTGAGCATCGAGCAGCAGGTCCCCGCCAGCACCCCGCTGATCCAGGTGTACAAGCAGATCAGCGTCGCTTTCCCGGGCAGCCCGGCGCCGGCCCAGGTCGTGGTCAAGTCCGCGGACATCGGTTCCGCCGCGAACACCGCAGCCATCGGCGCCCTTGAGCGGGCTGCGACTGCGGCAGGCGTGGCCGGCGGACCGGACAAGGTCACCCTGTATCGCGCGACCGGAGTGGCCGAGATCGACATCCCGCTGGTAGGCACCGGCGACGACGCCACGTCCATACACGCGCTCTCCGTGCTCCGCGGCCAGATCGTGCCGCAGACCCTCGGCGCGGTGCCGGGCGACGAGGCCGTGGTCGGAGGCGACCTCGCGTTCTCGGTCGATTTCAACAACCAGTTGCGCAACAGCATCGTGCCGGTGTTCCTCTTCGTGCTCGGGATCACGTTCCTGCTGATGCTGGTCGCGTTCCGCTCGGTCGTGATCGCGGCGACCTCGATCGTGCTCAACCTGCTCTCGGTCGCGGCCGCCTACGGCGTCATGGTCGCGGTCTTCCAGCACGGCTGGGGAGCGAGCCTGGTCGGCACCACCCCGCCGGGGGCGATCGAGTCCTGGCTGCCACTGTTCGTGTTCGTCATCCTGTTCGGGCTGTCCATGGACTACCACGTGTTCGTGGTCTCGCGGATCCGCGAGGCGCGCCAGCGAGGCATGTCCACGAACGAAGCGGTGGCGCACGGCCTGCGCACCACTGCCGGGACGGTGACAAGTGCAGCGGTGATTATGGTGGCGGTTTTCGCAGTATTCGGTACTTTGTCGATGCAGGACTTCAAGCAGCTCGGCGTCGGACTTGCGGTCGCGGTATTGCTAGATGCCACCATCGTGCGTACCGTATTGCTGCCCTCAGTGATGGCGCTGCTTGGTGAGCGCAACTGGTACCTGCCCCGCTGGCTGGCCTGGCTGCCCAAGGCCTCGCTGACCGAGTCGGCAGAGCCCGCGGCGCCGGCCCAATCGGCCCAGAATCCTGCGACCATTGCCGACGAGGGCCTCCTCCAGCGGTTCTGACCTGCGAAAAAACGATGCCACGCAGATGCCACGCAGATGCCACGGCGGTTAGGCACAGTTAAGTGCGTTGGCGCACGCCAAGCGGCAGCGGGAATTCATGCCCAACCGGGGGGGCATGAAAGCTGCTGCCGCTGGCAGCGCGACGGGGGGAATGTTGTCGACGGGGAAATAGTCGACTCATGGCGAGTGCCCGGGGGCGAGGTGCCCCCGGGCACTCAAGCCGGTTGCCTGAATTGCCAGGCCGTCAGACTGTCAGGCCTCAGGCCGGGGGACCGGAACCGAGGACGACCGTGCCGGAGTGCTGTTGACCGGTCGGGTCCACCCAGATGATGCCCACGTTGTCGCCCGGCTTCAGACCGGCCACGATGGTGGTGAGGTCCGCGCTCGAACCGACGGTCTGCCCGTTCAGCGAGGTGATCACATCCCCATCGGTCAGACCGGCGCTCTGCGCGGCGCCACTGCTGAGCACCCCGCTGACGTCGGCGCCCGCCACGCTGCCACCGAGGCCCCCGTTTCCACTACTGCTCCCGCCACTGCTTCCACTACCGCTCCCGCCGAAGCCGGATCCGGTATTGCCTTGGCTGATCGACGGGGTGATCAGCACCCCTAGGAAGGCCGTAGCGCCCACGTGGACGGTCGAGGAGCCCTGGCCGGCCTTGATCTGGTCGGCGACGGAGACTGCCTGGTTGATCGGAATGGCGTAGCCCTGGCCGCCGGTCGCCTGGAGCGAGAACTGGCTGGACGTGGCCGTGTCGATCCCGATCACCTGTCCCGAGGCGTTGACCAGTGAACCACCGGAGTCACCCTCCTGGACGTCGGCGTTGACCTGGATCAGCCCGGAGAGCTGCTCGGTGGACCCGTCGAGCTGGTCGGCCGCCGAGATCGACTGGTCCAGGGCGGTGATCGAGCCGCCCGCGCTGCTCGGCGTGCCGCCGACGCCCCCGGCGTTGCCGATCGCGACCACCGCCTCGCCCACGCCGGCCTGGGCTGAGTCGCCGATCTTCGCGGTGGTCAGCCCGGAGGCGTTCTGCAACTGGAGCACGGCGATGTCCTGGGCGGCGCTGTAGCCGACCACGGTGGCCGTGTACGTCTTGCCGTTGCCGATGTCCGTCACGCTGACCGCGGTCGCGCCGTCGATGACGTGGTTGTTGGTCAGGATCTCGCCGTCGGACGTCAGCACGATGCCGGTCCCGGCCCCCTTGGCGCTCTGGTAACCGAAGGTGCTGTTGACGTCGACCAGTCCCGGATCGACCCCGGCCGCGATCGAGGAGACGTCCGACGGCCCGCCGCTGCCCTCGGTCCCGCCGCCGGAAGTCCCGCCGCCGGACCCGTTCTCGGGATTGCCGTTCTGGCCGTTCTGGCCGCCGAAACCCGGCGCGGTGGGCTGCGTGAGTCCCGGAGCCTGGCCGCTCTGCGCGGCCGGGCTCGCCGTATTCGGCGAGTGCCAGACCACATGGCCGATCCCGGCCCCGGCCGCCGCCGCGAGCAGAACCAGCGCGGCGGTCACCGCCGTGGACCTGCGGCGCTTCAGCGATGGCGGCGGAAGCATCGGCGGTGGCGGCATCTGATTCAGATAGGGATAGGGCTCCACCGCGCCGGCCGCCCAGCCCGTCGAGTAGCCCGGTCCCTGGATCGACCCTTGGATCGGCCCCTGAATCGGCCACGTCGGCTCCGGTCCGCGCGGCGGCCCGTACCCTTCAGGTGTCTCGCTCAAAACTCGTCACGTCCTCTCGGCTGCTCGCACCTCAGCTACTCTCAGTAGACGCCCGCTTGCTGAGCATCGCATGAGATCAGGCTGAATCCTTCCGGTGGACTCGGAGCGTGTCGCGGTGGTGCGACCGGAGTGCGCGGGCAGTCGTGGAGTCACCACATATCGTTAACAGGCGCTCGTCGTAGCGGGTTGCCACCTCGCCCTGATCGGAGATCACGTAAAGGCTGTTGTGCGGACGGTTCGGCGCGGTGAGTCGGTGCACCGAACCGAGGACCGTCCAGAGCCCGAGCTCACCCGCCAGTTGTGCGGTCTCGATCAATTCCTGCTGGAGCACGTCCCACTCGAACCGCTCCCAATCCGACGGCCCTACCTGGTCCGGGCCTTCGGCGGACATGATGCGCTTGTGCGGAGAGCAGGTGGCGCCCTCCGGGAAATGGATGATCCGCGCGCCCGCCTCGTGCGCCTCACGCATCAGACGGCGCAGGTCGCGGCCGCTCTCGCGCAGGTCGGCGGCATTGGACGGGTCTTCACGGACGATGGTCTGCGCTACGGCCAACCGCACACGCTTTGCTTCCGGCATGTCGTTTCCTTGGGGAATCGGACGGAAGTGCCGGAGGGCAGTGGTGTAGGACTGGCCCGTCTTGGCGGCGCGCGCACGCACCCGACGCTTGAAGTTCCTGTTGGCTGTCATCTGGCCTTCCACGCCTCGACCGGCAATCCCCCAGCGACCTCGCCCGAGACGATCGGACCACGACAGCGGCCTGAGACGAGAGTCCCTTTGCCTCCGGGGATTGGCCGTGCTGGGGACGGCCGGGGGAGGTTAGGCGTAGGCCACGCCGGGCTTCATGATGTCGCGCCGACCGGTTCGCGTCAACCCGCCGCACCCTGCATAGAGAAAGCCGCAAATCATGCAAAAGTAGTGCCAAATCATGCCGCGGCTTTGCTGTTATAACAACCTTGGCGCATTCAGCCTGGTCCAGGCACGGGTTGCACACCGCTGGTCGCGCTTACATGGTTTCGATGATTCGCCGGACCACGCCGGATCGATAGTTTCAGGAACAGGGCCGATACAGGACCGAAGCAGCATAGAAGCAGGAATGCCTGGGCCGTCGACAATCCACTGCAGATGTATCTCAGTAGTCGACGTCTCACCGCGCCACGAGGGAAAGTTGGGCAGCACGATGACACGACGAGGAGCATGGCCTAGCGGTTTCGGGGCGATATCGGTCGCTCTGATGGTCTGCGGGGCGGCCGGATGCTCCGGTAGTTCCGCCGCACCGGCTGTCGCGCCCGGCGGCGGCACCGGTTCGGCAGACAGTCAGCCGAGCATCGTGTCCATCACAGCCGTGACGGCGACAACCAGCCCGGCCGTGGCTCTGGCCGCCGCTATAGATTCGTGCACTGCGGTCACACAGGCCGAGGCCGGAGCCGCGCTCGGCCAGTCGGTCCGCGCGCCAGTAATGGGAAAAGCAACAGTGGAAGGCGGCATCGCGTGCGTCTTCTACGGCCCCTCGGTACCGGTCGGCGCAGATCCTGACATCCCGGTGGCGGACAGCGTGCGCGTCGTCCTGGTGACAGGCACACAGGCGCTGACCTACTTCACCAACTACAAGTCGAAGGTCCCGGCCCAGACCATCGCCGGCTACGGCGACCAGGCCTACTACGACGGATCGGCGTCCTTCAGTGTACTGAAGGGCTCGGACTACATCCGGATCGCGGTCATCGGCGTCCCGGACGTCCTCAAGCCCGAAGAGCAGCTCGCCTCGGACGCGCTGCCCGGAATGTAAGGCTATTCCATACATGACGGGTGATGGCTGATGGGCGCCGAGAAACGACTGGTGGCCTGTTTGGCGCCGATCCTGCACGACCTCGCCGCGGCGGGCCTGCCCCCACCGGAGATCTGGCACGAGCGCTGGCCGCTTGGCCCGGGCGCGCCAACCGCGACGGTGCACGCGGCGGACGGCAGCGCCTGGAACATCCGGCTCCCCCCGGAGATCGCCTTCCCCGACCAGGTGGCGATGCTGGCCGACCAGATCCAGGAGTGGGTGGCCGCGTCACGGGCCGCCGGGGAGCAGGTCTTCTGGCCGGCCTGCCCCGAGCACCCGGGATCCCATTCGCTGCGCACCGACGTCGCCCTCGGCTGCGCGAGCACGCCCGGCATCGGCCTCGACACCGCCGCCGGGCGCGCCGTGTGGCGCTGTCCGCTCTCCGGCCGGATCGTCTGCGCGATCGGGAACCTGCCCTCGGCGAAAGCGCGGTGACTACTGTCCTGCCACCGCGCTTTCCGCCGCGAACTCGGCTGCGACCTCTGCCCCGATTCCCACGACTGGCTGGGTCGGGCCGGTCGCCGACGACGAAAGTGCCCGTGCGGCGCAGCACGGGCACTTCCTGAGTCAGACGTCTAGGACGTCTTCAACGCGTGGGTCCGGATCTACCCGGACACCGCCCGCGCATGATTACTTGCTGTTCCAGGTGATCGAGAACGAGCCGCCGGACAGGGCACCGATCGTGGCCTCGGGAGTGCCCGAGGACGTGGCCATGTCGATGCCGGTCGGGCTGAACGAGGAGAGCGAGGCGCCGTTCACGGTCGAGCCGCTGAAGTTCACGGTGCCGAAGTCGGCCAGCGGCAGCACGCCGTTGCTGTACGGGGCCTCGGCGATGACCTCGGCGGACGAACGGGCGTCGCCGCTCGAGGTCTTAGTCGTGGTCTTGGTCCAGTTCTCCGTGGTGTCCTTGATCGTCATGGCGTACGTGTCGGTGCCGGAGAAGGTCACCGTCTCGGTGATGACGTCGCCGGGCTTGACGGTGTTGCTGTAGGTGACCGGGTACGCCGGGTACAGCTCGTACCAGGCGGAGTACTCGGCGGTCCGACCGTCGCAGTCGGCCTCGGTGCCGGTCTGCTCGACCGAGTCGGAGGAGTATCCGTCCAGGCCGACCCAGAAGCTGGAGTACTGGTCGCCGGACTTGCACGTTACTGCGGGCTGGGTGAAGGTGGTCGAGACACTGGTGTAGGTGGAGCCGGTCGCGGCGTAGCCGGACCAGTTGGTGCTGTCGACCGTGGTGTTGCGCACGCCGCCGCCGTGGCTGATGAAGAACGGCGTGGCGCTGCCCGAGTGGATCAACGGGGCCTGCATCATCGGGGTTACGGCGGCGATTGCGGGTCCGCTCGCCATGGCGAGCGGGGCGACGGCGATGGCCGCGGTGGCGGCTGCGCGTATGGAACGGTGGAATGAGGACACTGCAGTGCTCCTTCGAGGGTTCCTGACGTGTGTGGGTGTGCGTCGGCCCTGTCGCTCCGACCGGCTCGTGGGTGGGCCGACCGAATATGACATTGCAGGGGAAGGTAAGCGCACAAGCCAGAGCCCGCAATAAGAACTGCGAAATTCCTTGCAGAAATCCGTTATCAGGCGCGTGTATTACACATTTTACTGCATCTCTTACGGTGGAATTCGCTATTGACCGAAAGATCGATTCATCTTGTCTTCAGGTGGCCCGTCCTGCCCCGGACGGCCTCGTCTCGGCTCGTCAAGCAGATGGCGATGTCGACGACACGCGGCGTGTTCTCACATTTTTCATACGGGTCGCGGACTACGTGACCGATCGCGCGACGCCATGCTTGGACGCGGGCGAGGGCCCGGACCGGACGGCGCGCCGCGACGGCTCGGATAACAAGAAACGGGTGGCATAGTGTCGACGGGTATGAGGCGCGGAAAAACGCGGCCTGAAGCAGCGAAGTCCGGTACTGCACAGTCAGACACTGATCTCACCCACGGACCTTCGGCCGCCGAACAGCCGCCTGCCAAACCCGGCTCCGGCGAGCGTGACCGCCTGACCGTGTCCCAGGGCCTCGCCGCACTCTCGCTCGACGCCCTGGCCTCGGTGGCATACGGCCCCGAAGCGAT
>Ga0302314_10003301_pt1 | contig 29854 bp, 30 predicted proteins | sample III_Palsa_N2_3_FD_200533 | JGI IMG/M metagenome (GOLD analysis project Ga0302314, IMG submission 200533) | Peat permafrost microbial communities from Stordalen Mire near Abisko, Sweden - III_Palsa_N2_3 | ecosystem: Environmental > Terrestrial > Soil > Palsa > Peat permafrost | place: Sweden... | reverse complement strand
CGCGGACCATCTGGCCACGGTGCTCGTCGGGCATGGCGGCCACGATCTTCGTGATCTCGGTCTGGCGGCGTTCGGTGACCGCGTGGACCACGCGGCGCCCGGCTTCGGTGGCGACCAGGCGCACCACGCGGCGGTCCTCGGGGTCGGGGGTGCGCTCGACCATGCCGGCCGCGCTGAGGCGGTCGACCATCCGCATCGCGGTCGAGGGGTTGACCGCGAGTTGCTCGGCCAGCCGGGACAGGCTGGTGGCACCACTGGTGTCCAGGACGACGAGCATCCGGAACTGCGGCACGGTCAGCGTGTCCTCGACCGCGGCGAGCGAGCGGGCGGAGATCGCCACCAGCACCCGGGAGGCGGTCAACACCGAGGTGACCATCTCGTTGACGGCGGCGGGGTCCTGGGACGGCAGGGCATCGGACATAGAGCAGTTCTACCCGCTCGGAGGCTTTTTTGTGGAGTCGGACCCCACTCCCTTCCTTCGTCTCATGCAAACATTGCACACTGCAATTAAATGGCATAGTATGGACCGCAGGGCCGATACCGGCTCAAGCGTCCGACGGCCGCTTCAGGCCGCCTCCCCTGCCGGAGGTGCGTGTACGTGTTCCAGCTCACCACTCGAAATCCCAAAACCCGAACCCAAGCCGCCCCTCTCGGCGACCCGCCCGCCCGGCATGCCCGGGCAATGGTCCTGGGCGCCGTGAGCACCGACGGCATGCCCGCTCTGGACCTCACCCTGATCCGGGCCCGCAAGGGCGACCGCGTCGTAGCCGCGATGACCGTCGGCGAACTCCTGCGCGCCCTGCCCGACGTGGGCTGGCTGACCGCCCACGACCTGCTCCGGTACGCCGGAATCGGCAACGACACGCGCGTCGGCGACCTCACCCCTGCCCAGCAGGGCGGACTCGCCCAGGCGCTGTCCCGGGTCGGAGCCGTCGGCGCAGACGGCCTGCCGCAGTGAGCGAGCTGCGCCTGCCGCCGGCTCCCTGTCCGCCCGCGACCACCGACCGAGGGCCCATGTCCACCAGTCCCAGCACCATCACCGCGCTCCTGCGTGCCGCAATCAACGAAGGTGAGCGCCTACGCCTGTCCCAGTACCTGCACCCCGACGTGCGCTGGCACAACCCGCACGGCCGCGGCGTCGACTACCTCGGCCGCGCCGACGTCCTGGCCCGGTACGCGCACCTGCATGCGAGGGGCATGCGCACCGCTGTCGAGGAGACCTTCACCTACCCCCGGGCCGTCGTCCTGGGCCTACTCACCAGCAGTCCCGAGGCGGACGCGCCACCGGTCGCGGAGCTCCTGCTCTACCAGGTATTCCACATCGCCGACGGGCTGATCACCGACATCTGTGGCTACAGCGACCGGTTCACGGCACTGGAAGCCGCGTACACGGGCTCGTCGGTCGGCCCCCGCCCCAGCACCGCCGACGGCGGGCAAGGGCAGTGACCAAGGCGCCCCACCACCGTTCCCGGACCGCTCCACGGCGGAGCCGGCGCCTCTGGCGCCAGGGGCTCGCCCCAGCCGCAGTGCTCTCCGCCTGCTCGCTGCTGGCCGGCTGTGGGACCGCATCGGCAGGAACCGGTGCCGCGTCCCCATCCCGTTCCACCCAGGAGGCCTATGCCGGGACCTGGCTGGACCTGCCTCTGCCGCCGACGGTCCTGCGGCTGCCGCTGACTGACAGTACCGGGCACGCCACCTCGCTGACGGCCTACCCGGGCAAGGTTCTGGTGATCAACGACATGATGACGCTGTGCCAGGAGACCTGCCCACTGGACACGGCGAACCTGGTCGCCGCCGCCCAGGCGGTCCAGCACGCAGGTCTGGGCGACCGGGTCGAGTTCCTCAGCATCACGGTGGACCCCGCCCGCGACACCCCCACCCAACTGGCCGCCTACCGGAAGCTGTTCGCGCCCGCGCCCGCAGACTGGGCAGTCCTGACCGGCTCTCCCGCGACCCTGGCCAAACTGTGGTCCGCCCTGGGGGTCTACTACCAGAAAGTCGCCGAGGGCACGCCCGCCGCGAAGAACTGGCGTACCGGCCAGATGCTGACCTACGACGTCGATCACGCCGACCAGGTCCTGTTCATCGACCCCAGCGGCCACGAACGCACCGTCATCACCGGGGCCGCCCACGTCGACCCCGACACGCCCCTGCCCGCGACCATGCGGGCCTTCATGGACGCCGACGGCCTCGCCAACCTCCAGCACCCCGCCGCCACCGCCTGGACCATCCAGGACGCCTTGGACATCGTCGGCACACTCGTCGGGAGAGCTGTGCCACTCACCCCTTGAACTGCCGCCGACCAGCGGCCCGAAGAAGCACACCTTGAAGTGGAGAAGTCCCTATGACTGTGCCGGTGATCGTGGTGGGCCTGGACGGCTCCCCCAGCAGTTGGGATGCGTTCTGCTGGGCGGCAGGACACGCGGCGCGCTGCCAGGGACGGCTCGTCGCCGCCTTCGTGACACCGGCAGTGGACCCGGTCGCGGTTGCCTCCCTCGGTGGCCAGATCGACTACGGCACGCTCCAGGACACCGAGCACGAGGTGGTGGAAAGGCTGTGGACCGAGGCTGAACTGCGTGCCGGCGACCTCGGTGTGGCCGTGACGTTCGTTCTCCAGACCGGTGGTGTCGCCCGGGTCCTGACGAAGGTGGCCCGCTCGGCGCAGGCCGATCTCATCGTCGTCGGCCGTTCCGCGAAGGTACGGCACCGCCTCGCCGGCTCGTTGGGCCGCCGCCTCGTCCTGCGGCACGACGCACCCGTGGTAGTGATCGTGCCCTGACCAGGCGCAGGGTGTCGGCCGATGCGGAGCACTGGTCAGTGCGCCCACGCCCCTATCGCGCCCTGAGCGGACCGCGCATCGTCAAGGAAGCCCTCATCGTGGGGCCCGGTCCCACGCTCCAGCGCGCTGGAGCGGCGCGAGCCGGCCTGGTAGGTAGCGGAATCCGGCACCTGCAACGTCGTCATCCCCGATCAGTCCGTTCCGTTCACCAAGGCAGTGGAGCGGCGCCTGGCCCGCTTCGCAAAGAGCCCGCAGGCAAAGGGTCGCCTGCTCATGACAAGGCATGAGGCTATCCAACGGCGAGTCGAGCAGACCGGGCCGCAGCCGGCGTGTGCACGGCTTCCCCAGGCGTAGAAGCCGACGAGTCCCAGGGCAGTGGCCGCGTACAGGGCGGTACGTGCGGCCCGGTAGAACTCGGGGCGGCGCAGGTACAGCCACAGCAGCAGGCCGATGGTGACGGTGAAGTGCGGGACGGCGTAGTAGTAGTTCATGCCCACGATCAGCCAGGTGACGTGGTTCGCGGCATGGTTGAGGGCGAGTTCGAAGCTGATGTGCAGCTCGCGCTCCACGCGCAGGATGGCCTGGGCGCGGTGCAGGGCGGCGGTGCGGTGGTCCGGGACCGCGTTGCGGATCACCGAGTGGACGGCGTAGCCGATGCCGGTCAGCAGCAGCTCGGCCCACCGGGCGGGCCGAGCGGTACGGCGCAGCCGTGCCCGCAGCGCGCTGGGCCACCGGGGCGCGACACGTGGGGGATCGTCGTCTGTGTGCACTTGTGCACCTCGGGCCGCTGATGCGCGGCGACGTCAGATAGGTGCGGTTCGGTGGCCGCCGCCCGCGGGCGGAGACTGACAGCAGTTCGGGAAAGCAGGGCCGGCCCAGCAGGCGAGTTCGCTCCTCGTCCGTGGTGCGCGCGTCCCCCTGCCGGTCTGCCTTTCAGGTCCCTGAGAGCGCCCGGTCTCAGGCTGCCGCTGGGGTGGCCTCCGAGCTGGTTGGGCGCTTGTGCAGGGAGGTGAGGACGGACTGGTGGGTGATCCAGCCGGTGAGGGTGGTGCGGGTGGCGTCCAGGACCGGCAGTCCGGCTCCGTTGCCGCCGACCAGGGAGTCGAGGGCGTCGGACAGGTCGGTGTCCGTGGTGACCGTGCTCGGCAGGTGGGTGATGGCGGCGACGGTGGTGGTGTCGTGGCCGCCGTCGGCCAGGGTCTCGGCGGTGGTGCGCGCGCTGGCCGTGCCCAGGTAGCGGCCGTCGGCGGAGACGACCGGCAGGACGCCGTGCGGCGAGCCGGCCAGGACGTCGGCGGCGTCGGCCAGGGTCATTGACCCGGACAGGACGTGGGGGACGGGTTCCATCACGCTGCCGACCTTGATCCCGGCGAAGTGCGCGCCCGGGGGCTTCTCGTCGAGATCGATGCCGCGTCGGCGCAGTTTCAGGCTGTAGATCGTGTCCCGGGTCAGAGCGCGGGAGACGATGGTGGCGAGCACGATGGCGGTCATCAGCGGCAGGATGATGGTGTACTCACCGGTCAGTTCGAACAAGATGATCACGGCGGTGATCGGGGCACGGGCCGCTCCGGCGAAGACCGCGCCCATGCCTATCAGTCCGTAGGCGCCGACCGGTCCGGCGACGCCGGGCACGAGGTCGTGGGCGGCGGCGCCGAAGGCGGAGCCGAGCATCGCCCCCATGAACAGGGACGGGGCGAAGACGCCGCCGGAGCCGCCGATGCCGATGGTCAGGCTGGTCGCGATGATCTTCCCGACCAGCAGGACGATCAGGAACCCGATGACGTACTTCCCGCCCACCGCGTTCTCCAGCACCGGGTAGCCGACGCCGTACATCTCCGGCAGGAGCAGCAGGAGGAGACCGAGAAGCAGGCCGCCGACGGCGGGGCGGGCCCACTCGGGTCCACGCCAGGCGGCGTCGCAGGCGTCCTCGATCCGGTAGAGGATCTTGGTGAAGCCGACGCCCAGCGCCCCGGCGAGCACACCGAGGAGGGCGAACAGCAGGTACTGGCTGAGGTGTTGGACCTGGAAGGCGGGCAGGTGCAGGAAGGGGTTGTTGCCCAGGCAGGCCCGGCCGATCACGGAGGCGGTGACCGAGGCCAGGACGACCATGCCGAAGGACTCGGCGGTGAAGTCGTTCAGGATCAGTTCCATGGCGAAGAACACCCCGGCCAGGGGGGCGTTGAAGGTGGCGGCGATGCCTCCGGCCGCGCCGCAGGCGACCAGGACCTTGAGCCGGTCCTCGGCGACCTTGATCCAGCCGCCCAGGCTGGAGCCCAGCGCCGAGCCGATCTGCACGATCGGCCCCTCGCGGCCCACCGACCCTCCGCCGCCGATGCACAGCGCCGAGGCAAGCGACTTCACCAGGGCCACCTGAGGGGCGATCTTCCCGCCACGCCTGGCGACGGCGTACATCACCTCGGGCACGCCGTGGCCGCGCGCTTCGCGGGCGTAGCGCTGTACGAGTGGGCCGTAGGCGAGTCCGGCCAGGACCGGGGCGAGCAGGACGAAGAAGCGGCCCAGCCAGGGCACGTACGGATTGGCGGCGTGTCCGGCCGCCGAGTAGTCCTCGTGCCCGGACAGCAGCAGCGTGAAGCCCTTGATCATCCAGCGGAACGCGACCGCCCCCAGCCCGGCACCCGCGCCCACCACCAGGGCCAGCGCCAGCAGTCCTCCCTTGGACTCCCGCAGCATGGTCAGCGCGGCCGACAGGCCACGGGGCATGCGTACGGGGGAAGTGGGAGTGGGAGCGGGTATCGGTGCGGAGGATGCGGTTCCGGAGCTAGTCACCTTTGCATTATGCAAATAGCTTGGGGTGTCGACGCAAGTCCTGTTCGTCAGGTGAGACCCTGGTCACCATGGGTACGCATGCTTGATATTCGAATGTTCGCCTGGTTCCCGGTCCGCCCGGTCCGTATGACGAGCATCCTGGCGTACCCGGACACTGTGCTGGCCGCAGGGGAGATCGTCCGTTCCGAAGCCGCCGGTCGACCCCGTGTCGCAGTCCCGGTGGAGCCGGGGCCGGGCAAGTGGATCGGGGTTGAGCCGGGCCAATGGGCGTCGCCGTTCTGGTCTTCAGGGTCGATGCCGTCCGGGACCGTGCTCCCGAGTGGCTGGGCCTGCACCGATGACCCGTGGGCAGCGCGGTTTGCCCGTTACCCGGTTACGGCAGCTGGTCGGCCGGTGCCTTCGGCTTGGGCGACGCATCAGCTTCGGAGCGTGCCGTACTGAGTGAAGCGCTGACCCTGGAACGGGCAGCGTCAAGGTTCTCGCGGCGTGCCCGGCGGCCGGCTTCGTGGGCCTCGGTGAGCTCACGCAGCGGTTCGCTGGGGCCGGGTGGGCAGTGCCCGGCTGCCGCCGTAGGGAGGATCGGAGGGGTACGCATGGCCCCCTCGGCCCGGTCCGTGCTCCACCTCGCCGTGCCGCCCATGCCCGGCATGCGGATGCCCTCGACCATGAGCGGACCCATGTGGATGCCCGACGTGCCGCCGACCCTGGCCCGGCTGCTGGCCTGGCACCCGCAACCGGTCCCGGTCGAACCGGCTGCGTGCGCGCTGCTCCTGTTGGCGTACGGGCTGGCAGTGGTGCGACTGCGCCGCCGCGGCGACCGGTGGCCGATCGGCCGCAGCGTGGCCTGGGTGCTGGGCGTGGCCAGCATCGCCGCCGTGACCTGCACCGGAGTCGGCGGCTACGGCATGGAGCTGTTCAGCGTCCACATGGTCCAGCACATGGTGCTCTCCATGCTCTCGCCGATCCTGCTGCTCCTGGGTGCGCCGATCACGCTGGCGCTGCGGACGCTGCCCGCGGCGCGGCGCGGGCACACCGGGCCCGGGAACTGCTGATCCGGTTCCTGGGCAGCCGGGTGGCCCGGGTCGTCTCATCCCCGCTGTTCAGCCTGCCGTTGTTCATCGCCAGCCTGTACGGGCTGTACTTCACGCCGCTGTTCGACTGGCTGATGGGCAACTGGTGGGGGCACGAGTTCATGCTGGTGCACTTCCTGGGGGTGGGGATGCTGTTCTTCTGGCCGGTCATGGGCATCGACCCGGCCCCGCACCGGCCGGGCCACCTGATCCGGATGATGGAGCTGTTCCTCGGTATGCCCTTCCATGCCTTCTTCGGCATCGACGTGATGATGTCCAGCGGCCTGATCACCACGTATTACGCCCATCCGCCGGCCGCCTGGCACTACAACGCGTTGTCCGACCAGAAGATGGGCGGCGGCATCGCCTGGGCCTTCAGCGAGATCCCCACCCTGTTGGTGCTGCTCGCGCTGCTCGCCCAGTGGTCCGCCAGCGAGGCCCGTGTCGCACGGCGCTCGGACCGCCAGGCCGAACGCGACCAGGACGCCGAACTCAACGCCTACAACGCCTACCTGGACCGCCTCGCCCACCAGGGCCAGCCGCCGGGCAACCCGACCGGCCAGGAAGCCGACCCGCTGACCTCCGCACCGCCGCCGTCAGCGGCCTGACAGACCGGCACCAGTGCCATCCCCTGACAGCCTGCCCCGTCCCGGCGCAGGCTGTCAGGGGATCTGGCGGGCCCTCATGCCGACCCCTGGTGCCCTTCTGCGTCGGCGTTGTCGGCGTTGTCGGTGGGGTTGGGGACGAGGATGTCGATGCGGTCTCCGGGCGTCAGGGTGGTGCCGGGTTCGATGTCGCTCAGCTGTCGGTCGCGGATGAGGGCGACGGGCAGCTGTCCGGGCGGCCAGTGCACGTCGGCGACTTTGCGTCCGGCGGCGGCCGAGTCGTCGGCGATGGTGAATTCGATGACCCGGTAGCCCTGCAATTGGGTGCGCGGGTCGTGGTCGGCCTGATCGGGGTGCGGGCCGGCCCATTCGGCCGAGCGGTGTCCGGCTTCGATGCCGGGGGCGGCGGTGGCGATCTGCGCGGCGATCGCTCGCAGCAGGTGTTGGTTGGTGAGCCAGCCCTGCAGGTGCTGTCCGTCGGTGGACATCACGGGCAGTCCGTCGTGTCCGTAGAGCACGAGCTGCCTCAGCGACTGTTCCAGGCTCTCGTTGGCGAACACGACCTGTGGCGTACGGGTGCGGGTGACCGGGCCAAGGACGGTGGTCAGGGCCGGTTGGCCGTCGTCGCTGGTGCGGGCCGAGGTGTTCAGTGGTTTCAGGAAGGGCTGCATCGCGTCGGCGGCGGTCAGGCCGAAGAAGGCCCGGCCGGGTGCCTCGCGCTCGATGTCGGTGCCGCGACGCAGCAGCTTGGTGGTGTAGATGGTGCCGTAGCTCAGGCTTCTGGAGATCGTCGAGGCGATGGACACCGCCAGCATCACCGGCAGGGCGAGGTTGAAGTCGCCGGTCATCTCCACCACGCTGGCCAGTGAGGTCAGCGGCGCGCGGGTGGCGGCGGCGAAGACCGCGCCCATGCTGACCACCGCGTACAGAGCGGGCTGTCCCGCGGCCGGGCCCAGTAGGTGGTCGGCTGTCTCGCCGAAGGCCATGCCGGAGGTGGCGCCGATGAACAGCGAGGGGGCGAACACGCCGCCGGAGCCGCCGATGCCGATGGTCAGGCTGGTGGCGACGATCTTTCCCGCGGCCAGCAGGATCAGGAACCAGATGGCGTAGTCGTGGTCGACGGCCTTGTACATCACCTGGTAGCCCACCCCGTACATCTGGGGCAGGGCCAGCAGCAGCAGCCCCAGGGCGATACCGCCGACGGCCGGCCGGGCCCATTCGGGGCGGCCGGTCCACAGCCGGTCGCAGATGTCCTCGGTCTTGTACAGGACGGTCTTGAACGCGAGTCCGATGAACGCGGCAATGACGGCGAGCAGGGCCACCAGCAGGTAGTTGTAGGTGTGGTGCAGGGCGATTCCGCTGGGCAGTCCGGAGAAGAAGGGGGCGCCGCCGAAGAAGGCCCGGCCGATGACGTCGGCGACCATCGAGGACAGCATGACGGTGAAGACCGCCTCGGCGGATATCTCGCCCAGGATCAGTTCCACTCCGAAGAACACGCCGGTGATGGGTGCGTTGAAGGTCGCCGAGATCGCCCCGCCCGCTCCGCAGGCGACCAGGATCTTCAGCTGCTTCTCCGGCAGGCGCACCCACTGGCCCAGACCGGAGGCCAGCGCCGAGCCGATCTGCACGATCGGTCCCTCCCGGCCCACCGAGCCGCCGACGCCGATGCACAGTGCGGAGGCGAGCGCTTTGACCAGGCTGACCTGGGGGCGGATCCGGCCGCCGTTCTCCGCGACCGCGATCATCACCTCGGGCACGCCGTGCCCGCGGGCCTCGGGCGCGAACCGGTTGATCAACGGCCCGTACAGCAGTCCGCCGACCACCGGGATGACCACGAAGAAGCCCAGACCCAGCCACTCCAGGTGGGTGCTGTCGACACGCCCCTGCTGGCCGAACTGCGTATGCCCGGTGGCCAGCCAGGTGAACCCGTAGATCAGGTACCGGAACACCACCGCGCCCAGGCCCGCCCCGGCGCCGATGACGACCGCGATGAAGAGCAGACCGAACCGGTTGCCCCGCAGCCAGCCCGCCGCACGTCTGGTCATCAACGAGAGTGTCGACCCGGCCCCTAGGTCTCGTGTCGTTGTCGAGGAGGTACCGGACTGCTCTTGGGTCGCCACTCGTCATTCACCTCCAGCGTGCAGGTTTGCTCTTCGGGGGGAGTGCGGCACCGACCACGGCGGTGGGAGAAGCGGATGTGATGCCCGACGGACAACTTGCCCGGCCTGTTGGCGATCGTGGTCCAGACGGTGCCCAGCACCGTCGGCTCTGGTCGTACGGGATCTGGGACCGTCACCCAAGGCCCCTTGCATCAACATACTATTGCATTATGCAAAATAATACAGGTCGCCCGCTGGGTTGACTCCTCCTCTGCCCTCCGCTAATGCCCGGCCGAGCCTGGCCACGGCCGGGCAGTAGCGGACGCATGGCAGTGGCTCCGTCGACGGTCCGCGGCTGCCACCGGTGCCCGCTGGTCATTTCCTTTGCCTAGTGCAATGATGGCGGTGGTCGGCCGGGGCGTGCTCCAGCCAAAGCGGGATGCTGCCGCCACGGTCAAGAGGGCCATCTGCGGTTGTTTCCACCGGAAGTACCCGGAACGCGATCAACGGGCCCGCTTTGCGCCGGCCGCGGGAGGTTGCATGGGCCTGTCCGAGGACGACTGAGACCACCGCACGGCACCACTCGCCGCCCGCGCCGCAGCGGTCCGCCTTGTCAGGCCACGGACGCTGATCGGTGAGGCGGTGTCACCGCGGGAGGATGGCAAGTCGCGGGCGGGCGGAAGCGGAGGTCAACCTGGCCGACACCGACTCTACGACCTGGTCGGGGGCAGTTGCGGGGATGACTCAGAGAATGGCCGACCACCGTGAAACTGAAGGCTCGTTTCGGCAGTCCGGACGTCACGCGTGGGCCCCGTGAGCCATGGAGTCCCTTGTGGTGAAGGTCCGCTATTTTGCCATGAAATGGGCTGGTTCGTCAGTGTGTCGATGAACGAAAGGCCCCTTGGCTGAGAACCCTTGACCATTCGGGGCGTGTGTCAGTCGTCATGGGCGGCGCTCGTCCATCGACACTGGGCGTTCAGGGGAATCATATGGAGCCCGTCACCACCGGATCGCATCTGCGGACAGCGGACCAGCCCGTGAAAGCCATTGCCTCGGTGGGAGGTTGGCCGTGCGGTCGCGCGACGGTCGCCGATCTCGCGGCGGGGGTGGTCACGGCCCTGTTCAGTGTGCCGGAGAGCATGGCCTATGCGGCCATCGCTGGCTTCGGGCCGTTCCCCGGTCTTTGCGCGGGGATCGTGCCGACCATGGTGGGCTCCCTCCTGTCCCGCACCGTGCTGATGGTCACCACTTTGACCAGCGCCATCGCATTGACGTCGCACGGTGTCCTCCTTCAAGCGCGCCTCTCGCCCGCGGACCCGAGCGACTTGGCGGCGCTGACCTTGATGGTCGGGTTCGCGATGGCCCTCTTCGCCCTGCTGCGGGTCGGCGCGGTGCTGCGGGCGGTCTCTCCGGCGGCGATGACCGGGTTCTCTGCGGGAATCGCGGTCCAAATCGTCGCCGGGGCGCTGGGAGAGGCCACGGGATACCGCACGGAGCACCACAACCGACTGGTGCGGATCGCGGCCTGGGCCGGGCACCTGGGCGCCTGGTCGGGTGCGGCGGCGACGGTGGCGGCTGCCACGGTCGCGGTGTGGGCGGTAGCGCACCTGTCGCGTCACACGCACAAGCTCGCGCTGCTCATCGCTCTGGTGGCGGTCAGCGCAGCGGTCTGGGCAGGCGGACTGCCGGTGCCGCTGGCGCTCTCGCTGGGGAGCGTCCCCAGCGCCCTGCCCACGCTCTCGATGCCCGCCTGGTCCGTGATGCCCCGCCTGCTCCCGGGCGCGTGCGCGGTGGCGCTGGTGGCACTCGCCCAGGCTGCCAGCATCTCCCCGTCGAGGCCGGAGACACCCGGAGTGTCGGATGAGGCACGAGTGTCGGATGAGGCACGCGGTGCATCATCCGACGGAGGCCGTGACGTCCTGGCCCAGGCGGCGGCCAACGTGGCCGGCGCCTTCTTCCAGGCCCTTCCCGTCGGCGGCTCGCTCTCACGTACCGGGGTCAGCGTCGCGGCCGGAGCCCGCAGCCGCTGGGCCGGCGTCCTGTCCGGAGCACTGATGGCTCTGGCGGTTTACGCCATGGGAGGTGTGACCGGCCACATCCCCCTGCCCGCCATCGGCGCCCTGCTCATCATCGTCGGAGGCAAGCTGATCTGGGGCCGGGCCTCACAGATCCGAGCCGTCCGGGTGCTGGGGCCGGCGGATTCCATGGTGATAGTGCTGACGTTCCTGGCCACCACCGAATTCTCACTGCCGCAGGCGCTCCTGGTCGGCCTCGCGCTGTCCCTGGCTCGCCGCCTGACAGCAGCCCGACGCCGACGCCCGGAGTTGGCCACCACCGTGGCCGGAATGTCACCCCCGCGCTGACGTCCCAACTCCCGGGGGCACCAAACCATTCACGGCAGACCGCGGATGGGGCAGCCCGGGCGGAAGCCCGTGATCCATTTGGATCTGCTTCCGATTATATCGCTAACAGATATATAGTGGGGACTGGCCCCGCCACCCGTGCGGGACCCGCATCAGAGAGCCTTCGGCGCCTGCCTTTGGGAGGAGGAAGTCATGGCCCTGCCAGACTCCGACCTTCGCCGCCCTCACGGTTGGGCGCTGTTCACCTGGGAGCGCCCGCGCCCCGACCTGGTCCGCACCCGGCCCTGGGCCTGGCGGCTGGCCGTGGCCACGGTCTGCTTCGGCGCCTTCATGGGTCAACTCGACGCCAGCATCGTCACCCTCACCTACCAGGCCCTGCGCGGCCAGTTCCACACCTCACTGGCCGCCGTCCAGTGGGTATCCCTGGCCTACATGCTCGCCCTGGTCGCGCTGCTCATCCCGGTCGGCCGCCTGTCCGACGCCCACGGCCGCAAGCTGATGTACCTCTACGGCTTCGCACTGTTCACCGCCGCCTCCGCCGCCTGCGGACTCGCCCCCACCCTGAGCCTGCTGATCGTCTTCCGAGTGGTCCAGGCCGCCGGCGCGGCCATGCTCCAGGCCAACAGCGTCGCCCTGGTCACCACCAGCGCCCCACCTGACAAGATGCGCACCGCACTGGGCATGCAGGCCGCCGGACAGGCCATCGGCCTGGCCCTCGGCCCCACCATCGGCGGGGCGCTGGTCGACACCATCGGCTGGCGCTGGGTCTTCGGCATCAACGTCCCCGTCGGCATCATCGCCCTGATCGCCGGCCACTACCTGCTCCCACGCACCCGCCAGCGCACGGTCGGCAACCGGATCGACCTGCCCGGGCCACTGCTCCTGGCCACCGCCACCACCGCGCTCCTCCTGGCACTGTCCGTGGCCTCCGGGCTGGGCCTGCCGCAATGGGCCACCGCCGTCCTGCTCGTCCTCGCCCTGGCCGCCGGCTGGGCATTCGCCCACCGCCAGACCCGAACCACGAACCCGCTGGTGGACCTGGCCCTGCTGCGCGGCGGTGGGATATCACCAGGCCTGCTCGGCGGGCTGTGCGCCTACCTTGTCCTGTTCGGCCCCCTGGTACTGGTCCCGATCGCCCTCGCCCGCCAAGGCATAGGAGCTCTGACCTCCGGCGTGATCCTCACCGCGCTGCCCGCCGGCTTCGCGGTCGCCGCCACCGCGGCCGACCGGATTCTGCCCCCGCGATGGGGAAACCGCGCCCGCAGCCGCGCCGGAGCCCTCGGCTGCGTACTCGCGCTGGGCCTGATGACACTGCTGCCGTTCAAGGAAGCACTCCTGCCCGCGCCCCTCGCCCTCCTCGGCCTGGCCCTGGGAGTCTTCCTGCCCGCCAACAACACCGCCGTGATGCGAGCCATACCCACGGCCGCCTCCGGCACCGGCGGAGGCATGGTCAACATGACCCGCGGACTGGGCACCGCCCTCGGCGTCGCCGCCGTCACCCTCACCCTGCACCTGGCACCCGGGACCGGCGGCATCACCGCCGCCTTCGCCGTCCTGGCCGCCTCCGCCCTGCTCGCCCTCGCCACCGTAGCCCGCCGCGCCGCACCCGACAGCGCCAGCACAGACAGCGGCCAGCAGCACACTCCCATGGACCTGTAACGAGCGGCGCTGCCCCCACCGCAAGCCTCGGACGGGACACATCCTGCTCGTCGGCTGAGTCCCAGGATCTCCGGCGACCCTGCTCCATCCTTGCTGCCTGGAATCGGGCTGGAGTCGGGGACCACGCTGCTGGATGCGCAGCGTGGAACAGAACTCTCCGTCGCACAGGCCCGTCGGCGAAGGAGTTTTCGAGGCGAGTCCTTCGGCGGTATGTGATGTGTCCATGCGTTGACGTGGTGGCGGGGCTTCCAATCGCGCCGCACCAGTTCGTGGTGATGATTGAGATCGGGGGAAGGCGAGAGGACGTCCCTGCTATTCGGCGCGGATCGGGGTGACGGCGGCCAGCCGGAACCCCCAGCGGGCACAAGAGCGAGATGGGGTACGGCGATGACAGCGACCAACCCGATGCAACTTGGCATGGTGGGTCTGGGGCGTATGGGTGCGAACATCGTGCGCCGACTGATGCGCGACGGCCACTCCTGCGTGGTCTTCGACGTGGACCAGGAGGCCGTCAAGGCACTGGAGGCCGAGGGCGCCACGGGTGCGAGCTCGTTGGAGGACCTCGTCGGCAAGCTCAGCCATCCCCGGGCTGCCTGGGTGATGGTGCCGGCCGGTGACATCACCGGCGGGACCATCGAGGACCTCGCTGCGTTCATGGAGTCGGGGGACACGATCGTCGATGGCGGTAACTCCTACTACCGCGATGACATCCGCCGTGCCGCCACCCTGGCTGAACGGGGCATCGACCTGATCGACTGCGGCACCAGCGGCGGTATCTGGGGCGTGGACCGGGGCTACTGCCTGATGCTGGGTGGGACCGAGGAGTCTGTGGAGCGCCTTCGGCCGGTCTTCGCGAGCATCGCGCCCGGGATCGACTCCGCTGCCCGCACCCCCGGGCGGACCGGTGAGCCCGACCCCAGTGAGCAGGGCTTTCTGCACTGCGGCTCCCACGGGGCCGGGCACTTCGTGAAGATGGTCCACAACGGCATCGAGTACGGAATGATGGCTTCCCTGGCGGAGGGCCTGAACATCCTCAAGCACGCCGACGCCGGAAAGCAGGTCGCGGCCGGGGACGCCGAGACCGCGCCGATGGAGCAGCCCGAGTTCTACCGCTTCGACATCGACACCACCGCCGTGAGCGAGGTTTGGCGACGCGGCAGCGTCATCGAGTCCTGGCTGCTGGACCTCACGGCCACCGCCCTGTACGAGTCCCCGGAACTGGAGAGCTTCACCGGCCGAGTCTCGGACTCCGGAGAGGGGCGTTGGACATCGATCGCTGCCATCGACGAGGGCGTCCCCGCTCCGGTCCTGACCACCGCGCTTTACTCGCGCTTCGCCTCCCAGGGCAACGACGACTTCGCCGACAAGGCACTGTCCGCCATGCGCAAGGGCTTCGGCGGCCACGCCGAGAAGACCTGAACCCCTCCGCGCCCCGGGGACACCCATGCACGCACTACCCCACGCACTGGCCCCTGCCGGCTCAGTGGCCTGAGAAATCGCCCGGGTGCTGATCCACGGCTTTGCCCTGTCCGTCGTCGTGCGGGCGGACGTCCGCAGATCCACGATCAGCAGGCTGCTGGGAGACGACGGGCGCGGATCACTTTCATCGGACGGCGGCACGACCCGGGGACGCCCTCAGCGCTCATCCTGCGGTCCCCTGGCATGCGCAAGGTCTGGTGCACCAACCTGGCCGTCGCTGCTATTGGACTCTACTGGACCAGCATGGAGCGGCGGTCGGCCTTCGTCGGCGTGTATCAGGCTTTCGTTGCTGGTGGTGTGGTGTGGTTGGGCTCGATGGAAACCCTGATGGAGGGGCCCCGGTGCTCGGGTGCGGCTGATCGCCGGGGTAACGCGCTGGAAGGGTGGATGGACGCGGTCGCTGGTGGCGATCGGGAGGCGTTCGGCGCCTTGTACTGCGTGCTCTTCCCTCTGGCGCGCACGGTGGTGCTACGCGTGGTGCGTGATCTCGCGCAGGCCGAGGAGGTGGCCCCGGAGGTCATAGTCGAGGTGTGGAGCAAGGCTGACCGCTACTGCTGCGAGCGGGGCAGTGTCTGCGGTCGGGTCACGAGGATTGCCCAACGGCGCGCAGTGGACCGCCTGCGTCAGTACGGGGCGCAGGTCCGGCGTGAGCAGCGCGTGGCGGGCTTGGCGCGACCGGTCGCGCATGACAGCGTTGTGGATTGTGTAGAGCACCTCTTGGAACATGAGCAGGTACGCCGCAGCCTGGGCAGACTGACGGAACTCCAGGGCGAGGCGATCGCGAAGACACGAATCCGAGACGGACTGGTGCGTCTGCGTCTGGAACTGGACCGATGATGAGGTGGGGGGCTGCGCAGCCGTCGCCTCCGGAAGCCGGCTACCAAGGCTCTCTGCAGAGGACCCGCGATGAGTTGACGGTGGTCCTGGAACGCGTTCGGCAGCTGACGGGCGACTGGGAACCCTCACGGAGGGTTTACCCCTGCGAGGAGAATCCCTATCCGATCATCCGCGCCAACCTCAGAGCCGCTTTGGCTCACCTGTACCAGGCCGAGGCCGAAGAGCCGTGATGACCCATCCGATTCAGATCCAACAGGTGGATTGGACAGAAGGACGATCCTTGGGAAAACGCCGCCCCGGACCTCGACGTGGCAGAAGTAGTTGTCATGTTAGGTGTCCGATCAGGACACAGCTTTTCATGACCTCTCCTCAGCAAACCAGTCTCCCTGACAGGGTGGTGCCCTGAGCGACGGCATTGCGAGGTGGAGCGGGCCTGGGTCAGTTCGTTGGAACTGCGTGCTCGGCGGCGCAGGAGTCCTTGGGGCTGGCGGTACACCGTGACACCTTCATCATGACCACTCGGCACCGCCACCGCGCTCGGCCACGGCAGCGTCGAGATTGCCGCGAACCCTCCTCGTGAGCGGATGCTCCTCGCCCCAGCACCCGCACCGTGTCGACCGAGGTCCGCTCGAACAGGGGGATCGCCCGGGCAAGGTCCCCCGCCGAGAAGTAGGCGTGGGCGAGGTCGTGGCGGGAGGAGAGAGCGTGGGGGTGGTCGGCGCCCAGCACCCGCACCTGATCGGTGAGAGCCCGCTCGTACATGGGGATGGCGCGGCCTGGATCCCCCGCCGACCGGTAGGCACCGGCGAGGTTGTTGCGGGAAGTGAGGGTGTCGGGGTGGTCAGTGCCCAGCACCCGCACCCGGACGGCAAGGTCGCGGTGCAGGTACGCAAGGGCGCGTGCGGACTGGCCTTGGTTGTCGAGGAACGCGCCGGTGCGGCTGAGGATGTCGGTGGTGGTGTCGGGGCTGGTGTGGTCGGTGAGGGCGTTGACGTGGGGGAGCAGGGTGCGCCAGGTGGGCCAGATGTCGGGGGTGTTCCAGTCCTCGGACAGGGCGGTGCGAAGGGCGGTTGTGGCGCTCTCCCTGGCGTGGTCGATGAGGTGGGGGGTGCGGTGGGGGTCGTCGATGGGGTCGGGGGTGCGGGCGAGGGCCTGGACGAGGCGGTGGACGGCCAGGGTGCCACTGCCCGGGTGTAGGTTCGCGTTTCTGACGTCCCTTTCTCATGGGCCGTTGAGGGACACGGCGGGGGTCGCCTTCGAGGACGTACCACCGGTACGTGGCTTTCCGTCGTACCAGGGCCAGCGCCGGCCAGCGCGGCCCGGGACCTGCCGCCCGGGCTCACTACAGGTAGCCGTCACCCGCGGGTGGCTGGGGCTTGATCTCGGCCGCCGCCTGCACTGTCGATGCGGAACAGGACGGCCAGGGTGGTGCTGGAGGGGACGAGTAGGCTGGGCGCCGACAGATCCAGCGAAAGGGTGAACGCATGTCCAGCGCGACTATGTTCAGCGTCTACGGACGAATGACCGCACTGCCTGGACGACGCGACGAGCTGATCGCCTTGCTCCATGAAGGATTCCGAGCTGGCGGCGATGACGGCGGGTTGCTGACCTACAGCATCAACACGGCACCTGAGGACCCGGACACGATTTGGCTGACGCAGTTGTGGACCGATAGGGAAGCACACGACGTCACCACCCGTTCCGAAGCGGTCGCAACGGTGACACAGCGCCTTCCTCCGCTCCTGGCCAAGCGACCCGAAGGCTCCTACGGCCATGCCGTCTACGTTCACGGCCGAACGACTGCGTGACGAGGAACAATCGAGGGACCATCGACTGCTACCAAGCACCGATTCTGGATGCTCGGCTACGGGATGAAGTGATTGGGCTCCACCAGCCCCGGCCGGATGACCTGCCCACGGAGTCCGCCGATGCGGTTGAGATCGCCACGTTCCTTACCGCGCACCTCGGTTGGAGCGTGTTGCCCCAGGAATCGCCACGACCAACCACAGCACCACCTCTGGGCGACCACGGGCAGCCTGACCAACGAGCAAAACGGCTGAACTGACCTTCATACCGTCAAGACTTCCGCGAACGCCATGTCGTTTGAGAACGCTGAGGGCAACGTTCTCAAACGACATGGCGTTCCAGCAGGTCAGCAGCCCTCCATCCGCCAGATGGACAGCGACAGGACACGGGGTGCTGATCCTCGCCTCGCCGAAGGTAGTGGCGCTCGTCGACGAGATGTTGGGAGACGCCTCTGCTGGTCAAAGGCGGCACAGTACTTGGTTGGTGGCTTTGAGGAGTCGGCTCAGTGGGCATCCGGGTTGATCGGCCAGGATGGGGGCGGTGCGCCACACGTCGAGGAAGACCTGCTCGGTGGCTCTGTGTGCGTCGGCGTCGTTGTCGTACGTGCCGCGGGCGGTGCGCCAGACCGTGGGTGCGAGCATGTCGTACAGGGTGGCGAACGCTACTCGATCCCCGTGTGCGGTCCTTCCCAGCAGGTCGCCGATGTGTTCGGCGAGTGCGGATGGCGCCGATCCGGGGGTGTGTCGCCCGCTTACGTCGGTGCTCAGCTCCGGCGCGCGGGGGAGCGATGTTGCTGCGGTCTGCTTGGTGGTGGACACCGGTACTCCTGGACGTCTCGAACGCGGTGCAGCCAGGGTCCGGGGCAGCGATTCGGCACCGCGAAGGAGTACACGATCCGCGTGAGCGGAATTGACCGCGTTCCGGGCGCAGCGCCGCTATAACCACCTTAGCGCCGCATTCCGCCCACGGCGCTCAGTCACCACCGTGCGGGCGGGTCGAAGCTCCGTCGGCGGTCTTCCAGCATCGGCCGCTTCGCGCTGGCAGGGCGGGCCGGAGGCGGCCGTAGCACTACGCCGCGGGGCGTGCGGGGGATGCTGTTCCCGAGTGGAGGGGGTCGATATGCTTCGGGGAACGCCCCAGACCTCGGCGGGACCTGCTCGACCCCGACAGCTTGGGGGCGGGCGCTGGGTGCTGCCTGCGGGCCCCGGCGTGCCGGCTCCCTGGACTCAGCAGGAACCGAGGCGCTCATGCCTGCCCAGCCCGCCCTCGTCCTTGGTCGTACCGACCAGGGCGACCACACGATGGTCACGATGACCGGCGAGATCGACATGGACAGCCTGCCCGCGCTGCGGGCCCTGATAGAGGACTGCTTGCGCGACGGCATCCGCGTGATCGACGTGGACGTGTCCGCGCTGACCTTCTGCGACGTCACCGGTCTGAACTTCTTCCTCGCCGCCCAGTACCGCACCCTGGGCGCGGGCGCCGAACTGCACCTGCACGACCCCGGACCGTTCGTGATCCGCCTCCTGGACCTGACCGGGACCCGCGCCCACCTCACCGAGTCCCCGATCGCACCCGGGCGGGAGGCGATGCGTCGACGCGGTCCTGATGGGCTGAGCCTTGCCCGACCCTGGGCTGGCGGGACGCGAGCGGGTGTGCCGCTGTCACGGCTGTGCCGGGGGTGGGGTGGGCATCACCTTCGGTAGGAACGGGTTGGGAGGCGCGGGCGCGGGCGCGGAGACACGACCTCTCGGCGCTGCCGACTAGCGCGCACGCGGCCCCGCAGGGAGCGCGGCCACCTGCGGTGGGCGCGATACGGTGATCGCAGTGGTCGGGGTTCCCGACCTGACCTCGCCGAGCCTGTTACAGGACATCACCGGGGCCCTGCGGCACCCGGGAGCGTTCGATGACCAGCGCCCCACCCGCCCTCACGTTTCGCTACCCAGGCCCGGACCGGGTAGGCCCGGCCCCGACGGGTAGACGACTGTTCACCATCACCAGCCCGCGCAGCAGCCACCCCGCTGCTGACCCGGCCGGTACCGCCGCAGCACCGCCTGGATTGGACGCCTGGTGATCAGCGACCGCATGGCCCAGGTCCTACGGCTGCTCTACGGCGCGGACCAATCCCACGGTGTCCCCGACGTCACCACGGCCGGCGCGCTGGCCCTGGGCGTGGACGGCCTGTCGGTCTCCCTGGTGACCGGGGGCGACCAGACGGAGCTGCTGTGGAGTTCGCACGGGGCGGCACGCCGATTCGAGGACCTGCAGTTCACCCTCGGTGAGGGACCAGGGCCAGACGCGGTGCGCGGCGGGGCGATGGTGCTGGTGCCGGATCTGGCACTGGTGCGGCACCAGCGCTGGCCCGCGTTGACCATGGAGGCTCCCGATCTGGCGGCCCGCGCGGTGTTCTGCTTCCCGATGGGCATCGGCGCGATCCGCACAGGAGTTCTGACCGCGGTGCACCTGGTTCCGGGACCGCTGACCGACGAGCAGATCACAGACGCCCAGGTCCTGGCCTCCGCGCTGACCGCCCGCGCCCTGGACACAGGCGGGCCACACCGTGACGGCGTGGACTCCCCGCACACCCTGGTGAATGCTGTCGTGCACCAGGCCACCGGCATGGTCAGCGTCCAACTCGACGTTCCCCTGCCCCAAGCCCTGCTGCGGCTGCGTGCTCATGCCTACGGCAGCGGCCGCTCCCTCACCGACATCTCCCAGGACGTCGTCGCGCGACGGCTGCGCCTGGACAACACTGGCAACGGGAACGGCACACCGGTGCCCGTCTCAGACAAGGACTGATCGCCATGACCCGCGAACAGCAGCTCACCCAGGTCTTCGTGGAAGTCGCCGACTCCCTGATCGACGACTTCGACCTGATCGACTTCCTTCAGCAACTGTCCGAGCGCTGCGTGGAACTGTTGGACGTGGCCGCCTGCGGGGTCCTACTGGCCGACGAGCGCGACGTCCTGCAGGTGCTTGCGGCCTCGGACGAGCACGCCCGGCTGCTGGAGCTGTTCGCCCTGCAACACGACCAGGGCCCCTGCGTGGACTGCTACCAGAGCGGCCAGCCGCGCACCAACGTCAACCTCGCAGACCCGGACACCGCCCGCAGGTGGGCGCAGTTCACCCCCGCCGCCCGCCTGTGCGGCTTCGTTGCGACCAACGCGATCCCGCTTCGGCTGCGCGGCCGGGTCATCGGCGTCCTGGGCCTGTTCCAGACCGAAGACCGACCGCTCGGCGACGCCGACATCACCTTGGCCCAGGCCATCGCGGACGTGGCCACCATCGCCATCCTCCAGCAGCGCACCCTGGCCCACAGCGAGCTGGAGCGCGGACAACTCCAGTACGCACTCACCAGCCGCATCGTCCTGGAACAGGTCAAGGGCATCCTCGCCGAGCGCTGGCAGGTCACCACCGATGAAGCCTTCACCGCCTTCCGCATCTACGCCCGCTCCCACCACCACCAGCTCGCCCGCCTGGCCCGGCAGATCACCGACGGCGAGTTCGACACCGACCAGATCCCCCGTGCACCCGACCCCCGGCCACACCGGTGACCCGACAGACACCCTGGGGGGAAGACCAGCCCGGACTCCGACGGTCGGCATGCCAGCGGGGGGTGCCCGGCCTGCCGGGCTGCTTCGCCGGTATCCGCTCCCACCCGTTCACCGTCGCCGCTACTGTCCAGCCCGACATGTGATCGCGGGCTGTGTCGAAGGGGGTGAACAGCGGGGCGGGATCTGAGCCTGGGTATGGTGGGAGGTCATCCGCTCAGAATGGACCCGTCCCAGATCACTCGCTGGAGTATCCAGCGACTCGTCACATGTGCTGGCCCATTCCCCGCAGCCTGCCAGCAGACCGCTCTGCGAGCCTGGCTCATCTCAGAGCTATGGGTGGGAAAGCCCAGGTCAGCGGCCTGTGGGATTTCGTTTTCAGGAGGGTGCCGGTGCTGACCCAAGTGGGCCCGCGCCGGCTTCCGCGTGCTCGGCACCGGGGAGAGGATCGGCTGGCGCGCAGGCAGGGCCCTTCTCTGTGAATCACCAGGGCTCTTTGGGCAGGTTGTTCGGGCCGCCGCGCGAGCGGAAGCGAGTTCCAGCGCTGGTGAGCAGGCTGCGCACGCTCGCGTAGGATTGTTCGGTCTCCTCGGCTAGGTCTCGAACCGAGGCACCTGCGTCACAGCGGGCCTTCAGTTCGACCGCCGGCGTTCACGCTCCGCGCGTGTCGCACGGCGGCGAGGAACCGCATGGGGAGCCATGTGACGATCCTCTCGAAGTGGCATCGGAGCCACCATGATTGCGCGGGTCAACGGGATCGGTCTCGCCCTCGATGGGGTCGCCCCCGTTGGTGAAGTAGTGCCAGTACCTTGGTTACCCGTCCAGTACGCGCCCCCACGGCCACGAGCGGCACCGGATGAGTTGGTGTCGTTGCCAGTTGTCGGCTTGTCCGAGGACAACCTGACAGAGAAGACCACGATGTCGGTAGTTACCAGACCAGCCTGATTCGGTACCTGGGCCTGGACTTGGGGCTCGGGTGGGCGTGCCGGTGCTGGTGGCGATCGGTGAGCACGATCCGCCGACCACGACCGCCCTCAACCGAAAGGCGGCGGGTCACTGCACGGACGCCCGGTTCACCACCATCAGGGACGCGGACCCCCTGATCCAACTTGAACGCCCGGCTGAGGTCGTGGACCTGGTCACCCGTTTCCTGCCTGACCGACTGCTGGATGGCCTCGACTACTGCAACCCGATCGACTACCTAGGGCTCCGGCTCGGACCCGGGCCCGGAACGACAAGGGCGACTGTAATGGGACAGGCATTGCCAAACTCGTTCACTCGTGTTCCTATCTAGCTGTCACACAGTCGCATCACGTGCCTCGGCGGTCACCGCGGAGCATCCAGGCACCGGAGACATGCGCTTCCTGACAGCACGGTCCTCTGGTTCCCCATGAGCACGTCCTGCCAACGAGTGTGCGATGCCACAGAATTTCTTCGAGCCACGCAGCCCTGTCAACCGGGTGCCTCCCGCCGGGATGGCGCCAGGGCTGGAGCCGCCACGCCGTCTGGCGGACAGCACCGACCAGGACCAGCGGACGGAGGCAGCGTCGGCTGATCCGGCTCCGTCCGAAACGGTGTGGACCGGGCGGGGCGAGCCGTCATGGATGCGCGTGTACTGGAACACGCTGCGCTCCTTCATCCGAAGACGCGTCGGCCTGGGCCCCAAGCCGTCGCGGATACCCGGCCAGCGGATACCCGATGAGCGGATACCCGACCGGCAGGTCCGCCGCCGGTCCGGCCCGATCGTCCTCGCCGCCGCCGTCATCGTGGTCGCACTGGCCGCCACCGCTGTTCTCGCGGACGTCGGCACACACCACCGGCCGGAATCCGTCGGCCGCCGCGCCGCCGCGGCTGATCCCGCCGCGGCCGTCCGCACCGCTGCGGCCCGGTGGATCGTCCAGAACATCGGCGCCGGGCACGTGGTCGCCTGTGACGCGGCCGTCTGCGGTGCGTTGACCGCGCTCGGTTTCCCCGCCTCCTCTCTGACCTGGGTGCAGAGCAGCGTCCAGGGCTTCCAGAGTGCTGACGTCGCTGTGCTCACCACGACCCTGGCGGCCCGCTTCGGGGCGACGCTGACTCCGCTGACCGCGCCCGAGCCGCTCGCCGTCTTCGGTACCGGAAACCAGACCATCACCATCACTGCCGTCGCCCACGCCGGACGGGCTGCGTACGCGCAGCAGATGGCCGCCGACCTGTCGGCGCGCAAGCTCGCCGGGGCGGCGCTGCTGGCCAACCACCGGATCAGCTTCGCTCCCCAGGCCCGGATCCTGCTCGCCCGGGGCCTGGTGGACCTGCGGGTATGCGCGCTGCTGGCCTTCGCCAGCAGCGGCCACACGCTGACCGTTCCCAGCTTCGGACCGGCCGTGCCCGGAGCCGGTCCCGACATTCCGTACAGCTCGCTGGAGATCACAGCCGTCGACCAGCAGCCCGCCACCGGCGGCTCTGCCGCGGCGGCCGCCCTGCGTGCCCTGGTCGCTGCCCAACGAGCGCCCTACCTGCCCCTCACCACCTCGCCGCTGCCCGGCAGCGCAGGCACTGCCGCCGCGCTGCTGTTGCGCTACGCCCAGCCCGCGCCCGTCGACCTGCTGGAGAACCCCGCTCCCTGAGCCGGACCCCCGCAGACCTCTCCAGGAAGGCCCCACCATGGCACGCCGCCTCCACCGACGTCTCCGCAGACCCGCCGCCGTCCTGCTCGTCACCGCCCTGAGCACGGTCGCCCTGGCCGGTCCGGCGGCCGCCGCCGTTCCCAGCACCACTGCCTGGTCCGGCGGCTGGCTGCGGCTGGCCCACTTCTCCCCGGGCACCCCGCCGGTGGACGTCTACCTCTACCCCTTCGGCGGCTCGAAGGCCGCGCTGGTGCTCAAGCACGTCTCGTACGGCGACGCCTCGCCGTACGAGTCCGTGGCCACTGGGCAGTACACCGTCGCGATGCGGTTGGCCGGGGCCGCCGCCGACGTACCGCCGGTGATCTCCTCCACGGTCGAGGTCCAGCAAGGGCGTGCCTACACCGTGGCCGGGCTCGGCCCAGCCTCGGCACTGCAACTCGAAACCCTGCCGGACCAGCTGTCCGCGCCCAACGGCCAGGCCGGAGTGCGCGTGATCGAGGCGTCGCTGAACCAGCCGGACGTCACCGTGCGGATATCCGCCGAAGACCAGAGCAGCCTGCGCTTTCCGACCTCGACGCCGTACCGCACCGTCCCCGCCGGGGACACCGCGGTACACGTCAGCGCAGATGGGGCCACCACCACCCGGACCGTGGACCTTGCCGGTCGCAGCACCCACACCCTGGTCCTGCTCTCCTCGGCCGGGACCGCACCCCAGCTGGTCGACCTCACCGACTCCACCGGCCCCGCCACCGAGCCGGTAGGCGGCATCGACGCCGGACTCGGCGGCCTCAGCAGGTCCGACTCCAACCTGCCCACAGAGGCGGGCTGGGCCGCCGCGCTGCTCCTCGGGACCGCCGTAGCCGGATACGCCGCCCGCCGCCTGCGCCGGACCTGAGCCCGATGGGACGCCACGCCCGACCCAGTCCGCCGGCCCGGCTCGCTCTGCGCTCGCTCGTCGTCCTTGGGACGGCGGGCGCGGTCGCGGGCGCAGTCGGGCTGGGTCACGTGCTGGACCGAGGCGCGGCCGCGGGCTACACGATCGCAGGGTCCGCCCTCGGCGGGTCGGCCCCGGCCGCAACGCCGCAGGCCGCCACGGCGGTACGGCCCACCAGCGTCTCCATTCCCTCGATCAAGGTGGACAGCTCCCTGGAGGATCTGGGCCTCTCCGCCACCGGGGCCCTGCAGCCGCCGTCCGACCCGAGGCAGGCTGGCTGGTTCGGCGGCGGCACGGTGCCCGGGCAGACCGGCCCCGCCATCATCGTCGGCCACGTCGACTCGCTCAGCGGGCCCGCCGTCTTCGCAGACCTGCGCCTGCTCCACCCCGGTGACACCATCACGATCACCCTCAGCAGCGGCGGCACCGTGCGTTTCCAGGTGACCGCGGTCGACCGTTACCCCAAGTCCGGTTTCCCCACCGCGGCGGTCTACGGCCCGCAACCGTCCCCCGAGCTGCGCCTGATCACCTGCGGTGGCACCTTCAAGGACGACAGCTACCTCGACAACATCGTCGTCTACGCCCGGCTCGCCCCGTCGTGAACCACGCTCGGACGCAGAGCTGATCGCATTGGGGCAGCCGACCTCGTGGGATCTTGGTGGCCGATTGGTAACTGCCATGCGGTGAGATCGAGTTCGATTCGGCAGGGACGACTGTGGGTGGCGCGGTCGAGGGGTGGCCGTTCCATCAGACTTTGACGCGGATGGGGCGGAGGCAGCGGTTGTTCGGTCCCGGTGGCTCTTGGACAGCCCGCGGTAGTGGTCTCGGTGTAGGCCGGTGGCTTTGGTGGCCTGGCAGTTGGCGACCGCGAGCCGACAGTCCTCGGCTAGCCAACCGGTTCCGAATGCAGCGTCCTGCCAGGACCGCTCGACAACGGGGCCTCCCGGCGCACTCAACGGTCTCGGTAACCACGGACTGCACCGGTGGCCTGTCTTCGTGTGTCCCCCGAGCCAACGCCCCCCGACTGGGGCCCCACTCGAATCCCGTGCTCACCAAGGTCGGTGGAGTAAAGGCTGCTCAGCGGTCCAGGCGCGATGTCCACCCCGGCGAGTGAATCTCCGGCAAAGGGGTTCATGGCCAATCCGAACTCCGCTTCGCTGCGAATCATCCGTGGCTGCTGAGATATCTGACAGGTGTCCTGCAACCTTTGGGCTCGGTGTTCGTCTCGCGGGTCCGGGAACCGCGTACTGAGTTTCGCTCCCTCTGCTCCGGGGCGCCCACCTCCCGGGCGGTGCTCCGGTGCCGCCAGGCTCACATACTCGAAAACGGCCGTCACACCCCCGTCACGAGTCGCCTGGCGGGTTGTCCCCGCTTCCTTCGTGGAAGCGGGGACAACATCATGCTCTTCCTGCGGACTTCGCCCGACTGTCCTTCAGTGCTCATCTTTGCCTGCGTCTGGAGGCGGGTCCGGTTCGGCCGGGGGCCTGCCCGGTCTATGACCTGACAGGGCTCTCGGCAGGGGTCTCGACGTCACTGAGTGGATGGGTCCTGACTGTCTGCTCGGGCGCGGCTTGGATCGTTCGGGCTGCCTGGGGGTGCTCTTCCGGGTCGGCGTCGTCGGTGCTGTCCGCCTTCATCGCGCCCACTTCGGACTTGAGGATGCGTAGGGATTTGCCCAGGGCGCGGGCGGAGTCGGGCAGGCGTTTGGCTCCGAAGAGGAGCAGGACGACGACTGCCAGGATGATGATTTCCAGTCCGCGGTTTTCCAGCACAGGGCTACCTCTTCAGCTCTCTCAGGGCGGCACCGAATCGGTTCGGCCTCTGATTGGTTCGTTGCCGACGGCCCGCTGGACGGGTGGACGCCGGTAGCTGTGCATCCGAACGGTGGAACTTGGTGCGGATTCGCTTCTCGTTCGGGTGGGTTCGGGTTTGGGCGGGGTTGGGACCAATCCGGTGGGGGGTTCGGTGGCGAAGCAGGTGTCAGAAGGTACCGCCGGGAGGCTGGTACGGCACCGGCTGGATGACCTTGTGATCAGAGATGGGGCGTGATGGGCGAGGAGAACCTCGATACCCGGTTGCTCGCTGAGTTGACCGAGCAGTCGCAGGACCTGAACAGCGATGCGGTGCGGATCACGCGTGAGGCGCTGTCGGAGTACGGGCAGCGGCAGGAGCCGGCGCGGCGTTGGTGGCAGCGGGGGGGAACCGTGGCGGCGCTTGCGGGAGGTGCGGCGCTGTTGGGGGTTTCGCGGGCGGCGGCCGCGTCGAGTGGTGACATTCAGGCGTTGCAGACGGCGGCGTCGATCGAGAATCTGGCGGTGAGTGTGTACACCACTGCCGCCGGGCTGTCGTTCATCAAGGACGGTAACAAGACGGTGGCGGCGTTCATCGCCAAGACGACCGCCCAGCACCAGGCCCACGCGCAGGCGTTCAACGCGGCGGCGACGCAGGCCGGTGGCAAGGCGCAGAGCGCGCCGGATCCCAAGTACGCGGCGGTGGTCAAGCAGATGCTGCCCTCGATCAAGGGCCCTGGGGACGTGGTCAGCCTGGCCATCACTCTGGAGGATGTGGCGGCGCAGACGTACACCAGTTACACCTCCCAGGTCTCTGACGCGACTTTGCGTAAGTTGTTCGCTTCGGTGGCGCCGGTGGAGGCGCAGCACCGGGCGACGTTGCTGGCGGTGCAGGCGTTGCTGGCTGGTGGTGGCGCGTCGTTGATCGCGATTCCGACCGATGCGGCGAAGTTGCCGGCGGCGGCGGGCAGTGTCGGGTTCCCGGACGCCTTTTATTCGACGAAGAGCGCTTCCCCGATCAGTGAAGGGGCTGTGAAGTGAGTGCTGGCAACGGTGGCTGGGAGCTGCCGATCTCCGAGGGCGAGTTGTCTCGGCTGACGCGTGAGTTGGACGAGGCGCATCAGGAGTATCTGCCGCGGATGAACGCGGCGGCGGCGGAGTTGACCGAGGAGCTGCGTGATACGCAGCCCGCGTCGGTGGGGGTGGAGCGGCTGCGGATGGGTTCGCGGCGCGGGTTCCTGCTCGGTGCGGGCGGGGTGGCGGCGGCGTTGGCGTTGGCGGCGTGCTCCAGCAGTGGTTCGACCAAGGCGTCGTCCAGTGGTGCCGGCGGTACCCCGATGGCCTCCGGCTCGCCCTCGCCGTCGGCCTCGATGAGCAGCCTGTACACGGGTGACTTGCAGGTCGTGGCGTTGGCGACGGCGCTGGAGAATCAGGCGGTGGGTGCCTACACGGCGGCGTTGGCCGCGGCCAAGGCCGGGAAGCTGGGCACGGTTCCGGCGGCGGTGGGGACGTTCGCGACGACCGCGATGGCGCAGCACGCGGACCACGCCAAGGCATGGAACGCGGTGCTCACCGGCGCGGGCAAGCCCGCGATCACGGGCGTGCCGCTGTCGAACCAGCCGGCGACCCTCAAGGCGTTGGGGGCCGCGAGCAGTGCCGGGGCGGTGGCGCAGTTGGCCCTGGACCTGGAGAACCAGGCCGCGCAGACGTACCTGTTCGCGACGTACAACGTCAGCAGTGCGGGCGGGATCGCCACCGCCGCCAGTATTGCCCCGGTGGAGGCCATGCACGCGGCCATCCTCAATTTCGTCCTGGGCCAGTACCCGGTCCCCGACGACTTCCTGCCCACCGACAAGGCCGCCAGCCCCACCCTGCTCACTGTTTGACGGACCATCAGTCACCGGCGTCCGTCGTATGGACAGGACGGACGCCGGTCCCGGGTGCGCCACCACACCTGACCGTTGGTGGCGCACCCCTCCTTGTGTGGCTGACCTGGCGTGCCTGTCACTACCAGGACCACCCCGATTAAGGAGATACCCATGCCCGGATTCGCCCTTCGCTCGGCCGCGATAGCCGGCACGCTCGTGTTCGCTGTGGCCGGCTGTGCCAGCAGCGGTTCCCCTGCCAAGTCCACAGCGGCGCCGAGTGGAATGTCAGCCTCGGCTGTCACCGGGTCGCAGATCGTGATCAGCAACTTCGCCTTCAGCCCGATGAACCTGACAGTGTCCCCCGGCCAGAAGGTGACCGTGGTCAACCACGACTCCACCGCGCACACCCTGACCGCCAGCACCGGAAACGCCTTCAACACCGGCACCATCGGCCCAGGAGCGTCCGGGACGTTCACCGCTCCCACCAAGCCCGGAAGCTACCCCTACATCTGCAGCATCCATCAGTTCATGCACGGCACCGTGACCGTCCGCTGAGGAGTGACGATGCCTGCTCTCCGCATGATCCTGCGTATTGCCGCCGCGGTCGGCCTGGCGATCGACGCCGGTGTCCACGCCCAACTCGCTGGACAGTACGACGCGGTGTCCGCCTCGATCAGCGAGGGCGCTCTGTTCCGGATCGAAAGCGGGGCGGCCGCCCTCGCCGTGGTTCTGGTCCTGGCGTGGCGTAAACCGGCTGGAGACATCTTCGCTGCCCTGACCGCCGTTGGCGGATTGGCCGCGATTCTGCTCTACCGCTATGTCGATGTCGGCGCGCTCGGTCCGTTGCCCGATATGTTCGAGCCTGTCTGGTTCACTGGCAAGGTGTGGGCACTCGCCGGGCAGGCTCTCGCCCTCTTGGCGCTCATCCCGCTGCTGTCCCTGCGCACCGCCGACCACAGGCCAGTCCCCGTGTGAGGGTGTCCGCGACACGTACAGGCCCGCTATGCGTATCCGAGGTTTCCCTGCTGAGTTGGAGAGTTGATCCGTGTTCTTCGACATCGGCCCGCTGAAGCTGGTAGCTCTGGTGATCATCGCTGTGGTCGTCTTCGGCCCCGACAAGCTCCCCAAGCTGATCGCGGACGCCACGCGGCTGCTACGGACGATCCGAGAGTTCTCCGACAGCGCCAAGCAGGACATCCGCAAGGAGCTCGGCCCGGACTTCGACGGCTTCGAGTTCGAGGACCTCAACCCCAAGACCTTCGTCCGCAAGCAGCTTGCCGTCCACGGCGACGCCCTCGGTCTGGGCGAGGTCCGCGATCTCAAGAAGGACATCAGCACCGGTGCCACCGCGCTCTCGGCGAGGGCGAAGGTGACTCTCGCCGATCCCCTGGCCGTCGGCGAAGCCAGCCGGAGCCAGGCGGCGGCACCGGCAGTAGCTGCCGAACAGCGCAACGCAGGGGGCCCCTCCTATGATCTGGACGCGACCTGAGGGCCGAGCTGATATCGGCCGTGTGTCCATCAGTGTCTTCGGGCATGTGCTGTCCTCCTGGAGTTCGGTGTGGGATCACGTCAGCCACCCGCACCACGGTCGGGCGGTGGGGTGTCGGCCCAGGTCACAAGG
>Ga0302314_10003299_pt1 | contig 29863 bp, 26 predicted proteins | sample III_Palsa_N2_3_FD_200533 | JGI IMG/M metagenome (GOLD analysis project Ga0302314, IMG submission 200533) | Peat permafrost microbial communities from Stordalen Mire near Abisko, Sweden - III_Palsa_N2_3 | ecosystem: Environmental > Terrestrial > Soil > Palsa > Peat permafrost | place: Sweden... | reverse complement strand
CCATCGCAGCGATGTCGCGCTCGCCATTACCGGCGCGCCACGCGCGGCCGTCAAGGTGCTGCTCGCGCACCAGCCGCGCAGCGCGCCGGCCGCGGTCGCCGCCGGCTTCGACCTGCAGATCTCCGGCCACACGCATGGCGGCCAGTTCCTGCCCTGGAATTTCTTCGTGCGCCTGCAACAGCCGTTCACGGCCGGCCTGCACCGCGTCAAGAACATGCTGATCTACGTCAGCCGCGGCACCGGCTACTGGGGGCCGCCGAAGCGTTTCGGCTCGCCGTCGGAGATCACGCTGCTGCGCCTGGTCAACCAGACGGAGCCGGTGCGCTCGTGAACGCGGCGGGTCGCTGAGGTAACCTGCCGGATCCTCCCGATCCGCTTCGCAGCCTGCCATGAAGACCGTCCACCACGCCCTGACGCGCAACACCCCGGGCGTCTCCATCGAGCTGCAGAGCCTGCACTTCGGCACGCCCGGCACGGGTACCAAGGCCACGCTGCAGGCCGCGCTGCACGCCGACGAGATCCCCGGGCTGCTGGTCGCGCACCACCTGCGCGCGCGCCTGGCCGCGCTGGAGGCCGAAGGACGCATCGTCGGCGAGGTGGTGCTGGTGCCGGTCGCCAACCCGATCGGCCTGACGCAGCGGGTGCTGCAGGCGGTCGAAGGCCGCTTCGAGCTGGCGAGCGGCGAGAACTTCAACCGCCACTACGCCGACCTGTTCGACGCGGTCGTCAAGCAGGTCGACGGCCGGCTCACGGCCGATGCGTCGCACAACGTCGCGCTGATCCGCGACGCGCTGCGCGATGCCGCGGCCGCGCTGCCCGAACGCAGCGCGCTCGAGAGCCTGCGCCGCACGCTGCTGGGCCTGAGCATCGACGCGGACATCGTGCTCGACCTGCACTGCGACAGCCAGGCCGTGATGCATCTCTACACGGAAACGTCGGTGTGGCCGCAGGTCGAGCCGCTGGCGCGCTTCCTGGGCTGCGAGACGGCGCTGCTGGCCGAGGTGTCGGGCGACCATCCCTTCGACGAGGCCTGCTCGACGATCTGGCCGCGCCTGGCCGCGCACTTCGGCAGCGCGACGCCGATTCCCAGCGCCTGCGTCGCGGTCACCGTGGAACTGCGCGGCGAGGCGGATGTCGCGCACGAATTCGCCGAGCGCGATGCGCAGGCGCTGGTCGACTATCTCGCCTGGCGCGGCGTGATCGCCGGCAAGCCGGACGAACTGCCGCCCGCGCTTTGCGATGCGACGCCGCTGGCCGGCTCCATGCCCGTGAACGCGCCGCACGGCGGGGTGGTGGTCTACGTGCGCGACGTCGGCGTGCAGGTCGCCGCGGGCGAGCACCTGGCCGATCTCATCGAGCCGATGACCGGCCTGGTGACGCCGCTGCTGAGCCCGGTCGACGGCGTGTTCTACGCCCGCGAGACGCGCCGCTTCGTGCCCGCCGGAGCCAGCGTGCTGCGCGTGGCCGGGCGCGAGGCGCTGCGCGCGGGCAAGCTGCTGACGTCCTGAGCCGGCATGCTCGTGCGACGGGCGACGGTTCAAAGGGATTGACCCGCATCCACGCCGGGGGCGGCGGGACTATGCTCGTCGGCACCTGAATCCAGCGGCTTCGCCGCGATCAAGATGCCCGCTCCGATCCCGCGCCGCAGCCTGTCGCTGCTGGCCACCGCCGCCCTCGTCTCCCTGCACGCGTTCGCCGCCGATGCTCCCGCCGACGCGGCGTCGGCGCCGGCCAGGCCGAAGTGGGACGTCAACCACCCGCCCGGCCCGAAGGCCACGGTCAACATCGACGTGCGCACCGGCACGTGGATGTCGGTGGACGTCAGCCCCGACGGCCAGCGCCTCGTGTTCGACCTGCTGGGCGACCTCTACACGCTGCCGATCGCCGGCGGCGAAGCGACGCCGCTGACGCACTCGATCGCGTGGGAGATGCAGGCGCGCTGGTCGCCGGACGGCAAGCGCATCGCCTACATCAGCGACGCCGGCGGCGGCGACAACGTGTGGGTGATGAACGCCGACGGCACCGACGCGAAGGCCGTCACCAGGGAAGACTTCCGCATGCTGTACACGCCGACCTGGTCGCCCGACGGCCAGTACATCGCGGCGCGCAAGCACTTCGCCGGCACGCGCTCGCTCGGCTCGGGCGAGATCTGGCTGTACCACGCGAGCGGCGCCGGCAAGGGCGTGCAGTTGAACGAGAAGCCGAACTGGCAGAAGGACCTCGGCGAGCCCGCGTTCTCGCCCGACGGCCGCTACGTCTACTTCTCGCAGGACACGACGCGCGGCAGCGAGTTCGAATACAACAAGGACTCCAACAAGGAGATCTTCGACATCCAGCGCATCGACCTGCACGACGGCAGCGTCGAGCCCCTCGTCACCGGCCAGGGCGGCGCGGTGCGCCCGGTGCCGTCGCCCGACGGCAAGCAGCTGGCGTTCGTGCGCCGCGTGCGCAACCAGAGCACGCTGTTCCTGAAGGACCTGTCCACGGGCGTGGAGACGCCGGTGTGGGGCCATCTCGAGCGCGACATGCAGGAGGCCTGGTCGGTGCAGGGCGTCTATCCCGGCTTCGCGTGGACGCCCGACAGCAAGTCCATCGTCGTGTGGGCGCAGGGCAAGCTGTGGCGCGTCGATCCCGCCAAGCGCGATGCGGTGGAGATCCCGTTCCATGTGAAGGACACCCGCGAGGTCACGCCCGCGCTGCGCGTGGCCACGGCCGTGGCGCCGTCCACCTTCGACGTCAAGCAGCTGCGCTGGATGAACGTGTCGCCGCAGGGCGACCGCGTCGTCTACTCGGCGCTCGGCTATCTCTACGTCAAGGACCTGCCCAACGGCCAGCCGCATCGGCTGACGTCGCAGACCGAGCACTTCGAGTTCTACCCGCGCTTCTCGCGCGACGGCCGCGACATCGTCTTCACGACCTGGAACGACAAGGAACTCGGCTCGGTGCGCCGCATCCCGGCCGCCGGCGGCGCCGAGACGACGCTGACGCCCGAGCCCGGCCAGTACATCGAGCCGCAGTTCTCGCCCGACGGCCGCACCGTGGTCTACGTGAAGTCGCACGGCGGCTACCTGACGTCGCCGTGGCACGGGCTGGACACCGGCGTCTACCGCGTCGCCGCCGACGGCAAGGGCAAGCCGGAGCGCCTGGCCAAGGACGGCGCCGCGCCGCAGTTCGGCGCCGGCAACGACGCCGTCTACGTCACGCGCGCCAGCGTGAAGAAGGAAGTCGACTGGTTCAGCAAGCTGGTGCGCATCGACCTCTCCGACCGCAAGGAGACCGAGGTCGCCACCAGCGAGTTCGTCAGCGACTACGCGGTCTCGCCGGACGGCCACTGGCTGGCGTTCCAGGAGCGCGAGCATGCCTACGTGACGCCGCTGCCGATGGCCTCCAAGCCGATCACGGTCGGCGCGAAGATGGACGCGCTGCCGGTGCGGCAGCTGGACGTCGACGCGGGCGAGTACCTCGGCTGGTCGGGCGACAGCGCCAAGGTGCACTTCGGACTCGGCGACCGCCTGTTCACCACCGAGCTGCGCAACGCGTTCACGTTCGAGCCGGGCGCGCCCAAGGTGCTGCCCAAGGCCGACGCCGACGGCGTGCGCGTCGGCTTCACCGAGCCGTCCGACACGCCCACCGGCCTGATCGCGATCACCGGCGCGCGCATCGTCACGATGAAGGGCGACGAGGTGATTCCGGACGGCACGATCGTCGTCGACGGCAACCGAATCGCCGCGGTCGGCCCGACCGAGCGCATCCTGGTGCCGGCCGGCGCGAAGACCATAGCCGCGCACGGCAAGACCATCATCCCCGGCATCGTCGACGTGCACTGGCACGGCGGCATGGGCGACGACGGCATCATCCCGCAGCAGAGCTGGATCAACTACGGCTCGCTGGCGTTCGGCGTGACCACGCTGCATGATCCGTCCAACAACTCGGCGCAGGTGTTCACCGCGTCCGAGATGCAGCGCGCCGGCATCATCGTCGGGCCGCGCATCTTCTCCACCGGCACGATCCTGTACGGCGCGAAGGCGCCGATCACGCAGACTATCGACAGCCTCGACGACGCGCTCAACGCGCTCAAGCGCCAGAAGGCGCTGGGCGCGATCAGCGTCAAGAGCTACAACCAGCCGCGCCGCGACCAGCGCCAGCAGGTGCTCGAGGCCGCGCGCCAGACCGACATGATGGTCGTGCCCGAGGGCGGCTCGCTGTTCGAGCTGAACATGACGATGGTGGTCGACGGCCACACCGGCGTCGAGCACGCGATTCCCGTGGAGAACGCCTACGACGACGTCAAGCAGCTGTGGGGCCAGACGCAGGTGGGCTACACGCCGACCTACAACGTGGCCTACGGCGGGCTCGACGGCGAGCACTACTTCTACGCGATGACCGAGGTCTGGAAGCATCCGATCCTCAGGAACTTCGTGCCGCGCAGCGTGCTCGAGGAACGCTCCGTGCGCCGCGAGATCGCGCCGGAGGAGGACTACAACGTGATCCGCGTCGCGAAGACGGCCACCGAGCTGCTGCACGCCGGCGTGCGCGAGAACCTGGGCGCGCACGGGCAGCGCGAGGGCCTCGGCGCGCACTGGGACATGTGGATGCAGGTCAAGGGCGGCATGACGCCGCTGGAGGCGATCCGCAATTCCACGCTCAACGGCGCGCACTACCTCGGCATGGACAAGGACATCGGCTCGCTCGAGGTGGGCAAGCTGGCCGACCTGGTCGTCATCGACGGCGACCCGACCACGGACATCCGCCAGTCCGACCGCGTCGTCGACGTGATGCAGAACGGCCGCCTCTATTCGCTGCCGCGGATGGACGAGATCGCGCCGCGCAACAAGCCGCGCCAGCCGTTCTTCTTCGACGGCGTCGACGGCGCCGCGATGCCGGTCACCACGCACGGCCACGGGCACGGCGACATGGACGGCGACGACTGACCTCCAGGAGAACTCGATGCCCGATTCCCAAGCCGTCGCCAGCACGCTGGCCGCCGAGATCGACCGCGCGGCCGCGGCCGTCGAGGCGCAGGTCATCGCCTGGCGGCGCGACCTGCACGAACATCCCGAGCTCGGCAACCGCGAGTTCCGCACCGCGGAGATCGTGCGCGCGCACCTGGCGGCCTTGGGACTCGACGAGGTGAGGACGGGCGTCGCCCACACCGGCGTCGTCGGACTGCTGCGCGGCGCGCTGCCCGGGCCGGTCGTCGCCCTGCGGGCCGACATGGACGCGCTGCCGGTGCGCGAGGAGGTCGACCTGCCGTTCGCCTCGAAGGGGCGCGCCACCTGGAACGGCGACGAGGTCGGCGTGATGCACGCCTGCGGCCACGATTGCCACACGGCCATCCTGATGGGCGTCGCCAGCGTGCTCGCGGGGCTGCGCGCGCGGCTGCGCGGGTCCGTCAAGTTCATCTTCCAGCCGGCCGAGGAGATGCCGCCCGAAGGCGAGGAAGGCGGTGCCCGCATGATGATCGCCGAGGGCGCGCTCGAGAACCCGGTGCCGCAGGCGATCTTCGGACTGCACGTGACGTCGCGACTGCCGCTGGGCACGATCGGCTATCGCCCCGGCCCGACGATGGCGAGCTCGGACAAGCTCCACATCACCGTCCACGGCAGGCAGACGCACGGTGCCGCGCCCTGGCTCGGCGTCGACCCGATCGTGACGGCCGCGCAGGTCGTGCTCGGCCTGCAGACGGTGATCAGCCGCGGCACCGACATCACCCGCGAGCCGGCCGTCGTCACCATCGGCATGATCCGCGGCGGCGTGCGCGACAACATCATTCCGGACAGCGTCGAGATGCGCGGCACCATCCGCGCGTTCGACGAGGAGATGCGCGACGAGATCCACGAGCGCGTGACGACGCTCGCCGAGGCCGTGTCGCGCGGCTCGCGGGCGGGCTGCACCGTGTGCATCGCCAAGAAGTACCCGGTCACCATCAACGATCCGGCGCTGACCGAGGCGATGGTGCCCACGCTGGCCCGCGTCGCCGGTCCGCACGGCCTGGACTTGATCCCGAAGGTGACGGGATCGGAAGATTTCTCGTTCTTCCAGCGCATCGTCCCGGGCCTGTTCTTCTTCGTGGGCGTCACGCCGCCCGAGGTCGATCCGAAGGACGCGTACTCGAACCATTCGCCGCGCTTCTTCGCCGACGAGCGGGCGCTGGTGCTGGGCGTCCGTTCGCTCGCGCACCTGGCTTGCGACTGGCTCGAAGCGCGGGCGTGACGACCGTCGCCAGCGATGGGCCGCTCGCCGGCTATGCTCGCGGACTCGTCAAAGGATCCTTCGCATGCGCATCGAGATCGAACCCGGCATCCGCCTCTACGTCGACGTCGAGAGCCCGCAGTACGTGCCCGACGGCCCGGTGCTGCGCGAGAAGCCGACGCTGCTGTTGCTCCACGGCGGCCCCGGCTTCGACCACTCGGGCTTCCGGCCGTACTTCGGCCGCGTCGCCGACATCGCGCAGGTCGTCTACTACGACCACCGCGGCCACGGCCGCAGCGATCGCCGGCCGCGCGAGGAGTGGACGCTGGACACCTTCGCCGACGACGTCGTGCGCCTGTGCGACGCGCTGGGCATCGTCAGGCCCATCGTGCTGGGCCAGTCGTTCGGCGGCTTCGTGGCCCAGCGCTACCTTGCGCGGCATCCCGACCATCCATCGAAGGTGATCCTGTCGAGCACCTCGCCGCACATGATGATGGAGCGCAAGGTGGCGATGTTCGCGAAGCTGGGCGGGGCCGCGGCGGCCGAGTCGGCCGCGCGGTTCTGGAGCAACCCCGGTCCCGCGACCTGGGACGACTACGGCGTGCACTGCCGCCACCTCTACAACACGACGCCGCAGGATCCGCACGGCGGCGCGCGCACGATCCACGAGCTCGACATCCTGTACGCGTCGGCCGCCGGCGAACAGCGCACGATGAACCTGCTGCCCGGCCTCGCCGGCGCGAAGTGCCCGGTGCTGGTGATGGTGGGCGAGGACGACCCGGTCTGCCCGCTGGCCGACGCGCAGGACATCGCCGCCGCGTTGCCGCCGCAGTGGATGCAATACCGCGCGTTCCCGAAGGTCGGCCATGGCGCGTGGCGCGACGACGCGGATGCGGCGTTCGCGGAACTGCGCCGCTTCATCCTGGAGTGAGGCCATGCGATTCGCCGTCCTGATCCTCGCCGCGTTGACGGCCGGCCTCGCGGGCTGCGTCGCGGCCCCGCATTACGTGCGTTCGCATCCGCAGATCGACGGGGTGCTCGCGAGCGCGGGCGTGCCGCGCGCGGGCGTCACGATCGGAACCTGCCTCGACGAGCCGCCGTACCCGTCGTGGACGCCCGACAAGTGCGAGCACCGGCTGGCGACGACGACCGACGAGCAGGGACGCTTCCACTTCGAGGGCGCCGGCAAGCTGCACCTGCTGCTGTTCGGCGCCGGCGACGTGCCGTTCGACCTGCTCACCGTCAAGGACGGCGATCGCGTGCTGTCCTGGCATCGCTTCGATCCGTCTCCGCCGATGCGCACGCAGATGGCCTGCGAACTGGGCGAGCGGCTGGTCTGCTCGGCGAAGGATCTGCGTTGACGCCGTCGGAACGCGGGCGCGCGTGCAGAATGGCGCGATGACCGGACCCGACCCGTTCAAGCCGCCCGCGGCCGCCGTGCAGGACGTCGGCGCCGCGCGCACGCCGTCGTTTGCGCCTTCGCCCGTGGTGGCGACCGCCTTCGTGTCGGCGGCGCTGCTGCACCTGCTGTGGCTCTCGCAGGTGTTCCGCAGCTACGTGGTGCTCTCGAGCGACGGCGTCCTGTGGCCGATCGGCCTGTTTCCGGTGGTCATCGGGCTGCTGTTCTTCTACGCCGGCCTGGCCTGCCTCGTCGCGACCGGGCTGCGCGGCGGCCGCTTCCTGCTGATGGCCGCGGCGTGGCACGCGCTGGCCCTGGTGGCGTGGCATTCGATCTTCGCCTGGCCGTCGGACGTCCGCTTCGCGGCGCTGCGTCCGATCGCGCTGGACATGGTCATCGCCGTGGCCGGCTGGGCCGTGGCGCGGCGTCGCAGGCGCGCGATACGGGAATCGACATGAACGCCATCCTCGAGGAAGTCACCGCCGCCGCCGACCGCGCGATCGCATCGCTGCAGGCGCGCGCCGGCGGGCGGCTGGATTTCTCGGTCGCGAGCGTCGCGGTCGTCGACGAGATGCTGGTCGAGGCGTCGGCCTACGTCGCCGACCTCGCCGAGGACGTCGTCACCGGCCTCGTGCAGCAGCTCGGCTGCTACGTGCTCGAGGTGGCCCGGCGGTCGTTCGGCGGCGAGTACTTCTGGCACGAGGAGGGCGAGCAGCCGATCCTCGTCGTCGGCGAGCCCCGGGCGCATGTCGCGCTGATGACCTGGAGCAAGGTCGTCGGCCGTCTGACGGGCGACCAGGGCGACGACCTCGTGTTCTTCTTCGACGGCTTCGCGCAGAAGGCCGCGCAACCCGCGCCGGGCAGCAACGTGCTGTTCCTCTGAACCACAACCATTCCAGGAGCCAGGATGACCACTGCCGCCGCCGCGCCATCGAAGATCGCCACCGTGCTGCGCGTGACCAGCGGCAACTTCCTGGAGATGTTCGACTTCTTCCTGTACGGCATCTACGCGTCCGACATCTCGAAGGCGTTCTTCCCGGTCAAGAGCGGCTACATCTCGCTGATGCTGACGTTCGTCACCTTCGGCGCCGGCTTCCTGATGCGGCCGCTGGGCGCGGTGATCCTGGGCGCGTACATCGACCGCATCGGCCGCCGGCGCGGGCTGATCCTCACGCTCGCGCTGATGGCCTGCGGCACGGTGCTGATCGCCTGCGTGCCGAGCTATTCGACGATCGGCCTGTTCGCGCCGCTGCTGGTCGTGATCGGCCGGCTGGTGCAGGGCTTCTCGGCGGGCGTCGAACTGGGCGGGGTGTCGGTGTACCTGGCCGAGATGTCGACGCCGGGCCACAAGGGCTTCTACGTCAGCTGGCAGTCGGCGAGCCAGCAGGCCGCCATCATGATGGCCGCGGCGCTGGGGTATGCGGTCAACGCGTGGCTCGCGCCCGCGGTGGTGGACAACTGGGGCTGGCGCATCCCGTTCTTCGTGGGCTGCATGATCCTGCCGTTCGTGTTCTACATCCGGCGCTCGCTGCTCGAGACCGAGGAGTTCCTCGCGCGCAAGGTGCGTCCCACGTTCCGCGAGAGCCTGCACGCGATGGCGCGCAACTGGCCGCTGATCGGCGCCGGCATGATGATGGTCGTGATGACGACGGTGTCGTTCTACCTGATCACCGTCTACACGCCCACGTTCGGCAAGTCGGTGCTCAAGCTCGATGCCACCGACGCGCTGATCGTCACGTTCTGCGTCGGCCTGTCGAACTTCATCCTGCTGCCGGTGATGGGCGCGCTGTCCGACCGCGTGGGCCGCTGGCCGCTGCTCGTCACGTTCACGGTGCTGACGCTGCTCACCGCGTATCCGGTGCTGGCGTGGCTGGTCGCGGCGCCGTCGTTCAGCCACATGCTGGTGACCGAGCTGTGGCTGTCGGTGCTCTACGCGAGCTACAACGGCGCCGCCGTGGTGGCGCTCACCGAGGTGATGCCGCCGCACGTGCGCACCGTGGGCTTCTCGCTCGCGTACGCGCTGGCCACCGCGATCTTCGGCGGCTTCACGCCGCTGGTGTCCACCTGGCTGATCAAGGTGACGGGCGACCATGCCGCGCCCGGCTTCTGGATGAGCGGCGCGGCCGCGTGCGGCCTGCTCGCGACCTTCCTGCTCTACCGCGGCGTCGTCAAGGAGCGCTGAGCCGGCGTCGTCATGCGCCGTCAGCGTCGACCTCGCTTGTCCTACACGCGTTGCGACGCCGCTCCGACACGGCGCGGCGAGCTCCGGTGAGATAGTTTGGACATGCCGAACGACATCGGACGCAGAACTCGAACAACATCCGATGTCGGCCGGCCCCTACAACTCACAGGAGCACGATCATGAACAAGGATCAGGTCAACGGCCGCGCCGAGACCGTCAAGGGCAACGTCAAGGAAGCCGCCGGCAAGCTCGTCGGCAACGAGCGCCTGACCGCCGAAGGCCAGGCCGAGCAGGCCGCCGGCAAGGTGCAGTCCACGGTCGGCGACGTCAAGAACAACGTCGGCAAGGCCATCAAGAACGCGATCGATCGCTGACTGTTCGATCAACGCAGGGTCGATCCTGGCGATCGACCCACGGAGGCCGCGCCCCAGTGCCGGCGCGGTCTCCGAAGCCCGGTTCCCGCGATCGATTCGTCGGTCGCATCAACGCTTCAGACGGACGCCGACGCCCGGACATCCAGTGCATGTCCGGGCGTTGTCGTTTGCGCTTCGCGTCGAGCTAGACGTGGATGAAGCGGCCGCCGCCGAACGACCAGTTCTCCCACATCGTCTCCTTGAAGACCAGCATCACGTTGTCGGGATCGAGGCCGGGCGTCTGGCGCAGGCTGTCGATCAGGTCGATGGCGATCTTGCGCTTGATCTTCACGCTGCGGCCGGTCGACAGCAGGATCTCGATCAGCACGAAGTCGTCGCTGCGCGGCGACGCGAGGTCGGGGTAGCTGGCGTCGTAGCGGAAGTCCTCGGCGGACAGCTCCAGCACGCGGTGGAAGCGGTCGGCCTGCGGCACGCCGGCGGCCACCAGCGCGTTGTGCACGGCGTTGAGCACGGCCGACTTGAACGCCGCGTCCTTGCCGCGGCGCAGGGTCAGGGTCACGAGAGGCATCGAGGCGTCCCGGTCAGATGTGGTCGGGCATCTTCAGGCCGACGGGCACGGGATCGTAGCCGGCGTCGACCAGCGCCTGCGACAGCAGGAACGAGTCGAGATCGGAGTCGACGCGCACGAGCTTGGTGCCGAGGTTGACGTCCACGCTGGCGGCCGGATCGAGCGAGTGGATTGCCGTGGTGACCGCGTTGACGCAGTGTCCGCAGCTCATGCCTTCGACGATGAATTCGGTCATGGTGCTCTCCTGGAGGGGGGTTGCCGACAGTGTCGCGCGGCGAGAGCCTGTCAGGCAAAGGAAAGGCCCGCGGCCCTTGGTGGCGCGCGGGTTTGAGCGGGCTTTTCGAACCGGAAATCGCCCCGACACGCCCATTTGCGTGGGGTTTTTCCAATCTGCGCAGATCGTTACAGGCAGACCGTCGACACTGCCGGTTTACTGGGATTCAATTCCTTCCGATGTTCAGCACGCCGCCCGCTTCCGTCCCCCCCGCCCGCCGCGACTGGTCCTTTCCGGTCGAGGGGATGAGCTGTGCCGCGTGCGCCGGGCGCGTCGAGCGCGCGCTGCGCGCGGTGCCGGGCGTCGCCGAGGCGAGCGTCAACATGGCCACCGAAGTGGCCAGCGTGCGCGCCGACGCGCCGGTGGCGTTCGACGGCCTGGAGGCCGCGGTGCGCCAGGCCGGCTATGCCGCGCGCGCGCCCGACATGCCCGCGCCGCCGGCCCGGTCCGACGCACAGGCCTGGCGGCCGGTGATCGTGGCGGCGGCGTTGTCGCTGCCCTTGCTGCTGCCGATGGCCGCCGCGCTCGTCGGCGTGAGCTGGGCCTGGCCGGCGTGGCTGCAGTTCCTGCTCGCGACGCCGGTGCAGTTGTGGTTCGGCGCGCGCTTCTACGCCGGCGCCTGGCGCGCGCTGCGCGGCGGCGCTGCCAACATGGACGTGCTGGTGGCGCTGGGCACCTCGGCCGCGTACGGCCTGAGCCTCTACCAATGGTGGGCCGCGGCGCGCATGCCGGGCATGGCGGCCGGACATCTCTATTTCGAGGCCGCCGCCGTCGTCATCACGCTGGTGCTGCTGGGCAAGCAGCTCGAGGCGCGCGCCAAGCGCCAGACGACGCAGGCCCTGCGCGCGCTGCAGGCGCTGCAACCGGCCACGGCGCGCGTGCGCCGCGACGGTGTCGACTCGGACGTCGCGATCGCCCGCCTGCGCGTCGGCGACGCGCTGGTGGTGCGGCCCGGCGAACGCTTCGCGGCCGACGGCGTCGTGGCCGAAGGCGACAGCCATGTCGACGAATCGCTGGTCACCGGCGAGAGCCTGCCCGTCGCGCGCGGGCCGGGCGAGCGCATCACCGGCGGCGCGATCAACGGCGAAGGGCTGCTGCTGGTCAACGTCACCGCGGTCGGCGCCGAGTCCACGTTGGCGCGCATCGTGCGGCTCGTCGAATCGGCGCAGGAGAAGAAGGCGCCGATCCAGCACCTGGTCGACCGCGTCAGCGCCGTCTTCGTGCCGGTGGTCTGCGCCGCGGCGCTGCTCACGCTGCTGGGCTGGGGCTTCGGCAGCGGCGACTGGCAGCGCGCGCTGCTCAACGCGGTCGCCGTGCTGGTGATCGCCTGCCCGTGCGCGCTGGGCCTGGCCACGCCCGCCGCGCTGATGGCCGGCACCGGCGTTGCGGCGCGCCACGGCATCCTGATCAAGGACGCCGAGGCGCTGGAGATCGCGCACGACGTCTCGGTGGTCGCGTTCGACAAGACCGGCACGCTCACCGAAGGCAAGCCGATGCTGGTGGCCTGCGTGGCCGTCGACGGCGACGCCGCGCGCCTGCTGGCGCTCGCCGCGGCCGTGCAGTCCGGCAGCACGCATCCGCTGGCGCAGGCCGTGCTGGACATGGCGCGCGGCACCCATTCGCGCGTGCCCGCGGCGAGCGCGCAGCGCGCGGTGCCGGGCAAGGGCGTGTCGGCGCTGGTGCGCGTGCCCGCCGATCCGCGCACGACGGCCGAAGCCAGGCTGGCCGAGGTCATCGCCGCCAGCGTGATCATGAGCGCCCGCCAGAGCGCAGGCCTGTCGCCCGGCACCGGGCTCCTCGACGCCGAACACCACGTCGACGCCGCTGCCAGCGAGCGCGAGCTGCGCCTGGGCAGCGCGCGCTGGATGGCCGAGCTGGGCGTCGACCTCGCGCCGCTGGCCGAGCGGGCGGCCGAGTTGCAGTCCATGGGCCGCACGGTGTCGTGGCTGGCCGACGTGTCCGGCGACGCGCCGGAATTGCTGGGCCTGGTCGCGTTCGGCGACCGGCTGCGCGACGGCGCGATCGACGCCGTGCAGCGCCTGCGCGCGGAGCACGTGCGCACCGTGATGATCAGCGGGGACGGCCGCGCCAGCGCCGCGGGCGTCGCGCAGCTGCTGGGCATCGCCGAGGTGCATGCCGAGGTGCTGCCCGGCGAGAAGGCGTCGCTGCTGGCGTCGCTGCGCTCGCTGTCCGTGGGCGATGCCGGCCGCGGTCGCCAGCGGCCGGTGCGCGTGGCCATGGTCGGCGACGGCCTCAACGACGCGCCGGCGCTGGCCGCGGCCGACGTGGGCATCGCGATGGCCTCGGGCACCGACGTCGCGATGGAGGCCGCCGGCATCACGCTGATGCGCTCCGATCCGCGGCTGGTGGCCGACGCGCTCGACATCTCGCGCCGCTGCGTCGCCAAGATTCGCCAGAACCTGTTCTGGGCGTTCGCCTACAACGTGGTCGGCATCGGCCTGGCCGCGGCCGGGCTGCTCAGCCCGATGGTGGCGGGCGCCGCGATGGCGTTCAGCAGCGTCAGCGTCGTCGCCAACGCGTTGACGCTGCGGCGCTGGAAGGCCGCATCGGTGCGGCGCGCCTGAGAGGCGCAACGCGCCTCCTGCGGCGCTGCAACGCCGCGGCGCCCGAGGCTTACTGCAGCCGGGAGGCGGCTTCTGCCTTGGTGAAGAAGTCGTAGATCCCGTCCGCGCTCATGCTGCGCGCGTCGGCGAGCTCGCCGGCCTTGGTCATGAACAGGATCTTGTTGTCGGGCGACACGATCACCGCCGACGGAATGCCCTTCTTCGTCGCGTTGCCGTAGGCCGTGCTCACGTCGACGTTGTGGTCGAAGTGGCCGACGTCGATCTTGACGACCTTGAACTTGCCCATCAGCTCGGCGTTGCGGCCGGTCTTGAGCGCGTGGTCGAGCGCGCGGCAGTCTTCGCACCAGTTGGCGCCGAAGATCAGCAGGACCGGCTCCTTGGCGGCGGCGGCGTCGTGCAGCGCGACGGCGATCTGCGCCTTGGCGTCGGCTTGTTCGTCATAGGGGCGGTCGGCGGCCATCGCCAGGCCGGCGGCGACCGAGATCGCGAGGGACAGCAGGATTTTCTTCATCCTGCCATGATGCCAGCGCCGCGCCGGCGTGTCCTGAAGCGGACTTTTCGCCCCGATCGCCTGTCGCCCGGGAATAAAAAAGCTCCGCCGGGGGCGGAGCTTCGAAGGAGCGGAGGGCGCGCCGTGGCGCGCGCCGGGTTCAGGCGGTGGCGCGGTGGCCGACGATCGTCACGTGCTGCTGGGCCACGTGCGCCTGGCCGTAGGGCGCCATCGCCAGACTGTCCGCGGCCGCGTACTGCATCGTCGCGAGGCCGTTGACGCCGGCGAAGATGCCGAAGGTCACGAAGGCGGACAGGGCGATGGCGGCGAACTGGGCGGTGGTCTTGGTCATGATGGGCTCCTGGTGTCTGGTTGCGTTGGTTCGGATGCGTTTCGTGATCCGATGAATGAACTTTAGGAGTCCACCGAAGCGTCGCAAACCGGCTTGCGACGAGCCGCGCCGACCACGGAACCAACTGCAATTTCGCGCGACGAGCCGTCAGCCGCGGCGCTGCTGCGGCATGAACGCATCGACGACGCCGGCGCGGATCACGTCCAGGAAGCGCCGCAGCCGCGCCGGATAGAAGCGCGCCTTCGGATAGACCAGCCACACCGGCAGCGGCGCCGCGCGCCATTGCGGCGCCAGGTGGACGAGCCGCCCCTGCGCGATGTCGTCGGTCACCAGCCACGCCGACGCGACGGCCGCGCCGACGCCCATCACCGCCGCGGTGCGCAGCGCGTAGAGGCTGTCGGTGCTCATGCGCGGCGCGATCGCGAACCGCGCATCGGGGCCGCCGGCGAGCGGCGACAGCGTGACCGCGGTGCGGTAGTACGGCCGCATGGCCAGCCACGGCAGCCGGGCGAGGTCGTCCGGCTGTTGCGTCGCGGGCAGCGGCGCGGCGAGCGCGGGCGCGGCGACGACGATTCGCGGCACCTCGGCCAGCTTGACCGCGACGACGGCCGGGTCGTCCACCTCGCCCACCTGGATCGCGCAGTCGATGCCTTCGGCGATGAAGTCGGGCCGGCGGTCGTGCAGCAGCCATTCGACGCTGACGCGCGGGTAACGCGCCAGGTACTCGGCCAGCGGCGCGACGAGCTGCTGCTGGCCGAACGCGTGCGGCGCGATGACGCGCAGCGCGCCTTCGGGCTCGTCGCCGGCGCCGCGCAGGTCGGCCTCGAACGCGTGCCAGCTGGCGAGCAGCTCGCGCGCGCGTTCGAGGCAGCGCTGGCCGTCCTCGGTGAGCGTCATCGAGTGCGTGGAACGCCGCAGCAGCCGCACGCCCAGCGAGCGTTCCAGCGCCTGCAGGCGGCGGCTGACGGTGGGCTGCGTGGTGCCCAGCTGCGCGGCGGCCGCCGACAGGTTGCCGGCCTCGACGATGCGCACGAAGGTCTCCATCAGCGCGAAGCGATCGGCGGGGGTGGCGGTCTTGGTCATGCGTCGAGCGTATAGCAATTGTTCTCATGGCGCGTCTACCCGTGGCGGCGACGCGTCGCCAGAATGGGGCATTCCCTGATTCGACACCCACAACGTCCATGTCCACCATTCACACCACGCATGCGCCTGAGACCGCGGCCACGCATCCGCTGACCCTGCCGCTGGTCGGCCTGCTCGCCGCCGGCGCCGGCCTGTCGGTGGCCGCGCTCTATTACAGCCAGCCGATGCTGGGCGAGCTGGGCGCCGACATCGGCGCCTCGGCCCGCCAGATCGGCCTCGTGCCGACGCTCACGCAGCTGGGCTACGCCGCCGGCATCTTCTTCCTGGCGCCGCTGGGCGACCGGTTCGACCGGCGCCGCATCATCCTCGTGAAGGCCGCGGCGCTGGTCGTCGCATTGCTGGCGGCGGGCGCGGCGTCGGCGATCGGACTGCTGCTGGTCGCCAGCCTCGCGATCGGACTCGCCGCCACGATGGCGCAGGACATCGTCCCCGCCGCCGCCACGCTCGCGCCCGAGGCGCAGCGCGGCAAGATCGTCGGCACCGTGATGACGGGCCTGCTGATGGGCATCCTGCTGTCGCGCGTGGTGAGCGGCTTCGTGGCCGCGCACTTCGGCTGGCGCGCGATGTTCGTCGCCGCGGCCGCCAGCATCGCCCTGTTCGCGGCCGTCGCGTCGCGCGCGCTGCCGCGCTTCCGGCCGACGACGCGCCTGCACTACGCCGCGCTGCTGGCCTCGTCCGCACAGCTGTGGAAGCGCCACGGCGCGCTGCGCCGGGCCGCGCTGGCGCAAGGCCTGCTGGCCGTCGGCTTCAGCGCGTTCTGGTCGACGCTGGCGGTGATGCTGCATTCGTCCACCTGGCACCTGGGCAGCGCCGCGGCCGGCGCGTTCGGCCTGGCCGGGGCCGCCGGCGCGCTCGCCGCGCCCGTGGCGGGGCGGATCGCCGACACCCGCGGCCCGGAGCTCGTCACGCGCCTGGGCACCAGCCTGGCCGCGGTCTCGTTCCTCGTGATGGCCGCCGGCGGACTGCTGCCGCTGAACATGCAGCTGTGGGTCATCGGCGTCGGCGCCGTGGGTTTCGACCTGGGCGTGCAGGCGACGCTGATCTCGCACCAGACCATCGTCTACGGCATCGACCCGGGCGCGCGCAGCCGCCTCAACGCACTGCTGTTCACCGGCATGTTCATCGGCATGTCCAGCGGAGCCGCGCTCGGCAGCCTGGCGCTGTCGCAATGGGGCTGGCCCGGCGTGATGCTGCTGTCGGCGGGCGGTGCGATCTCCGCGCTGATCGTGCGTCTGTGGCCGTCGACGAAGCCGGCCTGAGGACGGCACGCCTCGCGCGCGGACGCGCGTCGCGCGCGCGAGGGCCCGCGTTCAGAACCCTTCGAGCACCACCTTGCCCTGCGCCTTGCCGCTCTCGATCCAGGCGTGCGCGCGCAGCAGGTTGGCCGCGTTGATGGTTCCGTAGTGCGCGCCGGCCGTCGTGCGGATGCGGCCGGCGTCGACCAGCATCGCCACCTCCGCGAGCAGCTTGCCCTGTCCGGCCATGTCCGGGGTCTCGAACATGGCGCGCGTGAACATCAGCTCCCAATGCAGCGACAGCGCCTTCTGCTTGAGCGCCATCACGTCGAGGCCGGCCATGTCGTCGATGACGCCGATGGCGCCCTGCGGCTTCAGGCTCTCGACGATCTGCGCGTAGTGCTTGCCGGTCTGCGTCAGCGCCGCGACGAAGTCGACGGGCCCGTGGCCGCCGTCCTTCAGCGCCTGCGCGAGCGGCTGCGAGTGGTCGATCACGGCGTGCGCGCCGAGTTCGCGGCACCACGCCTGCGTCTCGGGCCGCGACGCGGTGGCGATCACCTTCAGCTGCGTCAGCTGGCGCGCGAGCTGGATCAGGATCGAGCCGACGCCGCCGGCGCCGCCGACGATCATCAGCGACTGCCCCGCACCGCCGCCGCGCGGCACGCGCAGCCGGTCGAACAGCAGCTCCCACGCGGTGATCGCGGTGAGCGGCAGCGCGGCGGCCTGGGCGTCCTCGAGCGACGTCGGGGCCTTCGCGACGATGCGCTCGTCGACGACATGCAGCTCGCTGTTGGCGCCGGGCCGCGTGATCGAGCCGGCGTAGAAGACGCGGTCGCCGACCTGGAAGCCGGCTACGTCCGCGCCGACGCGCTCGACCACGCCGACGGCGTCCCAGCCCAGCACCTTGGCCTGGCCGGCCGGCGGCGCGGTGTTCCGGCGCACCTTGGTGTCGACCGGGTTGACCGAGATCGCCTTCACGCGCACGAGCAGGTCGCGCGGGCCGGGCTGCGGTGCGGGCAGCTCGAGGTCTTCCAGGGCATCGGGCTGGTCGACGGGCAGGTTGTGGTGGTATCCGATGGCTTTCATGGCGGGCTCCGGTTGATCGATGGATGCACTTTATGGCGGCAAGGCAGGATTGATAAGATCGCCTCCAAAGGCATCACTTTCAAATGAAGATTGAAAATCTGGCCGACCTTCGCGTCCTCGTGCAGACGGCGCGCGGCGGCACGCTCACCGCGGCCGCGCGCACGCTGGGCATGACGCCCGCCGCGGCCAGCGCGACGCTCAAGCGCCTCGAGGCGCAGCTGGGCACGCGGCTGTTCGAGCGCTCCACGCGCGCGATGCGCCTGACCTCGCAGGGCCAGATCCTGCTGGACTACGCGCAGCGCGCGTTCGAGCTGCTCGCCGAGGGCGAGTCGCAGGTGGACGCCGATCGCGCCGCGCTGGTGGGCACCGTGCGGGTGGCCGCGCCGTCCGACCTGACGCGCAATCTGCTGCTGCCGCTGTTCGACGAATTCATGCGGGCCCATCCCGGGCTGCAGCTGCAGCTGTCGGTCGCCGATCGCGTGCTCGATGTGATGCGCGACGAGGTCGACGTCGCCATCCGCTTCGGCACGCTCGCCGATTCGCGCCTGGTCGCGCGCACGCTCGTGGCGTCGAGTCCCGTCTGCAGCGCGTCGCCGGACTACCTGCGCCGCCACGGCACACCCCGGACGCCGCAGGATCTGCTCAAGCACAACTGCATCACGTTCGACCGCGCCGGCCGCCGCCATCGCACGTGGCGCTTCTGCCGCGATGGCCAGTGGACGGAAGTGCGCGTCGACGGCGACCGCAGCGCCGACGACGCGTCGCTGGCGCGCGAATGGGCCGTGGCGGGCGCGGGCATCGTGCTGAAGTCGGAGATCGATCAGCGGCGCGATCTCGCGAGCGGCGCGCTGGTGCCGCTGCTCACCGAATGGCAGACCGAGCCGTATCCGCTGCATGCGTTGTTGCTCAGCGGCCGCTTCATCCCGAACCGCGTGCGCGCGCTGGTGGACTTCCTCGCGCTGAAGTTCAGCGCAATCCCAGCCGCGTCAGCTTCTTGATCAGCCCGACACGCGACACGCCCAGCCGACGCGCGGCCTCGCTCTGGTTGCCGCCGGCCGCGGTCATCGCGTCGCGCACCAGCCGCAGCTCCAGCTCGTTGAGCGCGGCGTCGAGCGGGCCGGCGGACGGGTCGACGTGGCCGGACGCGGGCGCGTTGTCTTCGCTCGTGTCGCCGCTGGCCAGGCGCAGCAGGTCGGCGTCGACCTCGTGCTGGTCGGGCAGGATCAGGGCGCCCGCCGATTCGACGACCGCCTTCAGCTCGCGCACGTTGCCGGGCCACTCGCGCGACGCCAGCCACGCGAGCGCGCCGGCCGTGAAGCCGGTGCGCGGCGCGACGCGGCGCAGGAAGCGCGACGCGAGCAGCGGCACGTCGGCCGGGCGCTCGGACAGCGCCGGCGTGCGCAGCACGACGCCCTTGAGCCGATAGAACAGATCCTCGCGGAACGTGCCCTCGCGCACCATGGCCTCGAGGTCGCGATGCGTGGCCGCGACCACGCGCGCCTCGGCGCGCTTCTGCACGCGTCCGCCCACCGGCACGAACGTGCCTTCCTGCAGGAAGCGCAGCAGCTTGACCTGCATCGCCGCGGGCATCTCGCCCACTTCGTCGAGGAACAGCGTGCCGCCGTGCGCGGCCTCGACGAGACCGGGCTGGTCGCGGTACGCGCCGGTGAAGCTGCCCTTCATGTGGCCGAACAGCTCGCTCTCCAGCAACTCCGCCGACAACGCGCCGCAATGGATCGCGACGAACGGCCCCGCGCTGCGCGCGCTGCAACCGTGCAGCGCGCGCGCCACGAGTTCCTTGCCGGTGCCGGTCGGCCCGAGCACCAGCACGCTGACCGACGTCTGCGCGACGCGACGCACCATGCCGCGCAGCTGCGTCATCGCCGGCGCCTGGCCGACCAGGCCGAGGTCGTCGGTGGCCGTGGCGGCGCGCAGCGTCGCGATCTCCGCGTCGAGCCGCGCCTTGCGCAGCGCGCGGGCGACGACGAAGCGCAGCATGTCGGGGTCGATCGGCTTGGTGAGGAAGTCCCATGCGCCAAGCTCCGTCGCGCGCAGCGCGAGCTCGTGCTCGCCGTGGCCGGTGAGCACGACCACCGGCACGCCGGCAAAGCGCGGGATCATCTCGAGGCCGATCTCGGGATCCATGTGCGGCGGCATCGCGAGGTCGAGCAGCACCAGCTCGGGCCGCTGCCGCTCGAACGACGCCAGCGCCTGCTCGCCGTCGCCGGCGACAGTGACCGCGTGGCCGAGGTCGCGCAGGAACGAGCCGCCGAGGCGCTGGAAGGCCGGCTCGTCGTCGACGAGCAGCACGCGGCCGGCTTCGGGGGTTTCGCTCATGGGGTGCCCGTCGGAAACGTCAGGGTGAAGCAGGTGCGCCACGGCGCGCGCTCGGTCAGCGCCACCGAGCCGCCGTGCGCGGCCATGATGCGCGCGACGATCGCGAGGCCGAGCCCGGTGCCGCCGGGACTGCGCGAGGCGAAGGGCTCGAACAGCCGGGTGCGGATCTCTTCGGGAACGCCGGGCCCGTTGTCGCAGACGTGCAGCCGCAGCGCGCCGTCCACCGCTTCCGCATCGACGTGGACGTGGCCCGCGCGGGCGTCGTCGCCGGCGTCGGCCGTCGCGACCCGCGCGTTCTCGAACAGGTTGGTCAACGCCTGCTCCACGCGTCGCGCGTCGGCATCGACGATCAACTCGCCGGCCAGGCCGTCGCCCAGGCTCACGTCGGGCAGGCGCAGCGCCGCGCGCCGCACCTGCGCGGCGAGGTCGATGCGCGCCGGCGCGAGTTTCCAGGGCTTGGCGTAGTCCAGCAGGTCCTTCGTGAGGTTGGCGATGCGCGCCACCTGGTCGGCGACCTCGCGCCGCGTGTCCGCGGGCGATCCCGACACGGCCATCGCGATGATGTTGAGCGGGTTGCGGATGTCGTGCGCCACGGTCGCCGCCAGCGAGCCGAGTTCGGCCAGCCGCGCCTGCAACTGGCGCTCGCGTTCGCGCGCGGCGATCTGCTGCGTCTGCTCGACGCGCGCCGCGGCCTCCGCCACCACCGAGCCGAACAGCTCGGCGACGTGGCGCGGGCCGGGCGGTGCCGCGTCCCAGCCGGTGAGCTCGGTCGTCCAGGCTTCGGGGCCGCGGGTGGTCGACAGGCGCGCAACGGCGGCGTCGATCGACGCCGCCTTGCCGATCGCCACGTCCACGCGCGTGCCGATGCGCCGGCTCAGCAGCGCCGAGGCCTGCTCGGCGAGCGCGTCCGCGGTCTCGGCCGACTGCAGCGCGTTGCGCCACGCCTGCAGGTCGCCGGCGCTCACGGTGCCGCCGGGGTAGATCAAGCGCTCCGCAAAACCGCGGATCGGCCCGTTCAGCGCGAGGCAGCTCGCGGCCACGGCCAGTCCGCCGAGCCAGCGCGATTCGAACGGCAGCAGCGGCGTCAACGCGACCACCGCCGCGCCGAGCGCCAGCAGCAGCGTCCACACGAGCGCGCGCCGCGCCCACGCGTTGGCGACGAACACGCCGTAGCGCAGGATGCCGTAGACGAGGATCACCGGGTACAGCGGCAGTCCCAGCAGCGGGAACGGATAGCAGGGCAGGTCCAGCACCGCCATGCCGTAGCCGGTCAGGCACACGAAGCCCCACAGGCACGACGCCGCGACCGCCGCGATCTGGCTGAACGCCGGCCGCTGCGCGCGCAGCATGGCCGCCAGCAGCACCGCGATGCCCGCCCCGCCGAGAACGATCCACGCCGTGCTCGCGATCCAGCCGGCCGCGTACGGCAGCGCGATCCAGCCGATGTAGCGGTTGTGCACGAGGTGGGCCGGCAGCAGGCATTCCGACGCCAGCGTCGAGATCGCGCCCAGCGCGTAGCCGGCGGCGATGCTGCGGCGGCCCAGGCGCACGCCGCAGAACACCACGACGAAGTGGAAGAAGAACGCCGACGTGAACGGCGCGGTGGCGAGCAGCGCCATCGACGCGCGCTCCATGCCCGGCCCGAACCAGTTCGGCAGCTCGTTGCCGACGATCCACACCGCGATGCCGCCGAGGAAGGCCGCCAGCAGGCGCGCACCGGCCACGCGGTCGGCCCAGGCGAGCAGCACGCCGGCGAGGGCCAGCGTCTCGAACAGCGCGAAGGCAAGGGCGAGGTGGATCAGCATGCGCGGGGGTGTCAACGCCGTTGACGACGGACGGTTCCCGGACTGTATCCGAAGTATGCAGGTCAAAACACAAACATCAATGAAATCAAAGGCTTGCGATCGTTTCCCCGGCTGGCCCGGTTTTCGCGATGGAGGCTCATCCGCCAACCAGAACGAGACCCGCCATGACCCGCTCGCTGACCACCCCGCTGCCCGCCGCCGACGCTGCGCGCGGCCTCGACCTCCCCACGCTCGTCGGCGCCGCCGGCTGGGCGCGCCTGCCGGCCGCCGTGCGCCGGCGCTTCGGCGTCGACCACGGCGCGGCGACCTATGTCGGCCGGATGGCGCTGCGCTGCTCGCCGCCGGGCCGCGTGTTCGCGCTGGCGTCGCGGCTGTTCGGCAGCCCGCTGTCGGGCGTGACGGCCACCGCCGTGCCGACCTCGGTGCGCGTGTTCGACGACGGCCGCGGCGGCATGGTGTGGGAACGCAGCTTCCACACGGCCGGCGCCGGCGCGCCGCACGTCGTCCGCTCGACCAAGCAGCTGGGCGGCGACGGCGACCTGCTGGAGCGCACCGACGGCGGCCTGAGCATGGCGCTGGACGTGTTCGAGGAACGCGGCGCGCTGGTCTTCGAGAGCCGCCGCTTCACGCTGCTGCTGGGCCGCCTGCGCCTGCATGTGCCGGTGCTGCTGACGCCCGGCACCTGCCGCGTGACGCACACCGACCTCGGCGATGGGCTGTTCCGCTTCGACCTCGACATGGTCCATCCGCTGTGGGGCCACACCTTCCACCAGTCGGGCGTGTTCGCCGACCCGGTGGCCGTCCACCAGCAAGGAGCCGCGCAATGAACGCCGTCTTCGTGCTCCTGGCCGTGCAGATGCTGTTCGGCGCCTTCGACACCTTCTGGCACCACGAGCTGCATGCCCGGTTGCCGCAACGCACGGCGGCACGCCGCGAGCTCGTGCTGCATTCGGCGCGCGAGGCGATCTACGGGGCCGTCTTCCTGGCGCTCGCCTGGGCCGAGTGGCACGGCCTGCTGGCGGTCGCGCTCGGCGCGTTGTTGCTGGTCGAGGTGTTCCTGACCCTGGCCGACTTCCTCGAGGAGGATCGCAGCCGCAAGCTGCCGCCTTCCGAGCGCGTGCTGCACACGGTGCTGGCCGTGATTTACGGACTGTTCCTCGCGACGCTGGCGCCGCACCTGGCCGCCTGGGCCGCGGCGTCGACCGGTCTCGCGTGGACACCGCACGGCCTGGCCTCGTGGGCGCTGTCCGCCTTCGCCGCCGGCGTGTTCGCGTGGAGCGTGCGCGACGCCATGGCGGTCCGGCGACTTGGCCGCACCGCTTCGCCCTCCGAGGCGCAGGGCCGCGCGCGCGGCCGAGAATGCGGCGTGACCCGCCCCGACCACCTCATCGTTCCCGCCGTCCTCGTGACCGGCGCCACCGGCTTCATCGGCCGCACCCTGGTGGCGCAGCTGCGCCGCGACGGCGCCCGCGTGATCGCGCTGGCGCGCGACGCGACGCAGGCGCGCGCGGGGTTCGGCCCCGACGTCTGGGTGGTCGATCGCCTCGACACGGTGCCTGCGGAAATGTGCATAGACGCCGTCGTCAACCTGGCCGGTGCCCGCGTGCTGGGCATGCCGTGGACCGCCGCGCGCCGCGCCCAGCTGCTGTCCAGCCGGGTCGAGGTCACGGCGGCGGTGGTCGACCTGATGCGGCGGCTGGAGCAGCGCCCGCGCGTGCTCGTGAGCGCGTCGGCGGTCGGCTTCTACGGTGCGTCGCCCGGCGCCTCGTTCGAGCCGCGCGACGAACGGAGCCCGCCCCGGCCGGGGCGGTTCCAGTCGGACCTGTGCGTCGCCATCGAGCACGAGGCGCGGCGCGCCGAGGCCTTGGGCGTGCGCGTCGTGCGGATGCGTTTCGGGGTGGTGCTGGGCCGCGGGGACGGCGCGTATCCGATGCTGGCCCTGTCGTCGAGGCTGGGTCTCGGCGCGGTACTGGGTTCCGGGCGGCAGCCGGCGCCCTGGATCCATCTCGACGATGCGGTGGCACTGATCCGGACGGCGATCGCCGAACCCTCGCTGTCCGGTGCGGTGAACGCCGTGGCGCCGGAAACGCGATCGCAGGCCGATTTCGCCCGCGCGATGGCCGCGTCGTTCGGGCGCCGCGTCCGGCTGCGCATGCCGGGCGCGCCGCTGCGCTGGCTGCTGGGCGAGATGGCGGAGCTGCTGCTGGAAGGGCAGAACGTCGTTCCCGAGGCCGCCCTTGCTGCGGGGTTCCGGTTCAGGCATCCGACGCTGGACGGTGCCTTCGCGGCACTCGCTGCCCGCGAACCCGCCTCGGACGTCGTCCGCTAGGGGCATTTCCCCAACAAGCGCGCGGCGCCGCCACCGGTTTCGCGGAGATAGGCACAATGCCGCCTCGCGCCGCGTTGGCGTCCCATGCCGGGGCGTCGGGCGAGCGCCTCTTGCACAAGACCTCGCCATGAGTGCCCATTCCAGCCCTGCCGCCTCCAACGTCCGCGCCGCGGTCACCTTGCCCAAGCTGCGCGAGATGCGCGCCCGCGGCGAGAAGATCGCCATGCTGACCTGCTACGACGCCACCTTCGCGCAGGTGCTGGACGAGGCCGGCGTCGACACGCTGCTGGTGGGCGATTCGCTGGGCAACGTGATCCAGGGCCGCACCAGCACGCTGCCCGTCACGCTGGCCGACATGGCGTACCACACCGAATGCGTGGCGCGTGTCCAGCCCGCCGCCTGGCTGATCGCCGACATGCCGTTCGGCAGCTACGAGAACGGCAAGGGCCCGGCGCTCGACGCCGCGGTCGCGCTGATGCGCGCCGGCGCGCGCATGGTCAAGCTCGAGGGCGGCGGCTGGACGGCGGAGATCGTGTCGCACCTGGTCGCGCGCGGCATTCCCGTGTGCGCCCACCTGGGCCTGACGCCGCAGCGCGTGCACGCCATCGGCGGCTACCGCGTGCAGGGCCGCGACGGCGACAGCGGCGCCGTGCTGCGCCGCGAGGCGCGCGAACTGGCCGAGGCCGGCGCCGCGATGATGGTGCTCGAGATGGTGCCCGCGGCGCTGGCCGCCGAGGTCACGAACGAGAACCCCGAGCTGATGACCGTCGGCATCGGCGCCGGCGGCGGCACGTCCGGCCAGGTGCTGGTGCTGCACGACATGCTGGGCCTGGGATCGGGCCGCAAGCCGCGCTTCGTGCGCAATTTCATGGCCGAGGGCGGCTCGATTGCCGCGGCCATCGGGCGCTACGTGGCCGCGGTCAAGGACGGCAGCTTCCCGCAGGCCGACGTCCACACATACTGAAATCCCGCATGCAAGTCATCCACACCATCGCCGACCTGCGCGCCGTGCTCGCCGGCTCGACGAAGACCGCGCTCGTGCCGACCATGGGCAACCTGCACGAAGGCCATCTCGCGCTGGTGCGCGAGGCCGCGCTGCACGGCTTTCCGGTGGTCGCGACGATCTTCGTCAACCGCCTGCAGTTCCTGCCGCACGAGGACTTCGACCAGTACCCGCGCACGCTGGAACGCGACTGCCAGCTGCTCGAATCGGCCGGCTGCGACATCGTGTTCGCGCCCAGCGAGCGCGAGCTCTATCCCGAGCCGCAGACCTTCAAGGTGACGCCGCCGGCGGCCATCGGCGACCTGCTGGAAGGCGAGTTCCGCCCGGGCTTCTTCACCGGCGTGTGCACGGTGGTGATGAAGCTGTTCCAGTGCGTGCAGCCCGCGGTGGCGGTGTTCGGGCAGAAGGACTACCAGCAGCTGATGGTGATCAAGGCGATGGCGCGCCAGTTCGCGCTGCCCACCGAGATCGTCGGTGCGCCGACGATCCGCGCGAACGACGGCCTGGCGCTGTCGTCGCGCAACGGCTACCTGAGCGCCGACGAGCGCGCCGAGGCCATCGCGCTGCCGCGCGCGCTGCGCGCGTGCGCGGCCGCGTTGCGCGAGGGTGCGCGCGACGTGGCCGCCGTGGAACAGGCTCAGGCCGCGGCGCTTGCCGCGCGCGGCTGGGTGCCCGACTACATCACCGTCCGCCGCCGCACCGACCTGCTCGCGCCGACGGCCGAGGACCTCGCCGCGAAGGCGCCGCTGGTCGTGCTCGGCGCCGCGCGCCTGGGCAGGACGCGCCTGATCGACAACCTCGAGATCGACCTTTAGTGTCGTGAGTGAGAAATTCGTTGAAGAATCCCGCCCAAAACGGCCGCAGCCGTCGTTGCGCCCGCTAGCGAGGCCAACCAGCATCGCGTCGCGGGCGCGCCTAGTCTGCGGCCGTTTTGGACAGGATTCCGCAGCGTGATTTCTTCGCTCACGACCTATTCAACGAATTTCTCACTCGCGACGCTAGAACGACTTCTCGAGCTCGTCGATCAGCGAGCCGACGTAGGCCACGGCGTCGTGGATGGGCTGCGGCGTCGACATGTCGATGCCCGCCAGCTGCATCAGCGCCAGCGGCTTGAGCGTGCCGCCGGCGCGCAGCACCTGCAGCCACCGCTGCACCGCCGGCGCGCCTTCCTGCGCGACGCGCAGGCCCATCGCGGTGGCCGCGACCAGGCCGACGGAATACGTGTACGGGTACAGGCCCATGTAGTAGTGCGGCTGGCGCATCCAGGTCATGCGCGCGCCGTCGTCGATCTCGACGGCGTCGCCCCAGAAGCCCTGCAGCACCTCGCCCTTGGTGCGGTTCAGCAGCGTGGCGGTGACGGCCTGTCCCGCTTCGGCGAGCGCAAGCAAGCGGTGCTGCAGCTCGGCCTCCAGCAGGTGGGTGACGAAGTTGTGGTGGTAGGTGCCCAGCAACTGCATGATGACGCTGCGCCGCGTGCGCGTGTCGTCGCTGCGGGCCAGGATGTGCCGGGCCAGCAGCATCTCGTGCATGATCGACGGCGCCTCGATGAACGGCATCGCCGGCCGCGTGTTGACGAAGCGCTGGTGCTTCATCGCCAGCCCGAAATGCGCCGCGTGTCCGAGTTCGTGGGCCAGCGTGAACACGCTGCGCGTGGTGCCGGCCCAGGTGATCAGGATGTACGGGTGCACGCCGTGGGGCGACGAGCAGAACGCGCCGGTGGACTTGCCGACGTTGTCGGCGCGGTCGACCCAGCGCTGCGTGAGCGCGGTGCGAACGAAGTCCACGTAGTCCTCGCCCATCGGTTCCATCGAGGCGAGCAGCACGTCGCAGGCCTGCTCGTAGGAGATCGGCGGCTCGAAGCCGGCGTCCAGCGGCGCGCGCAGGTCGCAGTGCAGCACCTTGTCCAGGCCCAGCACGCGGCGGCGCAGGTGCTGGTAGCGCTGCATGTGCGGGGCGAGCTCGGCGCGGATGATCTCGAGGATGCCCGTGTACAGCGAACCCGGCACCTCGTGCGGCTGCAGCAGGTACTCCTCGGTGTTCGTGTAGCGGCGCAGGCGGGCGATCGCGATGTTCTTCGTCACCTCGGTGGCCATCGTCGCCGCGTAGGTGTTGTTGTAGGCCTTCAGTCCGGCGGTGAACGAGGCCCAGGCGCCGCGGCGCACGCCGGTGTCCGGATGGCTCTCGTAGGTCGTTTCGTAGAGGCTGAACGAATTGGGGTGCGTCGTGCCCTGCGGGTCGGTGAAGGGCGCGAACTGGATGTCGCTGGCCTTCGAGCGCTGGTAGGTCGCGTAGGGCGAGCCCAGCACCTCCCCGAGCGCGGCCAGCGCGCCTTCGGTCTCGGCGCCCAGGCGATGCGGCTTCTTCTCCATGAGCCGCTCCAGCGACACCCGGTGCGGGGCCAGCGCCGGCTCATCGGCGAGGAAGCGCGCGAGGGTGTCGTCGGGCAGCGCCAGCGTCTCGGAGTCGACGAACGAGATGCTCGCGCCCAGCCGGGCCGTGAGCGCGCCCACGCGCGCGGACGCCGCCTGGTAGGCCGGGTTGGTACCGTCCTGGGCGTTGCGCAGGTAGGCGAACGTGCCCACGCGCGTCAGGCGCACCTGCAACTGTTCCACCGTGTCCAGGCAGCGCGCCAGCGTGGCGGCGGACCCGCCCAGTCGGCCCTGGAACGGCGCGACCTCGGCCAGCGCGGCGTCGAGCGCGGCGAATTCCGTCTCCCAGGCCGACTCGTCGGCGAACAGGTCGCCCAGGTCCCAGGTCATGTCCACGGGCACGTCGGCCCGCGCGAGGCGCTTCTGCATGTCGTTCGTCCTGTCGATCGATGGGAAGGCGCCACTCTACCGGCGCGACCCGGCAATGGACGCCAGGGAACCCGACCGGAAAGCCGGGTCAATCGGGTCAGGCAAAATTCGCGGATGAACGCATCCGTCTCCCCCATCCACATCCAGCGCCGCGACGCGGCGCCGGTCGACACGTCCTGCGGCCACGCGCACGCCGAGCGCTGGAGCGTCGATGCCGTCGAAGCCCTGTTCGACCTGCCGTTCAACGACCTGATCCTGCGCGCTCAGACGGTGCACCGCGAGCACTTCGCGCCCAACCAGGTCGAGCTGGCGACGCTGCTGTCGATCAAGACCGGCGGCTGCCCCGAGGACTGCGGCTACTGCCCGCAGTCGGTGCACTACGACACCGGCGTCGACGCGACCAAGCTGATGGACGTCGAGGCCGTCGCCGCCGCGGCGCGCACCGCCAAGGCACACGGCGCCACGCGCTTCTGCATGGGCGCCGCGTGGCGCGCGCCCAAGGATCGCGACATCGAGGCCGTCTCGGCCATCGTGCGCGAGGTGAAGTCGCTGGGGCTGGAGGCCTGCTGCACGCTGGGCATGCTGACCGAGCCGCAGGCGCAGTCGTTGAAGGACGCGGGCCTCGACTACTACAACCACAACCTCGACACGGCGCCGGAAGCCTACGGCCGCGTCATCACCACGCGCGACTACCAGGATCGCCTGAACACGCTGGGCCACGTGCGCGGCGCGGGCATCAACGTGTGCAGCGGCGGCATCGTCGGCATGGGCGAGAGCCGGCGCGAGCGCGCGGGGCTGGTCGCGCAACTGGCCAATCTCGATCCGTATCCGGAGTCGGTGCCGATCAACGAGCTGGTGCGTGTCGAGGGCACGCCGATGGCCGATGAGAAGCCGCTCGACCCGCTGGAATTCGTCCGCACGATCGCGGTCGCGCGCATCACGATGCCTCTTGCCCGCGTTCGCCTGTCGGCGGGCCGGCAGCAGATGAGCGAGGCAGTGCAGGCCTTGTGCTTCCTGGCGGGCGCGAACTCGGTGTTCTATGGCGAGAAGCTGTTGACGACGGGCAATCCGGACGTCGAGAAGGATCGTGCGCTGTTCGAGAAGCTGGGCGTGACGACGGCGGCGAGCCAGCACATCGGCTGATCTTCTCGCCTCCTTGGCAGGCCGGGTCTCCGTCAGGGCGCCCGGCCTTTGCTCTTGGGACGCTCAAACTTCCAGCCGGTCCTGCGGGCGGGCCACCAGGGTATACAACGCCGGCATCAGGAAGATGCTGATCAAGAGCCGCGTGAACAGGCCGCTGACGATGACCAGGGCGAACGGCCGCTGCGTATCGGTGCCGACACCGGTGGCCAGCGCTGCCGGCAGCAATCCCAGCGCCGCCACCAGCGCGGTCATCATGATCGGGCGCAGCCGCAGGATCGCGCCTTCGCGGACGGCCTCGGCGATGCTGGAGCCGCCGCGCCGAAGCTCGTTGACGTAGGAGATGTAGACGATCGCCGTCTGCACCGAGACGCCGAACAGGGCCAGGAAGCCGATGCCGGACGAGACCGAGAACGGCGTACCGGTGAGCCAGAGCGCCACGACGCCGCCGGCCGGTGCCGACAGCAGCACGCCGAGCACGGTGATCAGCGGGAACTTGAAGTTGAGGTACAGGCTGAACAGCAGCAGGAAGATCAGCGCGATGGTCACCGGCAGGATGACATTGAGCTGC
>Ga0302314_10003297_pt1 | contig 29875 bp, 25 predicted proteins | sample III_Palsa_N2_3_FD_200533 | JGI IMG/M metagenome (GOLD analysis project Ga0302314, IMG submission 200533) | Peat permafrost microbial communities from Stordalen Mire near Abisko, Sweden - III_Palsa_N2_3 | ecosystem: Environmental > Terrestrial > Soil > Palsa > Peat permafrost | place: Sweden... | reverse complement strand
CGGATGTGCGGGTGGTTGCGCTCGCCCGAGGGGCGCAACGTCATCCAGGCCTCGTGTTCGCTGACCTGGAAGGAGAAGAAGGCGAAGAGGGCGGTGCTCAGGAAGCCGTCGAAGTCGTGCGCCTTCTCGTACTCGGCCCGCAGGATAAGCTTGAACCGCCGCGCGCCGTCGTCGAACAGGGCTTGATAGACCTCCTCCTTGGAGCGGTAGTAGTTGTAGAAGGCGCCCACCGAGAGGCCGCTGCCGCGCACGATGTCGCGCACGGAGGCGGCTTCGTAACCCATCTCTCCGAACACCGTCCGTGCGGCGTCGAGGATCGCCTGACGGTTGGCGGCCTTGGTCTGCTCGCGCTTGCCGGCGTTCACCGGCTCGCCGTCCAGGGCGATGGCGGCGGCCTCAGGCATGGGAAACGCGGCGGCGGAATATGACAGGAGCGGTATGCACCCTCTGAAATGCGCTCAATCGGACGGAGTCGGCAAGGGGGCGCCGGTCATGGCGGCGATGGGGCGCACGCGGCTGGTGCGTTGCGGGCCCCTTCAAAATGCGACGGTGGTTGGCGACGCGTCGAAAACGCGCCGCCGGACCGTCAAGGCTTGGGCTTCACCGTCACGTTGGAGATCTTGGTGATCGGCTTGGCCGGGGCGGAGCAGCTTTTCTTGCACTGCATCCAGCCCGGCATGCAGGCGGACTGGGCGTTGTCGCCGTTGGCCGCGCTGCATTGGCTGTAGGTATGGTCGCAGGTGTTGGTGCAGATGGTCGCGCCCGCCGATCCGGCGAACGCAAGTGTGAGGACCGCAATCGCGGCCCCCGCAAACAGTCCCTTCATGGTCGCCTCCCTGGCGATTTTTTTATAGTCAGCTCGATTTCATGGCTGACTTCAGGGAGGATACGCCGAATACGTGCGTTGTCAGCTAATTCCTTTGGTAGGGCGCGAGGGCCGAACCCGAACAGCTCACCACGCACTGGGACCAGTTTGACCCGCAGTCCCCATCCTCCCGCGAGTCGCACATCACCCGGGTCTGGGCGCAGGCGGCGCGGCACATGGGGGCCTGGTCGCCGATGGGCTTCAGGGGGGTGAAGGCCGCCGCCGAACCGAGCCCGCCGGCGCTGAGGCCGGTATAGGCCAGACCCGGCGTCGGCAGGGCCGAGGCGAACCGTTGCGGCGGCGTGGCGGCGACGATGGCCGCGGCGCCGACGGGCCCCCTGAGCCCCAGATCGGCGGCGGACGGCGGCGGTATGAAGGGACGCGCCTTCCCGGCCGCCATCGCCGGCCCAGCCGAAAGGGCGAGGAGCAGCGTCAGAATCGAGAGGACGGCGCGGATTTGCATGGCGGGGATCACCCCGCCATGTCCCGGTCAATATTCCCTTAAGGGCGCCTCAGACGGTGCGCGCGGCGCGGTCCCTGGCGTTGGTGGAGGCGATGGCGTCGCGGGCCTTCCTCCACTCCTCGTCGCCCCAGACCGAGAGGCCCGAGAAGTTGCCGCCGGTGGCCAGGAACGCCCCGCCGTCGATGGCGATGGTCTGGCCGTTCACATATTCCGAGCCCGGCGCCAGGAGGTAGACGGCGAGATTAGCCAGCTCGGGCATCCTGCCGACGCGGCCCATGGGGTTGCGGCTCATGTCCGAATAGCTCTCGCCCTCCGAGCCGGGGTTGAGGCGGGCGGACATGCCCTCGGTGGGGAAGGGGCCGGGGCCGATGGAGTTGAAGCGGATGCCCTTGGGCGCCCACTCCACGGCCAGCGACTGGGTCATGGCGTTCAGCCCGGCCTTGGACATGGCCGAGGGCACCACGAAGGGCGAACCGTTCCAGACCCAGGTGGTGAGGATGGAGATCACGCTGGCGGACTTGCCCTCGGCGATCCACCGCTTGCCGCAATCGAGCGTCACGTAGAAGGAGCCCTTGAAGACGATGTTGGCGATGGCGTCGAAGGCCCGCGTGGAAAGGTCCTGCGTCCGGCTGATGAAATTGCCCGCAGCGTTGTTGACGAGGCCGGTCAGGGCGCCGCCGTCGGCCCAGACCTGATTGAGCATGGTGGAGATGGCTTCGGGAACGCGGATGTCGCAGGCCACGCCCTTGACGAACCCGCCGGACGCCGCGGCGTGCAGGTCGTTCAGCTCACTGGCCGTGGCCTCCACCACACCGCCGCGACGGCCGCAGATATAGACCTCGGCGCCCAGGATCAGGCAGGCCTCCGCCATCACCTTGCCGAGGCCCGTGCCGCCGCCGGTGATCAGGACGCGCTCGCCCTTCATCAGGCCGGGCTTGAACATCAGATCGTCGGGCGTCATGGCGCGTCTCCCTCAAGGTTGGCGCCAGAAGGCGAAGGCTTACGCGGCGTCGGTCAAGCCGCTGTTCGAAGCCTAACGCTGAGGCGGCTTCGCGGGCGGCGCCTTGCCGACCGGGGCGTGGGGATCGGCTGCCGAAGCCGCGCCATCGGGAAGCGATCGGGTCTTCGCCGCTAGGGGCGCAGAAGGCCTGACCTCCTTGGTGACGCTGGTCTGGGTCGGATAGGGCATGGTGATCCCGGCGCCGTCGAACGCCTCCTTCACCTTGCGCAGCGTGTCGAAGCGGGTGACCCAGTAGTCGGGCAGGCTGGCCCAGGCGCGAAGCTCCAGCGTCACGTGGCTGTCCGCCAGCTCGGTCACCATGCACCAGGGCGCAGGTTCCTTCAGGATGCGAGGATCGGCGTTGGCCACGTCCAGCACCACCTCGATCGCCTGCTCTATGGAGTCGTCGTAGTCGATGCCGAACATCAGCTGCATGCGGCGGTTTGGGATGTCGGTGTAGTTGGTGATGACGTCGCCGAAGCCCTTGCCGTTGGGCACCACCACCTTCAGCCCGTCGTTGTCGGAAAGCTCGGTGTTGAACAGGTCGAGTCGCCTCACCGTGCCGGTCTTGCCCGCCATGGTCACCATGTCGCCCACCCGGTAGGGCCGGAAGATCAGGATCATCACCCCCGCCGCCACGTTCGACAGCGCGCCCTGCAGCGCCAGACCGACCGCAAGCGAGGCGGCGCCCAGCACCGTGATGATGGAGGTGGTCTCGAACCCCAGCCGGTGCAGGATGGCGATGACGCCGATGGTGATCACCGCATAACGCACCAGCGACGCCACGAAGCCCTGCAGCGTCTCGTCGTTGTGGACCCGGGGCAGGCGGCGCATGGCGCCGCGCACCAGCCGCGCCGCCCAGCTGGCCAGCCACAGGCTCACCACCAGGATCAGGATGGCGATGGCGGCGTTGGTGGCGAAATCCCCCGCGATGTCGCTGAGCTTGGCGAAGGCGATCTTCTTGCCGGTGAGGGTGTCGGTCACCGTATTGGAGATCTGGTTCGGGAGCTTGGGGCTGAGCGGGTTGCTCAGCGCCGTCTGGAGCAGGGTCTTGGACGTCATGGCGAGCGTTTCATAGTCAGGAATAGGGCCTCGTCATGGCGAGGCGGCGACGGCGTGCGGGTCGTCAGGGTCTGACCGGCTTCTCGATCTCGTCGATAGCGTCGATGATCGTGTCCACACGAGCCTTCACGATGGCCTGCGCGTCCTGAAGACCCTGGTTGTAGTAATGGGGGCCGAGCGTCGCGGAGAGGTGGTCCAGCAGATCCAGGGCGTCGAAAGGCGCGATCTCCAGATCGAGCTCGTCTTTCAGGTGCCGCACCAGCATCCGCAAGAGCTTGTCCCGCGCCACCTTGTCGAGTTCGATCCTGGACATCCCGCCTTCGCCCCCGCGTTGGGCGATCCTAGCAAGCTCCGCCGCCGTCGTCGCTGTCTCTAGGCGCCGCCGCGACCCGCCTCGATCTTCTCCAGCATTCCCTCCAGCGTGGCCAGCGTATCGGCCTCGCCCGCCGGCTTGTCCCAGCGGATGCGGTTGATCCGCGGGAAGCGCATGGCCACGCCGGATTTGTGGCGGGTGGAGCGTTGCAGCCCCTCGAACGCCACCTCGAACACGAGGCCGAAACCGCGGTCGGCGCGAACGCTCCGCACCGGGCCGAAGCGGTCGATGGTGTTGTCGCGGACGAACTTGTCGATGCCCTTCAGCTCCTCGTCGGTGAAGCCGAAGTAGGCTTTGCCGACGGGCGTCAGGGCGCCCTCGGCGGTCCAGACCCCGAAAGTGTAGTCGGAATAGAAACTGGAGCGTTTGCCGTGCCCCCGCTGGGCGTACATCAGGACGGCGTCGACCAGGAACGGATCGCGCTTCCACTTGAACCAGGGCCCTTTAGGGCGGCCGGCCTCATAGACGCTGTCCCACCGCTTCAGCATCAGCCCCTCGGCCTGGGACGCGTCGCCTTCGGGTGGATTGGCGCGGAGCTCCGCCAGCGTCTCCCAGCTGTGGAACGGGGCCAGCGGCGAGAGATCCAGCCGATCGTTGCCATGGCGGGCGATGAAGTCCTCCAGCCGCATCCGCCGATCCTGGAAGGGCAAGCCGCGCAGATCGTCGCCCGCCTCGGCCATCAGATCGTAGGCGCGGATGCCGGCGGGATGCGCCGCCATGGTCTTGGCGTCCACCGCCTTGCGATTCAGCCTTTGCTGCAGGTCGCCGAACGGCTGCACCCGGTGATCCCGCAGCACCAGGAGCTCGCCGTCGATCACCCCCTCGAAGTCCAGCGCCGCCATCAGGTCTGGGAAGGTGGAGGATATCTCGTCGCCGGTGCGGCTGTAGAGCTTGGCGACCACCTGTCCGTCGGCGTCGCGCTCGCGCACCGCCTGCACCCGGATGCCGTCCCACTTCCATTCCGCGGCATAGTGGGCGGGGTCAAGCTTGGGGAAGTCCGTCTCCTCGTCCACCGCCTGCGCCAACATCACCGGGCGAAAGCGGCCCGGCGCATTGGGGTTGGGGCGCGGGCCTCGCCCCTCCAGCCAGGCGAACAGCTCCCCATAGGGCGAATCCAGCGCATGCCACACCTCCTCGATCTCCGAGACGGTCGCCGCCACGCCGTAGGCCGCCGCCATATCCGCCGCCGCCTGCTTGGCGAGCCGTGCGGAGAGGCCGACCCGCAGCGCTCCGGTCAGGAGCTTCAGCAAGGCCCAGCGCCCGTCGGCGTCCAGCGCATCCAGCCACCCCTCGATCAGCTTCTGGGTCGAGGTGCGATGGGCGGCCCGAAGCTCGTCCACCACCTCGTTCAGCTCGGGCTCGCGATTGGCGCCAGGCTTGGCGGGCCAGACCAGCGCCACCGTCTCCGCCAGGTCCCCCACATAGTCGTAGGACCAGCGGAACAGCTGCGGATCGACCCGCGCCTCGACCGCCTTCCTGATCATCGCGGGTTTGGCCGCGTCGAACGTCAGCTCCCCGGTGAGGCAGGCCAGCGCCCAGCCCCGCTCGGGATCCGGCGCCGCCTTCAGATAGTCGCGCAGCAGCACGAGCTTCGCATTGCGCGACGCGGTGAAGGACAGGCGGTCCAGAAGGGTGGCGAAGGCGCGCATGGGATCACTGTAAGATATTTACGGCGGAACGGTTCAACCTTGACGCCAACCCCCCGCCTCGCTTGAACGGTCCCAACAAACAGAAACGGGAGCGAGACGCATGGCCTACAAACCTTTCGACCTCAGCGGCAAGGTCACCCTCATCACAGGCGGCAACCGCGGCATCGGCTACGGCATGGCCGAGGCGCTCGCCCTCTCCGGCGCCGACGTGGTGATCTGGGGCTCCAACGCCGCCAGGAACAAGGCGGCCGAAGAAACTCTGAAGGCGCACGGTGGAAACGTGCTGAGCCAAACCGTCGACGTCTCCGACGAGCAGCAGGTGGTGAACGCCATGGCGGAAGCCAACGCCTGGAAGGGCCGGCTCGACACCGTGATCGCCAACGCCGGCATCGGTAAGGGCTCTCCATCCTTCGTGGAGATGACCACTGAGACCTATCGCCAGGTGCTGGCGGTGAACCTCGACGGGGTCTTCTTCACCTTCCGCGAAGCCTGCCGCCATATGGTCAAGCGAGCCAAATCCACCGGCGAGAAGGGCGGCTCGATCATCGGCGTCGCCTCATTGGCGGCCATCGAGGGCGCAGCCCGCAACGAGGCCTACGCCGCCACCAAGGGCGCGGTCATCTCCATGATGAAGTCCGTCGCCGTCGAGCACGCCCGCTATGGGGTGCGCGCCAACGCCATCCTGCCGGGCTGGATCGCCACCGACATGACCGCGGGCGCGCAAGGCAACGCCGCCTTCGCCGAGAAGGTCATCCCCCGCGTGCCCGCCCGCCGCTGGGGCGAGCCGGCGGACTTCGGCGGCATCGCCGTCTACCTGGCGTCGGACGCTTCCAGCTACCATTCGGGCGACACCTTCGTGATCGACGGCGCCTATTCGATCTTCTAGGGGCCGCGCACTTCGCGAGACGCGGCGCTTGCGAAGTCGTATCCGAACGGGTAGAGGGAGCCCTTCCCGAACGGACCTGTGCGGAATGGGCTGTAAAAAGCCCCCGCCCAGCCTGTCGGAAAAGCCGGAAACCTGACCCGTTTCAATGGCATGGGTGCATAGCTCAGTTGGTAGAGCAGCTGACTCTTAATCAGCGGGTCGTAGGTTCGAATCCTACTGCACCCACCATCGTTTTCCGATCTGTTTCAGAAATGTGTGGTGGCGGGTTGGCTTGACGCGCCTCGGTCAGGCGGTCGGCGGTCAGCAGCAACCGGCCCGCGTCGTTCCAGTAGAACGGCAGGGCGGCGTTGGCGAACACCACCAGTTCACCGCAATGGGCGAAGGCATGGTCCACGCCGGTGCCGATCCTGAAGGCGGTGGCGGGGTCGTCGTCGAGCCTGCCCATCAGGCAGTAGCGCGGTGCGCCTGCGATGTGGGGCTTTAGGCGCAGGCGGTCGCCAAGGGCGCTGCTTCGACCGTCAGGGCCGCAGGCGCCGAAGAGACCGCCCCACACGCCGGTCGCGGCGAAACGCCAGGTGTCGCCAGTCTGCATCCAGAAGGCCGGTGTGAACCGCCTTCATGCGCCCGCCCACGATGATCTTTGGCAACTCCGCCCCCCAAGCGGAGCAACATATCATATCGTATAGGTGGTGTTTACAGAATAATCTATCTCAATGCGTGCTGGCGAGCCCTTGGGTGATGTCGCGCGCATCAGCCCCTAAGGCGATAACCCGTCTTGAATATCCACCAGACGGCGCCCAGGCACAGGGCCATGAAGCCCAGCGTCATGCAGAGGCTGACCCCCACATTGACGTCCGAAACCCCGTAGAAGCTCCAGCGGAAGCCCGAGATCAGATAGACCACCGGGTTCACCAAGGTGATCTTCCTCCAGATCGGCGGCAGCATGTTGATGGAGTAGAAGCTCCCACCCAGAAAGGTCAGCGGCGTGATCACCAGGGTGGGGACGATCTGCAGCTTCTGAAAATCGGTGGCCCAGACGCCGATCAGAAAGCCGAACAGGCTGAAGGTGACCGCCGTCAGCACCAGGAAGGCCAGCATCCACACCGGATGCAGGATGTTGAAGGGCACGAACAGGCGCGCGGTGACCAGGATCAACAGGCCCAGCAGCACCGACTTGGTGGCCGCCGCCCCCACATAGCCCAGCACCGCCTCGATCCACGACACCGGCGCGGACAGCAGCTCATAAATCGTCCCCGCCCACTTGGGCATGTAGATGCCGAAGGAGGCGTTCGACAGGCTCTCGGTCAAGACCGACAGCATCATCAGCCCCGGCACGATGAAGGCCCCATAGCTCACCCCATTGATCGCCCCCATGTGCGAGCCGATGGCCGAGCCGAACACCACGAAATAGAGCGAGGTGGAGATGACCGGGGCCAGGATGCTCTGCAGCAGGGTGCGAAACCACCGCGCCAGCTCGAAGCGATAGATGGCGCGGATGGCGTGGATGTTCAGCACCGGGGGCTTGGCGTCTTGGCCATTCAAAGCGGGGCCGGCGACGACGGGGGTGCTCATGACTTAGCGCTCACCAGGCTGACGAAAATATCTTCAAGCGAGCTCTGCTTGGTCTGCAGATCCTTGAAATCCACCCCCGAGGCGGCCAACTGGCGCATCAGGCCGGCGATGCCGGTGCCTTCGTGGCGAGCGTCGAAGGTGTAGACGATCTTAGCGCCGTCTTCCGACAGCTCCAGGTCATAGGCCGCCAGTTCGGGGGGAATGCTGGTGAGCGGGGCCTGCAGCTGCAGGGTCAGCTGCTTCTTGCCAAGCTTTTCCATCAGCACCGCCTTGTCCTCCACCAGGAGAATCTCGCCCTTGGCGATCACCCCGATGCGGTCGGCCATCTGCTCGGCCTCTTCGATATAGTGGGTCGTCAGGATGATGGTGACGCCGTTTTCCCGGAGCTTCCGCACCATCTCCCACATGTCGCGCCGCAGCTCCACGTCGACCCCGGCGGTGGGCTCGTCGAGGAAGAGGATGCGCGGCTCGTGGGACAGGGCCTTGGCGATCATCACCCGGCGCTTCATGCCGCCCGACAACTCCTTGATCTGGGCGTCCTTCTTGTCCCACAGCGACAGGTCCCGCAGCACCTGCTCGATATAGGCCTTGTTGGGGGCCTTGCCGAACAGGCCCCGGCTGAAGCTGACGGTGGAGAAGACAGTCTCGAAGGCGTCGGTGTTCAGCTCCTGCGGCACCAGGCCGATCTTGGAGCGGGCGGCGCGGTAGTCCGTGCCGATGTCGTGGCCGTCCGCCCTGACCGTGCCGGATGTGGCCTTGACGATGCCGCAGATGATGCTGATCAGCGTGGTCTTGCCAGCGCCATTGGCCCCCAACAGCGCGAAGATCTCCCCCGCCCGGATCTCCAGATCGACGGACTTGAGCGCCTGGTGGCCCGACGCATAGGTCTTGGTCACGCCGGCTACGGAGATGATGGAGGGCAAGGGCGTTCCGGGGAGTGGAGGAAGGGGCGGGCGACTCATAGGCCAAGCCGATGCGTACGGCCACGGCGCAAGCAGGTTGTCTTACCGTCGCTTGCAAACCGCAAGACACATATGCTCACTAGGCCGCTGCTTCGACCCATCGCAGGGACTGCTTCCGGTATGAACGACAAATCGCTGCTCGCCGGTCTCATGATCGCCATATCCCTGCTCGGAGGGCGCGCCGTCGCGGCCTGCACGGTCTCGAGTTTCGCCACCTTTCCGGTCACCATGATGGGTACGAGGCCTTTGGTGCTGGCCAAGATCAACGGCGTGGAGGCGCGGTTCCTGGCCGACAGCGGCGCCTTTTACGGCATGATCTCGCCGGCCAGCGCGTCCGAGTACCAGCTGCCGCTCCATCCGGCGCCCTTTGGTTTTTATGTCACGGGCGTCGGCGGCGAAGCGGATGTCTCCCTGGCGACCGTAAAGACCCTGACCCTCGCGGACACGCCTGTTCCCCATGTGGAGTTTCTGGTCGGCGGCGGCGAGGTGGGGTCGGGCGCCGTGGGCGCGCTGGGCCAGAATGTGCTGGGCATCGGCGACGCCGACTACGACTTGGCCAACAGCGAGATCCGGTTGATGCAAGCACGGAACTGCGGCGGCGCCACCCTCGTCTATTGGACCAAGACGCTCCCCTATTCCGTCGTCGACATGATCTGGCCAAACCGACCCAACGCCTATAGCCAGCTCACGCCGGTGGCGGTTAGCACGGCCTATGTGAACGGCGCGAAAATCCGCGTGATCTTCGACACCGGAGCGGCGACATCGGTGTTGTCGAGAAGCGCGGCGGCTCGCGCTGGCGTGAAGACGGACAGCCCGGGCGTCATCGCCGCTGGCGTGTCGAGCGGGATCGGTCGCTCCACGCTCCGGACCTGGATCGGCCCATTCGCCAGCTTCAAGGTCGGCGACGAGGAGATACGCAACACACATCTGAGGTTCTCAGACATCGATCTGGATAACGCCGACATGCTCCTGGGGGCTGATTTCTTCCTCTCCCACCACGTCTATGTCGCCAACAGCCAGCACAAGATCTACTTCACCTATAACGGCGGCCCCGTGTTCAACCTTTCAGCGGCGCCGCAGGTGTTGCCCAACCCGGCTGCAAGCGCGCCCGTCGCGGCGGCTGCGGAGGGTGAAGACCAGCCCAAGGATGCGGAAGGCTTCAGCCGGCGGGGCGAGGCTCGCGCAGCCCGGCAGAATTTCGACGGGGCCCTGCTCGATCTGGATCAGGCCTGCATCCTGGCGCCGACGGAGCCGCGCTACTTCTACCAGCGCGGCGTAATCCATCTGGAGAAACGGCAGCAGCTCCTGGCCATCAGTGATCTCAACCAAGCCCTCAAGCTGAAGCCGGACCAGCCGCCCGTGCTTGTGCTGCGCGCGCAGCTCTATCTGGCCGAACATGACGCCGCCGCCGCTAAGGCCGATCTCGACGCCGCCGACGCCGCCGCACCCAAGGAGGCGGATGTCCGCCTGACCATGGGGTCAGCCTATGAGCGGCTCGACCTCTATCCGCAGGCGGTGATGCAGTTCGATCTCTGGACGCGGGCTCATCCCGGCGACAGCCGCCAGCCCCAGGCGCTGAACGGTCGATGCTGGACGCGAGCGCAGTGGGGCCAGGATCTCGACAAGGCGCTCGGGGATTGCAACGGAGCCATCCGCGGGAGCGACAAGACCGCGTCTTATTTCGACAGTCGTGGCCTCGTCAGGCTGCGCCTCGGCGATCTCGACCGGTCCATCGCCGACTATACCGTGGCCCTCGGGCTGCAGCCGAAAAGCGCGTGGTCGCTCTACGGGCGCGGCGTCGCCGAGACGAAGAAAGGCATGATCGCACAGGGGCAGGCCGACATGGCCGCCGCTCTCGTCCTCCGCCCGAAGATCGCCGAGGAAGCCAAGGCCCGCGGGATCGCGCCCTGAAGTCGAGCCGCAACAAACCGTGTATCGCCCTTGGCGGGGAGGGGGCGAACCCGGCATAAGGAGGCATGGCCTTCGATTCACCTTTGGACACCGCGCGGGAGGTGCTGCGCCGCACCTTCGGCCATCCGGATTTTCGCGGATTGCAGGCGGGGGTGATCGCCGAGGCGCTGGCGGGGCGGAGCGCCCTGGCGGTGCTGCCCACCGGCGGGGGCAAGAGCCTCTGCTACCAGATTCCCAGCCTGATCCGGCCCGGCCTCGGCCTCGTGGTCTCGCCGCTGATCGCCCTGATGGCTGACCAAGTGGCGGCGCTGCAGCAGGCCGGCGTGGCGGCGGCGCGTCTCGATTCCAACGCCACCTTGGACGAGCGCAGCGACACCTGGCGGCGGATCGGGGAGGGGAGCCTCGACATCCTCTATATGTCTCCCGAGGGGCTGATGCAGCCCAACATCCTGGAGCGGCTCTCCAATCATCCGCTGGCGCTGATCGCCATCGACGAGGCGCACTGCGTCAGCCAGTGGGGCCATGATTTCCGGCCGGAGTACCGCACGCTCGGGCGGCTGGCGGACATCTTCCCCGACGTGCCGCGCCTCGCCGTCACCGCCACCGCCGACGCCCGCACCCGCGACGACATCCGCGCGGAACTCCGCCTGCAGGACGCCCGCGAGTTCGTGGACAGTTTCGCGCGGCCAGAGCTTCAGCTTTCCGCCGAGCGCAAGTCCGGCTCGGCGCCCGCGCGGGTGCAGGCGCTGGTGGAGGCACGTCCGGGCCGCTCGGGCGTGATCTACGCCGGCTCGCGGGTGAAGACCGAGGAACTGGCCGAGCGCTTGGCCGCCCTGGGCGTACCGGCCCTCGCCTACCACGCCGGTCTCGACAAGACCGTGCGCCACGACCGCCTGACGAAGTTCCTTCAGGAGGACGGCGCTGTGATGGTGGCGACCATCGCTTTCGGCATGGGCATCGACAAGCCGGACGTACGCTACGTGATCCACGCCGATCCGCCCGCCTCCATCGAGGCCTACTGGCAGGAGGTCGGGCGTGCGGGTCGCGACGGCCAGCCGGCGGAGGGCATCACCCTCTACGGCGCCGCCGACATCGCCTGGGCGCTCCGCCGGATCGACGAGCGCGACGTGGCGCCGGAGGTTAAGCAGGTGCAGGTGAGGAAGGCTCGCCAGCTCTACGCCATGCTGGACGGCATGGGCTGCCGCGCCGCCGCCGTCCGACGCTATTTCGGCGAGGAGGGCGCGCAGGCCTGCGGCGTCTGCGATCTCTGCACCACGCCGCCCGCCACGCAGGACGCCACCAAGGCGGCGCAGATGGCGCTGTCCGCCGTGCACCGGCTGGGCGGGCGCTACGGACGCGGGCGGGTGATCGACCACCTTCTCGGCAAGACGAAGGATGTGCATCCGAACGAGGCGGCGCTCTCGACCTACGGGGTCGGCGGGGCGCTCAACGCCGTCGAGTGGCGCACCCTGGTCGATCAGCTCCTGTTCGACGGGCTGCTGGTGGAAGACCCCAACGATGGACGACCACTTCTCGGTCTCGGCGACGGCGCCGGTGTGCGCGCGGTCTACAAGGGCGCCCGACAGGTGGAAGTGCGCGCGCACGCCCCGGCCAAGCCCCGCGCCGACCGCCGTGAGCGTCCCTCGCCGATATTGGACGAGCGGCCTGAAACCCAGACGCTGTTCTCTGCGCTTAGAGCGTGGCGCAAGGATCAGGCGTCGATCCAGAAGGTGCCCCCCTACGTGATCTTCCACGACAAGACCCTGCTCGACATCGCACGCGTCCGCCCCTCCACCCTGGACGCCCTCGGCAAGGCCAGCGGGGTCGGTCAGGGCAAGCTCGACCGCTACGGCGCCGGCGTACTGGACGTGGTGCGGGCGGCGCCGGAATGAGCGGGACCTCAAACCGCCGGGACGTGCTTTCGGGCGGCGCGGCGGCGTTCGGCGGAGCCGCTCTCCCCGGCGCCGCACGAGCTGCGGTCGCGAGCGGCGGCGTGCGTCTCGGCCCGTCCAGGCCCTTCACCTTCGACGGGCTGATCGCCCAAGCCAAGGCGCTCGCAGCCCAGCCCTATCGCGCGCCGCCGCCCGCCGATCCGCTCCTCGACAAGTTCGAGTTCGACACCTACGGACAGATCGTCTTCGATCCCAAGATGACCCTGTGGGGCGGCGCCGACGAGCCGGCGGTGCAGCTCTTCTCGATCGGCAAATACTTCAAGACGCCGGTGGAGATCAGCCTTGTGGACCGGGGCGCCGCCCGCCCGGTGATCTACGAGCCACGCCTGTTCCAGGCGCCCGCCGCCAACCCCTTCCACCAACTTCGTCACGGCGGTTTCGCGGGTTTTCGGGTGATGAACGACAAGGAGCCGGGCGACTGGCTCGCCTTCCTCGGCGCATCCTACTTTCGCGCCGCGGCGCCCTTCAACCAGTACGGCGCCTCCGCCCGCGGCCTCTCTATCAACTCCGGCGGCCCGGCGCCGGAGGAGTTTCCCGCCTTCACGGCCTTCTGGCTGGAGACTGCGCCGGATCGCAGGCTCGTGGTCTACGCCCTCCTCGAAGGGGAGAGCGTCTGCGGCGCTTACCGGATCGACTGCCGCAAGCGCTCGGATGGCGCGACGCAGGCGGTTGACGCCGCGCTCTTCTTCCGCCGTCCTGTCGCCCAGGTGGGCATCGGCCAGATCACCAGCATGTTCTGGTATGGCGAGAACAGCACCCCCGTCCGCCGCGACTGGCGCCCCGAGATCCACGATTCGGACGGCCTCGCCCTCTGGACCGGAACAGGCGAGCGGATCTGGCGACCGCTGGCCGACCCGCCCCGGATCACCACCAACGCCTTCCAGGACACCAACCCCAAAGGCTTTGGCCTGATGCAGCGTGACCGTGTGTTCGACCATTATCAGGACGACGGCGCCTTCTACGAGAAGCGGCCGAGCGTCTGGATCGAACCGGACGCCCCTTTCGGCGCCGGCAGCGTGCGGCTCCTGGAGATGTCCACCAACACCGAGACCGACGACAACATCGGCGCCTTCTGGACGCCGCGCGAGCCGGTGAAGGCGGGCACGGCGATCCGAGCAAAATACACCATTCACTGGACGGGCAAGGACTTCGGCCCGCCCATCCCCGCCTATGTGGTGGCCACCCGTGAAGGCGTCGGCGGTCGTCCCGGTTTGTCGCAGCGGTCGGGCTACCGACGTTTCGCCATCGACTTCACCGGCGATTCGTTGAAAGGTCTCAATAGGCAGAGCGGCGTCGACGCCGTTGTGACCGCCAGCGGGGCCAGCATTGACGAGATCGCCGCCTACCCCGTGGTCGGGACCGACCTCTGGCGCCTCATCTTCGAGATCAAGCCCTCCGACGCGCCGTCCACCGATGTCCGCGCCTTCCTGCGGCGAAACGGCGGCGCCCTCAGCGAGACTTGGCTCTACGAGCTCTTCCCGGAGAAATGAACGGACTCGCTCATCGCGTGTTCAGCTGTCGCGCGCCCTAATAAGGCCGTTCATCTGTAACACGATGACCGCCGCCTCCCGATGAGTGTAGTTGTTTGGGGATCGTTGAGATGACTGGAGCGCCAGCCGCCTCCCAAGACGCCGCCTATGCGCCGCCCAAGGCTTCCACGTGGTTGCCCGACGAAGCGCGCTTGGAGATGCCGGCGCAGGATTTCTGGACGCGGCCCGCAGGCAAGAAGCGTCCTCCCTTGGGTGAATCAGACTTCTGGCAGATGGGCGTGTTCGCCATGGCGGGCGCCCTCTCGGCCTTCGGCGGCGTCTGCGCCTACAGCGTCGTGCAGGACGGCGGGCTGAACGGTCTGGAGATCGTCAACCTCGTCCTGTTCCAGATCCTGTTCGCCTGGATCGCGTGGGCGCTGGCCAGCGCCCTGATCGGCTTCAGCGTCAGCCTGAACGGCGACCCCGCCAGCGCGGACCTCCAGCCGACCGGCCCGGTCAAGGCGCCCAGGGGCCGCACGGCGATCCTTATGCCGGTCCACAACGAGGACCCGGACGGCGTGTTCGGGCGCCTGAACAACATCGATGTGTCGCTGCGCGCGTTCCCGGGCGCCGACAAGTTCCACATCTTCGTCCTCAGCGACACCCGCGACCTAGATATCCGCTGCGCCGAGCAGGCGGCCTTCGCCCACTTCCTCAAGTCGTCCGGCCAGGAAGGGCGGCTCTTCTATCGCCTGCGCACCGATAACACCGGGCGCAAGGCGGGCAACATCGCCGAGTGGGTGCGCCGGTTCGGCGGCGCCTACGACTACATGGTGGTGCTGGACGCCGACAGCGTGATGGACGGCGAAACGCTCATGCGGCTGGCCGGCTTCATGGACGATCAGCCCAACAGCGGCCTGATCCAGACCGTGCCGCGGCTGGTGAACCGCCAGAGCGTGTTCGGACGGATGCAGCAGTTCGCCAGCCGCCTCTATGGGCCGATGCTGAGCGAGGGGCTGGCTCACACCTCGGGCGTCGCTGGCAACTACTGGGGCCACAACGCCATTATCCGCACGGCCGCCTTCGCCGCCCATGCCGGCCTGCCGCTGCTCAAGGGCCCCCGGCCCCTCGGCGGCGAGATACTGAGCCACGACTTCGTGGAAGCCGCGCTGCTGCGCCGCGCAGGATGGGACATCCGCCTCGCGCCCCAGCTCGAGGGCTCCTACGAGGAGTGCCCGCCCACCCTGCCGCACCTGATCGTGCGCGAGCGCCGCTGGTGCCAGGGCAACCTGCAACACCTGCCGCTGATCGGGGCCCGGGGCCTGCACTGGATGAGCCGGGTTCACCTGACCCAGGGCGTGCTGACCTATCTGATGCCGCCGGTCTGGCTTCTGTTCCTGCTAGTGGGCGGCGCCCGCTCGGCGGAGGCCACCTATGTCCGCGCCCAGCAGTTCGACGCCTACACGCTCGATCTTCTGAAGTGGCTTCTGTCCATCAGCCTGCTCGGCCTGTTCGCGCCCCGCCTCCTGGCCCTCGCCCGCGCCCTGATCCGCTCGAAGGAGCGGCGTCAGTGGGGCTCCGCGCACAAGCTCGTGCTCGGCGTGCTCGCCGAGGCGTCCCTCTCGGCCCTGATGTCGCCGATCCTGATGACGGCACAGGTCAAGGCCCTGTTCGACATCGTGCTTGGCCGCGATTCCGGCTGGTCGGCGCAGGAGCGTGAGGAGCGCATCCTCCGCTGGAAGGAGGCGGGCATGCTGCACCTGCCGCAGACCGTATTCGGCGTGGTGCTGGGAATCGGCGCCTTCATCGCCTCCCCGATCGCAGCGCTCTGGATGGCGCCAGTGATCCTCGGCCTCGTCCTCGCCATTCCCATCGCGCGCTGGACGTCGGACCCGGCGCTGGGGTTGAAGGTCGAGAAGCTCGGCCTGTTCCTGACGCCGGAGGAGCTGTCGCCGCCCGCCGTCCTCGCCGGGCTCAGCACGCCGCCGGTGATCGATGGTCGTGCGATCGCCGCCAACGATTGGCGTCTTATCCTGGACAATCTCTTCATCGACAGCGCGCCGGTGGAAGCGGAGGCTTGAGGCCCGTTCGTCAGGCCTTCGGCGGATCGACGGGGCGAGGTTTGCCGTCGCTGTCCACGGCCACCGAAACGAATGTTGCGTGCGTCACCTCGTCGAGCTCGTCGCTGTCGCGCGGTCGACGCCAGGCCTGCACAGTGATCTTCATGGACGTGCGACCGACCGAAACGCATTCGGCATAAAGGCTGACCTCGTCGCCCACGTGGACCGCGCGCAGGAAGGCCATGCCGTCCACCGCCGCCGTCACGCACCGCCCGCGGGAGCGAAGGTTCGCCACGCTGGTGGCCGCAAGGTCCATCTGCCACATCAGCCAGCCGCCGAATATATCGCCCGCCGGATTGGTGTCCGCCGGCATGGTGGTGGTGCGGATCACCGGCGGATAGCTCGGGGGCTTTTCGGAAGGCTGGTCGGTCATGGAGGGGTCTCGTTCGGACTTGGCGCCTCCTCCATACCTGAGCGCGCGCCTATTTCCACGCCGACATCGCCGCGCCAAACTTGCGCGTTCGTCTGTCTCGTGATTCGGAGACGCTATGCCCGCCGCACCGCTCTCGACCCCGCCGCCCGCCTTCGGCGAGCCCGCGCCCTTCTTCACCGCCGAGACGGACGGGATCGCCAACTATTCCATCGAGGTGGCGGCGGGACGGTGGATCGTGCTGATGGTGTTCGCCACCCTCGGCGCCGACGTCTGCCGTGAGGCCCACAACACGGTGCTGGCGCGGCGGGCGATGTTCAACGATGCAGACGCGGCCTTCTACGGGGTCAGCGTCGACATGAAGGACCGGCTGGAGCGGGGGCTCGCCAACGCCCCCTTCGGCCTTCGCTATTTCTGGGATTTCGACCAGCGGATCAGCCGCCTCTACGGCCTCGTCAACGACGGTCACCTCCAGCCCGCCATCTTCCTGATCGACCGCAGCTTCCGCATCGTCGCCGCCGGGCCGATCGAGAACACCGCCGCCGTGCTCGACCGGCTGGCGCGCGAGCTGGCCGCAGAGCCCGCCTTGCCGGATGGCCCGTTCGCCCCGGTGCTGACCCTGCCCAATATCTTCGAGCCTGAGTTCTGTACGGCGCTGATCGACTATTTCCAGGCCCGCGAGCCCTCGGAATCGGGCTTCGCCGCCGAGGTGGGGGGCCGCACGGTCGATCTCATCAATCCCCACCTGAAGCGGCGCCAGGACGTGACGGTGGAAGACGCCGATATGCTGGCCGCCATCAAGGCGAAGCTGGAGACGCGCCTCCTGCCCATGGTGAAGCGGGCGTTCGGCTGGCAAGCGAGCGAGATCGAACGCTACCTCATCACTCGCTACGGCGAGCACGACCAGGGCTTCTTCTCCGCGCACCGCGACGACGTGACGGCCGGCACCGCGCACAGGAAGTTCGCCGTCACACTGAACCTCAACGCCGGCGACTACGACGGCGGCGAACTGCGGTTCCCGGAGTTCGGGCGGCGCACCTATCGACCGCCCACGGGCGGCGCCACGGTCTTCTCCTGCGCCCTGTTGCACGAGGCGACGCCGGTGACGCGGGGCGTGCGTTACGCCTTCGTGCCCTTCCTCTACGACGAGGCGGGGGCGAAGCTGCGCCGCGCCAACCTCGCCCTCGTGGGCGAAGCGCCGGTCGGCAACCGCCGGGACCGCCGCGCGGCCAAGCGGCGTTAGACGCCCGCCACGTAGGCCTTCAGCCCTTCCACCAGGTGGTCGAACATCAGCCGCATGCGGCGGACGCCCTTCAGGTCCTCGTGCATCACCAGCCAGATGCCGAGCTCGAAGTCGAGGAAGCTTCGGTCGATGGCGATCAGGTCGGGATCGCGGGCGGCGAGGGGCGCTTGGCAGACTCCTAGGCCGAATCCGGCCCGCAGCGCGGCGATGCAGGCCAGATCGCTGTCGCTGCGAAAGGCGAACACCTCCCGCGTGATCGGGAAGCCGGCCCCGACCGCGCTAGGCTTCACCGATGGTCGCCGGTCGAACCCGATCACCGGATGCGCCGCCAGTTCGGCGAGCGTGGTCGGCAGGCCATGTCGCGCCACGTAGCGGCGGTGGGCGTAGAGGTTGAGCCTCACCGCGCCGATCTTCTGCGACAGGAGAGCGCCTTGGGTCGGCTGCACCATGCGGACGGCGATGTCCGCCTCGCGCCGAAGCAGGTCCTCTGTATGGTTGGCGAGGACCAGTTCGGGGATCACCGCCGGGTGCTGATTGCGAAACTCGGCCAGCATGGCGGGCAGGACCTCGCCGCCGATCACTTCGGACGCGGTGATGCGCACCACCCCGCGCGCCTCGTCCGCTTCCCCGGAGGCGGTGCGGACCACCGCTTCGGACGCCAGGGCCATGGCCCGCACATGGGGCTCAAGCTCCAGCGCCGCCTCGGTGGGCGCGAGCCCCTGCTGGGACCGGGTGAAGAGCACGAGCCCGCCGAGCGCCTGCTCCAGCGCCTCCACATGGCGGCCGAGGGTGGGCTGGCTGATCCCGAGGCGGCGAGCGGCCCCCGACAGGCTGCCTTCGCTCAGGACGGCGAGGAAGGATCGATAGAGCTCCCAGCCGGGTTCAGCCGTCATCATTCAATTATGAATATCAGGCCTACGATTTATCGCAATTCCATTTATCCCGAGCGCGGCTCACTCTTAGGCCATGGAGGACGACACCATGACCCGAGACAACATCCATATCGCGAAGACGGCCCTCGTGATCGGCGCCACCGGCGGCGTCGGCGGGGCGGTGACCCGAAGCCTGCTCGCCCGCGGCTGGCGTATCCGCGCCCTGAACCGCGATCCCGAGCGGGCCGCAGGGATCAAGGGCCTGACGGGCGTGGCGTGGATCAAGGGCGACGCCATGAACGCCGCCGACGTGATCGCCGCCGCCTTGGGCGTTGACCTGATCGTCCACGGCGCCAACCCGCCGGGCTATCGCGACTGGGACAAGGTCGTGCTGCCCATGCTGGAGAGCTCGATCGCGGCGGCCAGGGCCAGCGGCGCGACGATCCTCTTCCCCGGAACGGTCTATAACTATGGGCCCGACCTCTACGACCGGCCCGGCGGCGTCGCGGTGACGGAGACCTCGCCGCAGAACCCCGTCACCCGCAAGGGCGCGATCCGGGTCGAGATGGAGCGGCGGCTGGAGGCTTCCGGCGTGCGGACCATCCTCGTGCGGGCCGGCGACTTCTTCGGTCCCGGAGCCACCGCCAACAGCTGGTTCTCGCAGGTCGTGAAGCCGGGCAAGGCGGTGCGCGGGGTGGTCTATCCCGGCGACCGCGACGCGGGCCACGCCTGGGCCTATCTGCCCGATCTCGCCGAGACCATGGTGCGTCTGGTGGAGCGCCGGGCCGAACTCCCGACCTTCGCGGCCTTCAACTTCGGCGGTCACTGGTTCGAGCGGGGCGTCGAGCTGGCGCAGGCGGTGTTGCGGGTGGTGGAACGGCCCAGTGGGAAGACCGGCGCCTTCCCCTGGCTCATGGTGATCGGTCTCTCGCCCGTCGTGCCGGTGTTCCGGGAGCTTCTGGAGATGCGCTACCTCTGGACGCGGTCCCTGAGGCTCGACAACGCCAAGCTTGTGGCGTTCCTTGGCGAGGAGCCGCACACGCCGCTCGACCAGGCGGTCGCGGTCGCTCTGGATACGCTCGGGTGTCTGAAGGCCGAATGGCCGCTGGCGATGGGCGCGCCCGTCGCTCAATAGGGGGAAGCCGATGTTTGTCGGGCACTACGCCGCCGCGCTCGCCGCCAAGGCCTATGAGCCGCGGGCGCCGCTCTGGACCTATGTGGGGGCTTGCCAGCTTCTGGACATCGGCTGGTCCAGCCTCGTGGCGCTCGGGGTGGAGAAGGTCAGGATCGATCCCAGCCTGCCGGGCTCGACCCTCAATCTCTATTTCATGCCCTACACCCACAGCCTCCCGGCGGCGCTGGTCTGGTCGGCGGGTGCTTTGATCGCGGCGCGCCTGTTCAGGCTGCCGTGGCGGGCGGCTGTGGTGCTGGCGCTGACGGTCTTCTCCCACTGGATCCTCGATCTACTGGTGCATCGGCCGGACCTTCTGGTCTGGCCGGGCGGCGCCAAGGTGGGGCTGGCGTTCTGGAACTTCCCGCTGCCCGAACTGGCGCTGGAGATGGGGCTGGTGGCCGTGACCGGCGCAGCTTGGGTCGCTCAGCGCAAGACCGAGGGTCGCCGCGCCTGGCCCGCCGTCATCTTCATCGCCCTCCTGGCCGCGATCCAGATCGTCAACGCCCTCGGCGGCGCGATGAAGGACCCGACGGCGCTGGGGGTTCAGGCGCTCGTCATCTATCTGGCGTTCACGGCCATCGCCTGGGTGATCGACCGAAAACCTGTACGGAGCACCGCCGCCGCCGCATAAGACTCCCTAAAACGGGAGGTTTTCATGGCGTTCAAGGCATCGGTTCTGGCGGCGGCTTTGGGCGCCGTGCTGGCGTCGGGGAGCGCGTTCGCCGCCGATCCGCCCTCCACCTACACGATCAAGGCGCAGGCCGAGGTGCTGAAGGCCGATCCGTTCCAGGACCGGCAGGACTTCGACTTCGCCGCTCGCGGCTTCCTCGGCACACGCGCCGACCCGCTCATCAAGAGTGCGAGCGGCCAGACTGTGTGGGACCTTTCGGCGTTCGACTTCCTGAAGGGCGATGCGCCGCCGACCGTGAACCCCAGCCTCTGGCGGCAGGCGGAGCTTCTGGCCAGGAACGGCCTCTTCAAGGTGACCGACCGCGTCTATCAGGTGCGCGGGTTCGATCTCGCCAACATCACCTTCGTGAAGGGCGATACGGGCTGGATCGTGATCGATGCGCTCACCGCCACCGAGACCGCCAGGGCGGCCTACGATCTCGTCACCCAGAAGCTCGGCCAGCGGCCCATCGTGGCGATCATCTTCACCCACGGCCATTCGGATCATTTCGGCGGCGCGCGGGGGCTGGTCAGCCAGGCTGATGTGGATAGCGGCAAGGTCAAGGTGATCGCGCCCAAGGGGTTCCTCGAAAGCGCCGTCAGCGAGAACGTGATCGCCGGCACGGCCATGGCGCGGCGCGCCACCTACCAGTTCGGCGTTTATCTGCCCAAGAGCCCGACGGGGCAGGTGAATTCCGGCATCGGCCCCGCGCTGGCGGTGGGGACCCAGAGCCTGATCCCGCCGACGGTGGACATCGACCATACCGGCCAGGAAATGATCATCGACGGGATGCGCTTCGTCTTCCAGGTGACGCCGGGCACGGAGGCGCCCGCCGAGATGAACATCGACATGCCGGACCTGCACGTACTGGACATGGCCGAGAACGCCAACGCCACCATGCACAATGTGCTGACGCCCCGCGGCGCCCTGGTGCGGGACGCACGGGTGTGGGCCGAGTATCTGACCCAGTCGATCCGCCTCTATGGCGCGACCTCCGACGTGATGATCACCAGCCACGCCTGGCCTCGCTTCGGCAAGGCCGCCCTCAACGACTTCCTCGCCAAGCACCGCGACGCCTACGAATACCTGCACGACCAGACAGTGCGGCTGATGAACGAGGGGCTGACCGGGGACGCCATCGCCGCCCGCCTGAAGTTGCCGCCGGTGCTGGAGCGGGAGTGGTACGACCACGGTTACTACGGGAACATGAGCTTCAACAGCCGGGCGGTCTATCAGCGCTACATGGGCTGGTACGACGCCAATCCGGTCCACCTGAACGCCATGGCGCCGGCGGATGCGGGCCGGCGCTACGTGGAGGCCATGGGCGGCGCGGGGCGGGTGCTGGCGATGGCGCAGACGGCGTTCCAGGGCGGCGATTACCCCTGGGCGGCGGAGCTTCTGAACAGGGTGGTGTTCGCCGATCCCGCCAATACGGACGCCAAGACCCTCCTCGCCCGCGCCTACGACCAGCTCGGCTACCAGAGCGAGGACAGCCTCTGGCGCAACATCTACCTGACGGGTGCAAAGGAGCTTCGGGACGGGGTTCAGGCCACGGGGGCGGGGCTCGGCGCAGGCGCGATCGACCTGATCAAGAACATGCCGACCCCCTTGCTGCTCGACCTGATGGCCGTGCGCCTGAATGCCGACAAGGCGGGCAAGGGGCAGGTGAAGCTGGAGCTGATCTTCCCCGAGCGACACGAGCAGGCCCATGTGACGGTGCAGAACGGCGTCCTGATCCACGAAGCCATCCCGGCGCCGGGGCCGGTTGACGCCACCCTGACCCTGAACCGCACGAGCTTCCTCCTGACCGCCTTCCAAGGGGCGCCGCTCGCCGGGGCCATCAAGTCCGGCGCGGCGAAGGTGGAGGGCGATCCAGCGGCTTTGACCCGGCTCGTGAGCTGGCTCGATGCGCCCAAGGGAGACTTCCCCATCGTCACGCCGTAAAATGAACGCCATGAGCGATCCCGCCGACCTCGACGCCTTCCTCTCGGGCCTGCCCAAGGCCGAGCTGCACCTGCACATCGAAGGCTCGCTGGAGCCCGAGCAGATGTTCGCCTTCGCCCGTCGCAACCGGATCGCGTTGCCGTTCAAGTCGGTGGAGGACCTGCGCGCCGCCTACAGCTTCACCCGCCTGCAGGACTTCCTCGATATCTACTATCAGGGCGCCGACGTGCTCCGCACCGAGGAGGATTTCAAGGACCTCGCCCTGGCCTATTTCCGGCGGGTAAAAGCCGACGGCGCGCGCCATGCCGAAATCTTCTTCGATCCCCAAACCCACACGGCGCGCGGACTGCCCTTTTCCGTCGCGGCGGAGGGTCTTCTGGCCGGCATGGCGCAGGCCGAGCGCGAGCTCGGCGTCACATCCAGGCTGATCCTCTCCTTCCTGCGCCACCTCGACGAGGACGACGCCTTCGCCACGCTCAAAGCCGCAGAGCCGTGGCTGGACCGCTTCGTCGCCGTGGGGCTCGATTCCTCCGAGATGGGGCATCCTCCGTCGAAGTTCGTGCGGGTGTTCCAGGCGGCCCGCGAGCGCGGCCTGAAGTGTGTCGCCCACGCCGGCGAGGAGGGGCCGCCGGCCTACGTCCGCGAGGCGCTCGACCTTCTGCACATCGACCGCATCGACCACGGCAATCGCTCGCTTGAGGATGACGCCCTTGTCGCGCGGCTGGCGAGGGAAGCGATGACGCTGACGGTCTGCCCGCTCTCCAACCTCAAGCTGTGCGTGGTGGCCGACGTCACGGCGCACCCCTTGGCGCGCATGCTGCAACTCGGGCTGAAGGCGACCGTGAATTCCGACGATCCGGCCTATTTCGGCGGCTACCTCAACGACAACTACCGGGCGGTGGTGCGCGGGCTCGGCCTTCGTCGGGGGGACCTGATCACGCTCGCCAGGAACAGTTTCACGGGCTCTTTCCTGCCCCCGGAGACGATCGCGGCGCATCTGGCGGCGGTGGAGCGGTACGTGGCGACGGCCTGAGCATCTCGCCGGACGCCACAAGCGCGGTGACGTAGATCAGGGCGAAGATGTCGTTGGCGGCGATGAAGGTGGCCTCTCCCATATTCATGACGGCGGTGAACACCGCGACCAGCAGGGGCAGGATCGCCAGGGGTACGCCAGGGTTCATCGCGAGCCTGAACGCGCGCCGGAAGGCCAGCGCGAGGATGCCCAAGGTCACCCCAAGCCCGACAAGCCCCAGATTCAGCATCACGTCGAGATAACCGTTCTGGGCGTTCGGCACATAGCCGAACCCGCTGTGATCCGACACCAGCCGGGCCACCACATCTCGAAACCCCGTGCTGTAGCCGTAGCCGAGGATGAGCCGCTCTCGGGCTGCGGGCATGAACAGACCCCAAAGCGGTCGGCGGCCCGTGAGCGTAGGCTCCTTACCGACGACCGACAGCAAAGCGGCTTCGATCAGCGGCAGCGCAAGGGCGATGGCCGCCAGCATCGTCCCCCCGAGCAGCAGACAGAAGGGCCACCCCATCCGCGCTATGCTGCGCCGCCCCAAGGCGAGACATGGCGGGAGCGCCAGCAGCACGCCAGCGCTGATCCATCCGCCTCCGGAGTGGGCCTTCCACAGGCAAAGCCCCGACATGATCATCACGCCGACGCGCACCCACGGACGGCGAAACGTGACCCGACCGCCATGAACCGCGAACGCCAGGGAGAGCGCGGACAGTTGCGCCAGCACCGTCCGATGACCGAACACGCCCCGCCAGTCTCCAACATGGACGCTCTGCACGCCGTCCGATATCTGATGAACGCCATATCCGGGTAAGAGGACGAGGTAAGCCACGCTCAACACCACCGCCACGGCGGCGGCCTGCGCCAGGAACCGCAGCGCGGCCCCTGCGGGCAGGGCCGCCGTGATGGCGAGACCGGCCAAGACAGTGGCTGTGAATGCGATGGCGCGGCGAGCGGCGATCGCCTGCTCCGGCGCCCAGGCGACAGATGTGAGAGCCAGGGCAGGCAAGGCGAGCAGCAGCAAGTTGGCCTTCAGCGGGGCCGCCATGCACTGTGCATTCAGCATCGCGAAGACAGCCATGACGAGGAAGGCGCCGCCGATCGCCGCCTGCGACTGCAGGGAGGCGCTGTCGGGGCCCACCGGCGCGCGGGGGTCGAGGCCGGAAAGCTGCAGTGAAAAGGCCCCGCCTGCGATCAGAAAGGCGAGGATCATAAGGCACCGCACCGCGATCCTGCCCAGCGCTTCAAGATTGCCGACGCCAAGATTGCGGGCGGCGGAAGAGTTTGGGCCCGGCGAAGCCTGTCTCATCGGGTGGCCGCCAAAAGACCGTCGTAGACGCCCGCCACCAGGACGCTGAGCGCGGCGTAATCTCGATGGCGGGCGACCCAGGGCGGGCCCTTCGCCCCCATCGCCTCCGCTGCAGCGGGATCGCCGAGCAGGCCGACGATGGCCGCTGCGAAGTCTCCGGCCGTGGGCGGCGCGATCACTCCGGCGCCGCTCGCCTCGATCGTCTGCCGCTGGTCTGGATGATCGGCGGCGACCACGGGGCGGCCCATGGCCAGATATTCCACCAGCTTGGTCGGCGTGGCGGAAAGGTAGGTCTCGGGCCAGACCGGAAACGGCGCAAGGCAGACGTCGGCCCGGCGGACGTAGGAAAGCGTTTCCGGTAGAGGCAGATGGCCCGTGAACATCACCTTGTCGGCGACACCCGCTGCGTTCCCCGCGCCCCTCAGACGACTGACATCCGCGATGGGCGTGTCGCCGACCAGGACAAGCACGGCGTCAAGCCCTTCGGTCCGGACGGCGGCCGGCGCCGAGACCAGCATCTCAATATCCCGTTCGGGATCCAGGGATCCGACGTAGACAAGCACCTTGCGCCCATCGAGCCGGGGATCGGCCGACGGCGGAATCGTCGCAGGATCGTAGATCGACACGCTGACCCCCATCGGCACGGCGGTGATGCGCTCTCTTGGAATGCCCTTGGCGATCAGATCGGCCTTCATCCGCTCGCTCTGGGCAAACACATGGGCGGCCTGTGGCAGCACCCAAGCGTAGAGCAACCGTCCCGCAATCCCGCCATAGACAAGGCGCGCCAGCTTCAGGAGAGGCGCGCCGGGCGGCGTCTGACGCCGCGCGCGGTGCAGGTACCCCTCGGTCATCGGATAGGACATCCAGTAGACGAAGGGCCGCCGCCCCAGGCGTGACGCCGCGAGGAATAGGACCGCCGACAGGGCGGCGTCGCGAACCTGGACGACATCCACGCCGCCTTGCGCCACCCGCACGGCCTGTCCGAGTTGAAGCCTCAACCAGGACAGAACGCCCCTGCGGCTCACGAGAAAGCGTTCTCCCCGGCGTCCAGGCAAGACCGCCGGAAATCCCTGTAAGGATCGCGCGCACACCCAGTCGATATCAAAAAGCGGCGTTAGCCAGCGGCTGAACAACTCCACCAGATCGACGCGGAAATAAGGATAGCGATCCCGCGTGACGATCATCAGCCGAGCTGAAGCGCTCCTCTTGGCGCCGCTGGGATGGCCCTTCTCATCAGGCTGGACAGGAAGGGTCAAATCATCAAGGCTTTGAAAATCGACAGCCGCGTGCGGGTCACGAGCGCGTCCGAGCCGACGATGCCTTTCAACAAGAGCCGCGGTGCAGGCTGGCAGGCGCCGAACGCTGGGGCGTGGGGAACATGGATCAGGGTCCAGCATGGCGCGACCGCCCCTGGCCGGCCACCATTTTGCGCCTTGCTCAACAACGAGAGCCGCCGTCCTCGCGGGGTTGTAAGCTCGGCGTGCGGGCCGTCAAGGCGAGCGGCGATGCCAGGGGCGAGAGTGAAGCCTGCGGACCACGGCGCGCCCGCTTTTCGCGAAGCGCCCAGCAAGTAGTCATCCACGATGACCGCGTCTTCCTCCACCTTGATCCGCCTGCGATGGGTCAGTCCGAACCGGCGCGTGTAGCCAGCGTGCTCGGCGATCGCCTCGTCGTTGCTTTGGTGAAGCAGGGTGGTGCGGGCGTGGGCTCTCCAGGCAAAGGGGCCGATGATCCAGCTCTGGTCCTGATCGGCGAGACTGAGGGTGTTGTGCGCCGCCGTGCCCCGCAGGGCGTTCCGCTTTGCGCCGCGCCCATGATAAAGATAGGTCCCAGGTCCGACGAAGATCGGCTCGCCGTCGAGGTGCAGCCAGATCGACAGGGCGTCCGCGTGGCCATGGGCGGCGATGGAGAGATAGCCCAGCGGGCCATGATCGAAGGCCAGCAGCAAGGCCTCACCCGCCAAGGATTGACGCCAGACGGTGATCCCTCCCTTGTCGAAGCACCTGACGCCGACCGGTTGCGGCGCGTTGAAAAGAGGCTCGCCGCCGCTTGTTTCTGACAGGAAGAGGTTACGGAGCGTCGGCGCAAGGCTTGAGCTCATGGGGTTCTGCAGTCCCAGCCATCGCGCCGTCATCGCGCCGGCGGAGGCGATGTATCGGGGTTCTGCGCCTTGGGTCAGCGCCAGCACCCGTCCCCCGTCTGTATCGCCGATGGCGGGCGCCTGGCCATCGGCGTCGAGGAACCATGAGAGGGTTTCCACGACCTTTCCGGCACGCATCCTGAAGCCCTCGGAAACCGGCAGGTTTCCAGCGTCGCAGGCGTGGGCGGCGAGGGTGAACCATTCCAGACTGTAGGCGGCGTAGTGAAGCGACTGTTCTGCGCCGACGCCATCCTCGTGGAACTGCAGGCGCATTTCGCGTTCGAGGCGCCGGCGGGACACCTCCAGCGTCTTCCTCGCAGCCGGCAGGCCCCGCGCGCAGACCGCGGCCACGATCAGCGCAGCCAGTTCGGCGATCCGATGGTTGTTGGCCGACGAGAACCGCGACGGGTAGCGTGCGATCCAGTGGACATGCGCATCAAGGAAGGCGCGTACGGCGGCGTCATCTTCCGGCGTCTTCGGGCGGACGAACGCCACGGCGGCCAGAAGGGAGACGACGCGGCTGGCCGCCTCGATCCCGCTGCTCCAGTTCACGCCGCGACCCGGCGGGTTGGCGGCCATCCATCCGCGAAGGATGTCGAACACCTGGTTCGCCGCATCGGCGTTGCTCGCATGGACGGCGTACAGCGCGAGGGGCGGCAGAAACTGAAGCCGGTTGAGCTCCCAGACGAACTTGACGTCGCCGAGCTGGTCCTGCGTCCGATAATCGACGTCGAACGCTGAAAGCTCGCGCCCCGGCCAGAGCCGCCGCGTCACAGGGTCTAACCGCCAGATATCGCCCTTCCACCATTCCCCCGCAGTCGGTGAGCAGGCCGGCCAGGACTGGTTCAGGAAGGTGAAGCGGCCCGATAGAACGGCCTCCGCCTCCACCTCGAGCCGATCGACGAAACGCGTTTCCAGCGGCTCAGCCCATGACAGGCCTGGCAGTGCGGACACCTCGCCCGCGAACCGGCCAAACGATGTCCAGTCTCGCGGCCTCGCCCGGTCTTGCGCTCGCTTCAGATATTCCACGACACGATGGGCGATCTCGGGCGGGGACATCCGTCCGACCCGCTTTAACGCCCAGCTGATCTGTTTCGCGGTCCCGCCCATGCGCCCAACCCAAAGGAAAGCCTTCTTGTAATACACCTTTAGATTGTTTATCGAGGCGTTCACAAGCCGGGCGAAGGCCTGGGAGGCGGGGGCGCCGATCATCGTCGTGAATGAAGCTGTGGGCACCCGCGCGCGATCAAAGCGCCCATGCGCGACGTCAAAGACCGGTCGGGGCTGATGTGCGGGGTCGTGGGCTGGGTGACGAGTCGCCCCCTTGACCCGGCGGTCATGGACGGCGCCCTGGGCGCCCTGGCGCATAGGGGACCGGACGGTCGAGGGTCCTGGCGCGGGATATCGGCGGATGGTGGCGAGGTCGCGCTCGGCCACACGCGGCTTGCGATCATCGACGCCGATGGGGGCGCGCAGCCCTTCTTCAGCCACGACCGCCGGTTCGTGGTCAGCTTCAACGGCGAGATCTACAACTTCATCGAATTGCGGGACGAGTTGCGGGCGCGGGGCTGCTGCTTCGTCACACGATCGGACACCGAGGTGCTGGTAGAGGCCTGGCGGGTCTGGGGCATGGATTGCCTGCCGCGGCTTCGGGGCATGTTCGCCTTCGCGCTTTATGATGCGCAGACCAGAGCGCTCGTCCTCGCCCGCGATCCGTTCGGCAAGAAGCCGCTGTTCCTGGCCGACATCCAGGGCGGCATGGCCTTCGCCTCCGAAATTGCGCCCCTGCTCGATCTGCCGGGCATGGAGCGTCGGCTGAATCTGGACGGCCTTGGGGATTACCTCCATCGGCGTTACGCGCCCGGCCCCGTGAGCTTCTTCAAGGGCGTTCGTAAGGTCCTCCCCGGTCATGTGGCGATCTTCGCTGGCGGCGCTTTGGAGGAGCGGCGCTATTTCACGCCGCCCCTGGCGGCCACGGCCTCCAAGCCTGTCCCGTTCGCAGACGCCGCGGCGATGTTTCGCGCCGGGTTGGAGGAGGCTGTGCGACTGCGTCTGCTTTCAGATGCGCCGTATGGCGTGTATCTGTCCGGCGGCGTCGATTCGTCCGTCATCGCGGCGCTGATGGCCCGGCAGGTCGGGCAGGTCCGCAGCTTCGCCGTCGGCTTCGAGGACGCCGCCTATTGCGAGGCGCATTGGGCGGAACGGGTCGCGGCAAGGCTCGGCGCTCGCCACGAAGCGCTCATCGTGACGGCGCGGGACTTCGCCGACCACTGGGCCTGCGCCGTTCGTCATCGCGGCGCGCCCGTTTCGGAAAGCTCGGACGTGCCGATCCTGATGCTGTCCCGCGCGGCGTCGCTCAGCGTGAAGATGGTGCTGACAGGGGAGGGGGCGGACGAGCTTCTCGCCGGCTATCCCAAGCATCGCGCCGAGCGCTGGATCGCCGCCTACCACGGGGTTGTCCCGCCGCTTGCGCACAGGGCGCTGCTCGATCCGGTGGTGCAGCGCCTGCCCTACGGCGCGCGTCGGCTCAAAATCCTGTCCCGCGCCTTGTCGGAGCCCGACGTGCAGGCGCGCTCGAGTCTCTGGTTCGCCAACGGCGACCGGCGATCCGTGAACGACCTGCTCGGGCATGACCCGGTCGCAACGCGCGCGCGCCGACTGACGCCCCTGGCGTCCCTGCGCCAGATCATGCTGGCGGATCAGACCGGCTGGCTCCCCGACAACCTCCTGGAGCGTGGGGACCGGATGATGATGGCGGCGGGGGTGGAGGGGCGGATGCCGTTCATGGACGCAAATCTGGCCGCGCTGACCGCGAGCTTTCCCGACCGGCTGCTGTTCGACCGGCGGG
>Ga0302314_10003296_pt1 | contig 29880 bp, 27 predicted proteins | sample III_Palsa_N2_3_FD_200533 | JGI IMG/M metagenome (GOLD analysis project Ga0302314, IMG submission 200533) | Peat permafrost microbial communities from Stordalen Mire near Abisko, Sweden - III_Palsa_N2_3 | ecosystem: Environmental > Terrestrial > Soil > Palsa > Peat permafrost | place: Sweden... | reverse complement strand
CGCCTGAGCGCTGCGGCCTTCGGGGTGGCGGGGCCGGTGGTGGGCGGGCGCTGTGTGGCGACGAACCTGCCCTGGGTCATCGACGCGAGGATCGTCGCGCGCAAGCTGGCCATCAAGAAGGTCACGCTGCTAAACGACCTGGTCGCCCTGTCGCTGGGGACGCTCGGTGTCGCCCGGGCCAAGCTGCGCGTCCTGGGGGACAGCGGGGCGCCGAAGAACAAGGGGGCCAGCGTGGGGGTGCTGGCCGCCGGCACCGGCCTGGGCGAAGCCGTCCTGGTGTGGGACGCCGAGAGGCTGCGCTTCGTTGCCACCGGCACGGAGGGAGGGCACACCGATTTCGCGCCCGCCGACGAGCTCGAGATGGAGCTGCTGACCTTTCTTCGCAAGCGCTTCGGCCACGTCAGCTACGAGCGCATCCTCTCCGGTGACGGCCTGGGCAACCTCTACGATTTCTTTCGCCTGGCCAAGGGGATCGCCGAGACGCCGGCCAACGTGCACCTTCTCACGAGCGCGCCCGATCGCAACGCGGCGCTGGGGCAGCTGGGGCTCCAGGGATCGAGCGACGCAGCGATCCGGGCGGTCGAACTCTTCGCGCGCATTTACGGTGCCGAGGCCGGGAACCTGGCCCTGAAGACGCTGGCCGTCGGCGGCGTCTATGTGTGCGGCAACATCGCCGTGACCATGCTGCCGCTCCTCGACAAGGGGATCTTCCGCGCCGGCTTCGAGGCCAAGGGGCGCTTTCGGGCCATGATGGAGAGAATCCCCGTCGCAGTGGTGCTGGATCGCGACGTGGGCCTCGCCGGCGCCAAGCGCGTGGCGATGGGCCTGGGCTAGGAGCCCGTCGGGCGATCAGTCGGCGATGCCGCCGGCGGCCTTGTCGATGAGCCAGGTCACTGAGCCCAGGCAGCCCCGGAAGATTCGGCCGGGGGTCGCGTGGATGTCGCCCTGCGCGGACCAGATGCGCTCCAGCGCGGGGCGCTTGCCCGCGCCGACCACGATGACGAAGATCTGGCGCGCGTGCTCGATGGCCGGCGGGGTGAGGGTGAGGCGAGCCTCGAGCCCACCGTGGGCATCGACCCCCACGACCAGTCGGACCTGCTCGTCGATGATCTTGTCGCCGGGAAAGAGAGAGGCGGTGTGGGCGTCGTCGCCGATCCCCATGACCAGCACGTCGAAGGCCGGGATGCCGTCGCCGTCGAGCTCGACCTGCGCGCGAATGGCCTTCTCGTAGTCACGCGCCGAAGCGTCGCGGTCGGGCGCCTCGGCGACCATGCGGTGCACGCGCTCGGGCGGGATGCCGGCGGCGTCGACCAGGGTGGCCTTTCCCCAGCGGTAATTGCTGCGGTCGTCGTCGGGCGGAACGGCTCGCTCGTCGACCCAGAAGACATTCACCTTCGTCCAGTCGATGTCCGCCTCGGCGGCGAGGAGACGGTAGGCGGCTCGGGGGGTATCGCCGCCGGAGAGGGCGATGGTGGCGTGGCCGCTCCGGGCGATGGCGCTGCGCAGCGCGCGAGCCATCCGCGTCGCGGCTTCCCGTGCGACCTCCGTGGCGTCGCGCGATGCGACGAGCTGGCCGGGGACGACTTTGGTGTTCATGCGCCGGCCACGCTATCGCCGTCCGGGCCGCTCGCCAACTCCTCCGCGGTGCCTCACGGCTTGCGCCAGCGTCGCCCGTCGCGCGCCAGCATGTGGTCGGCTTGCTCGGGCCCCCACGATCCGGCGGCGTACATTGGCGGCGGCGGGTTCCCGTCGGCAGCCCACGCGCCCAGCACGTGGTCCATGTAGGCCCACTGCGCCTCCACCTCGTCGTGACGGGTGAACAGCGTCGCCTCGCCGCGCATCGCATCGAGCAGGAGCCGCTCGTAAGCTTCCGGCGTATTCGATCCGAACGCGGTGCCGTAGCGAAAATCCATGGCCACGTCGCGGAGGACGGTCTGCTGTCCAGGCTCCTTGGAGATGAACCCCAGCGAGATGCCCTCGTCGGGCTGGACGCGCACCGTGAGGGTGTTCGGGGTGATGCCCCCATCTTGGGTGTGAAAGAGGGTGTGCGGGATCTCCCGGAAGACCACGGCGATCTCCGTGACACGACGCGCCATCCTCTTGCCGGCGCGCACGTAGAAGGGGACGCCGCTCCAGCGCCAGTTGTCGATGAGGCATTTCATCGCCACGTACGTCTCCACGCGCGATTCCGGCGAAACATCCGGCTCTTCGCGGTAGCCGGCGACCTTCTCGCCGCACAGCGTGGCGCCCGCGTACTGCCCGCGGACGACGGAGCGCCCCACCTCACTCCGCTCCATCGGCCGGAGACTCCGCAGGACCTTGACCTTCTCGTCACGCACCGCGTCTGCCCCCAGCGAAACGGGAGGCTCCATGGCGGTGAGGCAGAGAAGCTGCATCACATGGTTTTCCACGATGTCGCGCGTGACGCCGGTCTCTTCGTAAAAACGACCCCGCGCTTCGACACCAATGTCCTCGGCGACCGTAATCTGTACATGGTCGACATGCTCGCGCCCCCAGACGGGCTCGAAGAGGGAGTTGGCAAAGCGGAACACGAGGAGGTTTTGCACCGTTTCCTTGCCGAGATAGTGGTCGATGCGAAAGACCTGCGACTCGTCGAAGACGGAGGCAACGGCGGCGTTGAGAGCTCGAGCGCTCTCCAGATCGTGACCGAAGGGCTTCTCGAAGACGACGCGGGTCCAGGGGGCGCCCGCCTTCTCGAGACGCGAGGAAACGACCAGGTTCGCGCCACGCAGCCCCTCGACGATGGGCCCGAACTCCGACGGGGGCATCGCCAGATAAAAGAGGCGGTTGCCGCGGGTGGCGCGCTGGGCATCGATCTGCTCGAGCTCGCGGCGGAGCGCGGTGAATGTCGCCGGGTCATTGACCGCGCCGCGCAAGTAGGTGATCCCGCGCTCGAACTCGTTCCAGACGGCGGAGTCGATGGGCTTGCGCCGCGAGAAGGACGACACCGCTTCCTTCAGTTCGGCGCGGAACGACTCATCCGTCTTCTCGCGTCGCGCCACGCCCACCACGGCGAACCCGGCCGGCAGCGAGTGGGCCCACGCCAGGTTGTAGAGCGCGGGGACGAGCTTCCGGTGGGTGAGATCGCCGGATGCGCCGAAGATGACGACCGTGCAGTCGTCGCCGCTACGTTCGTCTACCGGGCCGTTGTGAGCAGGAGGGGGAGCGTTCGGCTGAGCCATGGCGCGAGAGCATACCCTTCGCCGGCCTCGAGGGGTGTCGGCGGAAGACCTTGCCGCGAGAAGCGCCGTGATTCCGGGCCTGGAACGGACCTTGCGCCACCTGGGTCCATGTTTAGGTTGTGTTGAGAAAGAGGAAGTCATGCAACGAGTCTCTAGCCATCCCATGGGCCGACTTCTTGGCTATGTGGACATCAAAGTGGCGTCGCGCGTGTACAAGTTGCCGATCCAGGCAGCTCCGCTGGAGCACAGCGAGGACTCCACCGCAAAGGCCGGTTTCTTTTCCCAGGGAGCCGACGCGCTGGGCATCCTCGTCGACAGCAACGCCCCAGACGGGGAGCAGCGCGCCACGATCGAACGCGCTTCGGTCGACGCCGAGAGGTTCATCTCCCGAAAGTTCCTGAACTAGCGGCGGCGGTCGCCGCGGCGATGCTCATCGCGGCGCGCGCACGATGGTTGCTTGGAGGTCCCCCCAGCACGGCGCGGGACAGGGGTCCCAGAGGGGGCGGGAAGAGGAAAGGCTGGGTAGAATCAAACGAGCTTGTCGAGAAGCATTTCAACCGAACATACCTGGAGAGGTAAAGCGTCATGAGCGCTGAAATCAACGGGACGCAGTCCCACACGACAAACCACAATCACCCTCCGGTGAACGGCAGCCAGTCGCAACCGGAGTCGAACGAAGTGCAAGAGCTGAGTCCGGATCGTCCGCCGCAGCCCGTCGAGGGCGGAGAGTCCAAGCCCAAGCGCCCTCGCGGTTTCGCCGCGATGGATCGCACGCTGGTGAGCGCGATCGCGCGCAAGGGGGGCAAGGCCGCCCATTCCGCGGGCACCGCCCACGAATTCACCAGCGACGAGGCGCGCGAGGCCGGCCGCAAAGGCGGTCGCGCGACGCACGCCAAACGGCGGAAAGCCGTCGACGAAAAGCAGGGGACCGAATAGTCGGCCGTCCGGGCCCCTGCATGGCATGAGCGCAGGGGCGCCCGGGTCTCTTAGCCCGGCTAGTCCGCGGCTAGCCCGGGTCGCCTTCCAGGAGTCGCGCCAGGGCATCGAGGGCCTCGGCGATCCGCTGGCGATCGCCGCGCGGCACGCGATCGAGGAGCAGCGTGTACGCCTGGCTCCATTCCAGGGCGACGGCGTCGGCGGTACGCTTGCCGCGCGGGGTGAGGCGCACGTCCGTCTGCCGGCCGTCCTCGGTGCCTCGCCTGCGGACGATGTAACCGTCCCGCTCGAGACCGGCGAGGTTGCGGCTGGCGGTCGACGGATCGATCCCCAACATGGATGCGAGCGTCGAGGTCGACATCGCGCCTCGCTCGGCCACGAGTTGCAGGGCATCGGCTTGCTGCGGCGTCACGTCGCCCGCACGCGCCCGCTCACGGCCGAGGCGCCCCAAGGCGCGAGCCACCAGCTGCAGCGCCTTGGGCGTCTTGATGTCGGCCATGGGCATGGGGACTGACACGCATCGTCAAGCTCCCGCCCGGCGTCAAGCGACGAAGTCCGACGGGGCAAAGCCCTTGCCGCGAAACATCTTTCGCGCTGGGCGTTTCGACGTGGTCGAGCTATTGCCTCGGCCGGGCGTCGACTTTAACATGCTACGCAGCTCGCGCGCCCAGGGTGGGCGGCGCTCCGACCGCGAGGGTCTCTTCCCACATGGCGAACGTTCTGGCTCCGCAGCAGGTTCCCCGAAGGTCGCGCCGCGTCCGGCCCGAGGACACTTGCCGGATGTTCGAGAGCGACTTTCTCGAGCGCTTCTCCCGCATTCATCCGGCGACCGTCTTCGTGGTCTGGATCCCCTTCGCCATGGTCTTCCTGGCGCGGAGCGCTCTCCGTCACGACGTGGGCTTCGTGGGCATCGTCGCCGCCTTCCTGGGCGGCCTCTTCACGTGGACCTTCGCCGAGTACGTGCTGCATCGCTGGGTCTTTCACTGGACCAACGAGACGGCCTGGGGAAAGCGCGTGCACTTCCTCCTTCACGGCGTTCACCACCAGTGCCCCAACGACCGCGACCGCCTGGTGATGCCGCTGCTCACCAGTGCGCCGCTCGCCGTGCTCTTCTATTCGCTCTTCTACTTCACGATGGGGCGCGCCGTGGCCGAGCCCTTCTTTGCCGGCTTCGTCATCGGGTACCTCTTCTACGACGGGACGCACTACTTCGTGCATCACTTCACGCCGACCTCTCGCTGGGGGAAGTTCCTGCGCCGCCATCACCTGACGCACCACTTCGCCGATCACGACGGCGGCTTTGGCGTGTCGTCGCCGCTCTGGGACCACGTCTTTCGCACGCTGCCCTCGAAGAAGAAGCTCGTCTCGTAGGCCACGGCTGAAGCCAAGCTAAGCTGAGAGGCCGTCCGGGGCCATGACCACCGCAGGACAGAAGGAGAGCGCGGCCACCGCGCCGAGTGAGATCGGGACTGTCCTCGGGCAGCGGTACGAGGCCGTGCGCGAGCTCGGTCGCGGAGGGATGGGCGTCGTCTATCTGTGCCGCGACATCGTGACCGGCGACCGCGTCGCCCTGAAGCGCCTGCGATCGCCGGAGAAGGGGGCCATCCGGCCGGAGGAGAACTGGTGGTTTCACCAGGAAGCGCGCGCGGTGGCGCTCCTCGATCACCCGGCCATCGTGCGGGCGCGTGACTTCGGCCAGCTCGCCGACGGCAGCCCCTTCTTCGTGATGGACGTGCTGCCAGGGCGCAGCATCCACGAGTGGATGCACACGACGCATCTGCCGTGGGGGGTCATCTGGGCGACCGTCGATCAGGTGCTCGCCGGGCTGGCGCACGCCCACGCACGCGGCGTCATCCACGGGGACCTCAAGCCGTCGAACATCATGCTCGACCTGGCGACGGCGGGGAAAGGACCGCGCGCCTTTCTCCTCGACCTCGGTCTGGCGTGGCTGCGCGAATACCGCCACGACTCGCGGCTCGACGGGGCTCGCGCGCCCGAAGTGGCGGTCCACTCCGGCGCGGGGACGGTGGGCTGGGTCGCGCCGGAGCAGATCCGGCGGCAAGCCGCGCTGGTCGGTCCGGCGACGGATCTCTACGCCCTCGGCTGCGTGATGTACCGCGTGCTGAGCGGGCGCGAGGTCTTCGAGGGCACCGCGCAAGACGTGCTGCGCGCCCACAAGCGCACGGTGGTGCCCGTCCCGTCGTTGCCGGACGACGTTCCCCCCCAGGCCGGAGCCTTCGTGGTTCGCCTGCTGGAGAAGAAGCCCTGGAATCGCTACGAGCTCGCCGCCGACGCGCGCCGGGCGTGGATGCGCATCCGCCCGCCGCAGGCCGCCACCCTGGAGGAGATCGTCCTCAGCACACCGGGGTCGCGGGTGGCGCCGGCCGCGTACGCGCGCTCGCTGGCGCCGGGGATCCTCAGCCTGCGCGCCCCCATGCTGGTGGCCCGCCAGGAGGAGCGCGAGCAGCTGTGGGCCGCGGTGGAGGACGTGGCCTCGGGAAGCACGCGCCAGCAGCTCATCGCGCTCATCGGGGAAGCCGGCGTCGGCAAGAGCCGCGTGGCCGAGTGGCTCTGCGCCGAGGTGCACGAGCACGGGCGGATGCTCCCTCTCCGGGCCCGCTACGGGCGCATTCCCACACCGCTCGACGGCATCACCGCCGCCATCAACGCCCACTTCGGGCTGGAGGGCGCCGATCGCAGCGCCGTCGAGCAGGCGCTCATCACGCGCTGGGAGGTGAGCAAGGACGACGACGAGGCGCTCACCTGGGTGGCCGCCACCGCCGAGTGGCTGCGGCCGATGGCGCCCGGCGTGGTGGCGCCGCTCGGTCCCACCGGGAAGCGCTTCGTGCTCGACCGCCCCGAGCTTCGCTTCATCGTCATCAAGAGGGTGCTGGAGCGGCTCTCCAAGGACCGCCCCGTCCTTCTCTGGCTCGACGACCTGCACTACGCCTCGCCGAACACCTTCGAGATGCTCTCGCGCCTTCGCCGCGACGCGTCCGACCTGCCGCTGCTGGTCGTCGCCACCGCGCGCAGCGAGACGCTGTCCACCGATCTCGACGCCGCCCTTCGCATGGAGGCCATGCGCGCGGATTGGGGTGGGACGGTGCTCGAGCTCCAGCCGCTGGGGACCGACGACACCGAGGCTCTCTTGCGCACCGCTCTGCCGCTGGACGACGACGCCGTCCGGCGCGCCGTGGAGCAGAGCCGCGGGAACCCGCTCTTCGCCCTGCAGCTCGTCTATGCCTGGGCGGGAGGCGGGTATCTCACGCTCGAGGGCGGCAAGTACCGGGTTCCCGAGCGCGCTCTCCAGGGACGCGCCATCACCACCGCCGAGCTATGGGACGAGCGTGTGCGCGCCATACCCACCGAGCTTCGCCTCAGTGCCTACGCGGCGGCGGCCCTGGGCGACGACATCCGCGGCGACGTCCTGAAGACGCTCTGCGCCGCGCTGGGCATGGACTCGCGCGACGCGCTGGTGGCTCTCACCCGCGCGCAGATCCTCCTGGCCGCGGGCAACGACCAGTTTCGCTGGCCCCACGCCCTGCTGCAGGAGCACTTGCTCGAGCGCGTCCAGGAGCGCAACGACGCCCCGGTCATCCATCGTCTCGCCTCCCATGCGCTGGCGCGTCACCCCTCGGTCGGCTCGCGCCGCATCATGAAGCACCGTGTGCAGAACCTGCTCCGGGCGGGGGACGACGACGCCGCGGCCAAACTCATGTTCGACTTCATCCGCGGCTCCTGGCGGCGCGGGCGGGACACCGCGGCCACCCTGCGCGATCTCGAGATGCTCCAGGGAAGGCTCACCGGAGCCCACGCCGCGGAAGGAGCGCTGTGGCGGGCCGAGTCGTTGCGCTACATCGGCCAGCTGGAAGAGGCTCGCGCCGAGGCCGAGAAGGCCCACCACGCCTTCGAACGGGCTGGCGACACGGCCAGCGAAGCGGGGGCGCTGCGACTCCTGGGGAACATCGCCAGCGATCTCGCGCAGCCCGCACGGGGAAGGGTGCTGGTGGTCAAGGCCCTGCAGCTCTACGAGAAGCTGGGGGACTCCGCGGGGCGCGCCCAGGCCGAGGTCGTGCTCGGCGAGATCGACTACCTGCTCGGCGACCACAACCGGGGTCGTACCACGCTGAAGAGGGCCCTCGAGCGCTGCACCGAGGTGGGCGACGTGATGGGCCGCGCGCAGTGCCTGATCATGCTGGCGCTCATCGAGGAGACGCTCGGCGCCTTCGAGCGAGGACGCGAGCTGCTCGCCCGGGCGCGCGGCGAGTTCGACGGCATCGGGTACCGCCTCGGGCTGGCGCAGTGCGACCTGGCGCTCGGCCACGCGGACCACAGGGCCTTCGACTTCGCCGGGGCGCGGTCGCGGGCTCTGGCGGCGCGCGCCAGCTTTCTCGAGGTGCAGAACCCGCGTGGCGAGGCCGGCTGCGAGCGCCTGCTGGCCATGATCGCCCTCGATGGCGAGGACCGGGACATCGCCGAGGCCCACGCACGCGTGGCGCTCCGGATCTACGAGCGCCTGCAGGACCCCTGGGGTCAGCTCGAGGCGCGTCTGCTGCTCGCCCAGGTGGCCCTCGCGCGAGGCGACGACGGGGCGGCGGCTCTGGTCGCTGCATGCGACGGCGTGGAGCTCGACGAGGCCGAGCCACGCCAGCATCGGCACCTCACCCGCGCCTGGTTGGCGCAGCTCCAGGGGAACTGGACGGCGGGGGCAGCGGAGATCGACGCGGCCCGCTCCGCCTACGTGTCGTCGTCTCCGGAGGGCGGCGGCGTCCGCACCGCCGAGGCGCGCGCCCGGACCGGCGACCACACCCCGCACCTTTTGACGCGCCTGGCGGGCCAGGAATGGATCGGCCCCGCGCTGGCCAAGATCGAGACGTGGCTTCAGCAGATCGAGGCGGCGGGCGGCAAGGGCGCCTGAATGCTGCTATAACGCGCGCCCCATGACGACCCCTCAGAATCCCGGAGTTCGCCGCAAGCAGAAGGCGCGCAGGGCCAAGCAGCTGGCCGAGTGGCGCGCCAAGAGCGCGACGGCGAGCGAGAACGACAAGAAACCCACGGACGCGGCGACCACTCCCAAGAAACTGTGACCGTGACGTGGAGCCGGCGAGCCTTCAGGAGACGTACGCCGCGGAGAGCGAGTGCTTCGGCTGCGGTCCGAAGAACGCTCGGGGCTTGCGCATCCGCAGCTTCGCCGACGGCGACGACGGAGGCGTGTGCCGGTGGACGCCCGAGCCGCACCATCTCGCCTTTCCGGGGGTCCTCAACGGCGGCATCTGCGCCGCGCTGCTGGACTGTCACTCGAACTGGACCGCGGCCTGGCACCTCATGAGGAAGACGGGCGCTGCGGCACCGCCCAGCACCGTGACCGCCGAGCTCGAAGTGAAGCTCAAGCGACCCACCCCGCTGGACGGAGAGCTGCTCTTGCGAGCGCGCGTGGTGGAGTCTGCCGCCGACCGCGCGACGGTGGAGGCGACCATCGAAGCGGCAGGCAGGGTCACCGCGACGTGCCGGGGCGTCTTCGTCGCCGTGAAAGAAGGGCACCCCGCCTTTCATCGGTGGTAGGCCCCGCTCGTCTCGCGCGCCACCGCCGCCGCTGGACCTGGGTCCGGGCCGCGATATCTTTTGCGCGGCCCTTCCGTTCCCGGGGTCGAGCTTGACGTATGAAGGCTTTCGCCGACGCCCTGCCGCTCCTGGGGGCCGCCTCGCGTCCCGGGCGTGGCGCGCCGGCGGCGACCCACGCGGCTCGGGCCATCCCGGCCGACGAGGCGAGCCTGTGCGAGGCCGCGTTGCGCGGCGAGCGGGACGCGTGGAGCGCGCTCGTTCATCGCCACAACCAGCGCGTCGTGGTCACGCTGCTGGCGCGCGGGGTTCGCGTCGATCGGGCGAAGGATATCGCGCAAGAGGCGTGGATGCGCCTGGTCGAGCAGCAGCGACAGGGACGCCTGGAACGCCTTCAGCTTCCCGGTCTGGCCATCGCCCAGGCGACCTTCCTCTCCCTCGAGGCGGCGCGTCGTGAGGCGACCACGCGCCGGCACGAGCCCATCGACGAGCCGGCCATCGCGGCCGCCCTGGCCGATCCCGCGGGCGACGCCGAGTCGCGGATGGTCACCGAAGAGCGGGTGGACTGTGCGGTCGAGATCCTCGCCGGGTGCTCGGGCTCGGCCCGGAAGGTGTTCCGTCTGGCGTACGGCGGCGAGGGTCTCAGCCACGCCGAGGTGGCCGAGCGGGTGGGTCTGTCGCTGCAGCGCGTGCGGCAGATCCTGTGCGAGGTGAGAGCCAAGCTGCGGGCTGCGCTGGAAGGAGAAGAGAGCTCATGAGCGGGCGGCACGCGACGGCGGGGGAGCTGGAGCTCTACGTCCTCGGGGCGCTCGACGCCGGCCGGGTCCATTCCTTCGAGGCGCACTGCGCGGCGTGCGATACGTGCGCGGCGGCCCTGGCCGGCGAAGCAACCCTGGAGATCGCATTCGAGCAGGTGGCTGCGCGGACGGCGCGGGGGGTGGTCGTCCGGCCGCTGCGCGCCGTGGCGTACGGCGCCGCGGGTGTGCTGGCGATGGCCGCGGCGGTGCTTCTCTGGATCGGCCGGTCCCCGGCGATGGCCGTGGGAGCAGGGGAGCCGACTGCCGCGGGGAGGCGCGCGCCGCCCATGGACGACGGGGCCATCTTCGACTCCAGGAGCGACGCGCTCGACGGCGGCTGAAGAGCGGCGGCGCGTCCCCGGGGAAGTTGCCCGGCCTTGCCTGGCACTCGTTATCATTTGTCTCCAACCGAGGAGGCTTCCGCCATGTCCGGGACGCTCGTCCATGCTCAACAGCGCCGCATCGTACGGCGTTCCATGCGCGTCGAATGCCAGGTGGTGCGCGAGCGCGACTTTCGTCTGCTCGGTAGCCGCGCAGTCGACCTTTCTCCCATGGGAATGCTGGTGATGGCCCAGGAGAAGGTGCTGACCGGAGAGCCCGTCGTGGTCTCCTTCCGCATACCGCTGAGCTCCCGGTGGTTCGACGCCGAGGCCACCGTGGCGCGTGTCGTCCACGGCCGCCGCCCGGGCGATCTCGGCCGCTGCTTCGGTCTGTCGTTCGACTCGCTCGAGGAGGACGCGACGGCCTTCCTCCGGCGAGCGCTCCGCGGCGTTCCTCCGCCTTTGCCACGGCGCGAACCGCGCGTCGACTACGCAGCCACGGTGCACATGGCGGCGCTGGCGTAGCGCCGCCCGCCGCGGGCGACGCAGGCAACTTGGCCCGGAGGATCGGCGACCCGTTACGATTTCACCCGAGGTCACTCGCCCATGCTCGCCTCCCACCGCGCCCCATCGCCTCCGCCGCCCCTCGCCACCCGATCCGCGGTCGGCGCGGCGCTCGCCCGTTCGCTCCGCCTGCTCACCCCCTCGCTGTCGCGGTCGGCGTTCGGCCGCCTGCCCCCCAACCGCCGCGGCGAGATGCGGCGGCGGGTGCGCCTCGCTTGTCGCGTCCGGCGGATGGACGACTGGCGGCTGCTGGGAGACCGGACGCTCGACCTCTCGCCCGCCGGGATGCTGGTCCTCTCCGACGAGCGCGTCGAGGAAGGGCTCGACCTGGTGGTCAGCTTTCAGGCCACCGAGCTCCCCATCTGGTTCGACGCCTGCGCCAAGATCACGCGCGTCGTCGAAGGACGCCGTCCCGGGGATCCCGGCCGCGCGCTCGGCGTGCGCTTCGAGGCGCTGCCGGCGGTCTCGCGCCTCATCCTCCGCGGGTATCTCCGGCGCAAGCCGCCCACTCTCGCGCAGCGTGACCCACCGCTCGACCTGGCGCGGCTGACGGGCATCGACTACGCGAGTGAGGTGCAGCACCTCCTGGGCAACCCGGCGAGGGCGTAGAGAGTCCCTTTCTTCGCACCGTGCGCCGCGGTGGATCCTGAGGAGCGCGTGCCGGATCGCATCACCGATCAGCTGAAGCGCATCACCCGCGAGCAGGGAGGCGTGCGGACGCCGCCGTCGGAGGCCCCCCCGCCGCGGGAGTCGGCGGCCAAGCGCTACGGGCCGCTCATCGCCCTGGCCGTGGTCGTGCTTCTGGCGGCGGTGGGCTGGATGGTGATCGAGCGCCTGATGGCCATGTCCCGGATGCAGGACTGCGTCATGTCCGGGCGGAAGAATTGCGCCCCCATCGACACGGAAAAATAGGGCCGCCGGCCTCGCCCCTCTTCGTCTACCGCACGGCGCCCTCGCCGCGTTATCGTCCTCATCTCCCATGAGCGAGACCGAAAAGCTGGAGAAGCTCCTCGACTTGCTGAAGACGAGCCTTCTCGTCGATCCCAACGACGCCTACACCCGCTTTCAGCTCGGCTCCACCTATCAGCGCCTGGGCAAGCCCGACGAGGCGATCAAGGCCTACACCCGCGTCGTCACCCACAAGCCCGACTACTTCGACGCGCACCTGCAGCTCGGGACCACCTACGCGTCGCTCGGCGACATGGAGCACTCGTTCGACGCCTACGGCAAGGCGACCACCCTCAAGCCGGACCACCTCGATTCGCAGCTGGCGCTCGGCGAGATCTCCATGCGTCTCGAGCGGTGGGAAGCGGCGGCGCGCGCCTACGATCACGTCTCGCGGCTCCAGCCGGCGAACCTCGATGCGCTCGAGAAGGCGGGGGTCTGCTATGCCCGGATCGCCCGCTGGTCGGAGGCGACGAGCGTCTACGAGCGCGCGACGCGGCTTGCTCCGGAGCGGGCGGACCTCTTTCTCGAGCTCGGGCGCGCGCTCTCCGGCATCGCGCGCTGGGAAGACGCGGCCCGGGCGCTGCGGGACGCCGTGCGCCTGAACGAGGACTCCGCCGAAGCGCACAAGCTCCTCGGCCGGGCCTGCGCGCAGCACGACGAGAACACCGAGGCGCTGGCGGCCTACCAGCGCGCGGCGGAGCTCGAGCCCCGGTGGGCCGACGTGCACGTGGCCATCGCCGGCGTCTACGAAGCGCAGGGCGACGACACTTCTGCCGTCGAGTCCTACAAGACCGCGCTGCGGCAGATTGCCGACGATCCCAGCATCCACGCGAGGCTCGGCCACGCGCTGCGACGCCTCGGGCGACTGGAGGAGTCGTACGACGCCTTCGCCAAGACGGTGGAGCTCGCGCCGTCGGAGCCCGAGCCGATCTACCAGCTCGGCCTCGCCGGCACCCTGCTCGGAAGGCACGAGGACGCGCGCAAGAACCTGCGCGACGCGGCCCACCATCGGCCGCAGCACGCCGCGACCTACAAGGCGCTGGGGACCTCCTGCGCGGCGCTGGGCAAGCTGGAAGAAGCGGCTTCCGCCTACGAGACGGCGGTCGCGCAGGAGCCGGCCTGGGCCGAGGGCCAGGTGCATCTCGGCAACCTGTACGTTGCGCTGAAGAAGGACGCCGAGGCGACGCGCGCCTTCGAAGCGGCGCTGAAGAAGCTCCCCGACGAGGCGAAGATGCTGGCCGCGCTCGGCGGCGCGACCATGCGCCTGGCCGACGTGCAGACCGAGGAAAAAGCGCGCACCTCCGGGCTGGAGAAGGCCGCCGACGCGTTCGAACGCGCGGTGAAGCTCGAGCCTCAGGATGCGGCGGTGCGTCTGGCGCTGGGGATCGCCCAGGTGAAGAGGCGGCGCTGGGAGCCGGCGCGGGTCGCGCTCCAGGCCTGCCTGCGTCTCCGCCCGGACGACGCGCTGGCCCACAAGAACCTCGCCGAAGCCAGCGCCGCCCTGGGCGAGCGCGAGGAGGCCATCGCGTCGGCGGCGAAGGCCATCGAGCTCGACCCCGACTACAAGGAGGGCCACGAGAAGCTCGGCGCGCTCTACGAGTTGGCGGGAAAGGACGAGGACGCCGCCCTCGCCTACAAGGAGGCGGTCCGCTCCTTCCCGCAGAGCGCGGCTCTCCACGGCAAGGTCGGCCGCGCGATGTCGCGCCTGGGACGAAAGCACGACGCCCTGGAGTGGTTCGCGAAGGCGGTCGAGCTGCGCCCGGACGACGCCGATGCCTTGATGGAACTCGGGGTGGCGTACAACGCCACGGGCAAGTTCGGCGAGGCGCGCCAGGCCTTGATGGAGAGCGTGCGGGTGCGCCCCGACGCGGGGGCCTTCAAGGCGCTTGGCGAGGCGTGCCGGGAGCTCAGTCGCGAGGAGGAGGCGGTCGCCGCCTTCGAGGGCGCGGTGGCGGCCGATCCCAAATGGGGGGCGGGATACGTGGAGCTGGCGCGCCTCTACGAGTCGGCGCGGCAGCCGGTCCGGGCGGCCGATGCCTACCGCGAGGCCACGCGCTTCTTCTCCGAGGACGCGAGCCTGTACGGCGGGCTGGGCGACGCGCTCCTGGCCCTGGGCAGGTTCGGCGATGCGGCGGACAGCTACGCGCGCGCGACGAAGAAGAAGAGTGACGACGGGGCGCTCGCCTTCAAGCTGGGCCTCGCCCATGCCCGCGCCCTGGCCTGGGAGCCGGCGGAGAAGGCCCTGCTGCGTGCGGTGGAGCTCGACTCCGAGCGCGCGGAAACATGGTTACTGCTCGGAGAGGCGAGCGGGCATCTCGGGCACTGGGAGACCAGCGCCGACGGGTACGCCAGGGCGCTGGCCCTCGATCCGCAGCTCGCCGTCGCGCACGCCCCCCTCGGCCGGGCCTACGACGCGCTCGGTCGGAACGCGGAGGCGGCCGAGCAGCTGGCGCTGGCGGTGAAAGCCTTCCCCGAGGAGGCCACCTTGCACGCGGCTCTGGGTGCCTCACGGCTCAAGCTCGGGCGCCTCGACGAAAGCGCGGCGTGCTTCGCGGAGGCGGCGCGCTTCGGCAAGGGGGACGCGGAAATCCTCTTCCAGCTCGGCGCGACGTACTGCCGCATCGAGCGCTGGGCGACCGCCAAGGATGCGCTCGACGAGTGCGTGGCGCTGAAGCCCGCGCACCTCGAGGCGTGGAAGCGACTGGCGGAGGCCTGCCGCGCCCTCGACCGACACCTCGAAGAGGTCGATGCCTGGCGCAGGATCCTCGAACTCGAGCCAGCCAACGTGGCGGCCAACGTCCCGTACGCGAAAGCGCTGGTCGCCTTCGGCAAGGACGAGCTGGCGGTCGAAGCGCTCCGGGCGGCGCTGAAGGGCTTGCCGGTCACGCCGCTCTTGCTCGTCGAGCTGGCCAAGCCGCTGCTGCGTCTCGGCAAGAACGCCGAGGCGCTCGAGACCTGCGAGCGCGCGCTGGAGAAGCACGCCAATCGCGCCGCCAAGGAAAAGCTCGGCCCCGACGTCGTGGCCGCCGAGCGCGCGGAGGTGACGCTCTGGCTCGGCCGCGCGCTCTTCGCCGGCGGCAAGAAGGACGCGGGCCTCGCGCACCTCAAGGAAAGCGTGACCCTCCGGCCCGACAGCGCCGAAGGCCACCGCGCGCTCGGCGAGGCGAGCGAAGCGCTCGGCAAGACCGAGGCGGCGATCAAGGCCTACCGCCGCGCCGTGGAGCTCGATCCGGAATACGCCGAAGGTCAGGTGGCGCTGGGCCGCCTTTACGAGAGCACCGAGCGTCCACAGGAAGCCGTCGAAGCGCTGCGCCAGGCGGTGGCGCGGTTTCCGCAGCGCGCGCCGGTGCAAGCGCGCCTGGGGGCGGCCCTCCTTCGCGTGGGCCGGCCCGGCGAAGCGCTGCCTCATCTGCGACAGGCCATCGATCTCGAGCCCGACGACGCCGAGTACGCCATGCTTCTCGGGGTGGCCCTGACCCGGACGGGCAAGGCCGAAGAGGGACACGAGGCGCTGCGCGGCAGCGTGCGCATCCGGCCCGACAGCGCGCCGGCGCAGACGGCGCTGGGCGACGCTTCGGCGGCGCTGGGCCAGAACGACGACGCCTTCGACGCGTACCGGAAGTCGCTGTCCCTCGACGCCAACCTCGCCGAAACGCACGCCGCGCTGGGCAAGCTCTACGAGCGCACCGCGCAGGACGCGCTCGCCGCGGGCGCTTACGAGAAAGCCGTGAAGCTGCGCGACGACGATTCGGCCGCCCACGCTGCGCTGGGCGCGATTTACCAGCGGCTGGGCAGGAACGACGAAGCGGCGCGCGAGCTGACCCGCGCCGCGGAACTGAAGGGAAGCGATCCCGACACGCTCTTCGAGCTCGGGGTCGCGCAGGCCCGCGGCAAGCGCTGGGAGTCGGCGCGAGACGCGCTTGAGAAGGCCGCCAAGCTGCGCGGCGAGCACGCCGAGACGTGGAAGCTCCTGGCGCAGGCTTATCGCGAGACCGGCGCCATCCCGCAAGCCGTCCTGGCCTACGAGAGGGCCCTCTCGCTTGCTGCCGACTGGAAGGAAGGCCAGCGCGACCTCGCCCCTCTCTACGCCGCTCTCGGTCGCGACGAGGACGCGGTGAAGGCCTTCGATGCGCTGGAAGAGGGCGACCGCGAGGCGCACACCGCCCTCCTGGGACCGGTGTATCGCCGGCGCGGGTTGCACGATCGGGCCGCCCTGGCCTACGAGCGCGCCACTCGGCTGCCGAGCACCGACGCCGCGACCTGGGAGGGGCTGGGCCTCTCGCAAGCCAGGCGCAAACGGAACGACGAGGCGCGCGTTGCGCTGAAGAAGGCGCTCGCCCTCGACGGCGCGCGGCTGGAATCCTGGAAGGCCCTGGCCGAGGTGGCGGCGAAGCTCGGCGACCACGAAGAAGCGGTGGAGGCCTACGAGAAGGCCCTCCTGCTCGACCCGACCTTCGTCGAAGCGCACGTCGCCCTGGGTCGCCTCTATTCGCTGCTCGGGCGCGACTCCGACGCGGCCCGGGCCTTCGGCTCCGCCGCGGCGGCAAACCGCGGCGACTACGCCAGCCACGTGAGCCTCGGAGGGGCTCTGGAGCGCCTCGAGAAGTGGGCCGAGGCGGCCGAGGCGTTCGAGACCGCATCGCGGCTCAAGCCGGACCACCCCGATCCTTTCCTCAAGCTGGGCGCTTCGGCGCTGCGCTTGGGCGAGACCGCGCGGGCGCGGAAGGCCCTGGCCGCGAGCGTCGCCCTGCGCGCCGATCACGCCGAGGCGCAGAAGCTCCTCGGGGACGCCTGCGTCGCACTCGGTGACACGGTGGGGGCGGTCGCCGCCTACGGCAAAGCGCTGGAGATCGACCCCGACTACGTCGAAGTCTGGGCCTCGCGCGCCAAGATGCTGGTGGGGCTGAAGCGCGAGGAGGAGGCGGCCGAGGCGTTCGTCCGCGCGCTTCCGAACCTGGAGGAGACCGCGCGCAATACCCCCGAGGGAGCCGGGGTCCATGCCGACCTGGGGCTCGCCTACGTGGTCCTCGGGCGATACGCCGACGGCGTGGACGAGCTGGAGCACGCCCGAGGGATCGACCCCTCCATCGCCGCGGTGATCGCGCCGCTGGCGCGGGCCTACGAGAAGCTCGAACGCTACGTGGAGGCCATCGGCGTCCTCAAGAAACAGCTCGAGCGCGATCCCAAGGACGAGAACGTGGCCAAGCGCCTCGCGGCCTTGCAGCAGAAGCTCGGCAAGGGCGATGACGCCATCGCTTCGCTGAGGAAGGCCGCCGCCGCGGCACCGGGGGACGGCGAGGTGCGTCTGGAGCTGGCGCTCCTCCTCGTGGGCAAGGAGGACGAGGCCGGGGCCCGCCTCCTTCTCGAGGAGGCGGTCCGCCTGCTCCCGGCCAACGCGCAGGCTCCCCTTCGCCTCGCGGAGATCCTCGAGAAAGCCGGAGACGCCGCCGGCGCGCTCAAGGCCTACGGGCAAGCAGCGCGGCTCGACGCGACGCTGGCGGATGCCGTGGCGGGGTGCGGACGAGCGCAGATCGCCCTGGGCAAGGCGCACGAGGCCGTGCAGTCCTTCAAACAACTCAGCAAGCTTCGACCCGACGCGCGCACCTACGCGCAGCTCGGCGAGGCCTACCTCGCGGCCGGGCGCGACGGCGACGCGGCGAACGCGCTTCGTGACGCCCTGCAGAAGGATCCCAAGCTGCCGCGTGCCGCCCGCATGCTCGGCGACGCCTACGCCCGCCTGGAGAAGTGGGGCGACGCCATCCGCGCCTACGGGCAGGGGCTACGCGCCGATCCGGACGACGCGGCGACGCTGGAGGCGCTGGTGGAGCTATGCGGGCAGAAGGACTTGCCGGAGAAGCTGCTGGAAGCGCTCCAGGAAGCGGTCGCCGTGCACCCCTCGAACGCGCGGCTTCTGCGGCGTCTCGGCTTCGCCTATGCGGTGCTGGATCGCACCCCCGACGCGCTCGATGCGCTGGAGAAAGCGACGCGATTCGATCCCTCGCTGGGGGACGCGCAGCGCTTGCTGGGCACGTTGTACCGTCGGGACGAGCGCTACGAGGAGGCGGCGCGTGCCTTCGAGGCGGCGTTCCAGAAGGTGGCCGCGCAGGCCGACGACTGGCTGGACGTGGCGCGCTGCTATTCGGCGCTCGGCCGCTGGCAGGAGGCGTGCGACGCGGCCTCCAAGGGGCTCGCCGTCGACGGGAATCACGTGGCCTCCTACGTCTTTCTCGGTGAGCTGCTGGGCGGCCTCGGTCAGCTCGCCGATGCCATCGCGCAGCTCGAGGTCGCCGTGCGTCTGGCGCCAGAGGACGTCGGCGCTCTCTTCGCGCTGGGGCACGCGTACTCCGCGCTCGACCGGAATCGCGAGGCCATCGGCGCGCTGCGCGAAGTGGCGCGTCTCGCGCCGGATCGCGCCGACGCCTGGCAAGAGCTCGGCAAGGTGCACGACGCCCTCAAGGAGCACGGCAAAGCAGTCGACGCCTACAAGGAGCTCGTTCGTCTACGGCCCAAGGCGGCGGACTCGTACTTTTCTCTCGGGGTCACCTACCAGAAAGCCAAGCGCTTCGACGAGAGCGCGGCGGCGCTTCAGCGAGCGCTTCGCCTCCAACCGGATCTAGCGTCGGCGGACTACTTCCTCGGCGTATCTCTCCTCCAGCTCGGACGGAACGAAGACGCGGTGAGCGCCTTCGAGGGGGCGGTGGCCAAGCAACCCGAGGACGCGGCGCTGCGGGCGGCGCTGGCCTTCGGCTACCAGAAGATCGGGCGCGACGAGGAGGCGGCCGATGCGTACACCCAGGCCGCGCAGCTCGGGCTGGAGGACGTGAACGTGCATCTCAACCGGGCCAAGCTCTACGAAAAGGTGAAGAAGCTCGACCTCGCCGCCGACGCCTGGATGGCCGTGTCACGCATGGATCCGGACCGGCTGGAGCCTCACCGCAAAGCCGCCTCGGTGCTCCTCGAGCTCGGGCGGCACAAGCAGGCCATCGAGCCGTACCAGCAGGCCATCCTCCTCGCGCCCGAGGAGCCGGCGCTGCGCTACGAGCTCGGCGTCTGCTACGCCAACCTCGGGCAGAGGGCGGCGGCCATGGCCCAGCACGAGGCCCTCAAGAAGCTCGACCCCGGGCGGGCCGAAGAGCTGCTCTTCATCCTGGAGGAGTGACTTCCTGAACGACTGGGACGCCTGCGCGCGCAAGATGGACGAGTGCGAGAAGCTCAGCGCGACGCTAAAAGCGCTGGAGGGGGCATTCCGCCGGCGCGCCGAACGAGCGCGCGACGAGAGGGACATCGCCACCATGGTGCGCATGCGCGACGCCGCCCGTGCGGCCAACGAGCGAAAGACGGAGCTCGCCGCCCTGGCGGGAGAGCTGGCGACGGACCTGGCGCGCGCCCAGGCCGAGGCGTCACCGGCGTCGATGGACGAGCTGCTGGCGCGCCTCGATCTGACGGCCACGAAGTCGAAGGAGCTGGCCGCGTTGTACGACCCCTTCGTGGAGTGGGAGGCGGAGCCGTCGTGACGGCGTCCGCGGCGGGTCATCGGCGGCAGGCCGTGTTGCCGTGGAGGTCCTCGATGCAGACACCCATCAGCCATCTTTCGCAATCGAAGCAGAAATTCGGATCGCCGCAGTAGCTCAGCTGCGCTTCGAAGGTCGAAAACGGCGTGCACGAGGTGCTCGAGGGATCGCCATAGCAGGCGGACACGGCGGCCCCGACGTCGTTGGTGGTGGCCATGAAGGTGGTGGCCGTGGCCACCAGCTCCTGCTGCGGGGTGCGCGGGTAAAGGTAAAACGCGACCGCCGCCGGGCAGTCGATGATCAGCTGAGGAAAGTACAGACCCGAGCAAGCCAGCGACTGGGTGCAAGGGGGCCCCGCCCGGAAGGTGAACTCGTCGCGCGGCCCCACCGCGCTCGACCGCGAGCCGGGGGCCCCGAGCGCACCGGCGAGCGTGGCTTGCACGTCGACGGTCTCAGGCACCGCCGAGGGGCCCGCGTAAGGGCTCGTGGCCACGCACCGCTCCTCGCTGTCGCAGGCGACGTCGGAGGCCGGAAAGCCGGCGAAGCTGATCTGCGTGCCGCCACCGGTGACGAAGCCCGAGCCGGTAACCGTCACGCGGGTGCCCCCCGAGTTCGGGCCCGACCTGGGAAAGACGCTGTCGACCACCGGCCCCGCGTCCGGCGAGGCGAGCTCGACCTCTTCCTCTTCCTCGGCACTGTCCGTCGCTCCACCGGCGTCGCCCAGCGGCGCGATCTTGCCGCCGCAGCCGAGCGCCGCCGCACCGATCGATCCCACGAGGGCCGCGAGTGGAGAGAGGCGCATGAAATCGGCAGCTCACCGCGCGAAGACGGGGCCGCCCGAGTCCGCATCGACCGTCCATACCGCGGGAGGAGGGCGACCGCTACCATGGGCCGCCGCCTCCCGGCACCTCCGCGAAGGTCCATCGGGCGACGAATCCTTCGCCTATCCTCGTGACGGAGGGAGACCTGTTCGCGTGACGTCTTGGTCGTCAAGAGCGGCCTCCTGGGCGTCTGGCTGGAGAAGCCCTCGGGGGGTTCGTGGATGGTGCGGTCCTGTTTCCCGGGCTGGCTCCTCGGCGAATCCAGCGTGCTCGGAGGACTCGACGGCAGCCTGCCTCGCTGCACGGCGTCTCTGCGGGCCGAGCGGGTGAGCGAAGTGTGGACGCTGCCGGCAGCCCAGGTGCGCGCGCTCATGCAGGACGACCCCGCCTTCGGCCGGCGCATCGCCGAGACCAAGCAGATCCACCGCATCGACTCGTTCGTCTCCATGCATGAAACCATGGGACAGCTGGATGTGCACGTGCGAGACGAGGTGCTTTCGTGCCTGGAGAGACTGGAGTCCTTCGAGGAGGAGACCGTCCTTCTTCGGGCGGGTGTGGTGCCCGACGCGGCCTGCCTGGTGGCGCGTGGTTCCATCGCCGTCTTCGAAGGGGAAGAACGCGCCATGCCGGCCGCGGTCGTGGAGCCCGACTCGTTCTACGGGGTGCGTGACGCCGTCCACCGCGTCGCGCCGGGATTCACCGCCGTCGCCCGGGCCGGCACCACCGTGGCGTTCTTCGACGCCGGACGCTTGCAGAAACTTTGCGAGCGGAGCCCCGAGCAGGTGGTGGCGGTGCTCGAGCGGCTCGGATGATCACCGTGGGCCGCCGAAAGGTCGGTGCCGACCTCGACGATACGAGCGAAAGCCCGCGAGAGTGGTTACCTTACGGGGCGTGTCGATGAACTACCGCAAGAACAGTCCGCAAGCGCAACGATTCGCCGAGAGGCGCAGACGCGAGAACGACGCGCCCAGGCTCCTCGAGCAGGTGCCCAATCTGGTCGCCCTGCAGATGGAGATCGAAGACCGCTCCGGGGTCGGGGGGACGACGCACACCCGGCGCGTCCAGGTGGACCACGCTCCGGCGCTCTTCCTGGTGCCCTGCGGGGACCCTCGTTGCATGGACGGCGAGCACGATCTGACCACGACGGTGATGCGTGCGCTCCGTTCGCAGGAGAAATCCTTCAAGGGCCAGGACGAGTGCCGCGGTTCCGTCGGCCCCAGCGCTTGCTCGCGTGTCCTGCACTTCGAGGCGGTCGCCGAGTACCGGCCTGGCTGATGGGGGTCCCGTCGACGGAGTGGCGGGAGGCCGCGCCCGCCGGCGAAGAGGCCACGCACCTCGGCTACGCGGAGCGACTGCGCGCCATCCAGCGCTCGCGCGCGACGAATGGACGCCCCAGCCGCGCCTTGCACGCCAAGGCCAACGCTGGCGTGGAGGGGGAGCTGACCGTGCTCGACGCGCTACCCGACCCGGCGCGCGCCGGTCTCTTCGCGAAGCCCGCGAGCTACCGCGCCTACGTGCGCTTCTCGAACGGCGACGGAAGGCGCCAGCACGACCGCACCGGCGACGTGCGCGGCATGGCCGTGAAGGTGGTAGGTGTCGACGGAAAGAAGATCATCCCCGGCATGGAGCAAGAGAAGACGCAGGATTTTCTCCTGATCCGCACGCCGGCCATCCCTTTCCGCAATGCCCGCGAGTTCGTCGAGGTGGTCACCGCGGCGCAGCAGAACCCTCTCCTCGTCGTGCCACGCGTTCTCCGGCGACTCGGGCTGGCGCGAACCATGGAGCTCTTGCCCCAGCTCGCCAGGGGACTGCGGCTGCCGACCCTCCCGCTGGCGGCGGCCACGTACTTCAGCGCGGCGCCCGTGCGCTGCGGCGCCTATGCCATCCACTATGCGCTCGTGTCGCACGATGCGTCGGGGCGCGCGATCACGGCGGACACGTCGCGCGAACGTCTGCACCACGAGCTGGCGGCCAGGCTGGCCAAAGGCCCGGTGGTCTACGATCTGCGCATCCAGTTTTATACCGGGGAGGCCAAGACCCCCATCGAGGACGCGTCCGTCGAGTGGAAGACGGAGGACGCTCCCTTCGTGACCGTGGCGAGGCTCACCCTGCCGCGGCAGGATCTCGACGGCGTGCGCGGGAAGAAGGTGGCCGAGTTCGTGGAGACGCTCTCGTTCGACCCCTGGCACGCGCTCGAGGACCATCGCCCGCTGGGAAACATCATGCGTGCGCGAAATGTAGCCTATCGACTCAGCACGAAGGAGCGCTCCGCCGCCGGCGAGCCCGACGGGTCCGAGCGCTTTGGCTGAGGAGCGGCGGCCTGGTGGGAAGCCGTCGCGAATCCGGAGCCGAAAGGAAGAAAGCGCGGGTAGTGCGCCCGCATTGCCTGGTTCGGCTATTCTGCACGAGTGATTCGACGTGTCATCGGGGTGACGGGTCCGGGGATTGCTCTGGCCATGGCCTGCGCGTGCGGAGGCAGCGTCTTTACCGCGGCGTCGGGAGGAGACGCGTCGATGGGCGACGGCCTCGCGGCGGACGGCACTCCCGGCGATGACGCGACCAGCGACGGCGCGGCCATGAGGGACGGCACGGTGACCGAAGGCGCGATGGACAGCGGCGCGGCCGACGTCTTCGAGGAGGCCCCTGCGCACTGCAGTGGCGATTTCCAGTGCATCCCCGCGGTGCCGGGAGGGTGGGCCGGTCCCACGGATCTCTACCTCGGCGCCGCACCTGCTCCTACCTGCCCCGGCCTCACCACGGACTCCTTCGACGGCATGGAGGGCCTGCAAGCCACGGCCGCTTCGTGCGACTGCGCCTGCGGTCCGACCAAGATCACCTGCGGGTCCGCGTCGCTGACCACCTCCATCGTCGCCGGCTGCGCCACCGTCTGCGCGACCACCACGCCGGTGCTCGGGGCTTGCTTTGCCGCACCGAGCGGTTGCCTGGCAGTGGGGGCCACCGGCACCTTTCAGACCCTCGCCGTGGCGGTGACCGGCGGTAGCTGCGCGCCCGTGTCGACGGCGGAGATCACCCCCCCACCTGGACGAATTACGCTCGCACCTGCGCTTCGCTCGGGTCGGCGCAGGCCGACTGTCCCGCCGGGCAGATCTGCGCGCGGACGCCGAGCGCACCGTTCCAGCCCACCGCGTGCATCGTGCAGGCGGGCGATCAGATGTGTCCGGCGAAAGGATACACCCAGGCGCACGCCGAGTTCACGGGGCTGATCGACACGCGCGCCTGCACGGCCTGCACCTGTGGTGCGCCCGCCAAGCTCCAGTGCACCGGCACACTCTACGCGTACGACACCACCACCGACGGCACCTGCGGCGGCATGGCCGACATCTACGATCCGGCGGCCTGTGTCCCTACCAACGAGCGCTCGGACCTGAAGGTCGACGCTGTCGGCTCGGGAGGAGCCTGTGCTGCGAGCGTCGTCACGCCGATGGGCGCTGTCACGCCCACCGGCGCCACCACCATCTGCTGCACGGAATAGCCGTCCAGGCCCGGAGCCGAGCGAGTGGCGGGCACCGGTACCCTCAGGCCGCGGGCACCTCTCTCGCTGCGATCGTCGTCGCCGGCTCGGCCTTCTGCGCGCCGTTCAGCGGCTCGATGCTGGTCAGGGTCTCGAGCGGAGGCACGTGCCGCTCGTTCGCCAGCGCGGCGAGCTTGCGTCCGAGCTCGCGCGCCGAGGGGCGCAGCACCGGGTCCTTCTCCAGGCAGCGCGACACGAGCTCGGCCAGCGCTTCGGGGACGCTGGGCAGGAGCGACCGCGCGTCGGGGGCCGGCACGCAGAGATGGCTGTAGACGATGCCGTGGAGGGTGCGCTCGGCGTCGAAGGGATGCTTGCCCGTGAGGAGCAGGAAGAGGACCAGGCCCGCCGCGTAGACGTCGGAGGCGGCGGTGACCGCCCGCATTCCCTCGACCTGCTCGGGGGACATGAAGGCGGGGGTTCCCAGGATGACGCCGGTGTGCGTGCCGTCGGCCTCCTCCAGCGCGTGCCCGTCCTCGTACAGCTTGGCGATCCCGAAATCGAAGAGCTTCAGTCCGGGGAAGGCGGGCGTCAGAAGCACGTTGGACGGTTTCACGTCGCGGTGCACGATGCCGAGATCGTGCGCTGCCGCGAGGCCCTCGCAGAGGACCGCTCCGAAGCGCGCGACGACGCCGGCGTCCCACGGGCGCCCTTCGCTCCGGAGCGGACGCCCCTCGATCAGCTCCTGGACCTGAAAGAACATGCCGTCGTCGGACACGTCGACATGGAGGACCCGTACGATGGCGGGATGCGCGACTGTGGCGCAGGCCTTCGCCTCGCGAAGGAAGCGGCGCAGCGCGGCGAGCTGCTGGCTCGAGCCCGCCTGGATGACCTTGATGGCGACGCGCGCCGAGGTCGTGCGATCGATGCCCTCGTAGACCACGCCCATCCCGCCCTGGCCGAGGATACTGCCGACCTGGAAGCGATCGCCGAGCAGGACCCCGTGCCGAAGCGACCCGTCGATCTCCCGATCCTGCGCCAGCTTGGCCAGGGCCATGGAAAGCTCGCTCGAGCGCGCGCGGACCCGCTCCCGTAGCTGCGCGTTCAGCTGCTCTACCTCCTCCGCGCGTTTCACGATCTCCGAGACCTGCTCGCTCACGCGCTTCTCCAGGCCGGTGTTGAGCGCAGCCAGCGACTCGCGCTGTCGCTCGATGGTGGCGCGCTGTCCGAAGTCACGCCGTCGCGCGCCGTAAAAGAGCCACGACAGGACCAGGCTGACCACCACGATGGAACCGCCGTTGGACATCAGGGCGAGCCGTACGCTGGGCGAGGGCTGCATGGTGGCCAGCGCCACGAAGAACGCTGCCGCCGCCAGCCCATAGAGCAATGCCGCCACACGCGGCGTGAGCGTGACGAAGGCCGCCATGAAGAGGCAATAGGCGATGAACGGCGCCACCCCGGTGACGGTGACCGAGAGCTGGTCGACGCCGGCCGCGGCCGCCCCGTGCAAGAGGTAGAGCAGCGTCATGGCCGGCGCGAGGACGCGTCCCGCGCGCCCCCGCCCGTAGCGCAGGATGAGCAGCAAGAGCGGCAGGGCCAGGGCAAGCGTTGCCATATGCATCACCGCGACCGCGTCGCGCCACTCCGCCACCTGCGGCAGGAGCGATGCGCGTTCGGCCGCCGAGGTTCGGTAGATGGCGACGTGGATGATGTGTCCGAGCAGAACGAACGGCGCCACCACGAGAATGCGGAGACGGTTGCTCTCCGCGCTCTCGCGTGCGAACGGCTCTTCGAGCTCCGGGGGCAGGGGAGGGACGAGCCAGGCGTGCACCCGCACAACCCAGGCAGGACGGCGGTCACCGCGGTTCGGGGATGCGGCGCCCATTGCCACGTGAAGAGATTTCTACAGGACACGGCCACGCGCAAGCTGCGCCATCGCCGGCCGGACGCGAACTTCGGGCGTCCCCTGAGTCCCACTCGCCGACCCAGCCACCGCGGACGATGGCCGCATCCCGTCCGTGTTGATGGCGCTCCAGCGGTGTTGCGCCGTCGGCGAGGCCGAGCGGGCGAGGTCGTCCAAGTGGCATTCGGGGCCGCCGCCGACCTCCGTCCGCTCGAGCAACGCCGCCGTGGCGTCGATCCAGCGCCCGATCGCCATCACCGTGAGTCGAGCGAGCGCCGGATGGGCGCTCCAGAGCTCGCGAAAACCGTCGGCCAGGTGCCGGTGAACGAAGGCGTCGAAGTGCGCGGTCCCGGCGTCGTAGTGCGCGGTGCCCGCGTCGTCGACCTCGAGCATCACCAGACCGAAGGGCCGGGCCTTGGCGAACTCGCCATACAGCGCGTCGGTGGTCAGGGCCGCCAGATGCACCAGGAACGCCTGCTCGAGGGCCACGACACAGGAGGCAAAGGCGGCGGAACGCCCGATACTCAAGGCTCCAAGCCGGTCGGTCAAGCCTCGCCGCGCGACCGTGAGGGCGGGCTGGTGAAGATCGCCGAACGGGACGGGGGAGGGCCGCAGAGGACGTCCACGATCGCTGGCTCGGACGGCCTCTCGGCTCACCGCCCGGGCCACCTCGCCCAAGGCTGGAGGCGCGGCGACCGATCGCACGTTCTGATGCGTCCCATCCTCCATGGTCTTGCTCATGATGCTCTCCGTCGACGTATCGTTGCAGCGCCTTGCCGGAGCGCGGCGCGCTCCGCGTTGGGTTCGCGCCATGGCGCATACACCGCCTTAGCAACGCCCGGGCCGTTCCACCGAGGATGCCTACGACTTCGCACTCGTCGTCCCGAAAGCGTTCAAAACAGGATCAGGACGGATGCTCGTCGGCCTCTCGCGGGGCCGCCGAAGAGAAGTCCTTGCGCCGGAAGTGTGGAGACTGCGCAATCGATCTTGCGCAGCGTCTTCGCGACCGGCTATCCGACCGCCATGCGCCCGGGCTAGCGTCCGATCGTGGAGCCGTCAGACCGAGACCGCGAACGCCTGAGCCGAGCGCGCGGTCTCGCCCCCGGGTCCTTGGGCGTGGCCCTGAGGACTCAGCACTACCCGCACGTCTTCGAGCACCATCCGGGCGTCGACTACTTCGAGGTCATCAGCGAGAACTTCTTGGACCCCGCCGGCGCGCCCCGCCGCAGGCTCGACCGCGTCCGCGCGCGCTATCCGGTCGTGCTTCATGGCGTCGGATTGAACTTGCTCGCTCACGCGCCGCTCGACGACGCCTATCTCGACGCGCTTTGCCGGCTCGCCGACGACGTGGACGCGCCGTTCGTGACCGATCATCTGTGCTGGACGGGCGCCCACGGCGTGAGCCATCACGATCTCTTGCCCACTCCCTATGTGCCCGATCTCGTCGAGCTTGCCGCCGAGCGCGCATGCGAAGTCCAGCGCAGGCTCGGCCGGCCGTTCGGTCTCGAGAACCTCTCGAGCTACGTCGAATTCCGAAGCTCGACCCTCACCGAGTGGGAGTTCTATTCGGCCGTCGTGCGGGAGTCCGGCTGCTGGTCGCTGCTCGACGTGAACAACATCTACGTGTCCAGCCAGAACCACGGGTTCGATCCCGACGCGTATCTCGCGGCGATCGATTTCTCGCGCGTGCTAGAGGTGCACCTCGCGGGCCACGCGCGCGAGCTCGACGGGACCCTCGTCGACACGCACGATCAGGCGGTGGCAAGCGAAGTATGGGCGCTCTATGGGCGCGCATGGAAGGCCGGCGGTCCGTTCCCGACCCTGCTCGAGTGGGACGCGAAGATCCCGCCGATGCCCCAGGTCCTCGCGGAGCTGGCGAGGGCCGGGGAGGTGCGCGGATGACGCGCGAAGGTCCGGCATGGCTCGCCGAGTTCCAGGCACTCTTCGGCGACACGATTCGCACCCCGCTCGAACGCTCCAGCGGGACGCTCAGGGCGCAGCTGACGGCGTACGACGCGCGCCTGGTGGCCGAGGCGGCGGACGGTCCGGCGACGAACGGCGCGAGCCGGCTCGCCGTCTACAACCGTCAGTATTGGTTCCGGCTCTTCGACGTCTTGCAGAGCGTTTTCCCTCTGACGTCGCGCCTCATGGGATACGGGTCGTTCAACGACTATGCGGCTCGCTTCCTTCTGGTCCACCCGCCGGGTGGGTGGAACCTCGATCGCGTGGCGGCCGGGTTCGACGGGTTCTTGGCCGGGACGCTCGAGCGCGGCGACGCGGACGAGCGGCGGGCGCTGGTCGAATGCGCGCGGATCGACGCCGCGTGGCATGACGCGCTGTCGGGGGCGCGGTGGCCCCCCTTTCGGCCCTCCCTCGCGGATGCGGCACGCTTGCTCGACGCGCACCTCGTGCCGTCGCCCGCGCTCCGGATCGTCGAAGAACATCGGCCGCTCGTCGAGGTCCGGCGACGGCTCTTTCACGACCCCGGCGCGAGCCCGATCGAGCTGCCGCCAGCGCTGGAGCGCTCGCGGTGGTGGGCGATCCTCGGCACGGGCGACGGTGTCGCGCTGGTCCCGCTCGAGGCGCGCGAAGCGGAGCTCTTGACGGAGCTCGGCGAGCGCTCGGTGCGCGCAGCGCTCTCGTACATCGAGCGCGCATGCACGCCCGAAGAGCGCGCGCTCTTGCCTGAGCGAGCGCGCGCGTGGCTGGCCCGCAGCGTGGAGCACGATTTCTGGATCGGGATCCGCTTTGACAGGTGACGTCAGTCGCAGACGACGCAGCTGAAGCCTGCGCACGAGTTGGTCGCCCGGCACGAGTGCTCAATCAGTGTCTGTGTATCCGAGTCGTAGGACATTCCACGGCACGCGTTGGAGCCTCCGCAGTGCGGCTGGATCTCGAGGATGCCAGCCAGAGCAGTGCACTCTCCCGTGAACTGGGCGAGCGTCACGTTTGCCACGACCATCGACGACGTGACCTGCGGGTCGGCGGCCACCCCTCCATCGCACTCCGTCGCGGGGATCGGTGCGTCGGGATCCGAACTCCCCATCACCGGACCGGAGCTTCCCGTGCTCGCGCCCGTACGGGTCGGCTCTCCGCTGCACCCGGTCGATGCGACGCCCAGAAGGCCACAGAGCGCCGCCGAGAGAAGGGCTGGGCTGGCGGGCGACCCCGGCATGAAACCGGACATGCGCCACGAATACCACATGCCGAGTGCTGCCGCCGCGCGGAAGCGAGCGCGAGGACGGTCCAAGCACTCGACCGCTGCATGGAGCCGTGTGGCAGAAAGCCAAGGAGAGGCAAAGTGCCACGCGTTCCCTCGGTCCGGGTCTGGCGTCGATCCGCCGGACCTTTTCGTGACCACGGCCACCAGCAGGATGAGGAGAAGCACGGCGACTACCAAAAGGCCGACGGCTGGCTTTCGCTCCCTCCGGAGCGGCGGACACCGACCAACCGTAGGCGCACGCCGACCGGCCGTCAGCGTAGAAGCCGCATCCGGAGGGGCTCCGATCTTGCTTTCTCGCCTCGCCTCGCGCATCCATCGTTTGCCTCCATTGGCAAAGGACCGTCTGATTGAGCGCCGAAATCCGTCAGCAGCCTCCCGTCTTTGCCCCGCACCAGGAGCCCCCGGTCCGTGCTCCGGAGACCGTCGACCGTCGGCGTGGCCGTCGGCGGTCCGGCTGGGTGCGGATCGCGCTGTGGCTTCTTCCGCTGCTCGCCCTCGCGGTGGCCATTGCGCTGATCGTTCGCCACTACGCAGCGGCCAAGAAGGCCCCGGCCCCGCCGCCGAAAATCACGGTGACGACGGCCACGGCGATCAAGGGGGACATCGGCATCTACCTCGAGTCCATC
>Ga0302314_10003295_pt1 | contig 29888 bp, 23 predicted proteins | sample III_Palsa_N2_3_FD_200533 | JGI IMG/M metagenome (GOLD analysis project Ga0302314, IMG submission 200533) | Peat permafrost microbial communities from Stordalen Mire near Abisko, Sweden - III_Palsa_N2_3 | ecosystem: Environmental > Terrestrial > Soil > Palsa > Peat permafrost | place: Sweden... | reverse complement strand
TAGCCGCCATACTGCCCCAGCCGGCTTGCCGGCTTGACCGGACCGAGGTTCTTCGCCATCGAATGCGCCCGCGGTATGCCGGCGAAATGAACCACCGTCGCGCCTTCCGCCGTCAATGCAGCCGGCAGCACAAAGTTGCCGTCCGCCACCAGACGTTGCGCGGTTCCAGGCTGCCTCACCGCGTTCAGCCTGGTCGAGAACAGCTGCTGGATCTGCGCAACGCTACCCTTGACACTGAGCGAGCGCGTATGGACCGTGGTGATTTGCAGGCCTCCGGCTTTCAACGCTGCCTCGACACGCTGCACCGAAGCCGCGGTGGGGCCGAACTGCGCGCCGAACTGGGCCGGCGTCAGCCATTTGTGAAACGACGAGGACGACGGGTTTTGCTGATCGGCGAGCAGTTTTTCCAGGCCGGCCTTGTTGCGGATCGGCAGGAATACCTCGAAATCGACCGTTTGCTGCGGTGACGCCGCCACGGTGAAGGCCGACAAACCAGCCCCCGGCGCCGCCTGTCCCATTTGACAAAAAGCCAGTGAAGCAAGCCCTGCAAGCAGGGTACGCAATATCAAGTTTTTGCTGCGCATCGGATGATTCCTCCCTGAGAAAATCCCATACAGCGACACGGCAGACGATGCCCGGAATTCACTTTGGCTGCAAATTCGCGAACCCTTCGTACGGCGGCGAACCAGGCGCCGTCCACCGCCGTGGATCGCTTCTTGCTTCGCCTGGCGACGAACACCCACCACCCGTCTTCAGGTTTGCAGGTTGCAAGATGCGGGCCTAAGATCGGGCCATACGCATTCGGCCTGATCGGCAATCGATATGGCCGACGTCTCCAGGGAAGGGGCGTTGTATGTGAACCCTGGGGACGGCGTTCCACTGCATGGCCCGGCGCCGCGGTGAGCGGTGCCGGCACGAACTAGGGAGAATCAAAATGCTACTAGGCAACAAGGCCTTTTGGGCCGGTGTCTGCGTTTCCGTTTCAATTGGGGTCACTGCTCCAACTGCTTTAGCAGCGGCGATCGCTCAAATCGAGGTTGGACCGGGCAATGGACTGGCCAGTGGCCAGCTCAAGGTCATCGGCATGCCTACCATGCCGTCGAAGCAGCGTCTGACCGGCACCAACGCCAAGCTCGACAACACCTTGGTGCGAATCAACGAGAAGCTCGCCACCAACAACGGCAACTCGGCGGCGGCCGACCTGAGCAGCGTGGCGCCTGGCGCCCACATCGCCTCACGCTCACTGCTGGGCAAGCCGTCGATTGTAGTGGACGTGATTGCCAACGGAAATCCCGCAGCCGCCAGAGCCCAGCTTGAAAGCATCGGCTTCCAGACCACGGCGGTTTATAAAAACGACATCGGTGGCTGGCTGCCGGTGGATAGCATCAATACCGCCGCGGCACTTGGCGGAGTGCGCTTCATGCGCGCCTCTCAAATGCATCTGCACACGGGCGCCGTGAACTCGCAGGGCGACTACGTGCAGAAAAGCCTCGCGCTACGCACCAACTCGCTCTATACAGGAGTGAAAGGAGCGGGGCTCACCGGTGCCGGGCTCACTGTCGGCCTCATCTCCGACAGCTTCAACTGCCTTGGCGGCGAAAGCCAGGATGAAAAAACCAACGATCTGCCGGGCCCACAAAATCCCAGCAACCCCAATCCCGTAAACGTCATCCAGGAAGACCCGATCAACCCGAACACGAATCAATGCGTATCCGGGACCGACGAGGGCCGGGCTCTGGCGCAGATCGTGTATGACGTGGCCCCGAACGCTCAGTTGGAGTTTTACAGCGCCGACGTCAGCGAGGCCGACTTCGCCAACGGCATCATCACACTGGCCACGCCCAAGGGCCAGCAAGGCCCAGGCAGCTATACCGGCGGCGGCGCGCAGATCATCGACGACGACGTCGGCTACCTCGATGAACCGGTGTATCAGGATGGTATCGTCGGCGATGCCGTGAACACCGTGGCACAGCAATTTGGCACCTTGTATTTCTCCTCGGCCGGCAACGAGGGCCGCGACTCTTACGAGAACACCAGCCCGCAATTCGCCACCTCGACCACAAGCACGCCGGATGGTCCCGAGCAACTGCTCAACATGGACCCCACCGGCAGCACACAAACCTACTATCTGCCGATCACCATCCCGCCCTTGGCCGCGGGGGATTCTTACTTCGTCATATTGGAGTGGGATCAGCCCTATCTCACAGGCGTTACCAACCCCACCGCAACATCGGGCTCAGCCAATGAGCTGGACATCTGCCTAGCTGACGCTCAGGGCAATATCCAAGCCCAGGGTTGCGGCGGATTCAGCCCCCTCTTCACCGACCCGATCAACGGAATCATCATCGGAAATGGTTCGAATTCGGCCAGCCCGGCGACCCAGGCCAGCCTGGTCGTCGGCTTCCAACCCGGTTCGAACGGTTATGTTCCGCCGCTGCCCAAGCGCGTCAAAATCATCATCGAGGACGATGGACGCGGCACCGAGATCACGCAGTTCATCACCGCCAGCCCGACCATCCAGGGACACCCCCTGGCCGAAAGCGCCATGGCCGTGGGTGCGGCTCCGTACTACCGCACTCCTCTGTGCGGCAACTACTCCACCGCGTCGCTGGAACTGTTCTCCTCGGCGGGTGGCGATCCCTTCTTGTTCGACCTGCATAGCGGCCTCCCGTTGGCAACATCATTCACGCCGCAGAAGCCGCAAATCGTGGCGCCGGACCGTGGCGACACAACCTTCTTCGGTGGCCCGCTGGATGGCGTTTATGAGCTCGCCCCTCAGTGCCAGGAGTACCCGAACTACCCCTTCAGCTTCGCCGGCACCTCGGCTGCAGGACCGCACGCGGCGGGCGTCGCAGCCCTGATGCTGGAAGCGGCCGCGGCGGCGGGCGTCACAGTGAAGAACACCGACGTCTACAGCGCGATGGAGAAGTCGGCCATGGACATGAACACTCCAGGCTTCGACTACGACAGCGGCTTCGGTTTCTTGCAGGCGGATGCCGCCATCGCGGCGCTGCTGCCGGCCGAGCTCACCCTGTCGGCGCCGAGCTTCACCTTCACCAGCGCGGGGACACAGACCGAGACGGTGACGAACTCCGGCACCGGACCGATGACGTTCAGCGGCATCCAGGTCACTCCGTCCGGCCTGACGCAGACCAATAACTGCCCCGCCACGATTGCGGCCGGGGCAAGCTGCACCATCACGCTGTCCCTCGCCGCGGCCGGCGCCGGCGCCGACCAGGGCACGCTGAGCTTTGCCACCAACGCCCAGGGCCAGGGCGGCGCGGCCTCGGTGCCGATCAGCGTTCCGGCACAGGTCACGGTGGCGCCGCAGTCGGTCAACCTTCTGGCGAAGCAGGGCGGTACCGCTTCGCAGGCGGTCACGGTAACCAACTCGGGAGTCGGCATGCTCAGCGTGAGCGGCGTCACGGTGACGCCAGCGCTGGTGAGCCAGACCAATACCTGCACCGCGCCGCTGGCGGCGGGCGCCACCTGCACGGTGACGCTGGCGCTGAATACCAGCAGCGTCGGCACGGGCATCGGCACCTTGGTGATCGCCACCAATGCCACCAATGTGGCCGGCGGCACGGCTAGCGTGGCGGTTTCGGCCATCGTCAATCCGAACAACGGCGGCGGCGCATTCGGGCCGTGGCTGCTGTTGCCGGGCTTCGCTCTGGCCGGACTGCGGCGCCGCAAGCGCAGCTAAGACGGTAGCATCTGCTGCAATCGTCCCGGGGACGGCGCAAGCCTCCCCGGGATTTTTTTGCCCGGAAATCGGGCGCTTGGGGGGATGGACCGCTTCGCGAAAGGGCCGGCGGTGCGGCTTGCCGCGGGGGTCGCCGCGATGCTTCCGCCGGGCAGAATCGAACGCCCGCCTCTTGCGCGGCGGCCCCGGCAGTGGTAACAAGAGCATCCGGCCTGCTTCGTGCCGGATGATTCAAGCTGTGGATTCTGATCTTTGGGGAGATCAAGGATGAACGCCAAAATTGCACTCGTCGTGGACGATTCGAAGTCCGCGCGCTTCGCCATGCGCAAGTTCCTGGAGAGCTTCGGCTACCAGGTCGACACCGCGGAAAGCGCCGAGGACGCCTACATCTACCTGCGCAAGAAGCTGCCGGAGGTGATGTTCCTCGACCACATCATGCCCGGCACCGACGGCTTCGAGGCGATCCGCGCGATCAAGCAGAACGCGCTGACTGCCGGCCTGCCGGTGGTGCTGTGCTCGTCCAACGAGGGCGACGACTTCCTGCGCCAGGCGCGGGTCTGCGGCGCCATCGACGTGCTGCAGAAGCCGCCCAGTCCGGAGCAGATCCGCTCGGTGCTGGACAACCTCAAGCGCCTGCAGGAAACCGCGCCGCCGGCCGCCCTGGCGCCGGCCGCGCCGAGCAAGGTGCAATCGATCCGCGAGCCGGAAGTGGCGATCGAGCAGGCGGTGATGAAGAGTTTGCGCGACGTACTGCCGCAGCCGGCCCAGGTGCCGGTCGCCGCGCCCACGACGCTGTGGTCCGCCGCGCCGCGTGAGGAAATGCCGCTGCTCAACCGCAACCCGGCGCCGCGCGAGGACCATGCGCCGCGCGGCGATTCGATGCGCGAGGAAATGGAAGCGCGCCTGCGCCGCATCACCCAGGACCTGTTCGTGCAGATCGGTGAGATCAAGGCCCAGCTGGCCCACAGCGACGCGGCGGCGCACAGCGGGCGCGACGACCAGCATTTGCAGCAGATCGCGCTAAGGGCGGTGGAGCCGCAGCTGGACGCCCTCGGCCGCAATGTGGAAAACCTGCTCGGCCGCCTGCGCGGCGACATCGACGAGCTGCTGGCGGTGCAGAACCAGCGCATCGACCAGCTCAGCCAGAGCCTGCGCCAGGCGGTGATCGAAGAAGCGCATGCCGTATCCGAGCGCGTCATGATGAGCGCCGCGCAGCGCATCTCCGACCAGATCGCGGAATCGCTGCTGCGGGTGCTGAAGCCGGCGGCGGTGCAGCGCTAGAAGCGGTTTCCAGATGTAGGTCGGTTCAAGGGCGCCTCGCGCCCGGAACCGACAGCGCGGCGCGTCGGCTCCGCTACGCTTGAGCCGACCTACGGGCTGCTTTCAGTCCGAGCGCAGCACGCCCCAGAACAGCGCACCCCACCCCGCCAGAAACAGCAGCCCCCCAAGCGGCGTAATGGCGCCGAGCCAGCGCGTGCCGCTCAGCGCCAGAGCATAGAGGCTGCCGGAAAACAGCAGCACGCCGAGAGCGAAACACCAGCCCGCCACGGGCAGGGCCGGAGCCGGCTTCACCAGCAGGAGCACGCCCACCGCCAGCAGGGCGAAGGCGTGGTAGAACTGGTACTCGACGCCGGTGTGGAACACCGCCAGCAGATCCGGCGCCAGGCGCGCGCGCAGGGCGTGAGCGCCGAAGGCGCCGAAAGCCACGCCGAGCAGGCCATAGCCCGCGCCGAACAACAGGAACAGGCGCGCGGCGCTCGGGTTCACGCCGGCACCACTTCGAAACTGATGCCCGCCTTCTGCAGCCGCGCCAGCAGCGCATCGCCCATCGCCGCGGCGGTGGTGAGCTGGCCGGCGCGATCCGGCAGCTGGTCATGGGCCAGGCACAGCGCCGACTCGGCCAGCATCTTGGCGGTTTCGCCGTAGCCAGGATCGCCGCCCTTCACTTCGGTGACGACCTTCCTGCCGCCGCCCTCGCCGTGGAAGCGCACACGGAACCAGCTCTTGGCGCGCCGTTCCGGCGTGGGGCCTTCGCCCGAGGTCTTTTTCGACAGCAGCCAGCGCCGCGTCGGCCCGGCCTGGGCCAGGGTGAACAGGGCGCTGACGCCGGCGATCATGGCCGCCACGCTGGCCAGCTTCTTCACCTGCACGTAATGGCCGTAACGGAACTCCGGACCGTAGCGGTCCAGCGCCGCCGCGGAGCGGCGCACCACCTGCGGATCGACCGTGGGGAACGGCACCACCCAGGTGCCGAGCGTCTTTTCGAAACGCACCTTCTGGCGCGTCGAACCGATCCTGCGCCCTTGCGGATATTGCTCGCGGCCGCGCCGCTGCTTCGCCACCTGGGCGTATTCGCGCATGCGGCCGAAGGCGTTGATGGCGGAGTGATAGGTGCCGGCGGAGAAGGTGCCGCCGGCGCGGACGAAGCCCTCCACCTTGAGCGGCACGCCCTGCGGCAGCTGCTGCACGGTGAAGTAGGCGCCAAGATCGTGCGGTATGCTGTCGAAGCCGCAGCAGTGCACGATCTTCGCGCCGGTCTGCTGCGCCTGCTCGTGGTACTTGAGCCACATCAGGTCGACGAACTCGGGCTCGCCGGTGAGATCGGCATAGTGAGTGCCGGCCGCGGCGCAGGCCGCCACCAGCGCTTCGCCGTGGAGGATGTAGGGGCCGACGGTGGTCAGCACGACCTTGGTCGATTGCGCCAGCTGGCGCAGCGCCTCGGCATCGCCGACGTCGGCCTCGATCAGGCTCAGGCCGGCGCAGGCCGGATTGAGCGCGGCCAGCCGCGTGCGCACCGCCTCCAGCTTGGCGCGGTTGCGCCCGGCCAGGGCCCAGCGCGTCGCCGCCGGAGCATGCTGCGCCAGGTATTCGGCAGTCAGGCCGCCGGTGAAGCCGGTGGCGCCGAACAGGACGAGATCGTATTTGCGCGGGGAAGCCATGCTGAGTCCTGGGAAAAAGTGGTTAGTGACTAGTGGTTAGTGATTAGTAACCGCATAACAAACAGTCTGTGCGTTAAGGCCCAGCATGGTCATTGGCGCCGCGGCCACTAACCACTAATCACTGGCCACTAACCACTGCTTCTAGAGCAGGCCATCGCGCTCCGGCAGCGCCAGAATCTTCTTCACCGCGTCGTCGATGGCGATCTTGCTGGTGTCGATGGAGATTTCGGCGTGCTCCGGAATCTCGAACGGATCGTCGATGCCGGTGAAGCCCTTGATCTCGCCGCGCCGCGCCTTCTTGTACAGGCCTTTCGGATCGCGGCTCTCGCACACCGCCAGCGGCGTGGCGATGTAGACCTCGTAAAAGCCGCCGAGCTGGGAGATGCGCGCGCGTACCTCGGCGCGGGCGGTGCGGAACGGCGCGATGGCGGCGCAGATGCAGATACCGCCATGCTTGGTCACTTCGCCGGCGACGTAACCGATGCGGCGGATGTTGAGCTCGCGGTCGGCGCGGGAGAAGGTCAGGCCGCTGGACAGCATCTCGCGCACGATGTCGCCGTCGAGGATGGTGGCGGGCCGCTGGTAATCGGCCTTGATGACCTCCGCCACCCGTTCCGACAGGGTGGACTTGCCGGCGCCGGACAATCCGGTCATGAACAGGGTGAACCCGCGGCGTGGGCTGGCGGTCATTGCGAGAAGCTCTCCGAGTATAGGTATGGTCGGCCTGCGGCGATGCGCCGCGGCTGGCACAGCCGGCTATGCCCGCAGCCCCCAAGGCAGCGTCCCAAGCCGTAATGCAGCTATTGTAGCCCTGCTTTCCCGCCTGTCGTCAGCGCGCCGGAGGTCATGGGGAAGCCCCTGAGACGGGGTTGGCCGGATCATCCGGTTCCGGCGCGGAACCCCACGCCGCGGCGAAGGTCATTACACTCTCCTACTTGCCTTAGTTCAGACCCCTCCCCCGCATGCGCCCGCTTCTTGCCCTCGGCCTGCCCCTCTGCCTGGTGTTCGCCGCTTTCACCCTTCCCGGCCAGGCCACGCCGGTCCAGACCGAGCATGTCGAAGCCGAACTGATCGCCGAAAACCTCAGCCTGGCCGCCGGCGGCGACAACTGGCTGGCGCTGCGCATCGCGCCGGAGGACGGCTGGCATGTGTACTGGCGCAACCCGGGCGATTCCGGGCTGGCCACCACCCTCGCCTGGACCCTGCCGGCCGGCATCAGCGCCGGCGATCTGCAGTGGCCGTATCCGCACCGCAGCGCCCTCGGCGATATCGTCAACTACGGCTACGGCAAGGAAACCCTGCTGCTGGTGCCGCTGACGGTGCCGGCCGACTGGTCCGGCGGCGCCAGCGTCAACCTGCAGGCCAAGGCCAAATGGCTGGTGTGCAAGGACATCTGCATCCCCGGCAGCGCCGACCTGAGCCTGGCTCTGCCGGTTACCCCCGCCGGCACGCCGCAGCAGGCCGACCCGCGCTGGCGCGATGCCTTCAGCAGCACCCGCGCGCAACTGCCGCAGCCGGCCCCGGCCGACTGGAAAGTGCAGTTCGCCACCCACGGCGGCGCCGGCGAAGGTGATTTTTCGCTGGCGGTGAAAGGCGCGCACTTCTCCGCCGGCGGCGCCATCGAGTTCTTCCCCTACGTCAGCGACCTGGTCAAGCACTCGGCGCCGCAGCGGCTGGCCAACAGCGCCGATCATGGCCTGCGCATCTCGCAGACGCTGGGCGACTACTTCGTCAAGCCGCCGGCCCAGGTGGACGGCGAGCTGGTGGTGCACGACGGCGACAGCGTCAAGGCCTGGGAAATCCACGCCCAGCCCGGCACGGTGGAGCCGGTGCCGCAGGGCGCGGCGGGCAGCGCCCTGCCTGCCGCGGCGGAAGCGGCGGCGCCGCTGAGCCTGGCCCTGGTGCTGCTGTCGGCCGTGCTCGGCGGCCTGATCCTCAATCTGATGCCCTGCGTCTTCCCGGTGCTGTCGATCAAGGCCATCAGCCTGATCGAGGCGCGCGCCAAGGTGGCTCGGCGCCAGCGCGGTCATGCGCTGGCCTACACCTTCGGCGTGCTCGCCACTTTCGGCGGGCTGGCCGGCCTGCTGCTGGCGCTGCGCGGCGGCGGCACGGCGGTCGGCTGGGGCTTCCAGCTGCAGCAGCCGGTGTTCGTGGCGGTGCTGGCCTACCTGTTCTTCGGCATGGGCCTGTCGATGTCCGGCGTGGTGCAGTTCGGCACGCGCCTGATGGGCGTGGGCCAGAGCCTCGCCGCCGACAACGGCTATCGCGGCTCCTTCTTCACCGGCGTGCTGGCGGTGGCGGTGGCCAGCCCCTGCACCGCGCCTTTCATGGGCACCGCGCTGGGCTATGCCCTGGGCCAGCCGGCGGCCCTGGCCATGCTGGTGTTCCTGGCACTGGGCCTGGGCTTGGCGCTGCCGTTCCTGCTGATCGGCTTCTTCCCGCAGCTGGGCAAGCTGCTGCCGCGCCCCGGCGCCTGGATGGAAACCTTCAAGCAGGTGATGGCTTTCCCGCTCTACCTGAGCGTGGTGTGGCTGCTGTGGGTGCTGGGCGGCATCACCGACCGCAGCGGCATGGCGGTGGCCCTGCTCGGCCTGACTCTGGTGGCTTTCGCGCTATGGCTGTGGAACCGGCCGGGGCGCGTCGCCGGCCTGCTCAAGCTGGCGGCGCTGCTGGCGGCGCTGGCCCTGCTGAGCTCGCCGCAGATCCGCACGGTCTCGGCGGGCGGCGGCACGCCTGCAGCGGCCAAGCCGGGCAGCGCGGCGATCGAGCCGTGGAGCGAGCAGCGCGTGGCCGAGCTGCGCGCCCAGGGCCGCACCATCTTTGTGGACATGACCGCCGACTGGTGCATCACCTGCAAGGTCAACGAGCATGTGGCGCTGGACACCGACGCGGTGCATCAGGTTTTCGCCGATCAGCAGGTCGCCTGGCTGCAAGGCGACTGGACCCGTGCCGATCCGGCCATCACCCAGCTGCTGGCGCGTTATGGGCGTTCCGGCGTGCCGCTGTATCTGGTATATGTGAAAGGCGGCGATCCGCAAGTGTTGCCCCAGTTGCTGACGCCATCGATTGTCGTGGATGCGCTCAAACCGGGTTGAGGCTGCTCTCGAGGCCTTCAAGGAGGCTGCGATGAATGGATTGCTCAAGTCAGGGATTCTCGGCCGTGTTCTCGGTGGCCTGCTCGCCGCCCTGCTCGGCAGCGTCATCCAGGGCGGCGCGCTGGCGGCGGACGCTCCGCGCATCGGCCAGCCGGCGCCGGCCTTCAGCGGCACCGACAGCCACGGCAAGACCGTGTCGCTGGCGGACTATCGCGGCAAGCTGGTTGTGCTGGAATGGACCAACGACGGCTGCCCCTTCGTCCAGCACTATTACAAGAAGGGCAATATGCAGGCCCTGCAGAAGGAGTACACCGGCAAGGGCGTGATCTGGCTGTCGGTGATTTCCTCGGCTCCCGGCACCCAGGGCTATGCCGACGGCGCCCGCGCCGACCAGCTCACCCGGCAGCGCGGCGCGGCACCCAGCGCGGTGCTGCTCGATGCCTCCGGCAAGATCGGTCACCTCTACGACGCCAAGACCACGCCGCACATGTTCATCGTCGACGGCGGCGGCAAGCTGATCTACGCTGGCGGCATCGACAGCCTGCCCAGCACCGATCCGGACGATATCGCCCGGGCCAGCCCCTACGTCAAAACAGCGCTGGACGAAGCCCTGGCCGGCAAGCCGGTGAGCCAGCCGCTGACCCCGCCTTATGGCTGCTCGGTGAAGTACGAGTAAGGGCTGGGAAGCACCCTCTTACTGGGGGCTGAGCGCGGCGACGAGGTTCGCCGCCTTCTCGACGCAATTGCGGATCGCCTGTTCCATCGGCAGCTTGCTGTAGGCCTGCAGGCTGGCCGGCAACTTGCCGCGCGCCGGCACCGGGCCGGCGCTCCCGGCAGCGGAAGTGCCATCCACCGTGGCGGTCTTGAGCACTTTGCCGCTGGCGGCGTCGACGATGCGGATGTTGACGGTGACGCAGGCCTGGTTGTCGAACACGATGATCTGCGCGCCGCCGGCACAGGCCGGATCGAAGGCGACGACGCTGCCGCCGATCAGCAGCTGGGCACCGCCCGATGGCATCCCTGGCGCCGGCGACCTCAGGGGCTGGAAGCGGCCGTTGTTGTACAGCGCATCGGCGAGCAGGTCGGCGATGCCCTGGCCAATGTCGCCGCGCTGCTTCAAGCGGTGGTCGAAAGCGCTGACCGTAACGGCAATCCGCGGCACATTGTCCACCGCCTGCGGCGCTGTCGGCGCGACCTCCGGTGTATCGCTGGAGGTGACTACCGCGGGTGCGCCGGCGCAGCCGGCGAGGAGCAGCAGGGCACCCGCAAGAGCAGAGCCGAGCGCGTGCAGCGGAGCAAGCCGTGATGAGGAACTGAGCATGCGGATGAAGGGAAATCCCGGTTCATTGACGATCGTTGCCAAGCGCTAGCTTACCCAATGCGCGGTGGGCGCCCCCGATGGGCGGCCCAATCCACGGCGCGCAGGCCGCAAATCTCCTCACGATTCCGCGCATAATTCCGCGCATGAACACCTCCTCTCTCCCCTTCCCCTCCTCCCCCGATCCAGGCCTGATCCGCTTCGCCCTGCATGGCGGCGCCGGCGACCCGCCGCCCGGCTCCGGCGCCCAGCCGGAACAGCGCGCCGCGCTGCATCGCGTCGCCTCCGCAGCCCAGGCCCTGCTGCGCGACGGCGCCTCCGCCCTCGACGCCGTGACCCGCGCCGTCGAGCTGATGGAAGACTGCCCGCTGTTCAACGCCGGCATCGGCGCCGTGCTCAGCCGCGACGGCCAGCCCGAGCTCGACGCCGCCATCGTCAACGGCGCCGACCGCGCCTGCGGCGCCGTCACCGGCATCAGCCGCGTGCGCAGCCCGATCCGCTTCGCCCGCGCCATCATGGAGCGCACCCCGCACGTGTTCTTCGGCGGCGCCGGCGCCGAGCAGCTCGCCGCCGAACTGGGCCTGGAAATGGTCGAGCCCGGCTTCTTCATCACCGCCGAGCGGCTGCACCAGCTCGAAGCCGCCCGGCGCGCCGGCGCCATCACCCTGGACCACGACGATCACGCCTTCTGCGATGACGATGCCGCCTTCGGCACGGTCGGCGCCGTGGCGCGCGACGTCCACGGCCATCTCGCCGCCGCCACTTCCACCGGCGGCCTCACCAACAAACTGCCGGGACGCGTCGGCGATACCCCGGTGATCGGCGCCGGCACCTTCGCCGACGACCGCAGCGCCGCCGTGTCCTGCACCGGTACCGGCGAGTCCTTCATCCGCAGCGGCTTCGGCCACGCCGTGCATGCGCGGCTCGCCTGGTGCGGCTGGGAACTGGACCGTGCCTGCGCCGAGGCGCTGGACAGCGTGGCGCAATATCACGGCCGCGGCGGCTGCATCGCCATCGACAGCCGGGGGAATATTGCGCTGCCGTTCAACTCGCGCAGCATGTATCGGGCCTGGGTGGAGGCGGATGGATTGGTGCGGGTTGCCATCGGGCCGGGGGGCGATGGGGCTTGAGGTTTGACGGATGGGCTGATGTGAAAAGCGATTTTCTACCTGCCCTCTTTAAAACTCCGTTCGCCCCGAGTGAATCGCGCAGCGATTCGTATCGAGGGGCCTGTGCCAGTTCCTTGCCCTTGTCATTCTGAGCGCAGCGAAGAATCTGGCCTCACCCCTCTGAAACTTCGGTGTGCGCGGTTGCCAGCTCCAAGGCTTCAGAGCGCATTGCCAAGTCCATCAAAGATCGTAGTGCGCGGGAATGGCGATGGGGGCTGGTGTGCGCATGGCCCCTCGATACACCCGCTTCGCGGGCACTCGGGACGAACGGGGTGCACTGCATAGGCAGGTAAAAAAACGCCCCTCACCCCAACCCTCTCCCCACTTCGTGGAGAGAAGGGGAACAGCGCGACTATGCTGCTGACGGCAAAGAATACAAAGGCACCGCCTCCGTAAACCCCTTTACCGCAATCGACTCTCTTGCCTCCAGCGGCACCTCGCTCGCCAGCTCGCGGGTGCGCCCGTCCACCAGGATCTCGCCGTCCGCCGCCTGTTCGCACAGCCGCGAAGCCAGGTTCACCGCCGGCCCCACGGCGGTGTATTCGAGCCGTGAAGCGGAGCCGATGACGCCGACGGTGACGAAACCGCTGGCCACGCCGATGCCGATGCCGAGCCGGTGCTCATCGCTGCTCCAGCGCTGCGTCACTTCGCGCGCCGCCTCGCGCACGCCGCGCGCGATGGCCAGGCCGACGGCGCCATGGTTGGATATGGGCAGGGGCGCGCCGACCAGGATCAGGATGCCGTCGCCAGCATAGTCCTTGATGGTGCCGCCGTAGGCGGCGACCACTTCGCCCACGGCGTCGTAGTAATCCTGCAGCACCTGGATCACGCGCGAGGACGGATGCGCCTGGGCGAAAGCGGTGAAGCCGCGCACGTCGCTGACCACCACGGTGATTTCCAGATAATTCTGCTTCATCGCGCCAGACAGGCCGCGCTCGCGCACCAGCGTCGCCACCTGCGACGACAGGAAGCGCGACAGGAACTGCCCGCGCTGTCCCTGCAGGACGTGGTACTGCACCGAACCAACCAGGAAGATCATCTCGCCGCACAGCACGGTGATCGAGGCGAATTCCACGCGCAGCACGAAGCCGGCCAACAAGAACGGCGTGGACAGGCCCAAGGCCAGCAGGCGCACGCGCTCGGCGCGGTCCGGGCGGCGGTTGAGCACCAGGGCGCCGGAGAACAGGCCGGTGCCGGCGGAAAACAGGATGGGCGCCGCGAACAGCCAGAAGCCGGGCTTGTGCAGCACGCTGGCGTTGCTGGCGGCGAACAGGAAATCATGGGTGCGCTGTTCCGGGAAGCACAGCGACAGCACGCAGTACAGCACGGCTGCCAGCTGGCCGCAGCGCAACATGTAGTCGCCGAAGCGCACGTCCAGTTCCCCGGCCGGCAGGGTGCGCCGCACGCGCAGCACGAACTCCAGCACGGCAACCAGGGCGGCCGCTTCCGGCAGGGCCAGCCAGCCCGGCATCACGGCGTCGGGCGCCATGTGAAACAGGAAGCCGGTGTTGGCGCCGATGGCAATGCTGATGAATACCAGCGTCAGGGCCAGGGCGCGCGAGGTGGGCGAGCGGTAGTCGGCGGAGATGAAGGACAAGGCCATGCCCAGCGCGACCAGCGCAACCATCACGGATGGAACAATGAAGGTCATGCCTGGAAGCGGCCCGGCCGGCTGAAAGTGATGTCACATTATCCTAGAAATGGCCCCGCCAACGCGGGCCGCCGGGGCGGCTCCGGAGGCGCGCCCGGCCAGAGCGTCACGAATGGCCCGGGGCGGCGGCGAAAACCTTTGCGTTTCCGCGAGTTAAAGCGGGGGAGGCGGCACAGCCGCACCGGGGCCGCTGCGCGGGAATCTCCGCGGCTCCGGCCGATCCGTGCGGCGGCGGGCGACGGCTATTCACCGGGCCGGCGGCGGCGGGACCGACTGGTACGGCATGACGATTAGCACCCAGCTGCGGCCATGCACATTGGCCCGCAGGCCACCACCAGCGCACCAGATAGCCACTGTTTTCAAAAATACACCGCTTGTCCGGCAATAACTACCGTTGACGCTGTGTTCAGGTTTCGATTCTCCCGCTCGTCACGTCTCGGCATACGCCCATCGGCGGCAATGCAGCGGCGGCGGCGAAGTGGGGTCTTCTATGCACCTCAGCCGCCACGCCAACAGCGTTTGCGAAGGCATCACACAACAACATGAACGGAATTTACGATCTCACACTGGTCATCGCGTCCTACTGCGTGGCGGCATTCGCCTCGTACGCGGCGCTGGACCTGGGCGGTCGTATCGCGTTTTTCGACGGCGCGCGCGAACGCATCTGGCTGTTTGCCGGCGCGTTCGCCATGGGCACCGGCATCTGGGCCATGCATTTCGTCGGCATGAAAGCCTTCAGCCTGCCGGTGAAGATCACTTACGACCTGGCTCTCACCGCCCTGTCCTGGCTCGCCGCCATCGGCGTTTCCCTGCTGGCCCTGTATATCATCAGCCGCAGCCAGCTGACCGCGGCCGGCATCGTCGTCGGGGCGCTGGTGATGGGCGCGGGCATCTGCCTGATGCACTACAGCGGCATGTGGGCGATGCGCATGTCGCCGGGTATCAGCTACGACCCGCTGCTGATTGCCGCTTCCGCCGGCATCGCCGTGCTGGCTTCCGCCGCGGCCCTGTTCATCTGCTTCTCGGTGCGACGCTTGCCCGATGGGCGCGTGGTTCCGGCCAAGATCGTGGCGGCGCTGGTGATGGGCGCGGCCATCTGCGGCATGCACTACACCGGCATGGCCGCGGCGAACTTCGCCGCCGGCGCGGTATGCGCCCCGTCCAACCTGCTGGGCGGCAACTGGATGGGCCTGCCGGTGGCGCTGATCACCATCGGCCTGCTCGGCGCGATCCTGCTCCTGTCGCTGATGGATGTGCGCGCCCTGGCGCACCGCCGTCGCACGGAGAAGCTGCGCGCGGAATCCGAACGGGTGCGCCGCCTGGCCTATTACGACAGCGTCACCGAGCTGCCCAACCGCAGCCTGTTCAACGAAACCCTGCTGCGGCAGCTGATCAATTCCAATGGCAAGACGCCGCCGCCGTTCGGCGTGGTCTACGGCGAGATCCGCGGCTACCGGATGCTGGTGGAGAAGCTCGGCCAGGACCGCGTCAACCTGATCATGCGGGCGCTGGCCAGCCAGCTGGCGCCGGCGCTGCGCGAGGGCGATGTGCTGGCGCGCCTGAGCCACGACGGCCTCATCTTCCTGCTGCGCGAGCGCGCCGACCGGACCATCGAGACGGCGCTGGCGCAGGTGGCCGCGCTGCTCAACGCCCCGGTGCACTACGACAACCAGTCGCTGCGGCTGACCTGGGGCATGGGCGCCAGCCGCTACCCGGAAAGCGGCAATTCGACGCAGGCGCTGGTCCGCGCCGCGATGAAGCTGCAACGCGAAGTGGGCGCCGAGGCACGGCCCGCTCCGCAAACAACTGTTTCTGCACTGGGTGCGGCCTGAGCGGCGCACCGTGCAACGGTCCTGAGAGCACTGGGCTGCATAGAACGCTTCGGCGTCCCGGCAACCCGCTTTTCAGACCGTCGTGTTCAGCCCGGCGCGGAATGGTCCGCACCGGCACGGCCCTGAGCTTTGGGCTGCGAAGAATACCTACGGTGTTCCAGCAGCTCATTTTTTAGGCCGCACTGTTCAGCCCGTCGCGGAAGGTCCGCGGCGGCACGGCCCTGAGCCTTGGGCCGCGAAGAACACCTCACGGTGTTCCAGCGGCTCATTTTTTAGGCCGCCTGTTCAGCCCGGCGCGGAATGGTCCGCACCGGCACGGCCCTGAGCTTTGGGCTGCGAAGAACACTCCGGTGTTCCAGCAGCTCATTTTTTAGGCCGCACTGTTCAGCCCGTTGCGGTAGATCCGCGGCGGCACGACCCTGAGCCTTGGGCCGCGAAGAACACCACACGGTGTTCCAGCGGCCCATTTTTTTGCCCGGCGAACGCGGGCAAGGGCTAGGTGGTGCTGGTTTCCTGACTTTCCATGTCCGCCTCGAACAACTGCTCCAGTTCCTTCGACGCTTCCTTGGCGGTCTGGATCAGCTGCTGCTCGTCGCGGTGGACGGCCTGCTGCTTGAGCAGGGTTTCCTGGTCGTGGCGGCGGAAGCGCTCGACATCGCGGGCGATGCGGTCGTCCGCCTCGCCCAGGGCGCGCAGCAGGTCGGCGGTCATCTCCAGGCTGGAGCCGTAGGCACGGCGGATCACGTCGGTCACGCCCAGGTCCATCAGCTGCATGGTATGGGCACGGTCGCGCGCCACCGCGAAAATGCGCAGGTGCGGGAAGTTGCGCCGCACCATCTCGGTGATGCGCAGGGACTCCTCCACGTCGGCGATGGCCAGCACGAAGAAGCGCGCCTTGTCGGCCTTGGCCGCGCGCAGCACTTCCATGCGCCCCGCATCGCTGTAGAACACGGTGCTGCCGAACTGGCGCACGAAATCGACATGCTGCCAGTTGCGCTCGAGCACGGTGTAGGGAATTTTCTTCAGGCGCAGCATGCGGCCGAAGATCTGGCCGAAGGGGCCGAAGCCGGCGATGATGATGTCGTTTTCCGGCGCGTCGATCTCGTCGAAGGGGCGGGTTTCCTCCGATGCGCTGCTGCCGAAACGCGCCACCAGCGCGTACAGCGGCGGCGTGGCGATCATCGACAGGGTCACCGACACCACCAGCGCATCGGCGGTGCGCTGGTCGAAGATGGCGGCATTGCGCGCCATGGCGAACAGCACGAAGGCGAACTCGCCGCCCTGCGACAAGGCCACGGCCAGGGACCGCGACGAACCGGCAGGCAGGCCGTAGCCGCGGCCGACCAGGTACAGCACCAGTACCTTGATGATCACCAGGATGGCCACGCCTTCCAGCACCCGCACCGGGTCCTGGGCGATGAAGCCAATATTGGCCGACATGCCCACCGCCATGAAGAACAGGCCCAGCAGCAGGCCCTTGAACGGCTCGATGTCGGCCTGCAGCTCGTAGTGGTATTCGGAGTCGGCCAGCAGCATGCCGGCGAGGAAGGCGCCGAGCGAGGCGGACAGGCCCACCGCGCTCATGCCCAGGGCAGTGCCGGTGACGGTGAGCAGAGCGGCGGCGGTGAAAATCTCCGGCACCTGGGTGGCGGCGAGGATGCGCAGCACCGGCCGCAGCAGGTAGCGGCCGAGGAACACCACGAAGGCCAGCGCCGCCCCGGCCTTGACCGCCCCGACCCAGTAGGGCGTGCCGTTGTGCATCGCCGCCCCCTCGGAAGTCAGGAACGGCAGCAGGGCCAGGAAGGGAATCACCGCCAGATCCTGGAACAGCAGGATGGCGAAGGCGGCGCGGCCGTGGCGGTCGGTCAGCTCCTTGCGCTCGCCCAGCATCTGCAACACGAAGGCGGTGGAGGACATGGACATGCCGAAACCGATGACGATGGCCGCCGGCACGGACTGGTGATAGCGCCATACCGACCAGCCCGCCAGCACCGTCGCGGTAAGCAGCACCTGCGCACCGCCGAGACCGAACACCGCCGAACGCAGGCGCCACAGGCGGCTGGGCTGCAGCTCCAGGCCGATGACGAACAACAGCAGCACCACGCCGAACTCGGAGAAGTTGAGGATCTCCTCGACCCGCGAGATCAGGCCCAGGCCCCAGGGGCCGATGGCGATGCCGGCCGCGAGATAGCCCAGCACCGAGCCCAGGCCGAAGCGCTTGAACAACGGCACCGCGATCACCGCGGCGAGGAGGAGCAGGGCAATGTCTGCAAGCATCGGTTAAATTCTGGTTTCGCGACGAAACAGTGGGTATGGCTTGCGTCTTCTCAATGCGTTCTCGTCAAAGGCTTCGATGCGCACCTATGGCCGCATAGTTTGCGCTGTTGCCGCGCTGCTGTCTGCGGCGTGCGGCACAGCCCCGGAGCGGCGCGATGCGCCCCAGGCCTGCCTGCCCGTCGCCGCCACGGGGAGCGGCACCGGCGCCGGCCCCTGGGGCTTCGACCCGAGCCTGTCCGCCAGCCTGGCGCCGGCCATCCCCGCCCATGATGTGCCGTTGACCGGCACCCGCGTTGCGGGCGTGACCGCGCCGGGGGCCCCGCTGGACCAGGGCGCGCCGGTGGCCGCCACGGCGCCGACATCCGAGGCGCCGAAACCGACCCATGCCGAGCGGCGCAGCCTGTTCCTGCCCGACCCGGACGCCTACGACATCGTCTCGGCCGGACGCGGCCTGTCGCTGCACAAGCCGATGTTCCTGCTGCCCTATACCTACAGCCCGGCTTACGACGGGCGCGAGGCCGAGGTGATGTTCCAGCTCAGCTTCAAGCAGCGCCTGTTCGGCATTCCCTTGTATGCGGCGTATTCGCAGAAATCGTTCTGGCAGGCCTACAACACGCACGACTCCTCGCCGTTCCGCGAAACCGACTACAACCCGGAACTGTTCTACCGCTACCTCCCCGCCGACCGCATCCGCTGGTATCACCTGGGCGCCGACGTCGGCTTCGAGCACGAGTCCAACGGCATGGCGCTGCCGAACTCGCGCAGCTGGAACCGCTTCTACGCCGCGATCTTCCAGGCCGAGGACGATCACCTGATCTACTGGAAGTGGTGGTACCGCCTGCCGGAGAACGACAGCATCCCGGCCACCGACCCGCAGCGCGACGACAACCCGCATATCGGCACCTACTACGGCTACAGCGAGCTGACCTACGAGCAGCAGCTTTTCGGCAGACAGCTGTTGCGCGCCATGGTCCGCTACAACCCGGTCACCGGCAAAGGCGCGGTGAACCTGCAATACACTATTCCGAACAAGCCATCCGATCCGGATTTCTTCTGGATGTTGTATATGTGGCAGGGCTACGGCGAAGACCTGCTGAATTACAACCGCTCCATTTTCCGCATCGGCGTCGGCGTGTCGCTGGCGCGGTGAAGCCATCAAATCAATCAGGAGGACAGCATGCACGGTTCAGAACGACACCCCAGGATGCTCAAGACGATCAATCCGGCGCACAAGGCGCCGCACAAGGGCCACCGGCCCGAGTGGCTGATCGGGCAGACCATGATGGATCACGCGGTGAAGGCGATCCGCGCCCGCACCCATCTGGAGCGCGGCTACGACATCCCCTACCTCGCCGGCTACAGCATCGATGGCCACACCATCTTCATCGACCGCCACATGCCGAAGAGTTTCATCTATCGCAAGCGCAAGGTGCTGACCGACCGCTTCCTGATCGTGCACGAGGCCGTGGAGAAATCGCTGATCCAGCTGCTCGGTATGCACTATCTGCACGCCCACCAGATCGCGCTGCACGCCGAGCAGGCCGCGGTGCGCGCCGAGGGCATCACCTGGGAAGCCTATGATGCCTTCATGCAGGACTACATCAAGGTGATCGGCGACGAGGATCTGACCCGGGTGCCGGACAACCTCGACCTCACGCCCTACCGCGATTTCCATGACACCGACGAACTGAAGAAGATGCGCGCCGGCATGTGGCCCTGCCCGAACTTCGAGCCGAAGCACAAGGTGCATATCTCGGGGCTGCCCCAGACCGGGGTGCAGGTGAGCGCGCCGGAATAAGCCGGGCGCCGGACGGACGCGGGCCGGGGCGATGCCGCCCGGAATTGCCGGCGCGGCCGCTTTTGCGCGGCACCCGAGGTATTGCCCCCTTGCAATCCCATGGCGGCGCCTCCATGAATGCGATGGCATCGCCGATCGGTCGTATGATTGAACATATCCGCCGGACCACCGGTCATAGTTCTGCATACGTTCCGGTCCGATAATCCAATGGAGCAGGCCCGGCGAGACCATCGCCAGGCCCGCCGGCATCAGCAGCAACCCACTATCCGTCCACGGCCCGCACTCAAGGGCTGACGCGGATCAGCGGTCACGCAGGAGGCAGGAATGGCCACCGCAATCTGGAACGGGGTAGTGATCGCGCAGTCCGACGACACTGTCGTGGTCGAAGGCAATCATTATTTTCCGGCCGCATCCGTCAACGCCGAATACCTCAAGCCGAGCACCACCACCACGGTCTGCCACTGGAAGGGCATCGCGCACTATTACACCGTCGCCGCCAACGGCAGCGAGAGCAAGGATGCCGCCTGGTATTACCCGGAGCCGAGTGCCGAAGCCGCGCAGATCAAGGACCACATCGCATTCTGGCGCGGCGTCAAGGTCAAATAAACCGGCGTATTGCGGAGGATTTCCCCATGGCGGCCGGGCAGCTCAAGCAGGGATCCGCGTCAAGCAGCGCCGGCGGCGCGAGCTTGCCCGAGCGCTATCGGGCGGTGCGCGCGCGCACCGAAGCCCTGGCGGCCAAGCTGTCGCCGGAGGACCAGCAGGTGCAGTCGATGGCGGACGCCAGCCCGGCCAAGTGGCACCGCGCCCACACCAGCTGGTTCTTCGAAACCTTCCTGCTGCTGCCGCACCTGCCCGGCTACCGTGCGTTCGATGGGCGCTATAGCCATCTGTTCAATTCCTATTACGAGGCGGTGGGCGCGCGCATCGCCCGCGCATCGCGCGGCTTGCTGACGCGCCCCACTGCGGACGAGATCGGCGCCTACCGGGCGCATGTCGATAGCGCAATGCAGGCGCTGCTGCAGCACGGCGGCGCCGATGCCGCGGCCTTGGTGGAGCTGGGGCTGAATCACGAGCAGCAACACCAGGAGCTGCTGCTCACCGACATCAAGCACGCCTTCGCCATCAACCCGCTGCGGCCGGCCTATACCCCAGCGGCCGCAACGGAGCCGCAGCAGTCCGCCCCGCCGCTGCGCTGGCTGGAAATCGGGCGCGGCATTGCCGACATCGGCCACGCCGGCGGCGGCTTCGCCTTCGACAACGAAACCCCATCGCACCAGGTCCTGCTGCCGGCCAGCCGCATCGCCAGCCGGCCGGTGAGCGTAGGCGAGTACCTGCAATTCATCGAGGACGGCGGCTACCGCCGGGCGGAGCTGTGGCTGTCGGACGGCTGGGCGAAAGTGCTGGAGGAAGGCTGGCAGGCGCCGCTGTACTGGGAGCAGCAGTCCGGTGCATGGAGCAGCTTCACCCTGCACGGCATGCGCCCGCTGCGCCTGGACGAGCCGGTGTGCCACGTCAGCTATTACGAAGCCTGCGCCTATGCCGCCTGGGCGGGCAAGCGCCTGCCCACGGAGCAGGAGTGGGAAGCGGCCAGCCGGCGGCACGGCGGCGCGGCGGTACAGGACGATCTTGACGATGCAATCCAGGTCCACCCGCGACCGCTGCGCGAAGGCTTCGCGCAGGACGTGTGGGAGTGGACCGGCAGTGCCTACCTGCCTTATCCCGGTTTCCGCATCGCGGCGGGTGCGGTGGGCGAGTACAACGGCAAGTTCATGGTCAACCAGATGGTGCTGCGCGGGCAGTCCTGCGCCACGCCGCCGGGCCATGCGCGCGCCAGCTACCGCAATTTCTTCGGGCCAGCGGCACGCTGGCAATTCAGTGGCTTCCGGCTGGCGGAGGATGCATGAGCCTTTCAACGGCGGCGGGCGCGCAATTCGGCGTGCAGCAGTTGCAGGACCTGGAACCTTCGGCGGAGGAATTCGCGGCCGCGGTCATCGCCGGCCTCGGCGCCGCGCGCAAAACCCTGCCCTGCAAGTTCTTCTATGACGCGGCCGGCTCGGTGCTGTTCGACCGCATCTGCAAGCTGCCCGAGTATTACCTGACACGCACCGAGCTGCGCATCCTCGAAGACCGTGCGCCGGATATCGCCGCGCTGCTCGGGCCGCAAGCCAGCCTGATCGAGTTCGGCGCCGGCTCGGCCAGCAAGGTGGGGCTGATCCTGTCGCAGCTCGACCGCCCCTACTCCTACGTGCCGGTGGACATCTCGCGCAAGCACCTGCTCGCCGGCGCCGCCGGCGTGGCGCGCGCCTTCCCAGGCCTGCGCATCGCGCCGGTATGCGCCGACTACACGCAACACTTCGCCCTGCCGGCTGCGGCTAGCGGCACACCGGGCGCGCTGGCGGGCTTCTTCCCCGGCTCGACCATAGGCAACTTCACCCACGCCGAAGCCGCCGTGTTCCTGGCACGCACCCGCCATATCCTCGGGCCGGGCGCCGTGATGATCGTCGGCGTGGACCTGCGCAAGGACGAGCGCGTGCTCAACGCCGCCTACGACGACGCGGCCGGAGTTACCGCGGACTTCAATCTCAACCTCCTGCGCCGCATCAACCGCGAGCTGGGCGGTAATTTCCGCGTCGGCCAGTTCGGGCACAGCGCGCGCTGGAACGAGACCGAAAGCCGCGTCGAAATGCACCTGGTCAGCCGCGCCGCGCAGACGGTGCGGATCGGCGAGGCGCAATTCGAGTTCGCCGAGGACGAAAGCATCCACACCGAGAACTCGTACAAGTACAGTATCGAATCGTTCCAGGCGCTGGCGCGCGATGCCGGCTATGAGCCGGTGACTTGCTGGACGGACGAGCGCGCACTGTTCAGCGTGCATGCGCTGCGGGTACCCGTAGGGCCCCTGTCAATTTGACGGCGGTTGTAGGGCGGGCCGCGACCGCCGCTTCGGCGCGACCGAGCGAAACAGCTGGCGGCCACGGGCCGCCCTACCGTTTGAGCTCCTGGGCAGCTCCCGGGAGGGATGACAGGAGTCGCGGCGCAACGGCGCTACGCCTGCAAAGCCCTGAATTGGATATTGAAATCTGCCGATCCCGCGCTTCGTCACGCGACACGTTAACAAAAGTAAAGCGCAGAACTTAAACCCAGCGGCACTGCCTTATCTACGCTGCGGCGGCCTCCTCCCTGGGACGCCGCGGAAGGGCGGTGTTCCCCCTTTACACTGCCCGAGTGGCGGCGCCGGCGAATTCCCCGTTCGCTGGCGCCATTTTTTTGGGCGCGGCAAAAATGCCGCGGACGCCTTCCCCTCACCCCTTCGCGGCGCACGAATGAGCTAGGCTTTGCGCCGTGCACACGGTTACCGTGCCGGAAAGGGATTGGGGATCGCCGAGATGACGGAGTTGCCGCTACAGGGACGGACCATCGCGGTAGCCGAGAGCCGCGAACTGGACGTATTCGTCGCCATGCTGGAACGGCGCGGCGCGCGCGTGCTGCGCTGCCCGCTGGTGGGCATTCTTGATGCACCCGATCCCGCGCCGGTGCTGGACTGGCTGCGCTGGTTCAGCGGCGGCGGCTGTGACGACTTCATCGTGCTCACCGGCGAGGGCCTGCGCCGCCTGCTCGCCTGCATCGAACGACATGAGCCGGCCTTGCACAGTGCCTTCCTCACCCAGCTCGCGCGCGTGCGCAAGATCACCCGCGGCCCCAAGCCGGCGCGCGCACTGCGCGAACTGGGCCTGAAGCCGGACATCGCCGCCGCGGAACCGACGACGCCGGGCATCATCAAGGCATTGCACGAGCAGGACCTGAGTGGCCGCAGCGTGGGCGTGCAGCTCTACGGCACCGAGCCGAACCTGCCGCTGAGCGCCTTCCTGCAACAAGCGGGCGCCGCGGTGCGCACCGTGGCGCCGTATATTTATGCCGACAACAGCCACGATGCCGAAGTGATCGATCTGATCGTGCACATCGCCGCCGGCGAGGTGGATGCGATCGCCTTCACCAGCCGCGGACAGGTCGAGCGGCTCGTTACCGTGGCCGAGGCGGCGGAACAGGGCGAGGCGCTGAAAGCGGCCCTGGCCAGAACCTGCGTCGCCGCGGTAGGCCCGGTAGTGGCCGAGGCCCTGACCACTCAGGGCATCCGCGTGGATCTCACGCCAACGGAGTCTTACTTCCTCAAGCCGCTGACCAGCAAGCTGGTGGAGGTGCTGGGAAAGAGGCCTGCCGATGACGAAACGAGCGCCGGATAAGACCTGTCCGAACCAGCCTCCGTAGTATGTGCTGAGCGCAGCGATCGCGGCACCCTGTCGTAGTCGCCGAACACCAGGTTTTCCCGCAAGCCGGTGACCGGCGCATCGGCGGCGGCGGGCGGCGGCAGGGCGGCGGCCGCCAGCAGCAGGCCGAACAGGAACAGGCCCACAGCAGGCATGACTGGCGCCAGGGAACCGCTGCTGCCGGTCCAGTCACAAATCCGTCAACGCGCTGACATTTTTGCAATCTAGCCTCGGCGTCCGGAGTCACACCACTCAAGGGAATGATCATGACCACGACGGACCGTCGCAATTTTCTGCGCCTGCTCGGCAGCTCCTCTCTCGCCACGATGTTTCCGGCCAGTATCGCCCGGGCCCTGGCGATTCCGGCCAACAACCGCACCGGCACCATCGAGGACGTCGAGCACATCGTCATCCTGATGCAGGAAAACCGCTCCTTCGACCATTACTTCGGCACGCTGCGCGGTGTGCGCGGCTACGGCGACCCGCATCCGATGAAGCTGCCATCGGGCAAGTCGGTGTTCTACCAGCCGAACGGCACCAGTTATGTGCTGCCGTTCCGCCCCGATGTCACGGACGTGGGGCTGACCTTCCTCGAAGACCTGGCGCACGACTGGACCAGCACGCACGCCGCCTGGAACCAGGGCAACTACGACCAATGGGTACCGAGCAAGGGCGAGGCCACCATGGCCCACCTGACGCGCAAGGACATTCCGTTCCACTACGCGCTGGCGGATGCCTTCACCATCTGCGACGCCTATCACTGCTCGCTGATGGCGCCAACCGATCCGAACCGTTATTACATGTGGACCGGCTATGTCGGCAACGACGGCAGCGGCGGCGGCCCGGTGATCGACAACGCCGAGGCCGGCTACGGCTGGTCGACCTTTCCGGAAGTGCTGGAGCAGGGCGGCGTATCGTGGAAGATCTACCAGGACGCCGGTAACGGCCTCACCGCCGCCGGCTATTGGGGTTGGACCGACAACGCCTACATCGGCAACTACGGCGACAACTCGCTGCTGTATTTCCACCAGTACCAGAACGCGCTGCCCGGCAGCGCGCTGTACGAGAAGGCGCGCACCGGCACCAACATCTCGGCCGGCGGCACGCTGTTCGACATCCTGCGCAGCGACGTGGCCAACAACACGCTGCCGCAAGTGTCCTGGGTAGTGGCGCCGGAAGCGTATACCGAACACCCGAACTGGCCAGCCAACTACGGCGCCTGGTACACCTCGCAGATCCTCGACGCGCTGACCAGCAACCCGGAGGTGTGGAGCAAGACCGTGTTCCTCGTCACCTTCGACGAGAACGACGGCTTCTTCGACCACATGGTGCCGCCCACCGTGCCGACTTCCGCCAGCCAGGGCAAGTCCACCGTGGCGCTGACCAACGAGATTTTCGCCGGCAACTCGGAGTACCCCGCCGGCCCTTACGGCCTCGGCCCGCGCGTACCGATGATCGTGGTGTCACCGTGGAGCAAGGGCGGCTGGGTCAACTCGCAGCTGTTCGACCATACTTCCATCATCCGCTTCATCGAGAAGCGCTTCGGCACCGCGCAGTCGCCGCTGGCGGAGCCGAACATCTCGCCGTGGCGCCGCGCCATCTGCGGCGACCTGCTCACCGCCTTCGACTTCGCCCGGCCCGATGCCAGCAGCCCGACGCTGCCCAGCACCACCGCCTACATCCCGCCCAATCAGAACCGCTACCCCGACTACGACGCGGTGCCGCCCACCGATCAGGCCCTGCCGCAGCAGGAAGCCGGCCTGCGCCCGGCGCGCGCCCTACCCTACGAGCTGCATGCCACCGGCTGGGTCGACCAGGGTAGTCTGTGGATCGACTTCGCCAACACCGGCAAGGCCGGCGCCTGCTTCCAGGTGCGCTCCGCCGATCTGGCCGGCGGCCCCTGGAACTACACCGTGGAGGCCGGCAAGTCGCTGGCCGATTCCTGGACCATCGCCGGTGACTACGACCTCGCCGTGTACGGCGCCAACGGCTTCCTGCGCCACTTCAAGGGCAGCCTCGCCGCGCCGCGGACGCAGCTGCGCATCAGCAGCCGTTACGATCGCGCCCGCGGCGGCCTGGATCTGTTGCTGGCCAACAAGGGCGAGGCACACTGCAACATCACGGTGGAGAATCGCTATAGCGGCGAGTCCTTCACCCAGGTGCTGGCGCCGGGCGAGCGCGTGGAACACCACTGGGATCTGCAAGGCAGCTTCGGCTGGTATGACCTGAGCGTCAGCTCCAACGCCGAAACCGGCTTCGTGCAGCGCCTCGCCGGCCACGTCGAAACCGGTGCGCCGAGCTTCAGCGATCCGGCCATCGCCGATACCCTGCGGCGCAGCGCCGCGGCGGGCTGATCCGCGGCATGGCGGGTGGCCCGCATCGGGTCACCCGCCATGCGCTGCATACGCGCCGCCGGGGTTCCGCTGGAAAGCATGGGGAGCATCGTACCCGTGTCGAAGCGGCGGCAGGCTGAAGCACCGGCTGAAGACGGCGTCATGATCGTGCTACTTTGCGCGCTATCCGCCCTCAATCGCCGATCGCAGCCCGCTCACCCATGCCGCCGACCACTCGCCAGACCCGGGACGAGGCCGCCTATGCCGCGGTACTGGAAGAGCTGAAGAACGGCGTCCGCGACGAGCCGCTGATGGCCAAGGCCTTCGCCGAGGCGGAAGGCGACGAGAACAGGGCCCGCGCGCTATACATGCGCCTGCGCTCGGCCAAGCTGATGGAATCGCAGGAACGCGAGCGCCGCCAGGCTTCCGCCGAAGCCGGATGCATGGCGCAATGGCGCCGGCCGGCGCCGAGTCCCAGGCGCTCGTGGAGCCATCCGCGCTCCTACGACTTCCTGCTGGTCGCCGCGGTCTTGGTCGGGCTGTTCTATGTGGACGGGGACTTTCATGCGCTGGTGCTGCGCATGGCGCACAGCGCGGGGCTGCACTGGAAAAATAACGGCTAGCAAGATGCCGCGGCAATCCCCTCTCCCCACGACAGTGGGGAGAGGGTCAGGGTGAGGGGCATCACACCCGGCCCATCGCAGCTCTCTCCCCTCCACGTTCCTCTGTCCACAAACAGACAAAGCGACTCAATCAAAGCGTGTGGCCCTGCGCTTCCGTGCCAGCTTTTCACACCGCTTGGCGGCAACTTGGCAACGTCCATCCGGCGCTTCGGCAAACTCCAGTGCATACGGGGGATAAACGACAGCGCTCCGGACCGAATGGGGGGCAATCAGGGTGTTCCGCCGCCCGTGCCGTTTCCGGCAGGGGGACGTGCGGCTCGCTGCCGGCGCGCATGCGCAGTGGCACGCCTTGGTTGCCTACCCTCAGCCGGATCGAACAAGAGCGCTCAAGCAGCCGGCGCCGCGCGGGCACTCCGCCATACCGGATACGGCACGGTACGCGACACAGGGGCCAAACAAGTCCATCAGGGCAGACAGCAGCGAACTCCCCCCGCCGGCCTGGGAGGAGCCCGCTACGGCTGCAAGGGTGGTGTGCGTTGAATCAGGGACCGAATCGGCCACAGATCCTCCCAGGGAAAGGAATCGTCAATGAGAGACACGAAGTCACGTCCGCTGCCTGTCTGCAACTCTATTGCGCCGATGGCGCAGGGCGCTTCCTCAAACCAGGCATGGCGCGGGCCGGGCCTGCTGGCGGCCGCGGCGAGCCTGCTGCTGGGCGCAGCCGGCCTGGCTGGCTGCGGCGGCCCCAGCCAGCCGGTGGCGACGCCGAGCGGTGACAGCGCGGACTATCCCTCCGGCCCCTATCCCAGCATCGACACCAGCAGCGTCACCGCCTGCGACTGGGTGGTGGGCCAGAACCCGCAGGCGACGCCGGTACCTTCGGGCTGGATCGACTTGCAGGCCGGCTACTGGTCGTTCTCCATGTCCACCAATTTCCCGGTGGGGACCACGGTGAAAATCCAGGGCCAGTATCCCAACGCCCGCTTCTTCTCCTTCGACGTGGGCGAAGGCATTGGTGCCGTGGTGGACTACCGCGAGGACTACCGCATCGCGCCTTTCTCCGGCAGCCAGTCGCCCTACACCGGACCGACCAGCTACGACGCCAGCATCGCGCCCGGCGGCACCTATACTGTCTACCTTGTGTTCGGCCCCAAGCCCGCCCAGTCGGCGAAAAACACCCTATATGTCGACACCAGCACCTTCCCCAGCACCACCAAGTCGGTCATCACCATCCTGCGCATCTACAACGCGCCGCCGACCATGGCTATCGCCGACTCCGGCGGCTATCCGCTGCCGACGCTGACGGTGGAGACGGCGCAGGGCGAAGTCCCCATCTCCGGCTTCAATCCCGGTACCACGAGCTGCCAGAATACGAACAATCTGGAGAACGCCATCTCCACCGCCGCCACCGAGGCGCTGAACCAGCTCTATTCGACGCCGCAGGCGCCGAATCCGATTCCGCCGCTGCCGCTGCCGACGCAGCCCTCGTTCTACATCTACCGGCCCGCGAGCAACGATCTCAGCGCGAACCTGACCATCAACGCCGACATCCAGTACGGCTTCTGGGAAATCCACCAGACCTCGGGCGACCTGGTCTACATCCGCGCGCGGGCGCCCACTTACGTGACGCAGAACGGCATCGGCGCGCAAACCTACAGCACCAGCAGCGATGCCAACGTGCGCCACTGGGCGCTGTGCACCAACGGCATCGGGCCGATCCTCGAAGGCCTCGGCGCCAGCCTCACCACCGCGATCGAACTGGCCAATTCACAAACCTTCGCCTGCGTCGAGGACTATACCGCCACCCTCGACGGCGACGGCTACTTCAACATCCTCATCTCCATCCCCGGCAAGCAGCCCGCCGCCGCCCTGTTGGCCCAGGGCTACGACTGGCTCACCTATGGCAATACCAACATCGGCGTGCCGATCTACCGCCAGGTGGTGCCCTCGGCGGACTACTCGCAGGCGATGGCCAATGTCTCCGACAACATCGTCTTGCTGCCCCAGCTCATCGCCCAGGTGATGGGCAATTACATGCCGCAGAGCACCTATTGCGGCAGCTCGGTATTCGCCAATCATGTGCAGGCCGGCGAGAGCCACGCGCAGGTGTTCGCGGCCTGCCAGGCCGGGCAATAAGCGATTGTAGGGTGGGTGGAGCGCCGCAGGCGCGTAACCCACCCTACACTTGCTCAGAGTGAAGCACGGGAGAATGAGTAATGGGATTAGCGTTCCTGCCTTGGGAAAGGCTTCCCGCGTACGTCCTCGGGCCACTGTCCTGCCTGTTCGGATTCGCTTTACTGTTTGCTGATGAGCATAAAACGCTTTTGCATATCGGCATTGTTATCGCGTTTATCTGTTTTGGGCTTTGGTTAATCTGGTACCGGTACACTTGGGGAATAGAGCCCTTGTGGACCGAGGAGCAGCGAAATGCCAAAAGGAGAAAAGATGCATTGCGCTCGAAGTGATGTACACCCGCCCTACACTTGCTGTCTTCAGTCGACCGCAAAGCTAGGACGTTAGGACCATGGACCACCGCATTGGGATCTGGAACCTCCTACATGATGGCGAGATCACTGCCGTCTCAGAGCAAGGCAATAACCTGACAATGTTCGTGAGCATTCCGTACCTTCGACGGCGCCTCAGCCCAATGGGCGACAGCTTCGTTCTGACCTTAAAGGGCGTGAAGAAATTGGAGTTTCACAACTTCGACGGGAAGGCCGAACTTCTCGCGGATCAGCTAAACATTGGAGCGCCTGAGATTCTCGGCACCGATTCGAACTCTATACCAGTAACCGTCGATACGACACTGGGTCAATTGATGATCGACTTTGATAGCGTTGCGCTAGCCATGGACACGGGCCAGATCATCGACTTCGAAACAA
>Ga0302314_10003292_pt1 | contig 29909 bp, 31 predicted proteins | sample III_Palsa_N2_3_FD_200533 | JGI IMG/M metagenome (GOLD analysis project Ga0302314, IMG submission 200533) | Peat permafrost microbial communities from Stordalen Mire near Abisko, Sweden - III_Palsa_N2_3 | ecosystem: Environmental > Terrestrial > Soil > Palsa > Peat permafrost | place: Sweden... | reverse complement strand
GTCCCTGCGAGCGGAACGGTTACGGCTGCCGCTTCGACGCCGTCGATTCCGCTCGGTTCGGCGTTGTGGTTTGCCTGCACCGAGCCGTTCTTTGACGGGCCCTGGAGCCTGGCCTGTCCGGTCCCGTACAGCCCGCAATACCTGCAGACGTTTCTCGCCGGGTTCCAGCGGTTCACGCCGGAGAACGAGTTCAAGATGGAGTACCTCGAGCCGGAACAGGGCCATTTCAACTTCTCGGTCGCCGATCAGATTGCCGAGTTTGCGCAGACGTACCACAAGACGATTCGCGGCCACACCCTGCTGTGGTTCCGTCAAAACCCGTGGTGGCTGATCCATCCGTTGGTCCCGTGGACGCGGAATTCGCTACTGGCCGTGATGAAGACGTACATCACGACCGTCGTCGGGCATTTCGCCAATGAGTTTCCCGGGGTCGTGACCGAATGGGATGTGGTCAATGAGCCGTTGACCCCCCGAGGGCACATGGCATGGAACCCTTGGGAGTACTACATCGGGCCTGACTACATCGGGCTGGCGTTGGAATACGCGCACGCGGCGGATCCGTCGGCCAAGCTGGTGATCAACGATCTCGACAATGAGACCCCGGGGGCGCCGAAGACAGATGCGGAGCTGGCGCTGGCGACACAGTTGAAGGAGTCCGGCGCGCCGCTGGACGCTGTTGGCTTTGAGTCGCACGTGACGCCGGATACGGCGCCGAGCTACGAGCAACTGGTCACCCTGTGGGACCAGTACAAGGCGGCTGACCTGCAGGTCGAGGTGACCGAGCTCGACGTCGGTAACGACAACGGGGTGGATGATCCGGCCGCCAAGCAGGCCGTGTTTGAGACCTACGCCCGCGCCTGTCGTGTGGTCGGCAACTGCATCGGACTGACCGTCTGGGGTGTCGCGGACCAGTACTCGTGGCTCGGGCCCAACACCGACGCGCTGCTGTACGACACGTCGTTTCAGGCCACCCCCGCGGTGGGGGTGGTGCATCAGCTGCTTGACGGCGTGCTTACGGAGCCGAAGCAGCAGCCGAAGCAGCAGCCGAAGCCGAAGCCGAAGCCCAAGCAGCAGCCGAAGCCTCGACGCAGCGGCCGTCGCTACGTTCGCCACCGCGGTCACCACCACGGCGGTAACCACCACCGCGGTCACCGGCGCCACTGAGCGCCGGTCTCCGGGCCTGCTCGGACGTGAGGAAGAACCGAAGTCCACCTATATCGGGGACTTCGGCTCTGGCTGACCGCTGTTGCTGATCGGCCCTGGCTTCGGCGCCGCGCCGAACTCGGTCAGTGCTTGCCCGGCGCGAGCGCCGCGTAGATCAGTCGACTCAGCTGGTTGATCGTGGCAACGCCGTATGGCTCGTAGTCAGGCTCGTGCGCGGTCAGGATCGTCAGCAGGTAGTCACGGCCATCGCCTTTGATCCAACCCGTGCTGTTGACCTCCCAGTCGGTGTAACTGCTGAGCGGCACCCAGCCGTTCTTAAGCGCGACGTGGACCCCCCGCGGGACGCCACCGGTGACGCCCCAGTTCTCACCCGGGTCGATGTTTGACATCAGGTAGAGCTCGTAGGAGCGGGCGGCCGGGGTGAGCAGCTTGTTGGCGAACACGAGGTGGCGAAGCAGCTTGATCTGATCGGCGGCAGAGGTCATCGTCTCGCCCCAGTACCCGTTCTGTCCTGCTTGGGTCTGGGTCAGGCCGGCCTGCGCGTTGTAGGCGTTGATTCCTGATGCGTCACCGTCCGCGTCCCATAGCTCGGTCGCATCGGTGTTGTCCGAGGCCTCGATCATCCCTTGCGCAACCGACCCTTCGGCGTCGCTCAGCGGCTCGCCGGCAGCGATCGTCTGGTGCAGGCGGGTCTCAAGGATGTCCTCCTTGACGATGCTCGCTGTCTGGTCACGGGCACCCGGGTTGAGCAGCCACTCCTGGCCGGTCTTCAGGTCCTCAAGCGCGATGCTTACGTTGACACCTGCGCGGGAGGCGATCCAGCGACGGACGCTTGCGAGGTGAAGGGGGTTCTTCGTGACCGTCGTCGCCGTCGAGCCCGTATGTGTGGCAGCGTTGCCAGTGCCGTCGTGATGCCCGCTCGCGTCCGAGGTGTTGTTGCTGCCGCCGAACTCGCCTGAGGCGGCGAGGATGATCACGACGAGGACCGCCGCGACGGTGCTCAGCGCGACGATCCGGCGCCGGCGCTCGCGCCGGCGTCGCTCAAGACGCCGGGTGACTCGTAGGTTCGGCACTTCTTCAGCCATCGGCGAAGTGTGCCGCACGCGGGCAAACCCGCGGGCGCCCCCTCAGATTGTTGCCTGGCGCCGGCTGCGGAGATTCATCGACAAGTTGTCGCAGTTTGCATGACAGAGGGGTCGCTGACGTCCGGGCCGTTCGCCACTATCGACCGTCCGTGCCCACCGAAACCACGCCCTCCGTCTTCCTGCTCTCGCGCCCCTCCGTCGACCTCGATGGGATGCGCGCCTACCTGGAATCGGTCGGTGGAACCTCCTGGCTTGAGCTGCGCGAAGCGGAGGCGAAGGACTCAGCGGTTCCCGACGGCGAACTGCTCGCCGAGTTCGCCGGGCGGATGTGTTACCGCAGCTGGGAGCCCGGGCTGAACGCCAACGTCACCCGGATCCGGACTGACCGTGAGGCGTACTTCGCGAACGTGATGGCGAGTTATCACGGGTCGGTTTTGGAGCACGCGAATTACTCATTTGCGTTCCGTCAATGCTCGAGAATATTCACACACGAACTTGTTCGTCATCGGGCCGGATCTGCGTTCAGCCAGGAGAGTTTGCGGTATGTGCGGCTTACAGAAATCGGCTTCCGTGTGCCACCCGCGCTCGAGCCGATCCGAGAGGAAGTCCTCAGCCTGGTCGAGACATTGGAGGAGTTTCAGCTGAGCGCGGCCGACAAGCTGGGGCTTGACGAGGAAGGCTTGCCATTTGCGATCAAAAAAGAGATCACCTCGGCACTGCGCCGCCTCGCGCCGACCGGCCTGTCAACCGACATCATCTGGACGGCCAACGTGCGGACGCTGCGCCACGTGATCGAGATGCGCACCGCTCCGGGGGCCGAGGAAGAGCTACGGCTCGTCTTCAACATCGTCGCGGAGATCATGAAGGCCGAGGCGCCCAACTTGTTCCAGGACTTTGAGCGCCAGGACGACGGGTCCTGGGTGCCGGGCTGGCGCAAGGTTTAGCCTCCAGCGGCGGCGGCAAAGCACGCCGAGGTCGTTCTTGGCGGCTGAGTACGTATATACGCACGTGGGGTGGAAACGTTCCGCGTGCCGGCGGCGTCCGCGTGGGAGCCGAACCCAGGCAGGCGCTAGAGCAGGCCGGTGATCGCCGCGCCCGCGTGCGCAGCGAACGTGAACAGCGGCCCGGGGATCACACCAAAGAAGACGATTGCGGCGCCGAACACGAGCGCGATCAACGTCAGCTCCGGGTGCACCCGATCCGTGGACGCGGCGGACTCCTCCGCGACCGACAAAGGTGCGGCGTCCGCCTCGGGCGAGCCGCCGGCGATCGGCTTGAAGTCGGCGGGGAGCACGGGATCGCTCGCCGCCACGGGAACGGTCGCGCCGCTGAGCCAGACCGTGCCGACAACGCGCAGGTAATAGCCGAGTGAGATCATCGCGCCGATCACCAGGACGATCGCCAGCCAGGTGTAGTTGCCGTTGGCCAGTGCGTGGATCAGCTGGACCTTGCCGATGAAGCCGGCGGTACCGGGGATTCCGGCGAGGGCGAGCATCGCGATCGTCAGTGGCCAGGCCAGGGCCGGTGCGCGTGCGCCGAGACCGCGGAGTCCCTCGATCGAGTCAGATCCGGTGTCGCGCTCGACCGCGATGATCACCGCAAACGCTGCCATGTTCATTCCCAGGTAGAACGCAAGGTACAAAACAGTCGCGGCCACGCCGAGCTGCGTCCCGACGACAACACCGGCGAGCATGTAGCCGGCCTGGCCGACGCCTGAGTAGCCGAGCATCCGCTTCAGTGATGTCTGGCCGAGCGCGCCGACGTTGCCGACGATGATCGTCACGGTGGCGATCACAGCCAGTAGCGGCGCCCAGGTCGTCTGATCAGAAATCAGCGCGACATCGAAGAAGCGCAGGAAGATCGCCAGCGCAGCCGCCTTCGTGGCGGTCGCCATGAACGCGGTGATCGGTGTCGGCGCGCCCTCGTAGACGTCGGGTGTCCACTGATGGAAGGGCGCGATCGAGGCCTTGAACGCGAACCCGACGACGGTCAGCCCGATGCCGGCTAGCACCAGCGGGTCGGTCAGTTGGACGTGGCCATTGGTGAGCCCGTTGGCAATGCCCGCAAACGAGGTTTGCCCGGTCGCCCCGTACAGCAGCGCCAACCCATAAACCAAAGTCGCGGAACCCAGCGAGCCGATCACCAGGTACTTCAGTCCCGACTCGAGTGAGCCCTCGCGACGGTGCTCGGCTGCGCACAGGACGTACAGCGGAATTGACAGCAGCTCGAGACCCAAAAACAGGGTGATGATGTCCGTCGCCGAGGCGAGCACTGCCATGCCGAGCACGCTGAACAGCAGCAGACTGTGGTACTCGCCCTGGCCTGCCTCACGCGGTGCCTCGGCGCCCAACGACATCACCACCGCGACCACAGCGGCCAAACCGCAAATCATGTTGATCTCAAGTCCGAGATCGTCCACCCGTAAAGCGCCGGAGATGATCGTTGCCGGATGGCCGAACCGCCAGATCTCACAGCCGATCGCGCCGGCCAGGATCAGCAGCGTGATCAGCGGCACGAACCGCTCCCGCGTCGTCTTACCGCTGGCGAGACCAACCAATAGCACCAGCAGCGCGCCGACGGTCAGCATGACGAACGGCGAGAACGACGACCAGTCGATATGGGGGCCGTGCACCTTTGGCGCGGCAGCGGCTAGATAGATCACCTTCTCCCTCATGGGACCACGTACCCGCCTCCCCGCGCTGGCGTGACCAGCAGTTGGCGCACCGCCGTCGGCCCAGCGACGATCGCCACAGGCGTCAGCGTGGATACAACCGACTTGTCGGAGCGGACCAGGCCAAAGTTCGGGTAGAACGCCAGCGCCACGATCACGCCGACCAACGGCACGATCGCGATCGCCTCGTGCCACCCGAGTTCAACCGACTTCACCGAGATGCCCGCGCGGTTGTGCATTGCGCCGATGAACAGCCGCAGCGCATACACGGCAGCGCCGATCATTCCGAATGAACCGACCACGGCGATCACCAGGTTCTCGCGGAAGACGCCGAGCAGGATCATGAATTCGCCGACGAAGTTGGAAGTGCCGGGCATCGCCAGCGTCGCCATCGCGACGATCAGGAACGTCGTCGCCAGGATCGGCGCGCGGAACGCAACCCCGCCCATATCCGCAAGCTGCTCGGAGCCGCCACAGCGCGCCGACACCGCGGCTAGGACGAAGAACGACGCGGCCGTCACCAGGCCGTGGTTGACCATCTGCAGCAAGGCACCCTGACCGCCTTCGGTATGCAGCGAGAAGATCCCGAGTGTGATGAACGACAGCTGGGCGATCGATGAGTAGGCGATCACCAAGCGGGCGTCCTTGGTCGTGAACGCCAGCGCCGTTGACCACAACAGTGAAACCACGGCGATCAGCAACATCACCGATTGGAAGTGATGCGAGGCCGCCGGGAAGATCGGCAGCACGATCGCCAGGAAGCCGTAGGCAGCGACCTTCGACAGCACGCCGGAGAACACCGCGACGGCCGGGATCGGCATCGCGCGGTAGACGTCCGCCAGCCAGCCGTGGAATGGGGCGACCGGCATCTTGATCAGGAACGCGGCCGCGAAGCAGAGGAAGATCCAGTCCTGTGATCCGCGTGAAACAGGGTTGTGCTCGAGCGCGGTGTAGGTGAAGTTCAGCGCTGTCCCGTGGTCGGCGGCTGACAGCACGCCGGTCGCGACCGCCGCGGCGAGCATCAGGAACGACCCGATCGCCGTGTAGATCACCAGCTCGAAGGTCGCGTGGACCTGCTCGTCCCGGGTTCGGGTGGCCGATCCCCAGATCCCGGTGAGGAAGTAGAACGGGATCAGCATCAGGTCAAAGAAGCCGACGAACAGGATCAGGTCCTGACACAGGAACGCACCGATCACGGCGCTCTCCGCGAGTCCGAACATGAAGTAGTAGAGCCTCGGCCGTTTGATCTCGTGCCCAGCCGACCAAGCCAACGATGCGGTGAACAGCACCGTCGTCAACAGCATCATCGCCACGTTCAGTCCGGTCAGGCCCAGCTTGTAATGGATCCCCAGCGCACTGATCCAGACATGGTTGGTGACAAATTGGAGTCCGGCATGGTGCTCGTGGAAGCGGATCAAGTAATCGATCCCCAACGCCAATGGCAGCAGGCTGAGCAGCGCCGACGTGCGTCCGGCCAGCCGCGCCGGCAGCTGCGATACGACGGCGCCGATCACCAACGGGAGCCAGACCAGAATCGACAGGCTCACGACGCGTTCACCAGGAAGTAGAGAGCGATCGCCGCGAGCCCGAGGACCATCATTGCCGCATAGGAGCGCAGCAATCCGGTCTGCAGCCGCCGCACCAGCGCCGAGCCGGCCTCGACCACACCGGTGCCGCCGCCGGTCAGGCCGCCAGAGACCAGCCCGCGGTCAAGCACGACGTCGCCTATCCGTCCAAGCGCGAGCACAGGCCGGACGATCACCAGATCGATCAGCTCGTCGAAGTACCACTTGTTGACGAGGAACTGATGGACGCCGCCGAACCGCGCCTGTAGCGCCGGCGCAACGCCCGGCTTGCGCACCCAGATCACGAAGGCGGCGGTGATGCCGACAAGGCCGATCACCGCGCCGATCACCAAGCCGAGCCAGGCGGTGCCGGTGCTCGGCTCAGCGCTCAGGCTCGCCAGCTTTGAACCGACGAACGAGCTCGACAGGAAATTCTGGATCACGTGGTCGACCCCCGGGATCTGCAGCACGCCGCCGACGGTCGCCAGCGCCGCCAGCATCCCCATCGCGACCTTCATCGGCAGCTCGCGCTCGGCGATCGCATGCTCAGGACCGGGGAAGCCGACCTCGGTGTCCTCTTCCTCGCCGGTCATCGGGTTGGTGGGCGTGTGCGCGTGTGCGAGATGTCCCTGCTCAAGCTCGGCGGCCTCGGCGCACGGCTTGCCCCAGAACATCCGGAAGATCAGGCGGAACGTGTACAGGCCGGTGAGCAGAGCCCCGACGTATCCCAACACCCCGAGGATCGCCCAGCCGCCACCGCGCTGTAGCAGGTAGCCGATGATCTGATCCTTCGACAGCCAGCCTGAGAACGGCGGGATCCCGCTCAGCGCCAGGCCGCCGACGATGAAGCAGATGAAGGTGAACGGCATCGCCTTGCGGAAGCCGGAGATCTTGTCGAGGTTCTGATTGCCGGCCATCGCGCCGATGATCGACCCGGCTGCCATGAACAGCAGCGCCTTGAAGAAAGCGTGGGTCATCAGGTGGAACAGCGCCGCGCTGTAGGCGCCGGCCGAAGCGCCCATGATCATGTAGCCGATTTGCGACATGGTCGAGTAGGCGATCACGCGCTTCAAATCGGTGACCACAAGTGCGATCGAACCCGCGACCAACAGCGTCACGCAGCCGACGATCGCGCCGACCGCGGCGGCCGTCGGCGCCAACTCGAACAGCGGGTGCATGCGGACGATCAGGTAGACGCCGGCGGTGACCATCGTCGCGGCGTGGATCAGCGATGAGACAGGGGTCGGGCCCTCCATCGCGTCCGGCAGCCAGGTATGTAGCGGCACCTGGGCGGACTTCGCAAACGCACCGACGAGCAGCAGCAGGCAGGCGGCGACCAGATCGGTCGAATCCTTGTGGAAGACGTGGGGCAGGACCCTGAACGTCTGAAGAAACGAAACGGTCCCGGTGTGACGCAGCAGCAGGAAGGTCCCCAGCACCAAGCCGACATCGCCGACGACGTTGATCACAAACGCCTTGATCCCGGCCTTCGTCGCGGTGTTGCGTCGGTACCAGAAGCTGATCAGCAGATACGAGGCAGCGCCGACCAACCCCCAGCCGATCGTCAGCAGCACGAAGTTGCCGGCCAGCACGAGTATCAGCATCGAGAGCACGAAGAAGTTCAGATACGCGAAGTAGCGCGACTTGCCGGCGTCGGACTTCATGTAGCTGATCGAGTACAGGTGGATCAGCGTCGAGACGCCGGAGACGACGAGGATCATGAAGACCGAGATCGGGTCGACGAGGATCTGCAGCTTGGCGTCCAAAGAACCGCCGGCGGCGTAGGTCCACAGCGATGAGGTCAGCTCGCGCCCCGCGCCGGAGGTGCCGGCATGGCGCCCAAGCAACGAGATCAGCGCGCCAACGGAGCAGACGAACGACAACGCAATCATCGCGGTTCCGACCCAGCCCGCCAGGCCCTCACCAAGCTTCTTGAAACCAAGCCCGATCACGACCGTTCCCAGCAACGGGAACAACAGCACCAGCCAGCCCCAGGTAGTTGGGCTCATCCGCCCAGCTCCCGCAACTCGTCGACGTCGACCGCCAGCCCGCGGCGGCTGATCGCGACGATCAGCCCGAGCCCGACCGTCACCTCACAGGCAGCCACGACCATCACGATCAGGGCGAAGATCTGGCCGGCCTCGCCGCCGTGCATCCGCGCAAACGCGACCAAGGCCAAATTGGCCGCGTTCAGCATCAACTCGAGGCACAGCAGGATCACCAGTGGATTGCGCCGCACGAGCACGCCCGTGAGGCCGATGCAGAAGATCAGCACCGAAACGGTCAGGTACCAGCCGATCGCCATCAGCAACCGCTCCCGGCGGCGATCATGCCCGTCGTCATCGCGATCACGAGGGCGTCCCGGCGCCTTCGGCCATCGTCCCGGTGTCCTTCGGCCGCGGTTCGGCGACGAGCCGGCGCAGGTCGTCAACCGACATCCCCTGGCCAGGCTCGTCAAGACCACGCCGGCGCCGCGCCAAAACGACTGCGCCGATCGCCGCCACCAGCAGCAGCAACGACGCTGTCTCGAACACGAATAGGTAGTCGGTCAAAAACAACTTGCCGATCTGCCGCGGCGTGCCGAAGCCAAGGATGTAGTGCGCACCCTTGCTGGTGATCCCGCTCAGAGCGGAGCCCAGCAGCGCAATCGACAGCTCAACGGCCAAGGCCACCGCCATCAACGGCCCAAAGATCCGCATCGCCGGTCCGGCGCGCAACTCTTCGGTCCCCGGCGCGCCGCCGACGTAGGCGACCACGAACACGTACAGAACCATCACCGCGCCGGCGTACACCACGACCTGCGCGGCCGCGACGAACTCAGCGCGCAGCAACAGGAACAGGGCGGCCAACGCGACCAGGTGGCAGACCAGCGCCAGCACCGCGTAGAACGGGTTGCGCAACACCACCACGGCCACCGCTCCGCCAAGCGCGACGATCGCCGCCAGGAAGAAGACGACTGCGCTCACTCGCCCTCCCGCCGCAGCGGCGTGCGCTCCAGCGGCTCCGCCAGCAGCATTTCCTTGGTGAAGATCAGGTCCGAGCGGGTGTAGTCGGACATCTCGTAGTCGTGGCCCATCGTGATCGCGTCAAACGGACAGGCCACCTCGCAGTACCCGCAGAAGATGCACCGCGACAAATTAATTTCATACACCGCCGCATACCGCTCGCCGGCGGACACACGGTCCTCAGGATCGTTCTCCGCCGCGACCACGCGGATGCAGTCGGCCGGGCAGGCCGCCGCGCACAGCGAGCAGCCGACGCACTTCTCAAGCCCGGTGTCCTCAAACTTATGCAGCTTGTGGCGCCCACGGAAGCGCGGGTAGACGGGTGTCTTCTCCTCCGGGTACTGGATCGTGTGGGTTCCCTCAACGACCCGTGCGAACGTCGTCTTCAAGCCGCGCAGCGTCTCGCCGAAGGTCCGGTAGGCACCGGCGGCCGGCGAACGTGACGGTCCGCGCACAACCTGGATCACGTCAAGTTCAGGCACGCTCATGACGCCACCACGATCGCGGTCACCAGCAGGTTCAAAGTGGCCAGCGGCAGCAGCACCTTCCAGCCGAAGCTCATCAGCTGGTCATAGCGCAGCCGCGGCAGGGTCGCGCGGATCCAGATGAAGAAGGTGATGAAGATCATCATCTTCGCGAACACCACGATCGGGTCGCACCAGACCGGCGACACGATCCCGAACGGCAGCGTCCAGCCGCCGAGGAACATCGTCACCGCGATCGCCGAGACAACCATCATGTTCACGTACTCGCTGAACAGGAAGGCGACAAAGCCGGTGCCGCCGTACTCGGTGAAGTACCCGGCGACCAACTCGGCGTCGGCCTCGACCAGATCGAACGGCGCTCTGTTCGTTTCCGCAAACGACGCGCACATGAAGATCAAAAACCCGGCGAACTGGGGCACGATGTACCACATGCCCTGCTGCGCATGGACGATCCCGACCAGCGACAGCGTCCCTGAGGTCATGATCACGCCGACCAGCGCCAGCCCCTGCGAGACCTCGTAGGAGATCAGCTGCGCCGCGGCGCGCATCGCCCCGAGGAACGAGTACTTTGAGCCCGACGCCCAGCCGCCGAGCATGATCCCGTAGAACGAGATTCCACCCAAAGCAAAGACGTACAGCGGCCCGATTGAGACGTCGATCCCGTACAGCCCAACACGCTGCCCGAAGATCGTCGTGACGCCGCCCCAGGGGATCAGCGCGAGCGCGCCAACGGCGGTCAGGATCGCCAGCGCCGGCGCGAGGCGGAACAGCCAGCCTACCGAGGTGGTCGGGCGCGAGGCCTCCTTACGGGCGAACTTGACGATCTCGGCCATTGGCTGCAGCAGCCCATAAGGCCCGACGCGGTTAGGTCCGTAGCGGTGCTGAAAGCGCCCGAGCAGCTTGCGCTCATACACCGTCAGCACCGGCAAAATCCCAAAGATCACGGCGAAAATCACGATCGCCTTGATGATCTGAACCCACCAAGACTCGTAGAAGTTGACGTCAGCGAACGCGATCACTTCGCGAGCTCCGTGACGAACTGGAGGGCGGGTGAAATCTCAACCTCGGGGGCGTCCCAGATAGAGCGGAAACTCTCCGGAGCAGGGCTAGCTGGCCCTGCTCCGTCGCCGAGCGCGCTCGGATCGACGCTCGGGTAGGCGGCGGCCGCGTCACGCTCGGGCCAGCGGACGCCACGCCCGCCAATCTCCTCAAGCGTCAGCCCGGCGTAGTACGGCACCGATTCGACGACCTGCTTGAACGCCATCCCGCTCGTTAGCACGCCGAGATCAAGACCGATCCGCTTGCTCAAGTCGGCGAGCACCTGCCAGCCGGCGCGCACGTCACCCGGGTGCCCGATCGCGGCGCGCAGGCGCTGGACGCGGCCGTCGGGGTGGACGACGGTTCCTTCCTTCTCGGCGTAGGACTCGGCGGGGAAGACGACATCGGCATACGTCCTCAGGCCTTCGGTGAGGATGTTCGTGTGCGCGACGACCAGTTCGGCATCGGCCATTGCCTGCTCGTAGATGCCCTCACGCTGGGGGTCAAACTGCAACAGGTAGAGCGCCTTGGCGCCCGTTGGGTCAAAGCCCTCGGACACCGCGCCAACCTCCCTTAAGCCGCGGCCGTTGGCGCCCGAGGGGATCTGCAACAGCTTCGCGTCAAGGCCGAGCAGCTCTACCGCACCCTCGCCGATCCGCTCGTGCCAGACGATCACCGTGTCACCGGCGAGCTCGGCGTCGGCAAGGTTCGCGACGCGGGTTCCCTCAAGCGTGCTCGGCCGATCGCCGACGATTACGAGCTTCGCGCCGTGACGGCGGAGCGCCTTGCGGATCCGCAGGTCAAGGATCGAGACGTCGTCGACCGGCTCACAGCCAAGGAGCACGATCGTGTCGGCCCATTCAAGGTCTTCGACCGACGCCTGCCGGCTCGGGTGCCCGAGTGCGGCCTGCAGCACCAGTGGCAGCGGTGTCAACCGTGACTCGAGCCCGTGCTCTGAGTGAAGACCCTCGCGCAGCATCCGCCCGAGCAGGAACGCTTCCTCGTTCGTCGCCTGGCCACCGACCAATCCGGCAATGCCGGCCCGGTAGCCGGCAATGCCGGCAGCAGCGCTCAGGGCCTCCTCCCAGGATGCCGGGCGCAGCTCGCCGTCCGTGCGCACCAGCGGCGTTGTCAGCCGCTCGTCGACGTGGATCGCCTGGTAGGCGAAGCGGCCCTTGTCGCAGAGCCAGCCGTCGTCGACGCCGTCGTTCTCACGCGCGAGTACGCGCTCGACCTTGTCGTCTCGGACCGTGAACTCGACGTTGCACTGCGACGGGCACAACATGCAGACACCGCCGGAGCCCTCGATGTCCCACGGGCGCGCGCGGAAGCGGTAGGGGCGGCTCGTCAGTGCGCCGACCGGGCACAGCTCAATGATGTTGCCGCTGAACGGCGCAACGTAGGGGTGGCCGTCGTGGGTGCCGACGAACGTGTGGGCGCCGCGGTCGCTGAAGATCAGCTGCCAGTCCTCTGAGACCTCCTGGCTGAAGCGCACACAGCGGTAGCAGAGGATGCAGCGCTCGCGGTCGATCGCGACCAGCGGTGAGAGCGCCAACGGCTTCTGGAAGTGGCGCTTGGGCTCGACCACGCGGGATAGGCCGTTCCCCCAGCCGAAGGTGATGTCCTGTAGCGGGCACTCGCCGCCCTTGTCGCAGACCGGGCAGTCAAGCGGGTGGTTGACGAGCAGGAATTCGACGATCGCGTTCTGTGCGTCCTTGACCCGCTCGGTCGTTGTGTGGACGACCATCCCGTCCTTGACGGCGGTCGAGCAGCTGGTCTGCAGCTTTCCGATCCCTTCGATCTCGACCAGGCACATGCGGCAGGCGCCGACCGGCTGGCCGAGCTTCGGCTCGTAACAGAAGAACGGGATCTCGACGTCGCCCTGTTTAGCGGCGTCGACCAGCATCACACCCTCGTGCGTGACGATCTCCTTGCCGTCGACGGTGATCGTGACGGGCTTAAGTACCGGTTTAGCCATTAGACCAGCACCGGTCGCTGTTGGGCGGCCGCGATTTCGGCCTCGATCTCAGAACGGAACTTCTCAACCAGCGAGCCGACCGGCATCGCCATCGCGTCGCCGAGCACGCACAGGCAGTTGCCGATGATCTGCGTCTGCACGCCGGCCATCAGGTCAAGATCCATCGGCGTCGCCAGGCCGTCCTGCATCCGCTCGATCATCTTCTGCGTCCAGTTCGTGCCCTCGCGGCAGGGCACGCACTTGCCGCACGATTCGTGCGCATAGAACTTCGCCAGCTTGAACGCGACCTCGAGCACCGTATGGCTGTCGTCGACGACGATGATCGCGCCCGACCCGAGCATCGTCCCGGCCTTCGCCATCGAGTCGAAGTCGTAGGGGACATCAAGGTCCTCGGCGGTCAGCACGGGGCTCGACGAGCCGCCCGGAAACCACATCTTGATTTCCCTGCCGGGCGGCGGGCCGCCGGCCAGGTCGTAGATGATCTCGCGGCTCGGAATGCCGAGTGTGATCTCGTAGTTGCCTGGCTTCTGGACGTCGCCGGAGACCGATACGAGCTTGGTGCCGGTCGAGGTCTCGGTGCCGATCTGCGCGTACTCCTTGCCGCCCATCGTGATGATGTGCGGAACGGTCGCCAGCGTCTCGACGTTGTTGATCAGGGTCGGGCCGTCGTAGAGACCCTCGATCGCCGGGAACGGTGGCTTCAGCCGCGGGTTGCCGCGCTTGCCCTCAAGCGAATCGAGCAGGCCGGTCTCCTCGCCGCAGATGTAGGCGCCGGCGCCGCGGTGCAGGACGAGCTTGAGGTTGTGGCCTGAGCCGAGGATGTTCTCGCCGATGTAGCCGGCCGCTCGGGCTTCGTTGATCGCCGCCTCGAGGATGTCGGCTTGGTACTCGTATTCGCCACGGATGTAGATGAACGCCTCGTGGATGCCGGTGCCAAAGGCGGTGATCACGATCCCCTCGATCAGCATGTGCGGGCTCTTCTGCATCAGCTCGCGGTCCTTGAAGGTGCCGGGCTCCGACTCATCGGCGTTGCAGACCAGGTACTTCGGTGCGTCGGTCACCGGCAGGAACGAGGCCTTCTGGCCCATCTTGAAGCCGGCGCCGCCGCGGCCACGCAAGCCGGAGTCGGAGATCTCCTGGACGATCGCCGCCGGCGGGTAGGTGAGAGCCTGCTTCAGTGCCTGGTAGCCGCCGCGGGCCTCGTACACGGGCAGCGTGTTGAGGCCGGGCTCGTCGATCGCCTCGAAGAGGATGTGCGGGCTCATTGGGTTGCGGCTCCGGGGTCGGCGCAGGCACGGTAACGCAGCTGCTTGTGCTCGAGCACGCTACGGCCGGCTTCGATGTCCTCGACGATCTGGATCGCATCGGTTTCGTTCAGCGGCCCGACGTACTCGCCGTCGACCGATGCCATCGGTCCGATGTCGCAGGCGCCAAGGCACTCAAAGCCGCGCACGCCGATCGTTGGGTGGCCCTCGGCAGCGGCGCACATCGATTCATAGAACTCGTCAGCGCCGAGCAGCGAGCAGCTGATGTTCGTGCAGACGAAGACGTCGTGCTCGGGCTTGGGCTCGAGCGCGAACATGTCATAGAAGGAAGCCACCGAGGTCAGATATGCCGGGGTCACGCGCATCACGCAGGCGACCTGGGTGATCGCTTCCGGCGAGCACCAGCCGTGCTCCGCTTGCGCGAGGTGAAGTGCCGGGATCGAGGCCGAGTGGCGGTCCGGGTAGCGCGCCATCGCCTCCTCGATCGCCTTACGCAGCTGCGCCGGAACCTCGGTCGTTGCCGGGTCCGGGATGGTCGCCGGCTGCTTTGTCAGATCGACGTGTTCGTCCCAGCCGGGGACGCGGGAGCCGTGCGCGAAGCGCCTGACCGGCTGCTGCGGATCAAACTCGCTCTGCACCTTGCCGGCGCGCTCGGAGCGGAAGGCGCTCATCGATCGACTCCTCCGAGGACGGGATCGATCATCGCCAGGCTTGCGATCAGGTCAGCGATGTAGGAGTTACGGACCATCGGCGCCGTCGTCTGTAGGTTGACGAAGCTGGGGTCGCGCATGTGGACCCGGGCCGGCTTCGCCGAGCCGTCGGAGCGGACGAAGCAGCCGAGCTCACCGCGCGGCGACTCGATTGGGTAGTACGCCTCGCCCTCCGGCACGCGGAACCCTTCGGTGACCAGCTTGAAGTGGTGGATCAATGCCTCCATGCTGGTCGCCAGCTCGTGGCGCGGCGGCAGCACGACCTTGCGGTCATCGGAGATGTGAGGACCCTCGGGCAGGCCGTCAAGCGCCTGCTGGATGATCTTGGTCGACTCGTACAGCTCGGCGTGGCGGACGCGGAAGCGGTCGTAGTTGTCGCCGACGGTGCCGACCGGGATCTTGAACTCGAAGTGGTCGTAGCTGCAGTACGGGTCGGTCTTGCGCAGGTCCCACGGCACGCCAGCGGCGCGCAGCAGCGGACCGGTGGTGCTGAGCCCCAGCAGCGTCTCGGCGTCGAGCGGGCAGACGTCACGCAGCCGCGCCAGCAGGATCTCGTTCTTCTCAAGCAGATCCGCGTACTGGTCGGCGCGGGACGGCATCTCATCGAGGAACGCCTGCAGCTTGGCGGCAAAGCCGATCGGAATGTCCTCAAACACACCGCCGACCTGGAAGTAGCGGGTGTGCATCCGCTGTCCGGAGGACATCTCAAACAGGTCCAAGATCGTTTCGCGCTCGCGGAAGCAGTACCAGAACATCGACATCGCGCCGAGGTCCAGCGCGCTGGTGCCGAGCCAGACGAGGTGGGACATGATCCGGTTCAGCTCCATGTGGATCACGCGCAGGTACTGCGCACGCGGCGGGATCTCCAGCTCGAGCAGCGTCTCGACGGCGCCGCAGAACGCCATCGCGTTGAAGTAGTAGCTCAGGTAATCCATCCGCTCGATCACGGGGATCACCTTCCAGTACGACTTCTGCTCGGCGGTCTTCTCGATCCCCGTGTGGACATAGCCGATCACCGGCTTGATGTCGCGCACGACCTCGCCCTCGAGCGTTGCGATCAGCCGCAGCACCCCGTGTGTCGCCGGGTGGTGCGGGCCGATGTTCAGCGTCAGCAGCTCGGTGTGCTCCGGGTGCGGCTGGGCGTCGATCGTGATCGACTCCTCCATCTTGCGGTAGTCGCTGGTGCTGCTCATCGATTCTTCCCGTACGACTTCTCGTTGAACGTGAACAGGACCGGTTCGCCGCCGACCGGGAAGTCACGGCGCTGGGGGAAGCCTTCGTAGTCCTCGGGCATCAGGATCCGGCGCAGATCAGGATGGCCGTCGAACACCACGCCGAACATGTCGAAGCACTCGCGCTCCGGGAAGTCGGCGCCTGGCCACAGGTCGGTCACGCTGGCGATGTGCGGATCGTCGATTGAGACGCGGGTCTTGACCGCGACGCGCGCAGCCGTCTCCATGTTCAGTAGCTCGTAGTGCACGCCGAGCCGGGGCTCGTGCGGGTAGTAATCGAGCCCGTGCAGGCTCGCTAGGAAGCTGAACCCGTCTGCTTTTAGTTGGACGAGCTTTGCGTGGGCTTCGGCGGGGCCAACCTCTACGTCGGCGAGCCGCCCCCGGTTTGTTACGCCGGGGGATTCAGCCATTGACCACTCGGGGGACGAGGATCTCCTCGGTGCCGACCGCGTCGTAACGCTCGCGCCAGCCTTCACGCTCGTTGCTCTGGATCTTGTCGCGGAGCTTGAGGATCCCGTGGGCGAGCGCCTCCGGACGGGGTGGGCAACCGGGAACGTGGACGTCGATCGGCATGAACTTGTCGCTCGGGACGAGCGCGTAGTTGTTGAACACGCCCATGCTCGAGCAGCAGGCGCCCATGCTGATGGCGAACTTCGGCTCGAGCATCTGGTCGTAGATCCGGCGGACTACCGGCGCCATCTTGATGCTGACGCGGCCTGAGAGGATGATCAGATCGGCCTGGCGGGGGGAGGCGCGGAACGCCTCGAAGCCGAAGCGAGCGATGTCAACTCGGGCCGCGACGATCGACATCATCTCGATCGCGCAGCAGGCCAGGCCGAACGTCAGCGGGTAGATCGAGTTGCCCTGAGCCCAGGCGACCGCCTTATCGACGGTGGTCGTGACGACTGCCTGCTCGACGAACTTCTCTAGTTCGGCGTCCTCGAGGTCGCCGCGCAGCATGTCGCGCGCGTTCAGCTGGCGCGAACGGAACTCGCTGGGCACCTCGGAGCGGGTTATTTCCATTCGAGCGCTCCCCGCCGCCAGACGTAGACGAAGGCGATCGTCAAGAGGATCACGAAGGTGATCGTCTCGCCCAGCGCGAACGGCCCAAACGCCCGGAGCTGCAAGGCGATCGGGTAGATGAAGATCACCTCGATGTCGAACAGGATGAACAGCATCGCGATCAGGTAGAAGCTGATCCCAAAGCGGAATCCCTTTTGAACTTCAGACGGCAGGCCGCACTCGTACGGGGTGGTGCGGTTCTTGTTCGGCCGGGTCTTGACGCCGGTCAGCAGGTTCAGGCAACTGAACAGCGTGCCGACCGCGCCGCCGAGTGCGAGAAACACGATCGCCGGGAGGTAATCCCTCAGCACGGGCGTACGCCAATCTCGCGGCTATCGCCGTGGTTGCCGCTCGCTCCGGGCTTGTGACTTCTTCGCACAAGCACCCTTGTACCACCGGACAGGGGGGCCATGTCAACATCGTGACATCGATCACACGATGATGCGTTGCCGTCTGCGGCCGTCTGGCGGCACCCAACCGAAACTGAATTCAGTTTCAATTAAGTGCCGCGCGGCGAGGCCCTGGGGTGGTCCGGTCAGACCACCCCCAGGGGCAACCAGGGCCTAGTGGACCATCGCCGCCCGGATCACCAGCGCCATGATCACGAAGGCGGTCAGCGTCATCACGCCGATCTCACGTTTGATGATTGCGATCACGATCGCCCGCTGCTGCTCGGCCGGCAGCCTGCCGACCGCCTCACCGTTCTCGAGCTGACGCGCGTCAAGGATCATCTGCGCCGCGCTGATCCGGAACTGCTCGCCGATGAACGAGACAGCGATCGGTAGCGCGCCGTACAGCAGGTGCAGGTCCGAGACCTTCTTGCCGATGATCAGCAGGATGCAGCCGATCAGCGCCTCGAGCACAATCATCGCCTGGGCGCCGCGGAGGATCCGCCAGAACCAGACGCTCGGCGTCGCGCGATACCAGCACCAGCCGCCCCACAGGGTCGCGGCGCCGGCGAGCAGCAGAGCGAGGCTCCCGATCGCGATGTGAACGTCTTTCACGCCGCGCGGGACGATAGCCGCGGACTACCGGGGGAGCACGAACAGCGGCACGTTCATCGCGATCACCTGGTTGTTGATGTCGGACTTCAGCGTGTAACGCCCGGCCGGGAGGTCGATTGTCAGGTAGGCCGTCGAGCCTGGGTACACCGGCTGGCTGTGCGCGAACGGCGCAGTTCCGTGCGTGATCACGAGGTTGTGCGCGAGGATCCCGTAGTTGTGCACGACAAACGTGTGGATGCCGGCGCTGGTGGTCACTGAGGTGGGGTCGATCCGATATTCGAGGACCGCGATCTGGATCGAGCGCTGCGCCGTGGCGAGCGGTGCACCCGAGCCGCAGCCGGCAACCATCGCCGCGACAGCGACCCCCGCCAAACCCACGCTCCGCAGGGTTTTCAGGCGACAATGCACGTTCCGATCGTAATGCTAGGAAGCTTTTCCGTATGATCCGGCCCCGCATGGCCAGCCTCAAGCGCACTGCCCTCGTTTTGATCGCAGCGATCGCTGCCACCCTCGCCGTGGCGGCCTGTGGAACCGAGCGGATTCACATCCCGGCGAACGATCCGAACTACCACGCCGACTACGCCGCGGCGGAGCTCTTCAACCAGCGTTGCGGCGGCTGCCACACGTTCTCCTACGCGGGGACGTTCGGCTCCGGTGCCAACCCGCGCACGTACGAGGACATCAACGGCCCGAGCTTCAATGTCCGCTGCGAGCGCCCCGCGATCCGCGTTCTATACGCGATCGAGAACGGCGGCTTCTCTGGCGAGTACATGCCGCAGAACGTCGTCGTCGGCAAGCAGGCGCGTGAGGTGGCGATGTTCGTCTCGAAGTTCTCTGGCCGACAGGCTCCGCCGGAGCCGGGTGTGGCGACCTGCCAGCAACAGGCGATCGGGACGCTACCGCCGTTGCCGAGCAGTCTGAACCAGGCGCTGGCCGCTGCTGCCACCACGACCACGACGCCGACGACGCCCTAGCCGGCCTCGCGCGCGGTCGCGCTGTGCTCGACATCAAGCTGATCCGCTCCGACCCGGACGCCGTCCGTGCGGCGCTGGCTCGCCGCGGGCCGTCCGAGGCGGAGAAGGTCGACCGTGTGCTCGAGCTGGACAAGCAGTGGCGCGCGCTTACCGCTCAGCTTGAGGAGCTGCGCGCCGAGCAGAAACGCCGCAGCAAAGGCGCGCCGACGCCGGAGCAGCGGGAGGAGCTGGCGGCGATGGCCGCACGCGGGCGTGAGCTGTCAGACGCCGAGACTGCGGTGCGGGCCGAGCGCGAGTTGGCCTTGGTGCAGCTGCCGAACCTGCCGGCCGAAGACGCCGCGCCCGAAGACACAGTGCTGTACCAGCGCGGGGCGGCGGAGGCGAGGGGACGTGATCATCTCGAACTGGCCGGTCCGCGGATCGATATGGAGCGCGGCGCCCGTCTGTCCGGCGCACGTTTCCACTACCTGCGTGGCGATCTGGTGCTGCTGGAGTTCGCGATCGTTCGCTACGCGCTGGACAAGCTGATCGGCGAGGGGTTTGAGCCGGTGATCCCGCCGGTGCTGGTCCGTGAGCCGGCGCTGTTTGGGACCGGGATGCTGCCTGACACCGAGCAGCAGCTCTACCGGCTGCCTGAGGACGACCTGTATCTGGTCGGCACCTCGGAGGTCGCGCTGGCCTCGCTGCACGCGGGCGAGATCTTGGCGGCCGAGGAGCTGCCGCGGCGCTACGCGGGCTTCTCATCGTGCTTCCGACGGGAGGCCGGCGCGGCTGGGCGTGACACCCGCGGGATCTTTCGCGTGCATCAATTCGACAAGGTCGAGATGTTCTCGTTTGTCGAGCCGCGTGAGTCGGTCACCGAGCACGAACGGATCCTCGCGATCGAGGAGTCGATTTGCACCGAACTGGGGTTGCCCTACCGGGTCGTCAACATCGCCGTCGACGACCTCGGGTCCTCAGCCGCGAAGAAGTACGACATCGAGGTGTGGCTGCCCGGACAGGGCCAGTACCGCGAGCTGACTTCCTGCTCGAACACGACCGATTACCAGGCGCGGCGCCTTGACGTTCGCTACCGCGGCGACGACGGCAAGCCCGCCACGCTGCACACCTTGAACGGCACCGCGGTGACTAGCTCCCGGACGATCGTTGCGGTGCTTGAGAACGGCCAGCAGGAGGACAGCAGCGTGGTGCTGCCTGAAGTCCTTGTCGCGTTCGGCGCGCCTGCTGTGCTGCCCGCCGCTGTTTAGCGGCGCGGAGCGACAACCCAGATTCATCTATATCGGGGACTTCGGTTGTCGCTGATCCTCTAACGGGCGGGGCGGCCGTTGATAATGAGCGGTGTGGGCTACCGAATGGTTGATCCGAATGGGCTTGAGTGGTTCACGCGCCCGCACGAGCCGGGGGAGCCGGCGCGCCACGTCGCCGAGCTCAGCGAGGTCGCGGGCTTCGCACACACACGCGCGAATGTCTGGCGTTATGAGCCGGGGGCACACGGCAAGCGCCACCGACACCCGGCGCAGGAGGAAACCTTTGTCGTCCTGCAGGGGACGCTGACGATGTACATCGGTGAGCCGCCGGTCAAGGTTGAGGCTCACGCGGGCGAGGTGATCCACGTCGATGCCCAGACGGCGCTACAGAGTGCCAACCACGGCGATGTTGATCTGATCACCTACGTCTACGGCTACCCGCCGGAGAACGTCAACGGCGAGATCCTGCCGTCTGCGGTGTGACGCACGACGGGCCGGAAGCCTCGCTCCCGGCCCGCTACTGATTGCTCGGCCGGCCACGCTTTGGCAGCGGGCCGGCCTTCTTCGGCATCCGTCCGACGTCAGCCAGCGAATTCCGTAGCAGCATCTCGATGTGCGCGTTGAGGCTGCGGAACTCGTCTGTTGCCCACCGCGCCAAGGCGTCATGGACGGCAGGATCGATCCGCAACAGGATCGGTTTGCGCTCCTGGCTCACGTGTAGAGCGACCCGGCGTTGACGATCGGTGAAGCCGGTTGTTCGCCGCAGAGGACGACCATCAGATTCGAGACCATCGCTGCCTTGCGCTCTTCGTCAAGGTTCACAATTCCCTTCTCGCTGAGCTGGCTGAGTGCCATCTCGACCATCCCTACCGCACCTTCGACGATCCGTGAGCGTGCCGCCACTACCGCGCTCGCCTGCTGACGGCGGAGCATCGCCTGGGCGATCTCCGGCGAGTAGGCGAGATGGCTGATGCGGACCTCGACGATCTCGACCCCTGCCACGGCGACGCGTGCGGCGACCTCTTGCGCCAACTCACCGGCGACGATGTCGGTCGAGCCGCGCAGTGAGGTGCCGGTCTCGGTCGCGTTGTCATACGGGTGGGTCGTCGCGACATGGCGCAGTGCCGATTCGGACTGGACCGCGACGAAGTTGACGTAGTTGTCGACCGCAAACATCGCCCGCGCCGTCTCGGCGACTTGCCAGACGACGATCGCGGCGATCTCCACGGGGTTGCCGTCTGCGTCATTGACCTTCAGATGATTGGTCTCAAAGTTCCTGACTTTGATACTGAGGCCGCGGCGATCGGTGAACGGCAACGTCCATGCCAGGCCGCTGCGGCGGATCGTCCCGGTGTAGTTGCCAAAGAATCGGACGACGCTTGTCTGACCTGGCTGCACGATCACGAGCCCAGTGGCAACGAGGACGATCAGGACGATCGGAATCGCCACAAAGCCCGGAGCCGAGCCACTCCCGATCAGAACGCAAAGGCCGCCGCAAATCAGGATTAGGAGAACGCCGAGCCAGCCGTTGATGGCCATTGCCGGACGCTCGTCGATAGCTACACGCGTTCCCGCGTGTCCTACAGGTACCGCTTCCAGTGGTTGTGGATCTACTTCCGTACTCATCTTCGCTCCCTCTCAGGTGGGATTTAGTAAAACTGTTATCTAAATGATATCACTTTTATGGACTCGATTGCAAGCGGTGGGCGGTATCGGATCAGCCGAACTAGTAGAACTCCGCAAGTGAAGCTCAAGCTCACCCGGTTCCTGCACCACTACCTGCTGAATCCGCCGGTCAAGTGGGCGTTTGCCGCCGGGATCGTCCCGCCCGGCTACGCGATGCTCGAGACGATTGGCCGCAACAGCGGCGAGCCGCGTCAGACGCCAATCGGCGATGGGCTGATCGGCGAAGCGTTTTGGATTGTGGCCGAGCACGGGCGCAAGGCGGCCTACGTGCGCAACATCATGGCTAACCCAAATGTCCGCGTGCGGATCCGCAGCGGCTGGTTGAAGACGACCTGGCGCAGCGGCACCGCCGAGGTGCTGGCCGACGACGATCCACGTGAGCGCCAGCGTCAGCTGGCGGCCGGCAGCTTCCGCCGGCGCAGCAACGCGTTCATCGTCCGCGCGATGAGCACCGAGCTGCTGACGGTCAGGATCACGCTCGAGCGCTGATCGCGCGGACGATCTCCGCGGCCGGCAGCGCCTGCGCCAATTGATGGGCTTGCCCAGCCCAAAGGTTGAAGGCGCGCGCGGTGGCGCGCAGCGGGCTGGTCACGTGGTGAATCTGTGGGTAGGCCGAAGGCGCCGTAGCGCTGTGCTCCGCTTGGAAGCGGTTGACGATCCCCCGGGCTAGGCGCCCGGTGAACGCGCGGGTCAAGCCTGTCTCTGCAGGCCCGGCGATCAACTCGCGGTGGACCAGGTTGGTGGCGGCCTCTGGCGCCAGCATGAAGGCTGTACCGAGCTGGGCTGCGGCCGCGCCGGCACGCTGCACAGCAGCGAGCGTCTGGCGGTCAGCGATCCCGCCGGCGGCGATCAGTGGCAGCTTGACCGAAGCGGCCGCGAGCCGGGTAAGCGCGAGGACGCCGATCCCGGCGTCATCGCGCAGACCGCCGCGGTGGCCGCCCGCCTCGGTCCCTTGCAAAATCAGCGCGTCGACCCCTTCAGCGGCGGCGAGCTTTGCCTCGGCGACGCTACCAACTGTTACCCAGACCGCTGACCCTGCCCGATGAAGCTTGTTGATCACCAGTTGGCCCGGCAAGCCGAACGCAAACGAGACGACCGCCGGCGGTTGGGTGCAGAGCAGCTCGATCTTCGCCTGCCAGTCGTCGTCCTCCCAGCGCGGCACGCCCAACTCGACGCCGAGGCGTTGGGCCTCCGACGCCAGCTCGCTTAGATATGTGCCGACGGCAGCATGATCTGGCGCGTTGGCCGGAATCACGAACACGTTGATACCGAACGGTCGTTCGGTATTGGCCCGCACCTGGGCGATCTCTGCGCGCATGTTCTCCGCCCGCTTGTACCCGGCGGCGAGGAAGCCAAGCCCGCCGGCCTGCGACACGGCAATTGCCAGCTCGGGCGTCGAGGGACCGCCGGCCATCGGCGCCTGCACGATCGGATGCTCCAGCTGCGCAAGGTCGAACATGCGCTGAACCTACCGCCGCAGTCAGGCAGTTACCAATGACTCAAGCGGCGTGTCGGTGTCACGCAGCAGCTTTGGCTCGATCTGCCGGCGTGAGCGGATGATTGCCTGAACGTGCTCGTTGCACCTGAGGCCAGCCCACCCGCGGCTGCGCCCCGGCACCAACTATCACGGAGTCACCTTCGACCGTCTCCCCGGAAGCGAGCTTGACCGCACGGACGTTCCGTGGTCGCCGCCGGCCCGGCGGGGGCCCTTACGGAATTCGGAACATCACGTGCAAACTCGCGCTGGACGGCATACCGTCAGCGGTGATGGCTGACGAAACGCGTGGAAATGTGCTGGTCGTGGACGACGAACCGACGATCGCGGAGGTCGTCTCGCGCTATCTGCAGCGAGCCGGCTACGAGACGCGGATCGCGGTCGACGGCGCTGCCGCGCTGGCCTGCGCCAACGAGCGGCGGCCTGACCTCGTGGTGCTTGACCTGATGCTGCCGAAGATCGGGGGGCTTGAGGTCATGCGGCGGCTGCGGGAAAGCGACCCGAGCCGGTTACCGATCATCCTGCTGACGGCCAAGGGCGATGAGTCCGACCGGATCGTCGGGCTGCGGCTCGGTGCCGATGACTACGTCGTCAAACCGTTCTCGCCAGCCGAGCTGGTGGCGCGGGTTGATGCGGTGTTGCGGCGCGTCGATACCCCCGCGGAGCAGGAGTCGGTGATTGAGCTTGAGGGGCTGACGCTCGATCCGAACGCCCGCCGGGTGATGGTCGGCGGGGCAGAGGTGCAGCTGACGGTCAGGGAGTTCGACCTGTTGCTGTACTTGGTGCGGCACCCAGGGCACGTGTTCTCGCGCAACCAGCTGATGGACGCCGTCTGGCAGTACTCGTTCTATTCCGACACCTCGACGGTCACGGTCCATATGCGGCGGCTGCGCGCGAAGATCGAAGCCGATCCGGCCAACCCCCGGTACCTGCAGACGGTCTGGGGGGTCGGCTACAGGTTCCAGCCGTGAATCGGATGACGGCGCCGGCGCACGGTGGGGTGACCCTGCTGGTGCTGGCTGCGGTGATCGTGGCAACGGTTGCCGGAACCGAGTTCGTGCTGCGGGCGCGGCGACGCGGGGCCGCGGGTTCTTTATCACGTCAGCTGGCGATCGTGATCGCACTCGTGATCGTGCCGCTGCTGGTGACACTGGTGATCCTCGGAGTGCTGATGTTCGTGTCAGGCACCGATGCGGCGCTGGTCGCGCTGATCGTGGTCGTCACCGGGGTGCTTGGTGTATCGGCGGCGCGGCGTCTGGCGATGGCGGTCGCCGCTGACGTCGCGACGATCCGTGACGGGTTGGTCAAGGTCGGCGACGGCGACCGCTCGCTGCGGCTCGACGTGCCGGGGGCCGATGAACTGCGTGACCTGGCGGCGGCCGCCAACGTGATGATCGAGGCGCTGGCGTCGGAGGAAGAGGCGCGCGACCAGTCCGATACGGCCCGTCGGCACTTGATCGCGGCCGCCTCGCATGACCTGCGGACGCCGATCACATCCTTGCGGCTGCTCGTCGAGGCGATTGATGACGAGGTAGTCGAGGGGGCCGTGCGGCGTGACTACGTGCGGCGGATGCGGACCCACATTGAGGCGCTGTCGGCGCTGATCGACGATCTGTTCGAGCTCTCACGGCTGGAGGCCGGGGACATCAGCTGGTCGCTCGAGCGGGTCGCACTGGGCGAACTTGTGACCGAGACCGTTGACGCGATGCGGGTTCAGGCAGACGCCAGAGGTGTGATCGTGACGGCCGAGGTCGCCGAGCGGCTGGCCGCCGCGCATGCCAATCCGGAGAAGCTCCAGCGGGTGCTGTTCAACCTGATCCAGAACGCGATCCGCCACTCGCCCGCGGACGGCAGTGTCGTCGTGCGCGCCGAGGCGGTCGGCGCGTCTGTTGAGGTCGAGGTCTCAGACACCGGCGAGGGGATTCCGGCGGAGGAGCGCGGGCGCGTGTTCGACGCCTTCTACCGCGGCGACGCCGCACGCTCGACGAGCGGGGCGGGCCTCGGACTAGCGGTCGCGCGGGCGATCGTTGAGGCGCACGGCGGACGGATCTGGCTGCCCGAGACGAGCTCCGGTACGCGGGTCCGCTTCAGCCTGCCGCTGGCGGCGTGAGGGCTGAGACCGTCTGGTTCAGCGTGGCGATGTATGGCAGGCCGCGGAAGCGCTCGTTGTAGTCGAGCCCGTAGCCGACGATGAACTCGTTGGGGATCTTGAATCCCGCGTACTTGACGTCGATCTCGACTTTGTGCGCCTCCGGCTTGACCAGCAGCGCGCAGACGTTCAGCGAGCGGGGGTTGCGCTCTGCGAGGTTGGCCAGCAGGTAGCTGAGCGTCAGGCCGGTGTCGACCATGTCCTCGGCGACGAGCACGTCGCGGCCCTCGATCGGCGCGTCAAGGTCCTTCATGATCCGCACTACGCCCGAGGACTTCGTTGCGGCGCCATAGGAGGACAGCGCCATGAACTCGAGTTCGAGTGGCAGTTCGATTTCTCGCGCGAGGTCGGTGATGAACATCGCCGCGCCCTTCAGCACGCCGAGCACAACGAGGTCACCGTCGGCGTAATCATTCGTGATCTCGGCGCCAAGCTCGCGGACGCGGAGGGCCAGCTGATCGGCACTCAGCAGAACTCTTCCGATCTCGTATTCAGGCCCCGCCGGCGCGTCGATCGACACACGCGCAGTCTAAGCGCGGCTCAGCTGTGGAGGGAGACGCCGGTGTGCGCTTCGTAGGCTTCGAGGAACTTCAGCCATAGCTCGAGTCGTGTCGGGAACGGGGCGATCGCGTGGGCGAGCGTCTTCAGCGGGACCTCGGCGACGACCGCCACGGTTGCGGCCTGCAGGAACTCAGCGACCTCCGGGCCGACGAAGGTCACGCCGAGCAGTATCTGACGCTTGGCGTCGACGACGAAACGGGAGGTGCCGGACGCGCCGCGGCCGATGAAGCTGCCGCCGGGCGTATCGCCGGTCGGCAGGTCGATCGCGACGACTTCGATGCCCTGCTGCTGGGCGGCCTCCAGTGTGATTCCGACGGCCGCGATCTGCGGGTCGGTGAACATCACTCGCGGCGCGCCTGGCCCGTCCTGACGAGCCGTGGCAGCGGCGGCGCCGAGGATGTGGTCGGCGGCGATCCGGGCCTGGTACTTGCCGGAGTGGGTCAACAGCGAGCGGCCGTTGGCGTCGCCGATCGCGTATAGGTTCGATACGCCCTCGACCTGCAGGTGGTCATCGACCTTGATGTATCCGCCTGGATCCAGGCCGACCGACTCCAGTCCGAGATCATCGGTCAACGGACGTCTGCCGATCGCCACCAGCAGCACGTCGCCGGTAACGGTCTCGCCGTTCTCGAGCGTCACGGTCACCTCGTCACGCTCGCGCTTGACGGCGGACGCTTTCATCCCGATCAGAATCCGCACCCCAGCGGCGGTCAGCGACTTCTGCACCTCAGCGCCGACAAACGGCTCCTCGCGCGCGAGCAGCCGATCCAACGCTTCGATCACGGTGACGGATGAGCCAAGCGAGGACCACGCTTGTGCCATCTCGACGCCGACGACGCCGCCGCCGAGCACGACCAGCCGCTCCGGGACCGACTGGGCGGTTGTGATCTCGCGGTTTGACCAGGCGTGAGCCTCACGCAGCCCGGGGATCGGTGGGATCACGGCAGTGGTGCCGGTCGCGATCACCACCGCATCACGTGCGGTCAAGACCTGATCGCCGACGATCACGCGGTTCGGTCCATCGAGCCGGCCAGCGCCGCGGAACAGCTCGATTCCACGATCGCGCAGCCACGGAAGCTGCTGGTCATCGCTGAGCTTGTTGACGACCTCATCCCGGCGGGCGAGAACCGCCGAGACGTCAAGCTTCCCGGTAACCGCCTCGGCGGCGCCTGGAACACGGGCCACCTCGTTCAGCAGCTCGGCAGGACGCAGCAGCGCCTTCGACGGCATGCACGCGTAGAACGAGCACTCGCCACCGACAAGGTCGCGCTCGACGATCGCCACCTGCTTGCCACCCCGGTCGGCGAGGCGACCGGCCACCACCTCGCCTGCCGGTCCCGCACCGACCACCACGACGTCGAATTCCCGGGCCATGTCGCTATTTCTACAGCGAGTGCGCCGAGATCGTCATTTCAGCGAATGACCGCCATCTTCTCGACGGCTGGGACCAACGTCTTCAGTGACAGCGTTTCAGGTTTTGTCGGCGCCGGCTTGGCGGGCGTCGGCAGCTTCGGCAAGACGAGTGTCGGTGCCTGCTGCTTGGTGGCGCCGGGGTCCGTGGTCGCCTTGACGATCGATACGGTCTTTGTCACCGGGTCGGACTTTGCCGCAGTGGTTGTGCGCTTCACGCTCGCTGATGGCACGCTGGCTGGCAGCCGAGTGACAAGCGCCGTCTCAACCGTCCGCCCGCTTTCGGATCGCGCTCGCACCGGGTGAGAACCGAGTACGAGGTGGACGGCTCCGGCCCCTTCTACGCGCGCGAGAACCCGATGTGATCCCGCACTGTGTCCGCCGCCGCCGGCGGTCGCCAGGACGACGGCCGCAACGCCCGCCGCGCCGCCCTTCAACAGGAGTCCCACGATCCCGCCGCCCGTGCCACCGCCGGTGACCACTTCGCTGCCCTGTCCGAGCATCCAGTTGACCAGTGGGGCCGGGAAGATCGCAGCCATCGACGCCCGCATCGTCACGCGTGCCCGGTAGACCAGCCCGCGGACAGCCTGGGGTGTGACGCCCATGATCTGCGCCACCTGGTCATGGCTCATCCCGTCGGCCGCGGTACCGAGCAGCGCGTCACGTTGCTGGGCGGGAAGCGCGGCGATGCTGGACAGCGTCTGGTGCACCGTGGCGCGCGTCTCGACCCACGACTCCAGGCTGCCAGGTCCGGCCAACGTCTCTGACAGCTGGTCCTGCGGCTCGCCGGCGGCGATCGCGCGCAGCGCCGCGTGATGGACGATCCGGTGCAGCCAAGCCCGCGGCTCGCGCACCTGCGAGCCACGGCGCAGCGCCGCCCAAGCGGACATCAGCGCCTGCTGAACGACGTCCTCGACGGTTCCGTCCGGCAGGCGCAGCCGTCGGCAGTGGCGCATCAACTCGCTGCGGTGGCGGTTGACCAGCACCTCAAAAGCGCGGTCGTGGCCGGCTGCGGCCAGCTCGGCCAGGCGGCCGTCCGGAAGCGCCCGGAGCAGTGAGGCCGGCATCGGCGTCGTCATCTGGTGCGCATGTCCACGAAAAAATTCTCTACGCCAGCGTGATCTTTCGCCGCCATCAGCCTCTACTGAGGTACATGGCTGTACTGCGGGAAGTTACCGAAGAACGCAAGTCAGAATTACGACACCTGAAGTTGGTGCCGCCGCTGGCCGATAACGACCGTGTGATGACGCTCCCGATGCATCAGCTGGAGTACCCGCTTCCGCCGATCCCGGCGCGGCCTCGTCCAGCCGCTCCGCCACGTCCCGTCGAGGTCCGCTTCATCGCGGCGCTGGCGAGTATGACGCTGGCCGTGGCGACCTTCGGCATCGTTGGTGTGGCCTCCCACGAGCCTGCCGCCACCCACCCGCGGAGCACGCAGATTTCGCTCCCGCGGGCCGCTGTGCTCGACGGTTTTGGGCACGCTGGCTTCCGCCAGCGCGCGCTCCACGCTACCGTCTGATTCCTTGTAGCGGGGCGCAAGCCCTCATTCGGGCGCAGGTTCAAATCGAGACGTCATGGGGTAACGCATGAAGGTGTTGGTCACTGGTGGGTCGGGTTTTATCGGGTCGCATGTAGTCGACAAGCTGCGTGCAGCCGGTCACGAGCCGGTCATTTACGACCTGCGTGAGTCGCCTTGGCACGCGGATAACCCGGTGGAGACTGTGATCGGTGGCGTCACCGACCGCGAGGCGCTTGAGCGTGCCCTCGTCGGTTGCGATGCGGTGGCGCACCTTGCCGCGGTTGCCGACGTCAACGACGTTCACGCCGAACCGGAGGACGCCGAGGAGATCAACTCGCGCGGTAGCGCGGCGGTGCTTGAGGCATGTCGCCGTGCGGGTGTCAACCGGGTTGTCTATGCCTCGACGATCTGGGTTTACTCCGATACTGAGGATGAGATCGTCGATGAGACGACCTTGTTGCCGCCTCCCGGTCACCTTTACACCGCGACGAAGTTGGCCGGTGAGTTGTATTGCCGCTCCTATCAGGAGTTGTATGGGATCGATTACACGATTCTGCGGTTCGGGATTCCGTATGGTCCGCGGGCGCGTGAGGCGGCGGTGATT